>Ga0307507_10000516_pt1 | contig 81616 bp, 17 predicted proteins | sample 7_EM_MG_FD_207223 | JGI IMG/M metagenome (GOLD analysis project Ga0307507, IMG submission 207223) | Populus trichocarpa ectomycorrhiza microbial communities from riparian zone in the Pacific Northwest, United States - 7_EM | ecosystem: Host-associated > Plants > Roots > Unclassified | place...
CTAAGTAATAAGACTATATAAGATTATATAAGATTATATTAGATAATATATAATAGTTAAATATATAATTGCATGTTAAGAAATATATAGTTACCTTTTAAAGTTGCTAAGTAGGTTAACTGCGTGTTATTTAACTTTTAAGTAGGTTAACTGCATGTCAAGAAATATGCAGTTAGCTTTTAAAGTTGCCAAGTAGGTTAACTACGTGTCAAGAAATATGCAGTTAGCTTTTAAAGTTGTCAAGTAGGTTAACTGCGTGTTATTTAACTTTTAAATGTGTTAAGTTAGTTAATTGCGTGTCGAGTTGGTCAAATTGCGTGTCAAGTTGGTCAATTGCGTGTCGAGTTGGTCAAATTGCGTGTCAAGTTGATCAATTGCGTGTCAAGTTGGTCAATTGCGTGTCAAGTTAGTTAATTGCGTGTCAAGTTAGTCAAATTGCATGTTAATTACGCGAAACGCGAAAACCAAAGTCTACTTAAATCTCATCCTGCGAATATTTTCCCGATGCAGCAATAAGCTTGTTAATTTTAGGGGGCGGCTTTAAGTCCGTAGCGTAAAGCTAAGGTGCGGATGGTTCTATTATAGGTAGTATGCTAGGGGCTAGGTTCCTTGCTTTTAGGATTATCTGCTATTAGAACTAATTATAGAGGTTATCCTCTAACTAAGGAAGATCTTGCGAGCGGCGTATTAGGCTATTAGGTTTTGTGTCTTATACTCCCAGCCTATATGCGATTTTAAAGTTAAAACTAGAGAGAAACTCGTTCCAATATACTTAGCATTGGTTTAGCTGCTTTATGGTTATAAAGTATTCAAGGTTACGATAATCCGTAAGGACTTTAGTTGGCTGGTTAGGTTCTGCTAAGGAAAGTTCTAGTTAGAATTCTTTAAACGCTTATATAATCGCAAGGAGTTCTTTATTATAGATCTTATAGTTACACTCTTATAGTATAAGCTTAGACGAGTAGAATGCAACTAGGTAGAGAAGACCGTTATTGCCCATCTAGGAGAGAACGCCTGCGTTAACGTGGTCTAAGGAGTTGGTTTTGAGATAGAGTTATCGTCCTGGTATAAAGTGAGCTAGAATAGGTGCTTTAGTAAAGGCATTTTTAAGGTCTTGGAACGCCTTCTCGTAGTTAGGCGTCTAGGTAAAGCGTAGGTGCGTTTTTCTTCCTTTTATAGAAAGGCCCTTCGTTTACATTATTGCTGTAAGTAGTGCTACTACGCCTAAGAAGTTGTATATAAATTTCTAATAGAAGTTGGCGAAACCGAGGAAGGCTTATACGTCCTTAATGCAGTTAGGGGCTTACTATTTGGTAATTATACATACCTTCTTAGGGTCCATACGGACACCCTTAGTAGTGATAATTAGTTTAAGGTATTTTACTTCTATAACTAAGAATTCATACTTCTTTAAATTAATGTGGAGTCCTGCTTCCCTAAGGCGCTATAGGACCTTTCGAACGTGCTCGGTATACTTAGAAGGGTCGTTGCTATAAATAAGTATGTCGTCTAGGTATGCCAAGTAGAAGTCATTAAGGTAGTCCCATAAGGCGTTATTAATATAGCTTTAGAAGGTGCCTGGGCCGTTGCATACGCCAAAGGGCATGACGGTATATTTAAATTGGCTAAAGCGCGATGCGAATGCGGTTTTCCATTTATCGCCTTCCTGTATTCAGAGATAGTTAAAGGCAGCGATAATATTGAGCTTAGTATAGATTTTGGCTTAACTGAGCCGCTTAAGGGTCTTATATATAAGCGGTACTGGGTATTGGTTCTTAATCATAATAGCATTAAGTCCTCTATAGTTAACGTAGAATCGGATATCTCCTCTAGGCTTCTTGGTGAGAAGGATAGGGGCGGCTGCTGGTAATATGCTGGGACAAATAAACCCTTTATTGAGGTGCTTATTGATATACTTTTTTACAACTAGAAGTTCATCTTTTAACATTAGGTAGGGTCTCTTATAAGGTAGCATTTTTCCTTATTTAATGTTAATGGCATGGTTATTAGGTTAATATAGGGGGAGTATATCTACGCCCTTTTATAAGCATATGTTAATAAAGTCGTGGTACCTCTTAGGGAGGAGCTTGCAGAGTTCCTTATTAGTAAGTCCCTTTTTAAGCTTTATAAACTTCTTAAAGTCCGAGGTTAAGAGTTTATTAAGTTCTACGGGCATATTGTCCTCTAGGAGGTCCACCAGATCTATCCTATTACTATAAAGGACGTAATCCTATTCTTTATTAAGTTCGTGTAGCCGTGAGTGGGAGGCTGCTGTAACAACCCAGCTCTTCCTTCGTGCTATACGATAGAAGGCTGCGGCACTAACGTGGTAACAGTTAGTCATGGGTGGTATAATCAGAGGTTCTTTAGGTTAATATCCTAGGGAGTAGGTAGAGGCGGCTAGGCTATACCCTAGGCAGGTCTCTCTACAGTAATTGGAGTTAAAGGTTACTTCTCTTTTCTTCTAGTCAATAATGGGGTTATACTGCTTGAGCCAGTTCATTCTAAGGATAATAGGGTAATTAGCAAGTAGTGTAACGTAGGCCTAGAGCTCTTCTTAGTGTCCATTTATATCCAGATAGAGTTGTGCCATATAAGTAATCTTTTATGCAGTACAATTACCGTCAGCGAGTTGTAGGGCGCGGGCTTTAGTAAGGGGTAAGGTTAGTAGGTTATATTTACGCACAAATTAAGTATCTACAAATTTATCAGTAGCTCCGCAGTTAATTATAGAACGGTCTTTATATTGTTTTTTAGCAGTTGTTCCTATTATAGGTAAAACTATCTGTTTCCGTCCGTCTATTCTTACTAAGTTATCTATTAAGTAGGCCAATATATAGATCCCTCTATCGTTAGGGTATCCCAGCTCGCGACTTAGGGCTAGGACTAAGTATTTCCCGCTGCTTCCGCTGCTGCTGCTTCTTTATCTTGTACGGTAACGGTGCGTAGCGAGGTATTCGGTGTTCAAGGTATAAAGTTAGGTGTTAGGCGGCGATTACCAAACCTAGCTATTAGGTAGTTCGGGTTTTCGCAATAATAGCCTTCTTAACGGCATTTATAGCAGCGCCCTAGCTTCTAAAGTAACTTACGCTCTCCATCTAGGAGTTTATGTGGGAAGGTTAGAATGGAGAGGTTAATATTAGCTCTAGTAATAGTATTAGTAGTAGGTGTCGGTGACCTAGTGTATATAGGTATGGTTGGTCCGGAGGGCTTTTGTATAGGAGCCTTTAGGCAAGGGTTAGCAGTGGAGATCTAATTCAGCCGTCGTTTAATCTTCCGTAGGGCTGCCACCATGCTATAAATATCATTGTAATTGTAACTAGCGGCAGCGTAACTAAGACAATAGGTAACCTTTTTAAGGAGGTCTTCCTGGTCTTTAGCGTCGTCTTAGGAGAGAACTCTAGTGTATTCCTAGAACTTAACATAGAACTCATTAAATAACTTAGTGGGACTTATCTTTAGGGCGCATAGTTTGGCTTGACTAGTGGCCACTAGGTTATAGTTGTAATACATTAGATTAAAATCATTAAGGACCTTATAGTAGGACTGCTACTTTTAGGGGCTATTAGTCTCCTATTAGGCGAAGAGTCTATTAAATAGGGTACCCTTTATATGCCTAATAATGTAACCAATCTTGGTATCCTCCCTAGGAAAAAGGTAGGCGCTCTAGGTTAGTTTCTCGCGGATTTATATCTTCTAGTAGCTATATTCCTTGCGGTCTCCCTAGAAGACTAGGAGATTAGGGTATCGTATATTAGACCCCACAATTATGGCTTAAGTTCGGTTGCTGTTATAGGGGTCGTCCCTATTAGGTAAAGCTGCTCAACGCTAACTTTCGGCTAAGTATTAGGTGGGTAAGGTTGCCGGAGGCATAAGGACTTAGGTAGTGTAGTGCGTAGTAGGGAGATACTTAGCATTATTACAGATATGCTTATTAAGCTAAGACTATAGGTATTTAATTATACCCTCCTTCTTAGTAACCTAGGTAATAAGTACAATTTTAGCTTTCTTCAATCGTTAAACGTCGTGCTTAGATATACGGAGGTCATCTTCAGTCTCTTAGCGTATATTATTAGCAAGTGCCTCACTAGCTTATAAGTCTTGGATAATATTATGATCTTAGGCAGCACGCAGTTTAGCTTACATAAGCTTTAGGTAGTAGTTCTGTAGAAGGCAGTAGTATTTATTAGGTTCTCGTGCTACTACTTATACAAACATCTTAGCGTCTCGTATTTCGATCTTAATAGGTAGCTACTCTTCTAGTTACTTTTCCGTGGCTATATAATTAATAAAGGATGAGATATTGCTAGTGTCTATCTTATTAAGGTTGTTGCTGTGGCTACCTATACTAATAGGGGTGTACCCATCCTGCTAGGCTGGTTAACTCTTATCGTCTTTAAGGTGGTGCTAGGTACTTGGGGGTACTCGTAGTTATAACTCTTCTAAGCCGCTAGGCTTACCCTTAGGGGTTAAGGCTAGGGTTAATAAATTAAATTCTCCTGGGATTAATTGGCGTCGTAGGTTAGGTTAGGGTATTAGGTTGCTCTTTAGGCTTAACATAGTAGCTAGTAAGGAATATCGTCTTACTATTATAGTGCGGAGGTTACTTGTAGATACGCTGCTTCTAGCAGCGCCTGCAGTATTATAGAGACGTAGAATTGGTCATAGGCTAGGTGTTAGTGGTAAAAAAAAAAGGCGCAATATAATGTCACGGGACGGGGGCAATGGCTACAGAGCGTATATATTCAAGAAGTCTACAAGACATTGCGCAATTAATCATAAGGATCGAGGGCGTAGGAAGGTGATATACTACGCGTGGCTGACGTAAGCTGTACGCGAAGCGTACGCGAGGGCACGGGGTTCCGCTAGGGAGTCTCCCATGGAGGCTCCTGCGGCGGCGTTCCGTGACAATATCTCCATAAAACTTATACAATATGGATGAGAAAGGTTTTCTAATAGGAGTACTTTATAAAATGCGAAGAGTCTATTTAAAAGAAGCTTTCCAGAAAGGCAATATTGTCGCTGCAGGCCAGGATGGTAATTATAAGTAGATTACCCTGGTCGCCTTAATCTATATAGATGGCTCCTAGATTCCCCCAACATTAATCTACCAGGCTGTATTAGGAGACGTATAAGATATATAGGTTACTAAGGTAAACCCTATAGATTATAATATATACTTTGCATTAACTGTAATAGGGTGGACTAATAAGAACCTAGGATTTAAGTGGCTTACTAACATTTTTGACTAATTTACAAAAGGGAAGGCTAGGTAAGGGAGAGACTACCGCCTCCTAATATTGGATGGGCACAATAGCCATCTAAATATACGCTTTATAGACTGGTGTAGTCTATATAGGATTATCCTAGCATTCTTTCCGTTGTATTTAACTTACCGCCTCTAACCACTTAACATTAGTCTCTTTAGACTACTTGCGCAATTTTACTTAGAAGAAGCAGACCTATGGCTTTAACAGTATACTGGCTTAAGGTCGTTTACAAAGAGAGACTTCTTTACTATTTTCTAGGCAGCTTTTATAAAGGCCTTCTTAAAAAAGAACATTCTAAGCGCCTTTAAGAAGACCGGTCTTTAGCTAAGAGAGTATAACTATATGGTTAAAGCAATAACCTAGCAACCTCTGGAAGAAGATAAACACTCTTCTAGATTATTAGTCCTTTTAAGCTTTAAAGTTAGGGTTATACGGAAGCTAATTAAGAGTATAATGGACCAAAGTGTAAGTAAAAAGACTCGCAAATTAGTTAATACGGTAGAGGCGTTAACTGTATAAAATAAGCTTCTTAAACACAAAAATAACAACTTTAGGGGTTCTCTTATTAAGGAGAAGGGACAGCGTACCTGTGGTAAAGGTCTTTTTAAGCAAATGCGCAATAATCAGCCAAGTAAGGCCTTAATCTTTAGCCCTAATAAGATCCAGCAGGCACGTGATTATTTTGCATAGAAAGAGAGGGAAGAGGCTCAAGAACAGCTCCGAAAAGAGGCTAGGAAGGTTAAGTAATAGTTTAATAAACAGTAGAAAGAAAGAGACCTTAAACAGCGGAAGATTAATAGAGAGATTGCAAAGGAGGAAAGGCAAAAAAGGGAAGCTAAATTAAAGGCACAGAGATAGGCAAAGAAAGAGTAGTAAGCAATAGATAGACAGTTAAAAGTAGAGGCTAAGCAGGCTAATAAGAAGCCTAGAAAAGCACCTATTAGGAAGCTATCTCCTAAAAAGGTGGAGGTTGAGCCTAAAAGTGTAAATAATGATGCCGAGGTAGTATTTTAATACGAGCGACCTAGGAGGCAACCCAAACCTACACAGAAGGTTTTAGAGAGGGACAATTAGATAGAAAGTTTCGCATTCCTTTAAGCTTCAAATTTCGCTAAAAATAAATTAAATACGTCAAGAAATGGTGGAGTTATAGGTCGCTGAACTTATTTGTGAAAATGGTGGAGGAGCGTGCATTTGGTGAGGCCGTGCATTTGGTGATACGCACGGTTAAGGATCAGAGTAGTTATAAAGTAATGTTTTAAGTTATTAAAAGCTTGTTCGCATCTAGCGGTCTATTTAAATTTCACGTTCTTCTTTATTAGGTTTACTAATGGCTAAGCAATTTCTAAGAAGTGGTTAATAAATTGTTAATAGAAATTTGCAAATCCTAGAAATCCTTAAATATCCCGTACGTTGCTAGGGCTTTCCTAGTTCACAATTGCAGTAACTTTCTTAGAGTCCATTTTAATTCCATTACGGGATATAATTAAGCCTAAGTATATAACCTTAGACACATAGAACTTGCATTTCTTAATATTATATTATAAGCCCGCTTCTTATAAGCATTTAAGGACCATTCTAATGTGTTTTTAATATTTAGAAAGCAAGGATAAGTAGATTAAGATATTATTAATATACACAGTAACAAATATATTAAGGAATTTATAAAGCGTATTATTAACATATTGCTAAAACATACTAGGACCGTTTTTTACGCTAAATAGCATTACTAGATATTTAAAGAGTCCCTATTGTGTACAAAAAGCTATATACCTCTTATCTCCTTTATATATACAAATTTTATTAAAGGCAGCAATTATATCAAGCTTTGTAAAGTACTATGCCTTTACCAGTTAGTTAAGCGTCTCTTAAATTAAGGGAATTGGATATTGGTTTTAAATCATAATTGCGTTTAGAGCTTAATAATTAACATAGAATCTTAAGCCTCCTCCTAGCTTTTTAATAAATAGTATGGGTAAGGCAAATAGAGATTAACTAGGGCAAATAAATCCTTTTTCCAGATGCTTGTTAAGGTATTATTGCATTATAAGCAGTTCTTCTTATAACATACCGTATAGTGGACCGAACTTTAGTATTATGCTAAGCTTAAGTTCTATCTTAAAATCGTGCTTCTCTTAATACGGGGCTAGTTAGTTTACAAATTGTTTTTTAAACTCATTAATTAGGTTGTGGTACTCTTTAGGTATAAAAGGTTAAGGATTAGGATACTGTTTTAATTCTAGTACTTTCTTAATATCTTCTATAGTTATAGCAAAGATTTTATAATCTTGTCTTTTTGCTAATAAGATAAAAGGCGTAGCCTATATTATATAAATTTTAAGAGGTTTTAACATAACATCTTCGCATTCTTTACCACAATTAGCAGTTATAGATTTATTGTGTTAGCTTAAGGTTTATAGTAAGGGTAATTTATATTATGTTAAATTTAAATAGTTATATGCATGTTTATAGGGCAAATGGTTTTTTAAGCGGTAACTTTAGCAGTAGGTTATACGGAACTTTAGTGTTTCTTTAACCCAGCTAATTAAAGGATTGTGTTATTTTAGCCATCTATATCCAAGTATAACTTTGTATTACTTTAAGGGTATTATAAATAGGGAAACATATTTAAGGTGTTCGCCTATCCGCATTTTTACTAAGGCATAGTGCGTTATTTTACTATAAATTAAGGGTTTGCTATTAAAGCCTTATAGGCCTTAGGGCTCATCAAGTTTCTTTAAATTTAAACGTCAAGTTTTTGTATAGTTTGTATTAATAAAGCCCATGCTAGTAGCTCCACTGTCTATTAGGATTTATACCTTCTTCCATTTTCCAAGTATTTAAATTTCACTAAGTATATTTAGGGAGTTGTGCCGTATATTAGCGCTAGAAGAGCCTATACACTTATACTCTTCCACTTTTTATCCTAAGGCGCAACTTAGCCCTAGGATAATTTGTTTTCCAAGTTAACTAAAGACAAGATGCTTTATAGCAACCAAATATAATTTATAGAGTGGGTATAATTTAAGAAATAAGTATAACTTAAGGAATAGGTATAATTTAAGGAACGGGAGGAACTACGGCGGACTTTTTTAAAAGGGTGGGTTTAACAATTCCTTTAAATATGCCCTTTTTTACCGCATCTGAAGCATTCTCTATTTATAGCTCAAGTTCTTCGTTCATTGGTTCCCAAGGGTGCATAGGATTAAGCGGCATTAAGGTCCATAGGGTTGTATATAGGGCTTTTAGGTTTTAGAGACGGATCGCGCTTTAGGGTATATACCAGTTTTGTGGAGTTCTAAACGCGAGGTATAGTTAACTTCAGAAAATAAGTCTGTTTGTTATATTAAAGGTCCTCATTAATTCATTAACATATTATAGCAAATTTGGATAGGTTTTTCGGCAGTTCTCTACCTACTAACTAGGCTCTAATCTTATCTAAAATAGCTTATTAAAGAGCAGCAACTCTAGCGGCTTTATTCTAATCTAGTTTGCCAATAAGGCCTAAAAATTCTGAAAAGAAGCTAGTAAAATCTTGGTTCCATTATTGTAGGTTCTTAAGTTTAGTAACAGCTGTGTATTTACGGCTGGCGTTATTATGTATTTATTCTAGCAGAGAGATAAAGATTTTAAAATTAATAAAGGTGCCATTATAGAAGAATGGGTCCATAGTTTATGTAGCGTTTTTACTTAAATAAGACATTCCATAACTAACTTTGCTAGCTTTAGTAGGGTATTAGTTATAGTTTATTAAGAGTTTAAGATGGAGCTTGGTTATAAAGGGACATAGGTTATTTTAATTTCTATTAAATATTAGAGGATTAGGGAGCTTTTTAGATTTTGTAGTAGGTATTAAATTTGTTATAGATATGGGTTAAGTTACTATTACTAGTTTAATGTTCGCATTTAAGGGGCTAGGTTTAGATACTATTATATTAATTTTGTTTACAGGCGGTATTAGGGTCTTTAATGAAAGTACTTAGACGTTATGGAGTTCTTCGCGGAGTGTTTCCATTAATTATTAATACTAGGCTTCCAGTGCAGCCCGCTGCTAAGCTAAGGCATCCATAAAGGCCTCTTACATTGCAGTTAACTATTCCCTAACTAGGGTTATAATGCTTATGGTTAACGCGTGGAATTTAAGGTTATTTACTATTTTAATAGTAGTTATATTAACGCAACGTAATATAAGAGCGCGAAGAGACTTTAGGGAAGATTTAAAGGAATAATATAATTTTTATCTAAATCTAAGGGTATATAGCTCTTGTAGAGAATAAGATGTTATATAAAGAAGAAAAAGGAATATAGGAAACTTATAACTAAATATTCAAGGTCTTAGCAGCAGACATATAGGCATAAGCCCACGTGGATTTCAACAGGTTTCAACCAAATTCCATTACATTGGTGGAATTTAGTGGAATTTAATTAAGTTAGCGGAATTTGGCAGAATTTGATTGACTTAGTAGAATTTGGCAGAATTTGATTAAGGCGTTGGAATTTATCTGTTGAGTGTTTTACCGAGACATTCCTACTATAACTGGGCTAGTCCCGTTACAGGCTGTTAATGTACGGCTTTAAGCAGTAGGTCTTCTAACTAAAGTAGCGGCTAATAAGGAAGTAGAGTCCTCTAGAGGAAGTTATTGGTAAAAAGAAGAGATTAACTACCACTAAAATATAAAAAGAGGCTGCTAAATAATATAATTGTAAAGAAGCTAAAGGCAAGTATCTATACCCGCTACTTAAACACCATTGCTGCCTTTAACAGTATTATAAGAATAAAAAGTACGGCGTTATACATTGTCTTAAATTTAAATTAAAGCACTACCTATTATATTATTACCACTAGGCGCGCTAGTTGGAAGTAATTAAGTAGAAGAAAGCTATGCTTAATATACTAGATCTACCGCTACTATTAAAGATTAGGTATAGTAAACATATATAGGATAGGGAGGATAAAAAAGATATAAAGGCATTTTTGGGCAGCTATAAGTACTATTAAGGTAACTCTAGTAGTATAAATAAATTAATAAGCTCCCCCCTAAGACGACGGCGGTGATAAGGAGAGGCTTATACTATAATTATATAATTACTAGCCAATCCTATTCTGCAGCAAGACTAATTAGTAATAGTAGTGGTTTTAATAAACTAGATGCAGTAGTAGAACTAGTAGATAATATAATAGGTATAAAATATTATATAGGCAGTAATGCCTCCTTTTATATAACCAACTATTGCTAATAGTTATTTTATAGTGACCCTATACTAAATATAAAATCCTTATTAGTGCTATTATTATAGAGCGCTCTATTAGTTTTAGCTTTATCCTCTAAAACGCCTACCTATTATTATCTACCTCTAACTATATCTATAAGCCTACTACCTAGTAGCCCCGCCCGCAGTAATATTAAATAATTAAATAGTAAGCTTGGCGCTTTTACTAAATGACTATAAAGCTATTGCCTAGTTATTGCTAACACCTTTATTAAAGCGGAGTTAATTTTAATTAAGGAGGACTATAACTTTAAGTTACTTAAGCACGCGCTACTTAATAGTAGTATAGGCTATATAAAGCTGTATAGGATTGGTTTAATATATAGGCTTATTAATCGTATAGTAAACTACTTAGAAGACTTTAGAACGGATTAGTAACGTTATAATGCTATAATAGAGGCCTTACTTAACGTCTTAATTGGCAAGCACCTTATATAGATATATTATAAAAGACTAGACCTTATCCTTTTTATACTACCTCTTAATTCCTACCCTAAGAAATAGCCTTTTGCCCTCTTATTAAACCCTTATTACTCTACCGCGTGGCTTAAAAGATTACCAAAGTTATTCTATAGTTTAGCTTTAAATTAATAAGTATATAGCCACTGCTTTAAGTTATAAAAAGAAGCTTTAATTAGATTAAAATTGGGTAAGTAAGGAGGAAGATATTTAAGCCTAACACTAGCAGTATTGTAGAGGCGTTAAACTTCCTAGGTTTAAGTAAGCAATAGTATTAAACACCTATCCTTTATAGACACTATATATCTTATTATAATGGATTAATATATTATCTATTATTAGAACTAAACAAGGCTATAGATAAGGCTGCATATAAGTAAGAACCTTATCCTTTATCCACTTAATAAATATTGGCCCGTTAATAGCGCCCTAGTATATTAACTAGCCAGGAATATAGCCCTAATAGGTATACGCTGGCAGTAAGCTCTATTTTTTAGATCTTTTTAATTCTAATATTTCTTTAGCAGGCTTATTAATTAGCGCCTGTCTATACTTCCTATCTATTATCTTCTTATTATAAGCTAATTTATTAATAAAGATAAACTAATCGCGTCTATAGCCACAGATTTAAATAATCTAGTTATCTCTTAGGCCTAGGTTATACTATTGCGTAATTATTCTTATAACCTTTCTACTTCATTTTCTTTGCTTTAATCCAGCTAACAGTGTGCTTTATACTACTATTATATTATATTCGTTGTATAGAAACTAGAGCATCTCTTTAAAATAGATGTCTGGGCTATATAAGAGGTATTTAAAGAGGCCCTGATTAGTACGCGTTTATTAATAAAATTAACATTAATATTACTATCTGACGTTATATATCTAGAGCTTTATCTATAAGTAGTAGTGGCCTATCATTCCCCCTAATTAGTAGATTAATCTAGCTATACCTCTTTAAATTTGCCCTCTAGCGTTAAAGAGTAGATTAAGGAATATAGGTCTTAATTTCTATATAGACATTATTATAGTTAAGGTTAATTAGAGCTTGTATAATTAACTTCTGTTTAGTTAACCAGGCGGGCTTACCCATAGCTTTAAAAAATAGGTGACGGCGATGTGTTAGTATGGAGGATGGGTAGTGGCATGCGTGGGTATAGAAAAGTGGTTTAAACAGGTAAGGATTTGGCAAATTTCTGTACTAGATTATGGTTTCTAATATAAACCCATCCTTTTCTAAAGCGACTGTAAGCCAAAAGAGCCGCATCGCACCCCGCCAAAATTTGTATAAGGGGTAATTCTTTTAATTTTAACCGCCTATAACGCGTTAACAACCTACTGTAAGTTCCCAAATATTGAAGCTGGCGCGTTACCTAGTTAAGCCAATTATATAGAAATCTTGGTGTTGCAACTTATGGCGCCCCGACAGTAGTAGCTGCCTATTTAATTATTAGGTCGTTCTCTAAAGCCTTCTAAATAAAAGTGGGCTTAATTTGAGCCTACTTCTGGTATCTTACAGTCGCGTAAGAAAAAGGTAAGAAGGAAGGTAAAGGTGTTAAAGAAGTTGCAGAAGATAATACCGGTACCGTCACCGTCGCCATTGCTATTACTACTATTGCCGGTAACGCCTGCAGAGCCCACATCTGCAGATAAGGGCGAAGATAAGAATATTAAGGAGCCTATAGAGGTGGGAGATAAGGGTATAGGCTCACTGTTACTGCCGCTGCCGCCGCCTATATACTTTATAAGTGTTTAGAAGGCAGTTGCGAGTAGTAAAAAGGATACTCTCCCTAGTATAAGATCAGATGTTCTTGATACTAAAAATATATACTACTATAAGCTGGATTAATAGTAGAATGAGACTATACTTCTTCTATTGCCACGGAAGTTTAAGATTACTTGGCTCTAAGCTATCGCCTTCTATAAGAAGACGCGGTAAGCTAACTACTGCCCTTAAGATATTTAGTTAAGTAAGGATCTTAATTAAGCTCTCGCTGTAATTAAGGAGTGGTATAAGTGCTAGCCGTTAAAGTCTCTATCCTTGAACTTTACCCTATATTTAGTTAAGGAGAAGGAGCTAGAGACTTAGGTGCCTTAATTCCGTCTATACTAATAATAAATCCTAGGTACTTTATATACTTAATACTAATTTCTAATTTCCTAATATTAGCCTAGAGGCTAGCCTTACGGAGCTGTTATAGGACCTATGGACGTACTCCTTATATTCCAACTCATTCTTAAAGTAAATTATAATATTATCTAGGTAGGCTGTATAGAAGTTATTAAGGTAGTTAAAGAGTATATTATTTATATATTGCTAGCACGTAGCCAGTCCGTTAGTCAGTTTAAAAGGAAGTACTTTATATTTATATAATCTATAATAGGTTTAAAATATAGTAAGATCTATAGATTTAGGTTCTATTTTAATTTAATAAAAGCCCTAACAGATATTAAGCTTTATAAAAACTTTAGCTCTGCTTATTTAGGCCAGTATCTTATTAAGTAGAGGTAGCGGATAGCGGTCCTTGCGGGTAATATTATTTAGCTTATAGTAGTTAATATAGAAGTAAAGCCCTCCGTTTGGATTTTTAGTAAAGAGAATTAGTGCGGCAAAAGGGGCTTAACTAGGCTTAGCAAATCCCTTATATAGGTTTTTAATAAAGTACTACTTAGTAGCCTATAATTTGGCAATAGATTACTAATAAAGGGAGGTATAACTAAGAAAGTTTTCCTTGTCTAGTTTAATCTTAATCTTATAGTTATATAGTTAGTAAGGTAGAAGTATATTTAATACTACCTTAGAGAATATATCCTTAAACTTCCTATAAGGGATATTATTGTGGTTACCTTGGGTTGCCCTTAGGATAACCCCTGGACACCCTTTAGATATCTGTTAGTCACGTGCCGGAGGTATATACCCGTAGTATATAGTCTCCACAATCCCTAAGGCCTCACCTCCTTAAGGATTTATCTCTCTTACTAATCTATCCTGTTCTATAATTGTGTCCTTATAGCCCCTTGTTTATAAAGTCCCCTTACATTTAAATCCTTCCTACTCTATTTGAAAGGGTAGCTGGCTTTAAGGACCAGATTGTTTATTTATATCTTTTATTTACATCCACCATCCTCCCTTAAAATCTCGCGATAACCTAAATGGAAACTCCATAAACACCTTATGGAAAGCCGTCGCGCTAAGGCAGGAAGGTCCCTCTAATAGTGAGAGATTGTAATAATATAAACCTCTGGGTAAGACGGCTGAATAAGCCCCAACACTTAGATGCACTAAGAGCTTAAAGACTCTTATATACCTATAGTTACCGGCAATGCTAAGGAAAATATAGACACCCTCTATAATAGTTGCAATACTACTAGAAAGCAGCCAGAACCCCCCTAGCCCCACTTAGGCCAATTAAAAGATTAAGCATTAGAGGCAACTCTAAGATCTTCCCCTAAATTAGAAATGCTAGAGGAATATACTAATACGCCTAACTAGGGACCTAACCAGAACCCTCCTAGAAGACTACCAGCCCATAATTAGTATAGTAGTAACATATAGACTGCTTACGAGCTAAGCGGGCCTACCCCTTTAGGTAATCTAACCTAACTATTAACTTAAGACTTAAGCCTTGTAGGGAAACCTGTATTAGCTACTAGTACTAATACTACCTTTATAGCTGGAGCTTCCCTAGGTCTAAGGTTAGAAAGTTAAGAGCCCTACACTAATTTTCTCTAAGGAGGATATTGGGAGGCTGCCGTAAGGCTCTTGGAAGCTATATAGGAATGAGCTACTAATAAACATATTAGAAACCTCTAGGGGCAGGTCCAGATATAGCAGATTATTAGTAAGATTAAAGACTAATCCCTAAACTAGATTATACTTAATTAGCTTAATAAAGAGTAAATTACTATATAGCCGCAGCTGCAAACCTTCCTAAAGAAATGGACTTAAGATCTGTATATTGTATAATATAATAATACAGAACTATTCTGGAATGGGATATAGCTTAACTGCCATAATTTCTGCCAGTTTATAAACTTTATGGAAACTTATGCTTAATTAATGGATCTAGAGCCCTTTAAAAACGAGGACAGTAGCATCCATAAGAAGGAGAAGATTGGATTTATCTAGGCTAGAATTAAGCTAGCAATTTATGATAAAATAAAGCGCGTAGGAGCCCTATTACGGATTACTATATATATAGATTTTAAATAAGCGGTTCTAAACGCTAAGGATGTGGTAAGGAACTAGACCTCTTTTGGTAAGAAGCTGGGGGGTAACTAGAAGTATAGGCATTCTAGTAGCAATATAGGGCAGACCCAAGCTCTAAAAAAGCCATTTTTAAAGAGAAATCCAAAATGGTTAAAGTTAGGGACCTTAAGCAATAGGAAAGACTTCTAGGGCCAACCTAATACCTATCTAGCACCCTTATGGGAACACTCTAAAAAGTTAAGAGAAAACTTCTCTAGAGGAAAACCTAATTGGAAAAACAAGCAGGGCAATAACCGCACTAATAATCTAAAAAAAGAAAAGCCCTAGTTGTGAACCTCTCCTGGCTATAACTAGGGTAAGATATAAAAGGAGAGACTCTCTGTATTGCTGTTAAGCTAGAAATGGTACTCCCTATAGGTGAGGTATATTAGTTCTAAGCACTGTATAACAGCGGCGCTAAAATTAATCTTATATAATATAATTTAGTAAAAGAGTATGAGCTTATTCTATTGCTAAGGTGGCGGAAACCTACTATAGGGTTCCTAGATAAGCATTAAATTAAACTACACAGTGCCTATAAGCTTATGGTGTTAGTGGCTAATATATATAACTGTACTAAGGTGGTCGGCCCACAACCCTTTTAGGTGGCTGACTTTGTAGGCTATAACCTTATTCTTAGATATCCTTGGCTTATAGAAGTAGATCTTAAGATACGCTTTAAGATAGGAGCCTTTAAATAGTGGAATGATAAAGAATTAGAAGGGCATATTTTACTAACAAGCTTAAAAGATATCCTAGAGGATGTAGCTCTAGGAGAAATAGTATATACTCTATACCTAAAGGAGTATTAGATCCAACCCCTATTTTATAGCAAGATAGGTATAGGGCCTAGTATAGGCAATAGCCCTTCTGTAATAGATACCCTATGGGGAACTGCTAAATAGGTTACGGAGACACTATAGGGAGGCGGCGATCTTAAAGATCTTATAAGATACTTCCACCGCCATAGGTTGCTCTGGCTTAAGTAATATATAGAGAGTATGCTATAATACTTTAAACGCTGTATTAAAGAGTTCCCTACCCTCTACTGGCTACCGCATGAAACTGTTTAATATATAGTAGCAACTATATATAAACAGCCACTACAGCGCGTAACGCTGCCTATAAGTATTTTAAGGGACCTCTAGGATCTACCTAATAATGACGCAAAGGACAAACGCAACCCTAATTTATTGAATATCCCAGTAGGCCTAAGGGACTTACTAAGGGTATTTTCGGGTAGGCAAGCAAAAGTCTTTTAGTAGAACTTGGAATATAATTATATAATTAATCTAGAAGAAGGTAAACAACTGCCAAACCTTCCTATCTATAACCTCTCTTATAAAGAGCTTAAGATCCTATAGAAGTACCTTAATAGCTTACTAGAAAAGGGATGGATACGGCCCAGTAAGTTACTGGTAGGCGTGCCGATCCTCTTTATCCCAAAACTAGATAGAACTATAAGGCTATATATAAACTATCGCGGTCTTAATAAAATTATAATTAAGAACCGTTACCTACTACCACTAGTTAGTGAAATGCTGGATTAACTATCTAGGGTAAAGATCTTTACGAAGCTAGATCTATAAAACACCTATTATAGGCTCTATATTAAAGAAGGGGATAAGTAAAAGACAGCTTTTAAGACCTAATACAGCCACTTTAAGTATCTAGTTATGCCCTTTAGGCTAGCCAATACGCCTACGACATTCTAATTATATATTTATAGAGCCTTAGGGGGACTAGTTAACCGCATATATATTATCTATTTAGATAATATTCTAATCTACTTAAAAGATAAGGATTAGTATAAGCAATATATCTACAAAGTACTGGAATATTTAGATAATTGGGGCCTCTACGCCAAGGCGTTAAAGTATATCTTTAACACTAAGCAGGTTGAGTTCCTAGGGTACATTATAACGCCTATAAGTATAGTTATGGACCTAGTATAGGTATAGATAATCTAAGAGTGGCTAGAGCTAGAGAGCTACTAAGATATTTAAGTGTTCCTAGGCTTTGCCAATTTCTATAGGCGCTTTATCTATAACTACTTAGACGTTGCCTAATACCTATTTAACCATATTACTAAAGCTTTCTAAGACCTAGCCTAGGAGGCAAAAAGCTTAAAAGTGGGAAGAAAGAAAACTAAGAAGGGACTAACTAAATAGTATAAACTATAGACATGGCCTAGAAAGGTATAGAAAGCCTTTTAGGAACTATATATAAAGTTTATAGAAGCTCTACTATTGCGGCATTTTAACCTAGATTAGCCACTAATAATGGTCACTAATATATTAAATTTTACCCTTGCTAGTATCCTACTACAACCTAATAGACATCTAGACACTACCTAGCTCCACTAGAAACCAGTAGCATTTTATAATAGAAAATTCTAGGGACCTAAAGTTAGGTATTATACCCATGATAAGGAACTACTGGCTATAGTTAACTGCTTTAAATAGTAGTGATACTACTTTAAGCACGCAAGCCATACCACTTATATACTCTTAGATTATTATAATCTACGCTACTTTATAACTATAAAGGAGCTTATACCTTAATAAGCTAGATAGGCAGAGGAGCTTACGTGATTTAACTTTAAGATTAAATATAAGCTAAGGGAAAATAACCCTACTAACGGACCGTTATAATGGCTAGATTATGCTAAAGGCTTTAAAACGGGAGAAGGAAAACAGATAATAGATATCTTACTCCCTATATTATAGAACAAGCTCTAGGTATAGGATGTATAAGCACCCATAGCTCTATATACTAAGTCTTAGGCGGTGCAAACCCCATTAGTCTTTATTAATATTCTGGCTAGTACCCAGTCCGTTGCTAATAAGGGTCTAAAAATACCTAGATAGAATATCCCTAACATAAGTTTAAAACCTAGTAATACACCACCCTTAATTACTAAGCTATCCCCTTAAACTAAAAGTAAAGCTATAAAGTAATTAGAACCCAGAGCCCTATAAAAACTAAAGGACTTTAACCTTATAGCGGCCTTCCTAATATATGCGCACTAAGAAGTTATAAAATCCATAGTACCATCTAGTCTTATACTTGGAGTAGTATAAGGCAAAATAGCTTTTACCTAGAAACCATCTAAAAAGTTAATAGATCTTATCCGTAAGGTGCAACGGAGGGACGCCTCCTATACTATCTTTAATATAGAAGTAAACTGGAAACATAATAGAAAGGAAGCTAAAAGGCGCTAAAATTAGGAACTAGACCTAATAGGCCTACTGTGTAGAAACGATATGGTTTAGGTGCTATAAGAAGTAAATCTACGACAGAAGATCCTTATAAGGAATCACAATGATCCTCTAGGCGGCTACTATGGTTAAGTTAAGACAGTGGAATTACTTTAATATAAATACTACTAGCTAAAGCTTAAGCAGGAAGCAAAGGAGTATATTAGCTACTATAAGAAGTGTTAAGTATACAAAATCCAAAGGTATAAGCTATGGGGTTTACTCAAATTAGTTCCCCCTACTAGTAAGCTATAGCAACATTACGCTATAGACTTTATTACAGATCTCCCGCCCTTAAAAAATAGGCAAGGATAAACATATAATTTGGTCCTAGTACTTATTAATAGGTTTTTAAAGTACGTCTAATACCTTCCTATTAATAAGACAATTAACACACAAGCGCTTATAAACCTAATTAAGGAGAAATGCTTTCTTAAAGTAGATTAACCATACTTTATTATTACTAATAGGGGCAGCGTCTTTATAAGCTAGTACTGGTCAGATTTATGCTTTTATTTAAAGATAGACTACTATTATAGTACGGCTTTCCATTTATAGATAGATAGGTAAATAAAACGCCAGAACTAGGAACTGGAGTTATACCTGTAAATGTATTTAAACTACTAGTAAGATAATTAGTGTGAGCTACTCCTGTATACAGAGTACGCTTATAACTTAAAGTAATATTTATTATATTAGTTTCCACCAATCCAGATTGCCTATAGCATTTAACTATTAGGATTTAATAATATACCCAATAATTACTAGCTAAGGCCGTATAATTAATTATAGGATCCTACTAGGAAGTCTAAGGACATCTACTAGAGAGTATAAGGATACCTTAAGAAATGGGAGGAGTAATGGAAGTATGCGAAGCAGAGCCTATAAGATACTTAAAAGCAGTAGAGACTTTGGTACAACCGCAAACACTAAGATAAGCATTTCAGTGTAGGTAATAAGGTCCTATTATATTTAATAAATATTAAAACCTATTAACTATTAAAGAAGCTTAATATAAGATACCTAGGTCCCTTCTAAATTAAGGAACAAATTGGCAAGCTAGCCTATCGTCTCCAGCTACCCCTATTATAGCCCATATACATCTAGTATTTTATATAAATCTACTAGAGCTATGGTATAGACCACCGCCAGAAAAAAACTTCCGTCTAGGCCTAATTAAACACCCTAAAGTGGTGGGCGAGCGGTATAAGGTTAAAGCTATACTACGCCATAAGTCTGTTAAGAACAGGCTTTAATATAAAGTTAAATAGCTAGGCTAGCTTGCTAAGGACTCTATATAGAAACCAGAGGATTACCTTAATTATTACAAAGATATTCTAAAAGAATATTAGGACTAAGGTCCGCAATCTGCAAATCGCAGAAAGCGCTCTAATACTATAGTGTTATCGCAACCTATAAAGAAAGCTTATAGTAGGCTAAGAGAGGCCCCAAAGAGTAAATAGGTCAAATTGAATATAGAATAGACAAGCTCTAAAAACTATAAGGATTAATTATGGCTATGGCCGAAGGCAAGACAGGTCCTTAGCCTTTTTATATATATAGCATAGAACTAATAGGGTATTTCGCTAGAATTGCATTCCTATTTATTAGTCTATATTAGGAACAGTGTTCCTATACCTTCCTAAACACCTTATAAGGCCTTCCTAATTACTACTATATATAAGAATTAATCCCAAATACCCAAATTAAAAGCTATTATGCCTTATCCCCAGGTACAGGATCAGTATTTATTAGCCTACTAAGTAATGGCTAATAAAAATGAGATCTAGATCCAGATCCCTTAGTAGGAGTATAGGTAGATATAAAAATAGGGGTAGGCCAATAAGGTGTAAATAGAGTAGAGATCCTTAAACGCTTAACACTAATATTAGGCCCAAACCAGTACTAACAAAGTTCTTAAGGCGTAAGCTTATAGTTAATAAAGATACATTTAAGCCTAGAATAAACAGAGATATTAGCTGGCTGGTATAAACCAGAACTACCAAGACCTTGCTATGGTAATTATCAGTCACCTATCCACTAGGTACCTAAAGGGTAACCTACCTAATACCATATTATATTATGCTCTTTTAAAACTTAACGCGTATATATAAACTCCTTCTTATGGTAAACGGCGACCTTCTTCTCATTACCCCCATCCTTTACCCTATCCTTAGTATACTAACCTTACTCCCTTATTAGGCGTTACTAGCTAGCTCGCTAGGAATTGTGGGCAGTGTAGATAGCTATAGCATAGTTTTAAATTCAACCTAGATATTTAGCATTGGCGCTGGAATAAGAGAGAGCTTAGGCAATATAGTAGTTAAGGATATTAAAGGATTGTTACTACTTAGGCCTAGGCTATATTAAAGCTTAAAGTTAGTAATAGAAACCTATTAAGGATAGGAAGGCTTATCTTAACGCAACTGCTGCTCTTAGTATGCATATATTAATTACAAGGACTAAAGGTGTTGGACCTTACACAATGGGTCTTGTTATAAGCATCCAGAACCTTCTTATCAGACTTCTGGTCCTTTAAAGACGTATAGGCAAAATTATTTAGGCAGGACCAGCACCAGTTATGGGTTAGCGGAGGTTAGGGTTCTATATACAGCGGCAGGGCTAGGATACACTAAGGAATTAGCTTAGAAGAGCAGTCAGCAGGAGAATGAAGAGGCATATTAAATTAATGATAGAAAAAAAAAAGAAAATCTTAATAATATATTAAAGATACATCCAAAATTGGACAAAGGTTAATAATGGGAAGTAAGGTGTTAAGGAAAAGGAGCAGCTTAATAAGTAAGATATCTCTATACTCTACCTTCTAATACCCTTCTGGTAAATAGCCGCAACCTTACCAATATAACTCTATTATAATAGCGCAATTTAGAAGAAAGGAAATACATATATAAGCCATTTGGCTATCACTTCCTTATAAAAACTGATTATGTAGCCGGGGAAGGTAATTAAGATGTCAATTACAGACGTATATAGGTTAAATTATACCTAAATGAGACAAGTCTCTTTAATTAATTAATTAATTAATTACCTATCTGTATATAATAGCCTAAGGGCAAATATGGGAGCAATGCGTTAGTAATATAGGGAATTATAAGAAAGGATTATAAGATTAGAGATTATATCCTAATAGTTAAAGACAACGGCGAGCTAAGGCCTTATATATTAAATCCTATACCAAAAGATTCTATAGAACCATATCAGGAACACTAAATTGCCTGTAACACTTGCAATTAATTACAGACCGGTATAAAGGCTTAGAAATAAAGTTGTATAAAAATCCTTGGGTTAGCCTAGGTAGTTACTGGCATGCTTTTAGTAGGCTTTTAATAGGTCTCCTAGCAATCCTCATGTCTTTTCTCTAGTTATATTTTTTCCTTATTAAGGTTTTTAAGAGTTTAAAGCAGGGGTTAGATAGATAGATGATATATAATGGCATGCTAACATCTCTCTAAACCCCTTCTAGGACAAGCCCTTATAATCTCCCTCTACCGTAAGGTAATGGCAATTAGGGGCCAACTGCAAGAAGGGGGGGGGCAATATAAGGGATATTATTGCGGTCACCTCGGGTTGCTCTTAGGACAACCCCCAGACACCCCTTAGACGTCCATTAGTTACGTGCTAGAGGCATATGCCCGTAGTATATGGTCTCTACAATCCCTAAGGCCTTACCTTCTTAAGAATTCGTCTCTCTTACCAATCTATCCCATTCCACAATCGTGTCCTTTTAGCCCCCTGTCTATAAAGTCCCCTTATACTTCCAGTATTAATAGGGTAGTTTCTACTCTACTAGCTCCTTATTTATAAGCTTACTTTCCTATCTACTAAGCTTCATTTCCTTTTCCGTAATTATTTAATTAATTTTATATAAGCTGGTTGTAAAGGTAATAGTATTAGGTTAGACTAAGTTTTAGTAAAATCCTACAGCGCTAATATAGCAGATATTAATTAGTAGGAGGTCCGTAGGTTTCTTTACAGACTTTTATTAGGCCGTATTTTGCGGTATAGGGTTTATAGTCTTTCCTAGCTTACGTTTTATTTTTTATAAGTAATCCTTCCGGTTTATTAGTTTAGTATAACGTCTGGTATTCCTAGCCTTCCTTAATAGATATATAGGGCCTAAGTTCTCTATAGAGGGCTTAGCTAGGCTATTACTAATTTCCTAGGCCTCTAGTATGGGTAGTATGCTATAGGTAGTCTAGGGGCAGCGTAGTATACGGATCCGTTGCGGATTAAGCTATATATCTTTCTTAAAGTCCTAGTTCCTACGCATAGTATTGGCTTAGTAAATAGTGTTAATTTAGGGCTGTATAAGGGTTTCTATTATAATACTAATTTCTTTTATAAAGGAAGGTATTAGGGGTAGGGTTTTAGGCTAGATAAGCCGTTTACTTTATATATTATGCTATAAGCCTAAATAGGCTAGCTATTTTCTCCCTAAGATTATATTATGGCTTTTTAGATCTATAATAAGAAAGGGGACGTTATACTGCCTTCGTCCGTCTATATAAAGGTAAATCCTATAACCGACTACCAGTACACCACTAAAAGACTACATTAACTTACCAGCATATTGACTTAGTCACTAACTTGGTTACCGACTTAGTTAATTACCCCTTTATTGTCTATACCTTTTATATATATATTCTACCTAATTTTCATAAATTTACAATTAAGTCGCTTATTTAATTCCTATACACTATAAAGCTTATAAATCCGTAAGATAGTTATAATAGATGGCCCTATTTATCCATTATACCCATAAATAGGAATTAGTTTAGGTGGTTTTTTAAGGGGTATATTTAAAAGGTTAGCCAGCTTTAAAGTATACTAGGTATCTATTAAGGCAAATATATTTACTCTAGAGTTAGCTAAAGTAGAGGTTAAAACTTAATATTTATTATAGAATAAAGTATAAGAGACAGTGCAGCTTTTTCTACTAACTAGCTAACCTAGATTAATATATAATATATTAATCCCTTTTAACCCTAGAGAGGAGTCTTTCTTTAGGGTTTCTCTTTTCCCAACTCTACGCTATCCTTTTATATTAATAGAACCTTATCCGTTTTTGCCTTTATCTAGTAGTCCTTAGTAAAGTAGTCCCCTTTAGCTATATAAGAAGTAAGCTCCTTAATTACTAAGGGCCTATTTATAGGGATTGTTATATATAGGCCAACTATACACATTGGTAAAATATGGTCCCCTCTCAATAGCCTTAATGGTTAGTAGTTAACGCAATTAGCGCGTAGTTAAGGGCATTTGGCAACCCGACCCACTAGCCTATATTGTATTTTTTTTAACACGCAGCCTACGCGTAGCCTACGCGTAGCCTACTAGCAACCTACGTATTTAGCAAAGTATTTATAGCCATCTACCTCTTTTATACTAATAGTATATTTTAAATAAATAAAGGCTACTTTAAAGCTATTTATAAGGCTAGCAAAATAAATTATATTATTTTAGATAATTTAATATAATATAGTAATGGTTCTCTTTTACCTACCTACCTATTAACTTATCTACCTGCCTACCTACCTACCTATCTACCTACCTATCTACCTACCTACTAGCCTATGTTAGTGTCTAATTTAATTTAGGAGAGGGGTACGGACCCCCTGTTACTTATAGATGGAATAGACCTAATATTTAACAACTAGAAGCTTTAATTATGGAATAAGCTTAAAGTTAATACTAACTATTTTTCTACCCCCTAAGCTAGAATAGCTTATATATTTAGCCATACTGGCGGGGACGCCTAGATGTACTTACGCCCGCAATACACTAAAGATTTAGCAAACCCTTTTATCTCTAAGGAAGAAATAATTAACTATTTATCCTCTATTTATAAGGACCCTTTATATTACGGAACCCGACCGTAGGGGCATCCATAGGAGAACCCCGTGCTCTTACATACACCTCGCGTATAGCTTATGTCAGCTACGCGAGGGTATATCACCTCCTTACGCCCCCGACCCTTACGATCGATCGCGTAACGTCTTGTAGACTCCCCGAATACATACGCTTTGTAGCCATTGCCTACGTTCCATAACATTATATTGCGCCTTTTTCTTCACTAACGCTTAGCCTATAACCAATTCTACGTCTCTATAATACCGCAGACGCTGCCAGAAGTAGCGTATCCATAAGTTACCTTACTTTGTACTCCTAAAGAATTAATAATAGTAAAACAAAATTCCTTACTAGCTACTATGTTAAACTTAAAGAACAACCCAATACTTATATTAAAACTACAACACCAATTAGTCCTAGGAGGATTTAATTTATTAGCCTTAGCCTTAACCCCTAAAGGGAAGCCTAGTGGCTTAAAAGACTACAACAACTATAAGGGGGATATTGACAATGTCTTATCCTTTATTAACTATATAACCATAGATAAACAAGCCGAAGGGCTACTACCTATTAAGATTAAGATATAAGACGCTAAGATATTTGTAAAAATAGTAGCATAAGAACCTAATAAATACTACCGCCTTCTATAGAACTACTATCTAAAGCTTATATAAGCTAAGATGTATACTGCCCAAGATTATAATATTATCCAAGACCTATAAGCTTGTAAGGCGCTCGCTGATAATATATACTAAGAGATTAAAGACAACCTCCGCGCGTTTAAACGCGACATCCAACAATTAAAGAAGGCTAAGATTATACTTATTGCTACGGTTACTGAAAGAAAGGGTATAATCAAATACCTATAATCTTAGCTTAATAAGCACATTTGTAACAATACTAGACACCTCTTTACTGCATATAACGCCACCTAAGTCTCTACGCCCCTGGCAACCTTATCTACTTAACGCTTAATAGAAGGTTAGCGCTAAGCAGCTTTACCTAATAGGAACCCCTACTATAGCAGCGGCAATAACAAAAGCTATAATAATTAAACCTAAACTACTACTATAGGGTCCAATACACGCTACCCTAATCCCCTAATCTTTAAAGGTGACTATAAGGAATATAGCCACTAGAAGATATAAACCTATAAGAAACTAACCTAGAGCGCCTGCCTTTTCCCTATAGAAGATACTAAGATTAGCTACATTATTAGACAAACAAAGGGCATCCCGTTTAATAGGCTTTTTGCTTAATAGAAGACTAGCAGTCCCTAGAAGTGGCAGTCCTACTAGGAAGTCCTTAATAACCTTAACCAAATATACCTTAACTATAACTTAGTGGCCACTAGTTAAGCTAAACTACGCGCCCTAAAGATAAGTCCTACTAAGTTATTTAATAAGTTTTATATTAAATTTTAGGAATACACTAGAGTCCTTACCTAAGACAACGCTAAAGACTAAGAAGATCTCCTTAAAAAAGTTACTTATTGCCTTAGTTACGCAGCCGCCAGCTATAACTATAACAACGTTTACAATATAGTAGCAGCCCTACAGAAGATTAAATAACGGCTAAACCAGATTACTACTACAAACCTCTACCCAAAGACCTCCCTATAGAAGCCCTCTGGACCTACCAAACCACTAACACCTACTACCCTAAGCAACACTACTAGTTCTAATATTAACCTCTCTATATTAGCCTTCCTAAAGAAGCTACTAGATAGAGAGCGCGAGCTACTCCGGAAGCTAAGGCGTTGCTATAAATGCCATTAAGAAGACTGTTATAGCTATAGCCCAAACTACCCAATGGCTAGGTTTAGCAGCCGCTATTAAACACCTAACCATATACCCTAGACACTAAATATATTACTACGCGCCGCTACTACATAAGACAAAGATGCAGTAATAGTAGTAGAATTAGACGTAGAAGTAGAAAATATAAAGTCCTAGCCCTAAGTTATAGGTTAGGACACTCCAACAATAGAGGAATCTATATATTGGCTTACTTAATAGATAGCTTAGTAAGAATAGAAGGACAGAAGTAAATAGTCTTACCTATAGAGGGAACTACTGCTAAGAAATAATATAAAACCCGTTCTATAATTAACTATAGAGCTACTAATAAATTTATAGATACCTAATTTATGCGTACTTATAACCTACCTACCTTACCCCTTACTAAAGCCCACGCCCTATAACTTACTAACGGTAGTTATACTACATAAAAGATTACCTATATGGTATAACTCTACCTAAATATAAACGGACACTAGGAGGAGCTCTAGGCCTATATTACACCACTTATAAACTACCCTATTATCCTTAAAATAAACTGGCTTAAATAATACAACCCCGCTATTAACTGGCAAAAGAGAGAAGTAACCTTTAACTCTAAATACTATAGAGAGACTTGCCTAGGGCATAGCCTAGCCGCCTCTATCTACTCCCTAGGATATTAACCTAAGGAAACCCTTATTACCCTACCTATAACTAACTGCCACTATATAAGCGCCGCGGCCTTCTACTACATAGCATATAGGAAAGGCTAAACTGTTGCCACAGCCTCCTAATTATAACTATATAAGCTTAATAAAGATTAGGACCACGTCCTTTATAATAATAGGATATATATAATTAACCTTTTAGAAAATAATACCCCCGCAAAACTCTATAGACTTTTACCCTTAGACTTTAAGAAGTTTATAAAGCTTAAAAAAGGACTTACTAACAAAAAACTCCGCAAGCTCCTCCCTAAGAGATACCATAACTTTATTAACGTATGCTTATAAAAGAGCGTAGATATACTCCCCCTATATTAACCTAACAACTATACCATTAATATTAAATAAGGAAAAACGCTGCCCTATAAGAGACCCTACCTAATATTAAAAGACAAACTCCTAGTTATTAAAAAGTATATTAACAAGCACCTTAATAAAGGGTTTATTTGTCCCAGTATATCCCTAGCAGCCGCCCCTATCCTCTTTACTAAAAAGCTAGAAAGAGGTATTTAATTCTATGTTAACTAGAGGACTTAACGCTATTATAATTAAGAACTAATACCCCATACCACTTATACGCGAGACCCTTATATAGCTTAGCTAAGCTAAAATCTATACTAAACTTGATATTATTGCCGCCTTTAACTGCCTTTAAATATAGAAAGGTGACGAATAGAAAACCGCATTCACATTACGCTTTGGCTAATTTAAATACACCATTATACCTTTTAACATATGTAACGGCCTAGGCAGCTTCTAAAGCTATATTAATAATGCCTTATAGGACTACCTTAACGACTTCTACTCCGCGTACCTGGATAATATACTTATTTATAGTAATAACCCTTCTAAGTATACCAAATATATTTAAAAGGTCCTATAGCGCCTTAGAGACGCAGGACTTTATATTAATTTAAAAAAGTGTAAATTCTTAGTTACAGAAGTAAAATACCTTGGACTAATTGTTACTATTAAGGGTGTCCATATAAACCCCAAAAAAGTATACATAATTACTAGATGGTAAACCCCTACCTACATTAAGGATATATAAGCCTTCCTTAGTTTTACTAACTTCTATTAGAAATTTATATATAACTTCTTGGGTATTATAGCACCACTTATAGCAATAATGCAAATAAAGGGCCTTTCTATAAAAGGAAGAAAAATATATCTACGTTTTATCTAGACGCCTAAATATAAAAAGGCGTTCTAAGACTTAAAAGATGCGTTTACTAAAGCACCTATCCTAGCTTACTTTATATTAGAATGACAACTCTATCTTAAGACTAACTCCTTAGACTATATTAACGCGGGCGTCCTCTCCTAGATAGGTGACAACGGTCTCCTCTACCTAGTCGCATTCTACTTGTCTAAGCTTATACTATAAGAATATAACTATAAGATCTATAATAAGGAACTCCTCGCAATTGTATAAGCGTTTAAGGAATTCTGACTAGAACTCTCCTTAGCAGAACCTAACTAGCTAACTAAGGTCCTTATAGATTATTATAACCTTAAGTACTTTATAACTATAAAACAACTAAACCAATGCTAAGTATGTTAGAACGAGTTCCTCTTTAGTTTTAACTTTAAAATTGCATATAGGCTAGGAGTATAAGGTACTAAGCCTAATAGTCTAATATGCCGTTTGTAAGACCTTCCTTAGTTAGAAAGAAGATAACCCTTATAATTAATTCTAACAACAAATAATCCTAAAAGCATAAAACTTAGCCCTATGCATACTACCTAAGATAGAACTAACCGCCCTTCAGCTTTATACTATAGAACTAAAGTTACCTCCTAAAATTAACGAACTTATTACCGCAGTATATAACACCCTTATTAACCTATTACTATATTAACTAATTGCCGCAAAGATTGCCGGCACCTATATACTACCTATTAACCTTTAAAGCTTAGGCTAGATTAATATAGCAACCTTAGAAGTAAAAGAGAACAGGCTCTATTATAGAGGCCGTCTATTTATCCCTAACTTAGAAGACCTATAACGACAACTAATTTAAATGGCCCACGACCTCTAATTAAGTGGCTACCTAGGTAAAGAAGGAACCTATAAGCTTCTTAGCCGATACTACTTCTAGCCTAAAATAATAGACTTAGTTAAACGCTTTATAAGTGCCTGCTATGGCTATAAACATACTAAAGCATTTTATATAAAGTACCAAGGACTGTTATACCCTCTACTAGTACCTATATAATAATAGGCAGATATTGCTATAGATTTTATTGTCAACCTACTGCCTTATAAATGATATGGCCGAACCTATAAGAACATCCTTATAATAATATGCCGACTTATAAAAGAACACCACTACGTCCTAACTGAAGGCGTAGCCATAAGCAATATTATTAACATCTTTCTCTGCAAAGTCTACCAACTACACAGGTTACCTAACTCTATTACGTCTAACTAAGGCCCGTAATTTAACTCTGATGTATAGAGGCGGATCTGCTAACGCCTTGGTATCTCCATTAAGATGTCTATATCCTTTTACTATAAAACTATAAAATAACCGGAAAACGCTAACGCTAGTATAAAGGCGTACTTATAACAGGTAGTTGCCTATAGTTAGGATAACTGGGTAGACCACCTTCCGCTGGGTAAATTTGTAGTAAATAACTACATCTTAGCTACTATAGGATTTACCCTGTTCTTCGCGAATAAAGGATATTACCTATAATCTAGTATAAAGCCACTAGAGCCTATTAATAAGAAACTGCTATATAGAAAACGCCTTAAGATACTACTTGTTAACTAACATATAGACCGTATAAAAGACCTACTCAACTACTATAAAGGAGAGATGGCCTAGGCCCAAGTAAAATAAGCTTACTTTGCTAATTGCTACAGAACACCACTACCTAAGATGCGTATTAGTAACTAGGTATAGTTAGATATATATAATATCTCTATATAGAGACCTATAAAGCCACTTAATTATAAAAACCTTAGTCCCTACTAGATTAAACGAGTTATTAATAGAGGAGCTGTATATAAACTAGAGCTCCTGCCTACCTTAGCCACCTATAGGATATAGCCTATATTTCACCTATGGCTACTACACCTTTATTATCCTAACCCTCTACTAGGATAAACACAGCCTAAACCCCTACTAATACTAATCTAAAATAAGAACGAAGACAAGAACTATAAGAAGTAGACCATTAAACAAATTATTAACTCTAAATACTTTGGCAAAGGCAGAGGGCGGCGGCTCTACTATAAAGCTACCTATACAGGATTTAACATAGATTAGCTAAAATGGCAATTATAGGAAGATTTTAAAAACGTAAAAGATCTAATTAGCGATTTTTACTACGCAAACCTATAGAAACCAGGCTTAAGCAGAGATTTCGTACCTAATCCCCTATAGAAGCCGTCACAGCTAAATCGTTATATATTACTATTATGTGACTACTCTGATAAGATATTAAGGAACTTTAACCGCCAGTTGAAGTTGTCTAATTAGTTAGATTCTAGACGCTAAGGAGAAGCCAGCTAATTAGGATTTTCTATCTCTAGGATGGAAAATTGCTATTAGCTTGCTTGCTACTAGCGCCTTAGCAATACCCTTGCACTTTACCAAGTCCCTAACAGCCTCCTTTCCCTCTATAGCCTAGTACCTTCGCATAGTAGTAACCCATAAGCTTTAAGTCAGAAGCACCTATACGAGCCTATTATACCTATAACGATATTCCTTCTTCTAGATACCCTAAGCATTTCCCCCTATATATATATAGCAACCACAGCGTTGCTGGAGCTCCGCCTTAATAGGAGGGGAAGTAGTGTTATGGAACCTGACCGTAGGGGCCTCCATAGGAGAACCCCGTGCTCTCGCGTACACCTCGCGTATAGCTTATGTCAGCTACGCGAGGGTATATTACCTCCTTACGCCCTCGACCCTTGCAATCGATCGCGTAATGTCTTGTAGACTCCCCGAATATATACGCTTTATAGCCATTGCCCACGTTCCGTAACACTTTAAGGTGTAAAACGCCTGCCTTAGCTATAAAAGCCTAAATATAAAAACAATGGAGACCTTTTTAGCCTTATAGACCTACTTTCTATACCTAGCCAGATAGGCCTAGATCCCCTAGGAAGACCTATTGCTAGACCTCTTTAATAAGCTTACCCTAGACCTATAATAGGCCATACTACTAGTTTTTACTACTATATAGACGTTAAAAGAACTTATAAACTACTGCCTAGCTATTAACTAAGGCCTCCATTAAATTAAGGCACGTGCTAATTAGATAAAGGCTAGGAATCCCTTAAATTAAGCCCTAAGTAATATAAGATCGGCCTATAATGCCCTAGTATAACCCGCAATACTTACCGCGCCAACTATACAGCTGGCCGTTAACCTAGCAGCTAGCTATACAGCTAGTCCTACTACGGGCCTAGCGCTTACTTAGCCTACCTATAGCAAACCCTATAGATAGGCCCTTAGTAATTAAGAAGCTTGCTTTTTATGCGGCTAAAAAGACCACTTTATAAAAAACTGCCTAATAAAAGTAAAAGCGGACAAGGTTCTGTTAATCTAGAAGGATAGTATAAAGTTAGAAAAAGAGGAACCCTAGAGGAAGACTCTTCTCTAGGGTTAAATTGGATTAATATGTTATATATTAATCTAGGATGGCTAGTTAGTAGAAAAAGCTACACTATCCTTTATACTTTATTCCATAATAGATATTAAGTTTTAATCTCTACTTTAGCTAACTTTAGAGTAAATGCCTTTGCCTTAATAGACACCTAGTATACTATAAAGCTGGCTAACTTTTTAAATACACCCCTTAAAGAACTACCTAAACCAATTTCTATTTACGGATATAATGGATAGATAGGGCTACCTATTATAACTATCTTATAGATATACCTTTATATTAACGGACAAAGGTAATATAATGTCCCCTTCCTTATTACGGACCTAGGAAGCTATAATATAATCCTAAGGAGAAAATAGCTAGCCTATTTAGGCCTATAACTTAACATATAGAGTAGACAGCTTATCTGGCCTAAAACTCTATCCCTAACCCCTTCCTTTATAAAAGAAATTAGCATTATAATAAAAAACCTTATACGGCCCTAGATTAATACTATTTACTAGGCCAATGCTATGTGTAGGGACTAGGCCTTTAAGAAAAAGATATAGCTTAATCTATAAAGAATCCGTATACTACGCCACCCCTAGTCTACCTATATTACGCCACCCATATTAGAGACCTAGAAAGTTAGTAGTAGCTTAGCTAAGCCCCCCACAGAGAACTTAGGCCCTACGCATCTATAAAGGAAGGCTAGGAATACTAAACGTTATACTAAACTAATAGACTAGAAGGATAACTTATAGAAAATGGAACGTAAGCTTAGGAAGATTATAAACCCTATACCGCAAAATACGGCTTAATAAAAGTCCATAAAGAAACCTACGGACCTCCCACTAGTCAATATCTGGTATATTAGCGCTATAGGGTTCTACTAGAACTTAGTTCAACCTAATACTATTACCTTTACCACCAGCTTATATAAAATTGATTAAATAATTAAGGAGAAGGAAAGCGAGCTTAGCAGATAGGAAAGTAAGCTTATAAATAAGGAGCTAGTAGAACAGAAACTGCCCCATTAATACTAGAAATTTAAAGATATATTCTCTAAAGTAGTATCTAATATACTTCCACCTTACTAACCATATAACTATAAGATTAAGATTAAGCTAGGTAAGGAAGACATCCTTAGCTATAGCCCCCTTTATTAGTAGTCTACTGCCAAGTTATAGGCTATAAAGCAGTACCTTATTAATAACTTAGATAAGGGCTTTATTAAACCTAGTTAAGCCCCTTTTAACTTACCTATTCTCTTTACCAAAAAGCTAAATAGAGGACTTTATTTCTGCATTAACTAGTATAAACTTAATAATATAACCCGCAAGGACCGTTACCTACTGCCCTTACTGGATAAGACTCTAGCCTAAATAAGTAGAGCTAAGATCTTTATAAAGCTTAATATCCGTTAGGCTTTTTACTAGATTAGGATAGACCCTAAATTAGAAGATCTTACTATATTTTAGACCTGTTACGGAATATATAAATATAAAGTACTCCCTTTTAGGCTGACTAACGGACTAGCTACATATTAGCGATATATAAATAATATACTATTTAACTACCTTAATGACTTCTGTATAGCCTACCTAGATAATATTATAATCTACTCTAAGAATAAATTGGAATATAAAGAGTATATCTATAAAGTCCTGCAACAGCTCTAAGAAGCCGGCCTCTAGGCCAATATTAAGAAGTTAGAGTTTAGTGTTAAGTGTATAAAGTATTTAGGGTTTATTATTAGTATAAATAAAATTAAGGCAGACCTAGAAAGACGGCTGTAATTAACTAATAGGAACCCCCATGGACTGTAAAAGGGGTGCAGTTATTTTTAGGTTTCTATAACTTTTACTGGCGCTTTATTAAGAACTACAGCAGGGTTACCTAACCTCTTATCCGCCTTACTAGAAAGGACTAACGCTTTTACTTTAATGCTGTATATAAGCAGGCCTTTAATAAGCTTAAAAAGCGGCTAGTCTCTGCTCCTCTACTTGCCTATTTTCACCTAGAACGGCCCTTAATACTAGAAACTAACGCTTTAGATGGTGCAATAGCTAGCGTTTACTCCCAGAAGCAGCTAGATGGAAAATAGCACCCTATTACTTACTATTTAAAGACTATAGTAGATGCAGAGCTAAATTACCTAATCTATAATAAGGAGATACTGGCTATTGTCTCTAGCTTTTAGTACTGGCAAATACAGTTAGAAGGAGCCCCTAAGCCTATTTAGGTGGTTTTAGATTATAAGGCCCTAGAATATTTTATAATAATAAAGGCCCTTATAGCCCGGCAGGCACGCTAGGCGGAGGTTCTATCCTAGTTTAACTTCTTAATTATATATAGGCTAAGTACTATAAACCATGCGGATACTTTTATAAGGCGTAAACAGGACCTAGATAACTAAGCAGCTATAAAGATCTTATTACGGACTTAGACGCTACTATAACTAGAGCACCTTAACCCCTAAATATAGGTAGGACTAAATACAGACCCTATAAAGGCCAAGATGTGCCCTATTAACACTATAGAACTTAACCTTATTAATAAGCTACTGTAAGCAAATTACATGGCCCCTTTATTATAGGAGTACTACAAAAAGGCAAAGGGCGTTACTAGCCTATAGTCCCTTAAAAATGGACTATTAAAGCATAAGAAACGGCTAGTAGTAGCTAAGGAATAGAACTTACGGACTTGGCTTATTACTAAAGCGTATACTTAGATCTCTACGGCCTACCCTAGAAAAAATAAGACCTGTAAGATTATCGGCGACTATTACTACTGGCCTGGAATAGTTATGGATATTAACCGCTATATATAAAACTGTAACAACTGCTGTAGGTCTATAATTCTATAAGACAAGAACCTAGGACTATTAAAACTACTCCCTGTAAAGGCTCAGTTAAAAGAACAGAATCTATTAGTAGCCAGTAAACGAGAATTCCAAGACGAGGACTGGAAGAAGGTTGAGGAAAGGACACGTCTATATACATGCCAAGGCTCTAAGCGAGGAGCCCCTGACTAGGGTCTGTAACAGTGCCGTAACACTCCCAATACCAAAGCGCCCCTAATAGCATATTTTTATAGATTTCTATAAGCTACCTATAGACCGTAACGGATATGATATAGCTATAGTTATAGTTAACCGCTTTGGCAAGCGCCTGTTTTTAATCCCTTATTATAAGAATATTAATGCTAAAGAGGCGGCCTAATTATATATCCACTACGTCTACTAAATTTACGGACTACTAGATACTATTATATCTAATTATAAGCTATAGTTTATATCGGCTTTCTGGAACGAGTTTACCTAGATCTTAGGTATTAAGCTAAAGCTTTCTATAGCATACTACTCCTAGATAGATAGCTAGACGGAGATTATAAACTAGTATTTAGACCAGAGACTCCAACCCTTTATTAACTACTTTTAGGATAATTAGGCCGAACTGCTACCCCTAATAGACTATACCTAGGCTACCCTACCCTATATAAGCTTTGACTGGGAAAGACTAAAAGGGCCATAGACCGTACGCGAAAAACTATCTTATAAGGAAGCACGGCATTACGCTAAACGCCTAGAAGAAGCCTGGAAAGTAGCCCATATAATCCTAGAAAAGGCCTAGAAATTAATAGAATAGTAGGTAAATAAGTATAGACGTAAGCCCGACTTTATCGTAGGCAATAAGGTCTGGGTTATAATAAAGAACTAAAAGACAGAACGGCCTAGCCGTAAGCTAGACTATTAGATAGCAGGACTATATAAGGTCCTTAAGAAAAGAGACAACTTATATAAAGTAAAGCTCCCGGATTTAATTAAGGTCTACCCTATCTTCTTACTAAATAAGTTATAGAAAGCTATAAATAACCTATTACCTAGATAAAAGATAAACCGCCCCTGCCGATTTAAGTTAATGGCAACAACAAATAGGAAATTAAAGAAATACTGGCCTATAAACTCGTAATGGGAATACTAAAGTACTATATAAGTTAGAAAGAATATAATCTAGACCCTACCTAGTACCCTATATAGAATTTTATAGGTAATCCCTATAAGTTACAAGAGTTTTATAGCTGTTACCCTAATAAACCTAGACTGCTAAAGTACTTAGATAAGTAGATGAAATGCTAGCATAGTAAGGATAATAGGTTACTTATAGAGCATAAAGACAAGAACGCCCTATAGGTATAATACGGATATATAAAGCCTAAGGGCAGGCTTTTTTAGAGGAAGGGGTAATATTACGGTACTAGTAGAATATGGCAGAAAGCCAGTAAAATATGGTAAATTGCGGTTATATAACCGAAGGATCTTATAAAACTTCAAGCAGTGGTTCCGTCCCTCCCCTTTCCTTTCTCTAGCTTTAGATCTTTATTTATAGACAATCCAATTATATAGGCTTGCATGCGTCCTTCTTGCTATGCTCGTGCCTTAATTAACTAAGTCGCTAACATAAAGCGTTATTCTATAGGTCTAAGTAGGGTATATTATTTTCTAGCTCTTCTAAGTAGTTTATAAATTAGACTATACTCTAGCCTTCTTGCTGTTTGGTATTGTAGTATTACTAGTTACAATCCATCCCTTAATTAGTAGGGTCTTAGACCTAATTAACTAACTAGGACTCAAGTTTGCTAAATTTAAGGGGTGTAGTAAGTTTCTTCTTATAGCGTGTCTATAAACTCTTAATAGTACTACGTAGGAAGGTAGAAGTAATTAGTGTCTAATTATACTTATTAGAGTAACATTTTAGGTCTAGATAAAACAATTATAGTTCCGGAGACTATTACTATTATACTTATTAGGTTCCTTTATACGTAATTTATGTTTTTTTAACATTATAGCGTAGTATGGCGTTACCCCTTTAAGTCCGCTTTGTGTCTAAAGTGTCTATACTTCCCCTAATTGTCCTTATAATTATCTTTAGTGGTTTTAATATACTTATCTTAATTATATCTCCAACTTCTTAATTTTTTTATAGGGTCTTATATAGCAACCACTCTAATAACTCCCTAGCGTTAATCGTTCCTAAAAGTCTTAAAAGGTTAGATGGACTAGCTATGGCTTCCTAGTCTACTCTTTTATAAGTAGAGGGGATGCGCTTCTCTAGGGAGACTCTATCAGCCTCTTATAGTAAGGGCGTTGTTTTAGGGGGTAAGGAGGTATAGCCCGTCATTGTTAATTAATAGCCGTATATTCCTTCCATAAAGGATTATAAGCGATTAGAATTATAAAAGGCTAGTTTAATCGGAATATATAATTATCTAATTAATAGTATAGAATGAGAGTTATAGGTAAGTAGAAGGTAAGTTAAAGGTAGAATAAGCTTTATATATTAAAGGATAAATGCTTTTTAACCTCTTCTATTTAGAGACTAATCGCTAGCTCTTCTCTAAAGGAGAACCAGCTCCCTTTATAATTCTTTTAAGACATTAGTAAAACCCTTTACCCCTTATCTATCTAACTATATCTTCTCTAGGACATTAATAGGATATTAGTAAAACCTTTATCTGTCTTATCTAATATGTACCTTTTAGGAGCGCCCGTTATAAAAACCCTATAATTTATCTCCCCGCCTTTTAGGGCTCGCCTACTTAGCGCCTATAAGTTACCTATGGTGCTCTTCTACCTTACTTTTTAACCTTTTTAGGAACTACTGCTACTATAGCAAGCCTATAGATACGCTAGTATTGTAAACTTTACTCTACCACTATAGAGTTATTAGGGGGCGCCTATTACTTACCCCTTTGCCTTCTATTACTATTTCCTTTATAACCTAAAACTAATCTAGTACATTTTAGCTAATAAGCCACTAGGTAACCGCCTTAAGACCTTTTTATATTAAGAGTAGTATATTATAGTTCTCTATACTAGCTGTTAAGAGTATTACTTCTTAGTTGTTGTATAAGGGGCATAGCAGTATTATATATTTTAGTGTCTATCTTAGCCAGCTATATTTATATCTTAGGCTACCTATTAAAACACCTACCTAGTAGAGCCAATCTTTTAGTCCTATTATTCCTATTCTTAAAAGTGTTGCTATTATATTTTCTGCTTTTATTAGGCCTTCTTAGAGCCCTTAGATATTTACCCCCTATAGTATTAACTATGCTATAGCTTGGGTTTCTCTAACCTAAGTTAGCCTCTATACCTTTAACTCCTATATATATCTCTAGTATTAGTCTAACCAGTATTATATTACGGTAGATAGTTTCCTAGCACTCTTATATACTCTACTTTAGCTTCTTTCTCTCTCTTACTATTATCTTTACTAGTTTTTTATGCGTCTCCCTTTCTCCTCTATATGGGCCTAGGCCCTAATATAGCACTATTTTTCTTCTACTTTCTCTACCTATTTCTCTAATATATCTTCCCTAATTTAGGGTTATTAGTTTGCTCTCCTATAGGGTACCCTAGGGTCCCTTTATAGTTTGTTTAGGCGTGTCTTAATATACTTTATAATATTAAAGTTGCGCTTCTTTTATACCCTTTATATTATAGCGGCTTTAATATATAATTATAGGGGGGGATATTGGCTTTCTTCTTAAGCAGTATTATGGCTGTTCGCTTATACCCGCCTATTATACTCTAAAGGTAGGCTATTTAAACCTTTTAGAGTGGTTTAAGGAGTGATTTAGTGGGTTTTTTCTTGGTTTCTCCTATAGCCTAAATACTAGATCTATACGTTATAGTTAGCTAGATAACTGCTATATATAGTAGGCATAGCCTCTAAAAGCATGGACCCTATATAAAGTTAACGATCCTAGACATTATGATATACTATACTTAGCCCTTATAGGCCGCTTATAATGTATATACGCTCCACTAGAGCTTACTATTTATCCATACTCCTAATACCCTTAGGCCTTAAACTAATTAACCCCTAAAGCCTTAGATATAAATTATATACTAAAGATCTATAGATTAGTTACGTTTTTATATAAAATGGATTAACTAGTATTTCTCTATTAAGAATTAGACTCTATATTATCTTGCCTATTCTATATAGGTATTATAGGCTTTCTCTAGTGTTCTGCAGTTCTCTATAGCTATTAGCCTATATATAATTAGGTTTGTGTCGTTAATAAAGCCTATTTCCTAGGTTGCCCCTTTTTTAAAGGAGTTAAGTAGGTTGCTTATAAAGAAAAGTAAGAGTATAGGTAAGAGGGGTAATCCTTATAGTATTTCTATTATAACTATAATGGGGGGGCTCTAGTATCTACTAAAGACTAGTAATATTTCTTTCTGGCCTATAAACCCTTAAATAAATCATATAATCTATTTTAGGAAGCCCTTTGTCTTAAGAATATATAGGAGGCGCTTATAGGGTATATTATTGTAGGCACCACTAATATTTAGGCTAAGTATTAATACTATAAAGTCCCTTCGCATTGCCTATGTAGATTTAATAGTGGTAGTGTAGTATAAGTGCTAATAGTATTAAGCGGTTCTTTTTTACCCCTTTCTAGCTTTATAGTAGTAAGGCGTATTCCTTAGCCGTTGTCACAGTACGTGCGGAGGGTCAAGGTACGAGGTGACTGTATAACATTGACAAACGATGTCGTGTGAGGATCTATGTACAGGAGACGGGGCAGGTATATATACGTGTTGCTCAGGGGTCAGGTCCGTGCTCATGCATACGCGTAGCCATAACAACGCGTCAGGTCAGTGCCGTGACAGCTGTGTCTATTATATAGTTTACTATTACCCTTTTTAAGATCTTAATAAGGGTGTTTTCTAAGGTAATAAGGCGGTAGCTTCCTAGAATTAAGTAATCTGCTTTACCTTCTTTTTATAAAATAACTATTATTATAGATCTTCTAAGTTGCGGGTAGTAGCCTATAGCAAAGTATACTTTAACTATATTTATAAGCTAGGGTACTATAAGTGGTCTATAGGTCTTTAAAGCCTTATTTAGAATTTTATTTAGTCCTAGTACTATATTATTTAAAAGGCGGCTAATAGTTCTGGCTATTTCCTCTATTATTATATCGCTATTAACCTATAGGCAAGTTACCGGTGTTTTACCTATAATATTACTAAGGTCTGCTAAAGCCAGTTAGGGGAAGAACCTTTTTATAAGGATTTTTGCCTTTTTATTATTATTATTAGTGGCCTATAATTCCCCTACTCTTTATGGGGGTAGTAGGTATAAGTCTTTTACTAGGCGCCCTGCCTTTTTCTTTACCTATTTTACTATAGCCTAAAAGCCCTTATTATAAGAGAGGCTTAGGTTAAAAGTATACTTATTTATAAACTGTCTTTAGTTATTCCTTACTTCTTTTTTAGGGTATTCTTTAACTAGTTTCTTATATCTTTATATTATCTCTCGTCTTTAGGGTTATAGCTACTTATATATTTCCTTTTTGCTTATTATTAGCTAGTAATAAGAACCGCGTATTATACGGACTATATATATCGTGTATAGGGGCCCAGTTTTAAGACTAAGTAGTGCTCTTCTAGCCTATTTTTAATTACTGCCTAAATTCTTTCTAGTCTTTAGTTAATTTCCTTAGGGGTGGCTAATAAGCCTTACTTATTTGGTATTAGGTGGATTTTTTCTAGGTCTTAAAGTTATTATTTAACTATATTAAGGAAACTGTCTATCTTAAGCTTCTTTATTATATATCTTTTACTATTTAGTTACGCCTTAATATCTAGATCTAGCTATATCTAAATAGGGATATAGTCTAAAGTAAGTGCTTATTCTTCTTTGGGGTTATACTTTTTAAGTCTCTAGTATAGGCCTTCGTCTATAAATATAAGGTTAATTATATTTCTAGTAGTGCCTTATTACTATATAATTACTTTTAGGGGGGTAGCCAGCTTAAGGCCCTAGTTATTTATAGCTTTTAGTAAATACTTTACCTATTATTTAGCAGTAATATAAATACCCCCCTACTATAGGTAGTAAAGATTTATATCTCCTAATAGGATAGACTCTATACCTTTAGTTTTTAGTAAGCCTATTACTAATATAATATTCTCTATTTATAGGACCCCTATATATCTAGATTATTATAACTATAATATCTAGGTTAACTATCTACTATAACTATAAGGATAGGCTAATAGCCTTACTAATTATAAAGCATATATATATAGGAACTGGAATCCTTAGGGGTAGTATATTAATTATATATATGTATTATAATACGTCTCTTATATAGTAAGGATATAGTATTTCTCTAGGTCTAGACTATTTAGTAAGGGCCTTACAAGACGGTGGTTTATATTTCTGTAGTTATATTATATAATAGATAGATAGCGGACTCTTAGTAAGGGTTTTTTATCTTTTCTTTATTTCTTACTTCTTCTATTTTTACTTTCTCTAAAATATTTAGAACTTTTATCTCTTATATCTGCCCCTAATTACTACTTATTTTATACAGAGCTTTCTATTTCTATATTTTATATTTCTACTAGCACCTCTATATTTAAATATATTATTATTATCTCTAGTTCTTTCCCTATTCTTACTAGTTGGCTATATACCCTTTATAGGTTAGCTATAAATATTATATTTACTGTATTAAGTCTAATTCTTAATTATCCTAGTTTTAAGCTTACTATAGCTGTCTATAAGGGTCTTCCTATAGCTGTCTATAAGGGTCTTCCTATAGGGTATCCTCTCCCTTATATCCCTATTTAGTCTAGTAATATTACGCGGCGCCGCTTCTAGCCCGTTAAGGCTTAGAATGGCTAGTCTATCCCCCTAGTATTAAAGGTAAAAAACGCTAGAAAGGTACCTATATAACCTAGCGTATAGTTATTCCTATAGCTATTAAGCCCTTACCTTTTATCTCTTATATTTAATATAGTTTTCTCTCTCCCACGCCTTATATATACTTTAATAGCAATTTATATATTTTATTTAGTTTTAATTTAAGTAGTGTTTTATATTATATAGGCCTATATAGTGGCCGTAGCACACCTATACTGCGTATATAGATTAGGTATATCCCTATTATATATAGTAATAGTAGGCCGTTGAAATCGGACTCTGCACCTGTACGTGGTGACGGCTACGAACCTGGGTCTTTGAAGATCAGATCCAGAGCCAACGCAGAGACATTGTATAGCGTGCGGATAGGACCTGGTGGTGGTTGCGGGCGTTAAGGGCGGTGGTGAAAAATTTTCGGATAGTAAGATCTTGAAAACCACCACTGTTGGCCCTCTATAGTATAACAACTACTACTGTTCTCCTATCTAGGGCACCTATATAATCCAACATAGATAGACAGTACTTAATAATATCCCCTAACCCCTAATTAAAAGCATTAACGACCTTATATTAATAAATAAGTGAACGCGCGAATAAGCAAACGAATAAGTAAATATACGGCCCCTCCTAATCCCTAGGGCGATCGCCCGCGGAGTATATAGTTACTTGCCGTTTTACTGCCGTAATACTACAGCCTGGATTACAACCTATGGTTTTCCCTATCTTCTTTTAACGGAGTGGTGACCCTTTAAAAGGGCCTAGCTGGGGCCTAGGTATAAAAGTGTTAGATAATCTATATTCTCTAAAGGCGTGGGTCACGTGCACGAGTCATGTGCATGGAGTACGTGCATTATAAATCTCTTTATCTAAGCTTAGAGCCCAAGGGGCTGACCACGATAATATTAACATCAATTAATGATTAAGTTAAGATCATTAATTAATCAACCTATTGCATTAATAAACCCCTCTACACGAATTTCGTAACAGTTATAAGCCTAGTCCGCTGACTTAAGAAGCTATTCAGCTATTACTTAATCATTTAAAGAAATTCTACCTCATCGTCAGACTCTGACACCTTATCGTCAAGACGCAGACTCTAATAGAAATCCTACCTCAATCGTCAAAGGACGATCCTGACGACAAGGACAATCCTGACAACAAATTCCATCTCAATTCCCCTCTGCCTATTAGTCAAAATGACTCCACCGACGTTGAGTTCGTCAACCACGATCATCCTCAATAAACTAGAAGACTGGGAGTAATAGATCTAGCAACTACAAGCCCTTATAGATTAGTAAATTTGGGCCTATGTTAACCTAGCTACAGAAGCACCTTAAGAAGGTCTATTTAAAAAACCACCTCTTCTAAAAGTTATAGATTTTAATAAGAATGCAACCTTATATACACAGCTTTTAACGAACCAATAGAGAGCGTACAAGAACAGCAGACGATACTACAACTAGGATATAAAGTACTTCCTAAAATAGGAAGAGCATCTGTAATAGATACGCATTTAGATTACGTCCACAGTATTAATCCAGAAGAAGCTACTGCTCGACCCTTCCCTTATAGTCAAGGAATGGCTAATTTGGTTAAAAGAAGACACTAAGCCCTCGAAGAACTTTATAATAAGGAAGGTATAACTACAGTACACAAAATTACTTAAGGGACTTAAGCAGGCAAAAATTACCCAGTAGCTTGACAGATAGGAGCATGCGATAAAGATGGTAGAGAAGTATAGTCTTCTATAAATAACTAATAGGATCTGGCTAATAGACCTTATAAATATAATACGACCTATAAGCGAAACCTATTTTGTTATATATACCAAACAGGTAAATGATACTAAAAAGGCTCACTTGTTAGAATACTGTAAAGTAGCAATAGAGCTACGGGAAGTATTCGTAAACCTCTTAAAGGTTATACTATCCTCAACTACCAGAGGGAGTGCATTTAATATAGACTTCGCAAGAGAGTCTAAAGAGGATATCTCTATTACTACTAAAGTCTAAAAGGGAAGAGGGAACAGCTCATCTCGTAGTTAAAAAAAGGCAGGGATAAATTTAACTAAAGAGACGTCTTCTAAGAAGTTGAAGAACCTAAAATGCCTGGTATGCGATATAAGGGGACATACCCTTCCTAACTGTTAGTATCTATTTAAGTGCAAGAGGCCTAAGGGATTTAATACTAAGGGTACACGCATAAAAAAGGTACGTAAAAAGGTAGAACATAATAAGGATCTAGCTGCCTAAATAGAACGACTTAAGCTTAAGAAATCAAATATTAATAAAGCTTAATAACAACAGGTTAAGAGTTAGGAGATAGTTAGGAAGATTAAAGAAGAAGCCAATATAATATTCCTAGAATTATATCACACTAATTAACTCCATCCACTAAAGCTATTAACTATTCTTAACTTAGGAACCACTCTCTATATCTTTAATAACCTCTCTTGTTTCTATAATTTTAGGAAAGCTCTAAGACATAAATATATTATTATAGGCAGCTTAGAAGTGCCTATACTAGGTTACGGCAATGTCACTATCTAAGTTACAAAACTAGACAAGAGCAAGGGAATCCTATGTCTTAAGGACGCTGCCTTTTATACGGACTTCAATATAAATCTAGTGTTGTTCCATCTACTTCAAAAACAAGGGTACTACTAGGATAATAAAGAAGAGAACAATCTTCTAGTTTAAAAGGACGACACAATCCTATGTTAAATGGAAGAACGTTATGGACAATAGACTATTAAATATATCCGACTAAGAAGTCTATTAGCGTTTAATACAAGCCAACTACTACGCTAACGGAAGCGTAGAGCATTATCAAGAGACGCTCATCTAGATTTGAAAGGAGATATATATCTATAGTATCTACGTCTAGGTTATCTAGGACCTATAAGCCTTTATTATTTAGGTCTTAACGCCTTAGGAGTTAAGCTTTAAGGCCTAAAGATAATAGAATATTAATATTACAGTCTCGCTAAAATTAAGCGTTAGGTCTTAAGAAGGTTCTTAAAATAGAAAATTAATAAACCCTTTCTTAACCTCTATATTAACTGGACTAACCTTAAGGAAGCGCATACCGGATTCGTATAAGTTATATTTATCTATAACACTTTCTTAGGAAGAACCTTCCCATATTTTATAACAACGTATAGTAAAGAAAAGGAGACATTATAAATGCTTAAAGATTTCACCTAATGGATTTGTCTAAGGTACAACCTTAAAGTTAACACTATTAGATCAGATAACGAGCTAGGGAGAAAGAGAACCCTTAAATGGCTACGGACGCAAGGGATTATATTTAAGCCTTTAGCGCTATATACCTAAGCACAGAACGGCACCGCTAAACACTCAGGGGGTGTTATTATTAAAAAAGGACGTGCTATAAGAATTGCTGCCAATCTACCATATAATCTATGGAACGAGATAGTTAACTATATAGTCTATCTTTAAAATCAAACGCCACGGGAAAGCAATAGATGGAAATCGCTATATAAGAGGTTCCATACCTTCCTAGCCAATAGGTTAAGAAAGCCGCAACTAGCGCACCTAAAAGCCTACGGCTGTAGGGCGTACGCGATAACGTCAGACGCCCAGCTAAAGAAGAAAAGACTAAGCAAGCTAGATCTGCGAGCCTATATCAGCTATCTTATTAGCTATAACTCTACTAATATCTACAGGATCTGGATCCTATATAAAGGTATCATTATCTCTACTAGGGATGTCATCTTTAACGAAAAGACGTTCTTTAACGGCAAGCGAACGGACATCTTAAAGGATCTACACGCCGAATTAGATACGCTAATTAAGAAGATTTAACTCCCTAATACCCTAACTAAGAATAAGGTTCTTCTGGAAGATAAGGACAAAGTATTTAAACCATTAATTTAAGAAGAAGATAATAACGTTAATAAGCCAGTTTAAACCTTTAATAAGTTAGCAGATCTTGAGCTTGCAAGAGCTCTTAAAGACGCATATTATACGCCACCTCTAATAGAAGAAGATAAAGAATCTCTATATACCTTTTACGTTAAGTATCCTATGAAGTTAGATACTAATCAGGACACTATTAACCGAGTAGGAGATAGGTTTTACACTTAGGGGGTGTTTAACAACTCGGTTAAAGACTTATTTAAGGAAGCCAGCGATAATAGGCTTAAAGACTTTATTACTAAAAGGATCACCTTAGCCTATTATAGCGCCTTCGTAGCAGGAAGGAAGTTCAACCTTAATAGTTAACTTAATAACAGCAAGCTGAAATTAGGCAGAATACGTGATATTAAATTACATAGGAAGAACTTACCTCCGCCACCTTAGTTAATTAAGGACCTTAATATATATCCTCTTTAAGATCAGTTCTAAGAGGCTTAATAAGCCTATCTCCAATCTCATCATTAAATAAGGTTATTTTAGGAAACAGACAAGAAGTACGTAAAGGGACAGCAGATCCTTAGCTTAATGTAGATATTTATCTATAAGACGGACAAGTACGGATTCCTCTAGAAATACAAGGCACGCTTAATTATATACGGAAATCAATAGGCTCTAGGAGACCTACCTACAAGAGCTACTATATTAGCCAGTACAACCTTCCAAACCCTTATAGCGATCACCGCAAAATTCAACCTGGAGACGACACAGATAGATACAGTCAATACGTTTGTCCATTGCGATCTCAACGAAGTTGTCTATATAAAGCTACCGCCAGGATTTAATAACGGAAAGAAAGACAAAGTACTGCGCTTAAGAAAAGCCCTATACGGACTACAACAATCACCACTATTATAGTAGAAGAATCTTACGAGCTCACTAACAGAATTAGGTTTTAAAGAGGTACCCTAGGAGCCGTATATTATACTAAAAGGTGGAATAGTCATCTTCTTCTATATTAACAATATTGTCTTCTGCTACCAAAAGACAGATAAGAAGAAAGCTTAAGAAGCAATTAAGGAGCTAAGTAAGAAATACCAGATAAGTACCCTTAGCGAGCTAAAATAGTTCCTAGGAATCTATGTACTACGTAATTATAGCTAGAGGCTCCTATAGCTATCCCAGAAAGCCTATATTAAGAAGATAGCTAACTAGTACAAGATAGATCTTAAAGGGCGTCTTCTAGATACTTTAATAGTAGAATCAGAACTCCTCCCTACTAATCACCAATTAATCCGTCTAACGCGTCCGTCCCCTAATACAGACCTATTAGTCCGTCCTATATCCCTACTAGCCTCTACAATGCTATATCAGAGAAAATTGGGTTTAGTACTCTATGCAGCCACTACAACGCATCCAGATATTGCTTTTGCAGTATTAAGGCTGGTAAGGTTTAATTAGGACCTAAGCCAAAAGCATTATTAAGCGGCAGATAGAGTTATCCAATACCTATATAGCACGAGAAGTAGAGCAATCTGCTATAGAGAAGATAAGGAAGAAACAAATAGTAGAGGGAAAGACAAAGGAATACACAACAAAGGACGAGACAACGGAAGAGACGGTAGAGGTAAAGCGCAATCATTTATCTATGCCAGCAATGCATCATTCGCGGATAACTCCATCAACAGAAAGAGCTTGTAAGGATACATTATAAAGCTATTTAGGGGGCCGATCGCCTAGAGAGCAAACAAGCAGGGTATAGTTATAACGTCAAGCACAGAAGCCAAGTTGTTAGCCCTATTATAGACAGTAAAGGGAGCTATCTTTATTAGTAGGTTGTTTAAAGTAATAATATTACAACTAAATAAGCCCTTAATTATTAAATGCAACAACACCCAGACGCTCTAACTAATTATAGAAGATATAGTAAAGCTAATCACAAAGCTCCAACACGTTAACATCTATTAATACTAGCTACGTTAGGAATACACAATAAGACGAGTATAATTTCAATAGACAGCAATAAAGGAGATAATTACTAATGGACTTACAAAGGCCCTGCCCAAGCAGAGGTTTTAAAGCTTCGTTAATATAATCGGAATAGTGGATATTAAGGAGCGGCTAAATAAGGAGAAGCAACTAGAGGACCTAAGGGACAGTATTAGAGCAAGATAGAAGGATTTAGATAAGATTACGGTCCAATTAACTTATTAACGGACACAAGAAGGTAGCTAGCTTTGACCTTAAAGAGCTTGAAGCTAAGGGGGTATATTAGATAATCTATATTCTCTAAAGGCGTAGGTCACGTACACGAGTCACGTGTACGGAGCACGTGCATTATAAATCTCTTCATCTGAGCTTAGAGCCCAAGGGGCTGACCACAACAACATCGACATCAATTAACGATCAAGTTAAGATCATCAATCAATCAACCCATTGCATCAATGAACCCCTCTACACGAATTTCGTGACAAAAAGATACCCAATATAATATATCCCACTGCTTGGTATTACGGTAATTAAAACAGATAAATCCCCCTTATGCCTTTAATGGCTCTAGGGGGGGAGGCAAGGCATATATAGCAATGGTCAATAAGAGATAGCATACAGGAGATGGTTAAGATATAGGAGAGGCAATAAATACACAGCGATTGATCGGCAAGGCCTAGCTAGGACGTAGTGAACCCTAGCTTTGGATAAGCTAGAGAAGGAAGCAGTGGTTCCTAAGGAGTTCAAAACATCTAAGGAGGAGGACGTGCTGTAGGCTCGTAGGGCCGCAGCTATATGCAAATATAGCAAATTGGGGTTTTTCATCCTACTGAGGCTGCTTATAGGGTTTTTCCTCCCCCAACTATAGGGGTTTTCTTCCTGTAAATATATAAGTTTTCCCCCCTGTGCGGAGTAGTCTGCGTGGGCCAGTAGGATCCGTATCAGACGTTAATCAAAGAGTTACTACTATATAGTAATAGTATTATTTTAGGCGTAGTCTATAGTTATAGAGCCTTATATTATATATAAGGCCATTTATAATTATTTCTTTTTAGATAAGGAGTTTTTTTTTTGTATATATATATAAACAATAAGGAAGTTATACGTTTAACTAGTGTCTCCTTAGTAAGTTTTTAGCGACCCTTATATCCTCTTATTATTCTTATTATATACTTAGTTTGCATTTTCTTATTAAAGCTATTAAATTTAGGTAATCTTAACTCCTAGTATAAGGCATTCTATTTATTTTACTATCTCTTATATAGTTACTATATTATCTACCTAGTGTTTATTTTTTACCTAAGGCTTATAAGAACTACTAGAACTTTAACTAGATAATTTTTATAAAGTACTTTTATACCAATACGTTCTCCTAGCCTATCCTCTACCCTTATAGCTTATTCCTTTACCTATTAGTCATTTAGAGTAACTCTAATATCTCTACTTCTAAGGTGTTAGACTATAACGGCGTTATAAACCTCTTTACGAATCTCTATAAGAACTTCTGTTTTTAATTGTCCCCTAAGCCCCTCTACTTTTTTTATATTTAGTTATATTATAATTAAGTACCCAGTTATTATCTTAAGGGAGATAGGTTCCCTATACTATAAAAGCGTAGCTATAGCAGCCTAGGTGCGGTTTACTAGTAAGGAGGGTTTTTATTTATTTTTATTTTTACTTAGCTATTAGAGGATTTAGTTAAGGGTTTACTAGAGGGGCGCCTAAGGTTCGCTAGATTAGCAGAGCCATTCTCCTAGCTATATTAGTTTATTATAGCTAATAGTTACTCCCCTATAGTTTTAAATACTAGACGCATTTAATAGGCTTTATATTTTATTAGATGCCTTCTTAATAGAGGTATTTCCGCTTTATAGTATGGTATTCGCCCGTCTTTATTATAGAGGGCTATTGCTAGGCGTGGTTTTGGCGGTCGCGCACAGGTACAAGCCACTATCGTTTAACATGTACCTTCCCTGCGATGTATGCATCTTAGGGGGATTCTCTGGGTGTTTTTTATGGTTCTTTTGGTTGGTTTTGGTTTTTTTGGGCCAGGTGCAGCAAGAGCTCCGTTTGGTGTTTACTTAATATTAAATAGGAAGAAGACTTGGATACTATATACTCCTAAATATATATCTTGTGCAGGCGTATTACGACCTAATAATAATAACCCTATAAGGGACCCGCGTATCGCACGTTACCTTACTAGCACTAACTTTACATAGAGTCTCGTGCCACGGCAAGTAGTGGTAGTAACTGCCCCAGCTAAAACGGCTTAAGAAATACCCTTAAGTTACCAGTCCATCTATAGAGTATAAGGGACGCCTTTATACGCTCTATACGTAATTAATTGACCTAGAGGTAGGTTTTTACTAGAGATCCTTAAGCGGAATAAAAGTATAAGCGAAAAGTAAGCGCTACTATTAAGATATAGCTGCTGAAGAAAGGTAAAGAATGTTTTAAGGGATTAAGAAATAAGCTAATGCTTATAGTAAAAGTTACGGTATATATATAGGGTAAAGCTTAATTTATTAATATCCTATATAAGCTATACTCTAACGTAACCTAGCTATACTAGCGACTTATAGGCAGAGCTACGGCGCACTACTAGCAACCCTAAAAGTAATTAAAAGTACTCTCCCTAGACCTAGTCCGTTACTCTATGCCATCTTAGCAGACTATTTATATATTAGACTTAGATAACGCATACCCCTAAACGTATATCGTACATAGGTATATTGTAACTTAATACTAGAAAAAGACTAGGATAATATATATCCTTAAACACATACCTTATATAGGCGTATTATAACCTAATATTAAATAAAAAGAAGACGAGGATATTATATGCCCTAAACGCATATTATGCGTAGGTATATTATAACCCTATATTAGAAAATAAAACTAGGATACCATATACCCCTAAATATATACCTTATATAGGCGTATCGCGACCTAATATTAGATAGGAAGATGACTTAAATACCGTATACCCCTAAACATATCTTATATAGGCATATTACGACCCAACGTCTATACCTATACTAACGACTTATATATATTATTCTATACCCATCTATAACTAGGGTCCTTTAACTAGGGTTCTTTAACCTACTAATAACCTATTAATAGTAACCTACACTGACGACTTATATACTATTCTATGTATATATTATATAGATAACGTAAGGCTAAAGCATAGGTTAGCGGTAGATTTAATGGGTATATAGCCTTACCGTCTATAAATCTAGCTATATATAAGTAACCTAGGACCTACCCGCGCCAGTATACCATAAGGCTAAAGTATAGGGTTAGTGGTAGTTAATAGGCACATCGCCTTACCGTCTATAAGTTTAGCTATATATAAGTAACCTATAACCTACCTGCGAGGTACTAGCGACCTACTTATATAAGTGAGAATTTAGTGGAATTTGGTAGAACTTGGCGGAATCTCTATATACCTATCTTTCCGTACGCAAAATTAGGACGCTCTTTCCCTTCTAATTTTTTCCTTATTAAGGTTTTTATAGGGTTTTATTAAGGCCTAAGTATATAAAGAATTAGGGACGATCCTTTTAAAGGGGGGGCATTATTAGGTAAAACTTAAGTAGATAGTTATATAGCTGTAAGGCACAGGCGACTTATATACGACTCGCCTATAAGGTATATACGCTATATATACCTAGGGAGAACCCTTTCTTACCTCGCACCTTAGACTCCTCCTTTTCCCTTAAGGATTTTTCTATCTATATAATATACCTTATTATTCTATTATTAAGCTCCCTATCTATATTCTTACCTTATATAGATAATATTAGCGACTTAGTTAATTAAGGTATAAGTATAGCAGGGAGGACGTATATAGGCTAATATAATTAGATTATATATTAATAGAAATCTAAAGCTAAAGAAAGGAAAAGGGGAGAATAGTAATGCTACTTAAAGTAGGGTTTTTATACGGTCCCCTACTATTATAATACTTATAATAGGCTTTTCTTAAAAGGTATTTTAGCTAAGATATATTATATTATTCATTGCTTAACGTCCGATTTGGATCCCTATTGGGCCCACGCGGACTACTCCTTATTTACATATAGGGAGAAAACTTTATTTGAGAAAACCGTGTAATCCATCTCCCCGCCTTTTGGGACTCGCCTACTTAGCGCCTACAAGTTACCGGTGGTACTCTTCTACCTTACTTTTTGACCTTTTTAGGAACCACTGCTGCCGTAACAAGCCTATGGACGCGCTAGTATTGCAAACTTTACTCTACTACTGTAGAGTTATTAGGGGGCGCCTATAACTCGCCCCTTTGCCCTCTGTTACTATTTCCTTTGCAACCCAGAACTAGTCTAGTACGTTTTAGCTAATAAGCTACTAGGTAACCGCTTTAAGGCCTTTTTATATTAAGAGTAGTATAGTATAGTTCTCTATGCTAGCTACTAAGAGTATTACTTCTTGGTTGGTATGTAGGGGGTATAATAGTATTACATGTTTTAGTGTCTGTCTTAGCCAGCTATATTTACATCTTGGGCTACCTACTAGGACACCTACCTAGTAGAGCCAATCTTTTAGTCCTATTATTCCTATTCTTAAGAGTGTTGCTATTATATTTTCTGCCTTTATTAGGCCTTTTTAGAGCCCTTAAGTATTTACCCCCTATAGTGTTAACCATGCTACGGCTTGGGTTCCTCTTACCTAAGTTAGCCTCTGTACCTTTAACTCCTATATACCTCTCCAGCGTTAGTCCAACCAGTATTATATTACAGTAGATAGTTTCCTAGCATTCCTTTATGCTCTACTTTAGCTCCTTTCTCTCTCTTGCTATTGTCTTTACTAGCCTCTTATATGTCTCTCTTCCTCTTCTATATAGGCCTAGGCCCTAAAGCAGTACCATTCTTCTTTTACTTTCTTTACCTGTTTCTCTAATATATCTTCCCTACTTTAGGGTTGTTAGTTTATTCTCCTATAGGGCACCCTTAGGTCCCTTTATAATTTATTTAGGCGTGTCTTAATATACTTTATAATATTAGAGTTACGTTTATTTTGTGCCCTTTATATTACAGCGGCTTTAATATATAGTTATAGGGGGGGGGTATTGGCTTCCTTCTCTAGCAGTGCTGTGGCCGTTTACTTATACCCACCTATTATACTTTAGAGGTAGGCTGTTTAGACCTTTTAGAGTGGTTTAAGGAGTAATTTAGGGGGGCCTTTTTTAGTTTCTCTAATGGCCCAAATACTAGATCTATACGTTATGGTTGGCTAGATAACTGCTATATATAATAGGCGTAACCTCTAGAAGTATAGGCCCTATATAGAATTAACAATCCTAGATAATGTAATGTACTGTGCTTGGCCCTTATAGGCTGCTTATGCCGTATATATACTCCACTAGAGTTTGCTGTCTACCTATACTCCTAATACCCTTAGGCCCTAAACTAGTTAACCCCTAAAGCCTTAGATATAGATTATATACTAAAGATCTATAAATTGGTTGCGTTTTCTTATAAAGTGGATTAGCTGGTATTTCTCTGGTGAGAATTAAACTCTATATTGTCTTGCCTATTCTATATAGGTGTTATAGGCTTTCTCTAGTGTTCTGCAATTCTCTGCGGCTGTTAGCCCGTATATAATTAGGTTTATGTCATTAATAAAGCCTATCCCCTAGGTTGCCCCTTCCTTAAAGGAGTTAAGTAGGTTACTTATAAAGAAGAGGAAGAGTATAGGCGAGAGGGGTAATCCTTATAGTATTCCTGTTGCGACTATAATAGGGGGGCTCTGGTATCTACTAAAGACTAGTAATGTTTCTTTCTGGCCTGTAAACCCTTAGATAAATTATATAATCTATTTTAGGAAGCCCTTTGCCCTAAGAATGTATAGGAGACGCTTATAGGGCATGTTGTTATAGGCGCCACTAATATCTAGGCTAAGTATTAATACTATAAAGTCCCTTTACATTGCCTATGTAGATTTGATGGTGGTAGTAAGTAGTGTAAGTGCTAATAGTGTTAAGCGGTTCTTTCTTGCCCCTATTTGGCTTTGTGGTAGTAGGGTGTATTCCTTAGCTATGTCTGCTATATAGTCCGCTATTACCCTTTTTAAGATCTTGCTAAGGGTGTTTTCTAAGGTAATAGGGCGGTAGCTTCCTGGGACTAAGTAATCTGCTTTGCCTTCTTTTTATAGGATAATTGTTATTATAGATCTTCTAAGTTGTGGGTAGTAGCCTATAGTAAAGAATACTCTAGCTATATTTATAAGCTAGGGTATTATAAGTGGTCCACAGGTTTTTAAGGCCTTATTTGGAATCCTATCTGGTCCTAGTGCTATATTGTTTAAAAGGCGGCTAATAGTTCTAGCTATTTCCTCTGTTGTTATATTGCTGTTAACCTATAGGTAAGTCACCGGTGTTTTACCTATAATATTATTAAGGTCTGCTAGAGCTGGTTAGAGGAAGAACCTTTCTATAAGGATCTTTGCCTTCTTATTATTATTGTTAGTAGCCTATAATTCCCATGCTTTTTATAGGGGTGGTAGGTATAGGTCTTTTACTAGGCGCCCTGCCTTTTTTTTTTTTTTTACCTATTTTGCTATAGCCTAAAGGCCTTTGTTATGGGGGAGGCTTGGGTTAGAAGCGTGCTTGTTTATAAACCATCTCCAGTTATTCCTTACTTCTTTTTTTAGGGTATTCTTTAACTGGTTTCTTGTGTCTTTATATTGTCTCTTGTTTTTAGGGTTATGGCTACTTATATATTTCCTTCTTGCTTATTGTTGGTTAGCAATAAGAACCACGCATTATGCGGACTATGCGTGTTGTGTGTAGGGGCCCGGTTGTGAGACTAGGCAGTACTCTTTTAGCCTATTTTTAATTGCTGCCTAGATCCTTTTTAGTCTATAGTTGATTTCCTTAGGGGTGGCTAATAAGCCTTACTTGTTTAGTATTAGGTAGATTTCTTCTAGGTCTTAAAGTTATTGTTTAACTGTATTAAGGAAATTGTCTATCTTAAGCTTCCTTATTACGTATCTTTTACTATTTAGTTATACTTTAATGTCCAGATCTAGCTATATCTAGATAGGGATGTGGTCTAAAGCAAGTGCCCATTCTTCTTTAGGGTTGCACTTTTTAAGTCTCTGGTATAGGCCTTTGTCCATAAATATAAGGTTAATTGTACTTCTGGCAGTGCCTTGTTGCCATATAGTTGCTCCTAGGGGGGTGGCTAGCTTAAGGCCCTAGATGTCTATAGCTCTTAGTAAGCACTCCACCTATTGTTTAGTAGTAATATAGATACCCCCCTACCGCGGGTGGTAGAGGTTTATATCTCCTAGTAGGATAGACTCTATGCCTTTGGTTTCTAGTAAGCTTATTATTAATATAATATTCTCTGTTTATGGGACCCCTTTAACCCTAGGGTTATACACATTAATAATTTATACCGGTCCCCTATATGTTTAGATTGTTATAACTATAATATCTAGGTTAACTGCCTGCTATAACTATAAGGACAGGCTAATAGCCTTACTAATTATAAAACACATGTGTGTGGCTGCTTTTGGTTTATATAGGAGCTAAAATCCTTAGGGGCAGTATATTAATTATATATAGGTATTATAGTATGGTTCTTATATAGCAAGGATATAGTGTTTTTCTGGGTCTAGACTATTTAGTAGGGGCCTTGCAAGACAGTGGTTTGTATTACCGCAGTTATATTATATAATAGATAGGTAGTGGACCCCTAGTAAGGGTCCTTTGTCTTTTCTTTGTTCCTTACTTCTTCTATTTCTACTTTCTCTAGGATATTTAGAACTTCTATCTCTTGTGTCTGTACCTTAGTCCCTACTTATTTTATATAGAGCTTTCTATTCCCATGTCTTATATTCCTATTAACGCTTCTATATCTAAATTTATTATTATCTCTAATTCTTTCCTTATTCTTACTAGTTAGCTATATACCCTTTATAAGTTAGCTACAAATATTATATTTGCCGCGTTAAGTCTAATTCTTAATTGTCCTAGTCTTAAGCTTGCTATAGCTGTCTATAAGGGTCTACCTATAGGGCGTTCTCTCCCTTATGTCCCCTGTGACCCTTATATCCCTATTTAGTCTAGTAATATTACGCGGTGTTGCTTTTAGCCCATTAAGGCTTAGGATGGCTGGCCTAGCCCCCTAGTGTTAAAGATAGGAAACGCTGGAAAGGCACCTATGTCCTACTAGCTTATTACCTATTGTTTCCATTTATATAACCTAGCGTGCAGTTATTCCTGTAGCTGTTAAGCCCTTACCTTCTATTTTTTATATTTAATGCAGTCTTCTCTCTCCTACGCCTTATATATGCTTCAGTGGCAGTTTATATATTTTATTTAGTCTTAATTTAAGCAGTATTTTATATTGTAGGGGCCTGTATAGTGGCCGTAGTACATCTGTACTGCGTATGTGGATTAGGTATGTCCCTATTATATATAGTAATAGTATTATTCTAGGTGTAGTCTGTGGTTTTAGAGCCTTATATTATATATAAGGCCATTTATAATTATTCCTTTTTAGATAAGGAGTTTTTGCATTTTTAGTATATATGTGCTAATAATAAGGGAGCTATATGTTTGTCTGGCGTCTCCCTAGCGAGTTTCTAGCAACCCTTATATCCTTTTATTGTTCTTATTATATGCTTAATTTACATTTTCCTAATAAAGCTATTAGATTTAGGTGATCTTAAGTCCTAGTATAAGGCATTCCATTTATCTTACTATCTCCTATATAATTGCTGTGTTGTCTACCTAGCGTCCCTTTTCTACCCTAAGGCTTATAGAAACCGCTAGGACTTTAACTAGGTAATCCTTACAGAGTACTTTTATACTAATGCGTTCTCCTAGCCTATCCCCTACCCTTATAGCTTGTTCCTTTACCTATTAATCCTTTATGGTAACTCTAATGTCTCTGCTCCTAAGGTGTTAGACTGCAACAGCATTATAAACCTCTTTATAAATCTCTATAAGGACTTCTATTTCTGATTATCCCCTAAGCCCCTCTGCTTTTTCTATATTTAGTTATATTATAATTATATACCTAGTTATTGTCTTAAGGGGGGTAGGTTCCCTATGCTGTAGAAGCGCAGCTATAGCGGCCTAAATGCGGTTTACCAGTAAGGGGGGGTTTTATTTATTTTTAATTTTGCTTAGCCATTAGAGGATTTAATTAAGGGTTTGCTGGAGGGGCGCCTAAGGTTTGCTAGACTGGCGGAGCTATTCTACTAGCTGTGTTAGATCGTTATAGCTAACAGTTGCTCCCCTACAATTTTAGATACTAGATGTATTTAATAGGCTTTATATTTTATTAAACGCCTTCTTAATAAAGGTGTTTCTGCTTTGTAGTGTGGTATTCACCCATCTTTATTGTAGAGGGCCATTGCTAGGCGTGGTTCTGGCGGTCGCACGCAAGTGCGAACCACCGTCGTTTAACGTGTGCCTTCCCTGCGATGCATGCATCTTAGGGGGATTCTCTGGGTGATTTTCAGGGTTCTTTTGGTTGGTTTTGGTCTTTTTGGGCCAGGTGTAGCAAGAGCTCCTAGTAGGTAGAGTTTATTAGCCTTTTATAATACTATAAAATGCTTTATATTAATACTTTACCTATAATTATATATTTAGTAAAATTATAATATTATAAACAAATTATAACCCTATTATATATATTATATTTAATTAATATAAAATCTAGTTAAAGAAATTTAAAACCTTTAGTTAAGTAATTCTCTAAATTTTAAGAACTACTTAGGCACTATATAAGTGCTATAAACCAGTGAGGTTTATTAGAATATCTAAGAAAATAAAAGGGGGTATTGAAATTCTTAATAACCTTTAACGCCAGAGAAAGAAACCCGATTTTGCAGATTATATAATAATAATTTATTACCTAACGTCCAATTTAGATCCCTATTAGGCTTACGCGGACTACTCCTTATATATATATAGGGAGAAAACTCTATATAAGAAAACCCCATAATCCATCTTCCCGCCTTTTAGAACTTGCCTACTAGCGCCTACAAGGCGCCTATAAGTCGCCTATAATGCTTTACTACCTTACTTTTAACCCTCTTTAGGAACCACTGCTGCCGTAATAAGCCTATAGACGCGCTAGTATTATAAACTTTACTCTACTACTATAGAGTTATTAGGGGGCGCCTATTACTTACCCCTTTACCTTCTATTACTATTTCCTTTGCAACCCAAAACTGGTTTAGTACATTTTGGCTAATAAGCCACTAGGTAACCGCCTTAAGACCTTTTTATATTAAGAGTAGTATATTATAGTTCTCTATACTAGCTGTTAAGAGTATTACTTCTTAGTTGTTGTATAAGGGGCATAGCAGTATTATATATTTTAGTGTCTATCTTAGCCAGCTATATTTATATCTTAGGCTACCTACTAGGACGTCTACCCAGTAGAGCCAATCTTTTAATCCTATTATTTCTATTCTTAAAAGTATTACTATTATATTTTCTGCCTTTATTAGGCCTTCTTAGAGCCCTTAGGTATTTACCCCCTATAGTATTAACTATGCTATAGCTTAAGTTCCTTTTGCCTAAGTTAGCCTCTATACCTTTAACTCCTATACACCTCTTTAGCGTTAGTCCAACTAGTATTATATTACAGTAGATAGTTTCCTAATATTCTTTTATACTCTACTTTAGCTCCTTTCTCTCTCTTACTATTATCTTTACTAGCCCCTTATACGTTTCCCTTCCTCCTCTATATAGGTCTAGGCCCTAATATAGCACCATTCTTCTTCTACTTTCTTTACCTATTTCTCTAATATATCTTCCCTACTTTAGGGTTATTGGTTTATTCTCCTATAGGGTACCCTAGGGTCCCTCCATAGATTATTTAGGCGTGTCTTAATATACTTTATAATATTAAAGTTGCGTTTATTTTACCCCCTTTATATTATAGCGGCTTTAATATATAGTTATATAGGGGGGATATTGGCTTCCTTCTTAAGTAGTGTTATAGCCGTTTGCTTATACCCGCCTATTATACTCTAGAGGTAGGCTGTTTAGACCTTTTAGAGTGGTTTAAGGAGTAATTTAGGGGGGCCTTTTTTAGTTTCTCTAATGGCCTAAATACTAGATCTATACGTTATAGTTAGCCAGATAACTACTGTATATAGTAGGCGTAACCTTTAGAAGTATAGGCCCTATATAGAATTAACAATCCTAGATAATATAATATACTATACTTAGCCCTTATAGGCCGCTTACGCCATATATATGCTCTACTAGAGCTTACTATCTACCCATACTCCTAATATCCTTAGGCCTTAAACTAGTTAACCCCTAAAGCCTTAGATATAAATTATATACTAAAAATCTATAGATTAGTTGCGTTTTCTTATAAAATAGATTAGCTGGTATTTCTCTAGTAAGAATTGGACTTTGTATTATCTTGCCTTTTTTATATAGGTATTATAGGCTTTATCTAGTGTTCTGCAGTTCTCTATAGCTATTAGCCTATATATAATTAGGTTTGTGTCGTTAATAAAGCCTATTTCCTAGGTTGCCCCTTTTTTAAAGGAGTTAAGTAGGTTGCTTATAAAGAAAAGTAAGAGTATAGGTAAGAGGGGTAATCCTTATAGTATTTCTATTATAACTATAATGGGGGGGCTCTAGTATCTACTAAAGACTAGTAATATTTCTTTCTGGCCTATAAACCCTTAAATAAATCATATAATCTATTTTAGGAAGCCCTTTGTCTTAAGAATATATAGGAGGCGCTTATAGGGTATGTTGTTGTAGGCACCGCTAATATTTAGGCTAAGCATTAATACTATAAACTTCCTTTACATCGCCTATATAGATTTAATAGTGGTAGTGAGTAGCAAGTACTAATAGTGTTAAGCGGTTCTTTCTTGCCCCTATTTAGCTTTATAGTAGTAGGGTGTATTTCTTAGTCGTATCTACTATATAGTCTGCTATTACCCTTTCTAAGATCTTGCTAAGGGTATTTTTTAAGGTAATAGGGCGGTAGCTTCCTGGGGTTAAGTAATCTGCTTTACCTTCTTTTTATAGAACAACTATTACTATAACTCTACTAAGTTATAAGTAGTAGCCTATAGCAAAGCATGCTCTAGCTATATCTATAAGCTAAGGTGCTATAAGTAGTCTATAGGTCTTTAAGGCCTTATTTAGAATCCTATTTAGTCCTAATACCATATTGTTTAAAAGGCGGCTAATAGTTCTAGCCATTTCCTCTATTATTATATTGCTGTTAACCTATAGGTAAGTTACTAGTGTTTTGCCTATAATATTACTAAGGTTAGCTAAAGCTAGTTAGGGGGAAAACCTTTCTATAAGAATCTTTGCCTTCTTATTATTGTTATTAGTGGCCTATAGTTCCCTTACTCTTTATAGGGGCGGTAGGTATAGGTTTTCTACTAGGCCCTTATTATAGGGGAGGCTTAAGTTAAAAGTATGCTTATTTATAAACCGTCTCCAGTTATTCCTCACTTCTTTTTTTAGGGTATTCTTTAACTAGTTTCTTATGTCTTTATATTATCTCTTATCTTTAGGGTTATGGCTACTTATATATTTCCTTCTTGCTTATTATTAGTTGGTAATAAGAACCGCGTATTATACGGACTATATATATTATATATAAGGGCCTAGTTATAAGACCAGGTAGTGCTCTTCTAGCTTATTTTTAATTACTGCCTAAATCCTTTCTAATCTTTAGTTAATCTCCTTAGGGGTAGCTAATAAGCCTTACTTGTTTAATATTAGGTAGATTTCTTCTAGGTCTTAAAGTTATTATTTAACTATATTAAGGAAACTGTCTATCTTAAGCTTTCTTATTACATATCTGTTCATATCACTTCCGGTAATACGTATTGCTATTGCAATAGTAAGGGGTGGTAACTGATTTTGATTAATGCTTAATTGATTCTCCTATTCTATAGGTAGAATTTGGTAGATTTCCTAAGCTCGCTTAGCTTACGTAACTAACCCAATTAGTTACAGACAACCATGTTCAGACACTAGGAGTATTTAGTTTTTAATAGTGCTTAAGTACGCCTCCTGCCAAATTCTGCCAAGTTCTGCCAGGTCCTATTAAGTTCTGCTAAATTCTGCCATATTCCACCAAATTCCATTAAGTTCTACGAAATTCCGCCATGTTCCACTAAGTTCCATTAAGTTCTGCTATATTCTGCCATATTCCACTTAGATTCTACTAAATTCTGCCAGGTGGTTAAAGTAACCAATTACAATTTTCTATGCCCGGCATGGAAAATCGCCATTGGCTCGCTTAGCACTAGCGCCTTGGCGGCTGTCCTTGCATTTTTACGTCTTCTCCTCTCTTTACCTACTCGGTGACCTATAGCTTAATTATATTTATATTAATTAGGTCCTTTAACGCCCGGCAAGGCTTTAATTTTATTATAGCGTCTATAGGGTTACTACCTCCGTTAATCTATTTAATCTCTGATATTTCTCTTCTCTTGTACAATTGTTGTAAACATATTAGGTCAACTATAAGTCGTTTCTCTTGTGTTGTTCTAAGTTTAACTAAGCAGTTATATAGAGATTTTGAATTGGTACAAAGGATAAGCGGTAGTTGTTCGAGTTGTAGGATCTTCTTAATAGTTGCTTTAATTGCAGCTCTAGTGTTAAATCCATAGGCCATTCCATATAGTTTAGATACTAAGACACTTTGTGTAACTTGCTTGCATTTAATAGATAACCAATAGAGGATATTAGCCCTATTGTCCTTATCCGCGAGTGTAATAATAAAGCCGATCTGAGAAGAGAGGTTGTAGTTATTAGCGAAGGACAAGTCCGTAAATATTATTAGTTTAAGAGTGCTTATATTAAGTCGTACAAAGCAAAGTCCTTGGGAGGGATTATTAATTTGCTATTACAGCCGTTTGTTAAGCTGCTTTGCATATTCTTCCTTTGGGTTAACAACTTGTGCTATAAAGAAGAGGTTAAAGGCAGCTTCTAGTTAATAGACTGTGGCAATATAGGCTCCTCTTGCTCTCTGAGCAACGTACTAGTCTTTTAATGTGACTGCCTTACGGACTTCCCCTCTAGAGCTAGTTAGGTCTATAGTCTTTATAGTAACCAGCTTTAGGTTCTAGTATTGTTGTTTCTAGGTAAGGGCTATTAAATCTTTTTTTTGCTTAATGTAGCCTCCATTAAACTTAATTGGGGTATTTGGTATAAGCTTCTCTCTCTCTTTTACTAGGAACTTTGCCTCCTAAAGTCTAGCTTCTTTGGCCTCCATAAAGGTTTTATTGGCAAGGAATAGTATATTATTAGTCTGCAATCCTATAATTCTAAAGCTGTTGCTGTTTGTGTATAATAAGTAGGGGTTATATATTAACTGGTTCATCTGTAGTTTATTAAGGTGGTGATAGTAGTATATATTAAACTAATGGTTGCCAGCTTCCGGGACACTATAGAGTGGTTTAATAACTCTTAGAATTGATCCATTCTTTAGTCCAAGTTCTAGTGGCGGGCGTATAAAGAAGTCTTTATTTAGGTGGGTACTGGACTATATGTAAGCTTATAAGATGTCGCGCAGGTATAAAAAAGCTAGTCTTCTTTCATTTCCTTATAGGGTTACCGTAAGTACTAGGATAATTCTCTGGCTAATATATTAAATAGTTGGTAATTGTGTTAAGACCAGATCTTTACTATAGTCGTTATAGGTTTATACAATTAGTCTAGACTTCTTAAAGGCCTTGTCTATTCCGGCGTTCTTAATCTTGTTAATAAATTAGGAGTTAAAGATTCTAACTCCTTTTAGGATGTCTGCTGTATTAATAAACTTTGTTACAGCGCTGGTGGAAAACGGTGGATCTTGGCAGACGTGGATTATGGTAGACGCGAGTCACGTGACTCGAGGACCGCATAAAATATTGAGCGGCGCTGCTATTCTTCTCCTTCCTTTCTCTAGCTTTGGATCCTCGTTTATAGACAATCCAATTATATAGGCTTGCATGCGACCCTCTTGCTGTGCTTGTGCCTTGATTAACTAAGTCGCTAACATTATCTAAAGCTTATCTACTCTTCTTCCTGAGAAGGAACTTAAATATATCTATCTACAAGACCATGAATAGGACAAGGACACAAAACAGGACCCTAAGGACATTACCAGGACTATAAGGACAGGACAGACCTAAGAACTAAAAGAACATAAATAGAACACGAAACCTAAGAATAGGATACGCATAGACTAAAACCCCTAGAAAATAAATAAACACTGGAAATTACTTAACACCCTTACTAGCATGCCAAGAAACATAGCAGCTGGTAAAGCCGCTGCAGGACCTATAAATACCTCTAATAGTAAAACAGTCGCCGTTTTGACCCCCTAGGAAGAGCTTACAGCAGCTAATACTAAAATTAAACAACTTTAAGAGCTGCTTAAAACCAGAGACACCCCTATACCTAGTGAGGAGTTATTAAACACCTAGAGACTTGCTACGGTCCTTAAGGCCCTAGCCCAACGTATAGTATTAGTATCATCGCGGTCCGCGAAGGTTGTGGACCCCCTGCTACTTATAGATGGAACTAACCATATATTTAATAATTGGAAACTTTAACTATAAGATAAGCTTAAAGTTAATACGGACTACTTCCCTACTACTTAAGCTAAAATGGCCTATGTCTTCGGCCGTACTGGTAGGGACGCATAGACTTACCTACGTCCGCGATACGCCTAGGACTTGGCAGACCCCTTTCTCTCTAAAGAAGAGATAGTTAACTACCTGTCTTCCATTTATAAGGACCCCTTTAAGACATAGAACGCCCGCCTTAATTATAAAGCTCTTAATATAAAGGTGATAGAGACCTTTTTAGCCTTCTAGACCCGCTTTCTGTACCTAGCCGGCTAAGCTTAAATTCCCCATAAAGACCTAATGCCAGACCTCTTTAATAAGCTTACCCTAGACCTACAGCGCGCCGTACTGCTAGTTTTTACTACTATATAGACGCTAAAAGTACTTACGGACCACTGCTTAGCTATTAATTAAGGCCTTTATTAAATTAAAGTATAAGCTAAGCGGTATAAAGCTAGAAACTCTCTAAACCAGACTATAAGCACTACATAAACGGCCCGTAACACTTTAGCACGATTTATAACCCCTATGGCACCAGCCATACAGCCCGCTATAAATTTAGTAGCTAGCTGTGCAGCTAGTCCTGCTATAGGTCTGGCGCATATTCGGCCTATATATAACAACCCCTGTAAACAGGCCCTTAGTAATTAAGGGGCTTGCTTCTTATACGGCTAAAAAGACCACTTTATAAAGAATTGCCAGACAAAGGTAAAAATAGGTAAGGTTCTATTAATTTAGGAGGACAGTGCAGAGTTAGAAAAAGAGAAACCCTAGAGAAAGACTCCTCTCTAGGGTTAAAAGGAATTGACATGTTATATATTAATCTGGGTCGGCTAATTAGTAGAAGAAGCTACACTATCCCTTATACTTTATTTCGCAATAGATATTAAGTTTTAACCTCCGCTTTAGCTAACTCTAAAGTAAATGCCTTTGCCTTAATAGACACCTAGTGCGCCGTAAAGCTAGCTGAATTTTTAAATGCGCCCCTTAAGGAACTGCCTAAACTAGTTCTTATTTATGGGTATAATGGAAGAATAGGGCCACCTATTACAATTATCTTATAGATCCACCTCTGTGCTAACGGACAAAGGCAGTATAACATCCCCTTTCTTATTATAGACCTGGGAAGCCATGATATGATTTTAGGAAGAAAATAGCTAGCCTATTTAGGCTTATAGCTCGACGTACAGAATAGACAGCTCCTCTGGCCTGAATTTCTACCCCTAACCCCTTCCTTTATAAAAGAAATTAGTATTATAATGGAGAACCTTATACGGCCCTAGATTAATACTATCTATTAAGCTAATGCTATGCGTAGAGACCAGGCCTTTGAGAAGGACATACAGCTTAATCTGTAATGGATTTGTATACTACACTGCCCCCAGACTACCTATGTTACGTCCCCCGTACTAGAGACTTAGGAAATTAGTAGTAACCTAGCCAAGTCCCCCATAGAGAACTTAGGCCCTACGCAGCTATAAAGGAAGGCCAGGAATATTGGACGCTAGACTGAACTAATAGACTAAAAGGATAACTTATAGAAAATGGAATATGAGCTAAGGAAGACTATAAACTCTATATTATAAAATACGGCCTAATAAAGGTCTGTAAAGAAACCTACAGACCTTCCCCTAGTTAATATTTACTGCATTAGCGCTGAAGGATTCTATTAGAACTTAATCTAACCTAATACCGTTGCCTTTACTACCAGCTTATATAAAATTAATTAAATAATTAAGGAAAAGGAAAGCGAGCTTAGCAGACTGGAAAGTAAGCTTATAGATAAGGAGCTGGTAAAACAGAAACTGCCCCATTAACACTAGAAATTTAAGGATATATTCTCTAAGGCAGCGTCTAATATACTCCTACCTTACTAACTGTATAACCACAAGATTAAGATTAAGCCAGACAAGGAAGACACCCTTAGTTATAGCCCCCTTTATTAGCAGTCTATTGCTAAATTATAGGCTATAAAGTAGTACCTTATTAATAACCTAAATAAGGGCTTTATTAAGCCTAGTTAAGCCCCTTTTAACTTACCTATTCTCTTTACTAAAAAGCCAAATGGAGGACTTTATTTCTGCATTAACTACTATAAACTTAATAATATAACCCGTAAGGACCGCTATTTACTGCCCTTACTTAATAAGACTCTAGCCTAAATAAGTAGAGCTAAGATCTTTACTAAGCTTAATATCTATTAGGCTTTTTACTAGGTTAAGATAGACCCTAGATTAGAAGATCTTACTATATTTTAGACCTGTTACGGAACATATAAATATAAAGTACTTCCTTTTGGATTAATTAACGGGCTAGCTATGTACTAGCGGTATATAAACAATATACTCTTTAACTACCTTAATGACTTCTATACGGCCTACCTAGATAATATTATAATCTACTCTAAGAATAAATTAGAACACAAGGAGTATGTCTATAAAGTCCTATAATAACTCTATAAGGCTAGCCTCTAGGCTAATATTAGGAAATTAGAATTTAGTGTTAAGCATATAAAGTACCTAGGTTTTATTATTAGTATAGATGGAATTAAGGCCGACCTAGAGAAAACAGTTATAATTAACTAGTGGACACCCCTATGGACCGTAAAGGGGGTGTAATTATTTTTAGGTTTCTATAACTTCTACTAACGCTTTATTAAGAACTATAGTAGGATTACCTAACCTTTTAACCGCCTTACTAGGAAAAACCAGCTATTTTACTTTAACGCTATATATATGCAGGCCTTTAATAAGCTTAAAAAACGGCTGGTATTGGCTCCCCTACTTACCCACTTTAACCTAGAACGGCCCTTAATGCTAGAAACTAATGCCTTAGATAGCGCGATAGCCGGCGTTTTCTCCCAGAAGCAACCAAATGGAGAATAGCACCCTGTTGTATACTATTTAAAGACTATAATAGATGCTGAGCTAAACTACCACATCCATAATAAAGAAATGCTGGCTATTATCTCTAGCTTTTAGCACTGGCGTGCACAGCTAAAGGGGACCCCTAAGCCTATTAAGGTAGTTTTAGATTATAAGGCCCTAGAATACTTCATAATAACTAAGGCCCTTATGGCCCGGCAGGTACGCTGGGTAGATATCCTATCTTAGTTTAACTTCTTAATTATGTATAGACCAGGCGCTATAAACTGTGCGGATGCTCTTATAAGGTGTAAATAGGACCTAGGTAACCAGGCGGCTATAAAGATCTTATTACGGACCTAGATACTACTATAACTAGAGCACCTTAACCCCTAGATATAGGCAGAGCTAAATACAAACCCTTTAGATGCTGAGATATATCCTATTAACTCCATAGAACTTAACCTTATTAATAAACTGCTGTAGGCAAACTATATGGCCCCTTCTCTACAGGAGTACCGCAAAAAGGTAAAGGATGCTACTAGCCTATGGTCCCTTAAAACTAGACTGCTTAAGCACTGGGAATGGCTAGTAGTGGCAGAGGAATAGAATTTATGGACTTGGCTTATTGCCAAAGCATATACCCAGGTCTCTATGGCCTACCCTAGAAAGAATAAGACCTGCAAAATTATTAGTAACCAATACTATTAGCCTAGAATGGTTATAGATATTAACCGCTATATACAGAACTATAATGACTGCTATAGGTTTATAATTCCACATAACAAAACCCTAGGACTATTAAAGCTACTCCTAATACTAGAACGCCCCTAGTAGTATATCTTTATAGACTTTTATAAGCTGCCTATAGACCGTAATGGATATAATATAGTAATAATCCTAGTTAACCGCTTTGGCAAGCGCCTGTTCTTAATCCCCTATTATAAGGATATTAATGCTAAGGAGGTAGCCTAACTATATATCTATTATATCTACTAAATTTACGGACCACTAGATACTATTATATCTAATTATAGGCTGCAGTTTATATCGGCCTTCTAGAATAAGTTTACTTAGATCCTTGGCATTAAGCTAAAGCTTTCTATAGTATACCACCCCTAGACAAACGGTTAGACGGAGATTATAAATTAATACTTAGACCAGAGGCTCCAGCCCTTTATTAACTACTTCTAGGATAACTAGGGCAAACTGCTACCCCTAATAGACTACGCCCAGGCAACTCTACCCTATAACTCTACGGGATTTGCACCTATTTAGCTGGAAATAGGATACTTACCCTATATAAGCTTTGACTAGGAAAGACCAGAGGGGCTATAGACTGTACGCGAAAAACTATCTTATAAGGAAGCCCAGTAATACGCTAAATGCTTAGAAGAAGCCTGGACAGTAGCCTATATAAATCTAGAAAAGGCCTAAAGATTAATAGAATAGTAGGCAAATAAGCACAGGCGCGAGCCTAACTTTACTATAGATAATAGGGTCTAGGTTATAACAAAGAACTAGAAGACAGAATGGCCTAGCTGCAAGCTAGACTATAAGATGGCAGGACTGTATAAGATCCTTAATAAAGAAGGCAACTTGTATAAGGTTGAGCTCCCAGATTTAATTAAAGTCTACCCTATCTTTTTGCTGGATAAGCTACGGAAGGCTGTAAATAACCTACTACCTAGACAAAAGAATAAGCCTCCCCTACTAATTTAAGTTAATGGCGATAATAAATGGGAAGTTAATAAAATACTAGCCTATAAACTAGTACGAGGAACGCTATAATACTGTATCTAATAGAAAGGCTACAATCTAGACCTAACCTAGTACCCCATTTGGAACTTTATAGGCTGCCCCTAAAGGCTTAAAGAATTTTATAACTAATACCCTAACAAACCTAGACCCCTAAAGTACCTTAATAAGTGGATGGAGTGCTAGTATAGTAAAGATGATAGGCTGCCTATTAAGTATAAAAATAAGAATACCCTATGGACATAATACGGACATACAAAGCCTGAGGGCAGGCTTTTTTGGAGGGGGGGGTAATGTTACGGCGCTAGTGGAAAACGGTGGATCTTGGCAGACGTGGATTATAGTAGACGTGAGTCACGTGACTTAAGGACCGCATAAAATATCGAGCGGCGCTGCTATTCTTCTCCTTCCTTTCTCTAGCTTTGGATCCTCGTTTATAGACAATCCAATCGTACAGGCTTGCATGCGACCCTCTTGCCGTGCTCGTGCCTCGATTAACTGAGTCGCTAACAAACTTAAAGACTCCTTTCTTAAGTAAACCGTTTATCTCCTTGCATTGGGACTCTGTAAATAATAGTAAGGTATACTTAGATGTTGTAATATTAGGTTTTATTAGGTTGTTGTTAATAAATATTAATACATCTGCGGTATTCTGCTAGGACTTTGTTGGCGATTATTATATCCGTTTTAATCTTTGGGGGGGTGCACTAGCTACTAGTTCCTTAGTTAGTTCCTTAATTAGTTTCTTAGTTGGTTCTTCCTCTGGTTCCTTATTAGGTTCTTCTAGTTTAGGTTATAGGTATAGTTTCACTACTATGGTCCTAAAATCAGTAGGTCCGCTAGGGAGCTATATCTTGCATATTTCTCCGTTAATTTTAAGCAACTTAAATAGGCTAGTCTATTTACCGCTCTGTCTAGTATTGCCTTTGCGCTATATAAGTACTTCTAAGTTAAGGGGGAGGTTGTGGATTGTGGTAACAGATGGGCCGTTTTATTAGTTTAGTGCATTGTTAACTTACTTCTTTGCCCTAATTCTTATGATCTCCTCTATTGCCTTCTTTATAGCTGCCGCTCGCTATATAATAGAGGGTGCTGGTAGGTTAAGTTCGCTTATTTAAGGGTAGGCACTAAAGATAAGTAGTATTGGGACCAAGCCGTCTAGGCCAGCTGTGTCATTGGCAGCTTTTACTGCCATTTATAGAGCTAGTTCCTTGGCTATTCCTAAGTCCTATAGCTCCTCTATAATTATCTAGTATGCTTGGCGTAGTGTTAGGTAAGCTCTTTCTACCATTCTAATGGACTAGTAAGCTTCTACTAGGACGCTCTTGGTTAATATGGCTATTGCCATAGCATGCTATTAAAACTCCTTGCTTATAAAGTCCTTCCCAGCATTATGGGTAATATAGTTAGGTGGTCTAATGTAGGTGTTAATCTAGTAGAGTTATAGGGTATCCCAGGTATGTTTTACGGAGATGTTACATAGCTATCTTATGGCTTGAAATCTGGTAGCTTTATTAATTACACAGAGGATAGGGCTTCTATTAATATATATAATATTAACAAAAATAGAATGGTTAAAGTTAGAATCTTAGTCTTCTTGTAATGTAAACTTAAACTATCTAGGAGATTTGCTGTGTTTCTGGCAGTGGGAACAGTACTTAATAAGATGGTTAATAACCTACTTATTAATATTATTGTGGCTAGAGCGTTCTAATATCTTATATAGCTTATCTGCTAATAGGTGTCTAAAGCGGCGGTGGAGTTGGCGGAGTTCAGTAGTGGTTAGGTAGCAAGGGTTTTAATTAAATAAGTGGGTTATAAATGACTATAGTGACTCTTCCTATAGCAAGAAGGGGTGGCCAAATTGGCGAACTACTGGTACTGATTTTGTTGGGGTAACTAGGACGTTCTTAAGGTTGTTAAAATAGACCTTTAGTATATCCATATCTGCAAGACATAGTAGGAAGGGTATGTCGGCCTTTATAATATAAAACTTAATATTACTAACTGGTGTATTAACTGTAATAGAGCTAATAGAAGAGGTAGAGCTGATGCCAAACTGGACATTAATAGCGCCGGCCTTTAAGGTATCAATAATGGTATTATAGGTCTTCCTATATATAAGGTATTATCCATAACCTACTATTAATTTCTTTAAAGCTCTGGTATTAATTATCACTCCATAGAACTTATTAGAGGTATATTAGCTAGTAGTAATATAGGCAAATGGGTCTAAGTCATTGTGGTAAGCAGTTGGGTTAGTGCTGGTAATTATATAGGTAAAGGATTAGTCCGCTAAGTTAGTTACAGTATTAATAGCTCCTTTGTGCTGTATTGTTCTAAAAGAGGTAAGAAATAATTTAGTCTGTTCCTAAGTTGGAGATAGTAGTAGTGACTTAATATTGATTATAAGAGCTTCCATTGCATTATTAATAGATTCCAAATTAAGTTTATTATTGTGATCTGTTCCCTTGTACTCAGCAATATATTATTAGGTATGTCTGTTAAAGTGGCGGTTAAATCTATCCTTAAACTTCTTCTTTAATTTATTACGTTCTTCTCTTAAGTATTTAGATAACTAGCAACCTTCCTTATAACAGACAAAGCAGCGCTTCTTGGGTAGTGTATATTAGTTAGGTGGTCTATTATATGGTCAAGATGGTGGCTAGGGGTACTGCTTATGGTAGCGGCGGTTAGTAAAGAAAGCTTGGGGGTTCTTATTATTTGACTTTTTAAAAGTTATAATGGAAGATCGTAGGTTATTAATTAAGCTAGTTAGGCTATTAGAAGGTTTAAAGTAGGTATATTAATAAGCTGGTAACTCCTGGTAAGCGTTAATAAGTTTGTTATAGAGGAACTTATTAGTACGTAAGTCTGGGTTAAGACCGTACTGGAGGTGTCTTAGTTCTTTAATAAGCAATTGCAGGTAGTCTAGGGTTAATTTTCCAGTATTCTCGCCTTTGCTTATTATAGACCTTAAGGTTATTAAGTTCTATTGCCCTAGTATGCCACGCCTATACTTAGGTCCCTTAAAGTAATTGCATGTGGCGTTATAGATTTGGTTAAATAAAAGGGTTAGGGTGACGTTTTTAAGATTGGTGTAGTAGTGGTTAAGTGCTAAGCCGCGTAACATTGCAGGGTAGGCTTTAACCTTAGCTTCTTGGGGTACGTCAGCTCTGCTGCAAAGGTTGTGGAAGATGGTGAGTTTAAAGTTAAAATTGTTATCTTCTCCGCTGTACTTGTTGTCTTCTGTGTACATCTTTGTGAGGTTTGTTAACTCCTTACCGAAACCCTAGCTTTGACTTTGTCCCCTAGGTGGTTCTGGTTATAGGGTTAGGTTAATATAATTAGACTTCTGTTATAGGGGCGGTATGGGGGTAGGTTAGAGTGTAATGGTAGGTAGTATTATGGGTAGAACGGGGTTTGTGGGTGGTATCGTAAGTAGGGTAGAGTTTATAGTTAGTAAGATTGAGGTTAGGGTTTTAATAGTACTGGTACTAGTGAAGTTGTTTTTAAGGAGGTAGTTAATTCGTCCTGAATTAAACTTCCCTCTAGTTACCATATGTTCCTTAATCTCAAGCTTAGTCCATTCTATAGGTTCTTCTTTTTATAGGGTATTAAAGAGTAACTGTGGGACTGTGACACGTCTGTCCTTCTTAACCTATACTCTAAACTTAAAGGAAGTGTTAGAGGTTACAAACAGTTGTCTAGTTGCAATTATTAAAGACTTCTGGTGTAAAGGTGCTAAAATTATTGCGGTAAAGCTCCTATAGGTCATTGTCTTTCATATTATGAAATTTATATTCCATAATCTTGTACTATATAAATTCACTAATTTCTTCTTTATTGATGTCTTTAGACTGTGTGTTAAGCCCTTCACTCTATCTCCTCCGTCCTTCTTTAACTTGTGCCCTAATGTCTAACATGTTGATTCTTGTCTTGTAACTCTTCTTAAGTTCAATTTTGGGTTCTAAACACGTAATAGACGCGAGCTAATTAAAATGCGTGATGGACGCGAGTGCTTAACTTTTATTAAGTTTAAATGCGTAATGGGCGCGAACTAAGGGCCTATTAGATAGGGGTTAACTTTTTGAATACACATTGACTGATGCTCCTTAACGTGATCTGGGCAGTATAAAATGCGTAATGGACGTAAACCAAGGGCCTATTGAAAGGGGTTGGTTCTTTAAACACCTGTGGGCTGTGTATGAAGAGTTAAGGGCCTATTAGATAGGGGTTAACTTTTTAGATACACGTTGACTAATACTCCTTAGTAAACGGGTTTAGTAGAGGCCTGCAAGCAAGGACTAATTAAGCTCGTCTCTCTTCATAGATGATACGTCTCCTGATCTGTAATCACTGATTAGTGTTTATATCACTTCCGGTGATACGTATTGCTATTGCAATAGTAAGGGGTGGTAACTAATTTTAATTAATGCTTAATTGATTCTCCTATTCTACAGGTGGAATTTGGTGGATTTCCTGAGCTCGCTTAGCTTATGTAACTAACCCAATTAGTTACAGAAAACCTCGTTCAGACAATATCTTTTACTATTTAGTTGCGCCTTAATATCTAGATCTAGCTATATTTAGATAGGGATATAGTTTAAGGCAAGTACCTATTCTTCTTTAGGGTTGCACCTTTTAAGTCTCTAGTATAGGCCTTTATCCATAAATATAAGGTTAATTATACTTTTGGTAGTGCCTTATTGCTATATAATTACTCCTAGGGGGGTGGCTAGTTTAAGGCCCTAGATGTCTATAGCTCTTAGTAGGCACTTTACCTATTATTTAGCAGCGATATAGATACCCCCCTACTGTGGGTAGTAGAGGTTTATATCTTCTAATAGGATAGACTCTAAGCCTTTAGTTTTTAGTAGGCTTATTACTAATATAATATTCTCTATTTATAGGACCCTTTTAACCCTAAGGTTATATATATTAATAATTTATACCGGTCCCCTATTGTATAATTATAGCACCTGGTGTACCAAACGCGTATTTACGCGTTTGGTGCACTAACCACTTGTTTATAAAGTGCTGACTAATTAGGGGAAGGGCGCGTTAGTAGATAGACTACGTAGTCTATTTTAATAGAATTAACAGTCACCACTATCCAAACGAGCATACGATACTATATGTATTTCGTGCCCCTAGATATAACTTACTTGTATTATTAAGTTAATACAAACACTAATTAGTGAGCGCGCACAGATTAGTAATTACTTAACACCTCCCCCTAAGCGATACACGATAGCAACTACCCGTTTATATCCTAGTACGACCTGCTGAAAGGTTAGAAGTTGGGGATTACGGACTATATTACCATCTCTGTATACTTATTCAAGTCTTAGTACGGTTTACTAGAAGTTTATAGATATAAATACAGACCTTTACGGAACCCCCTGCCCTCCTATAAACCATTACAGACCTATTAATTGCCTTTACAGACCATTATGAGACCTTTTAAACTATTACGGACCGTTACAAGACCTCCTCCACCCGCTATAAGCTCCTTTTAACCTGTTACAGCTTATATAGATATACTACGCTATATAGTATGGCAGATACAAGCAAGCAGATTAATAAAGGTTAAGAGAAATGGAGCTAAGGAGTTGACCTTACGTCTGTAACTAATGTTAACAACTATATTAAATTTAAAATTCTTAAATATGGATATTTTAAGCTTATAAATGACAACCTATGGGAGTAATATAAGAAAGACTTTACAGACTTTACAGAAGCTATTTTTAAGGCTTGTAACCCTATTACTATCCATAACCTATAAGCCCTTTTACATTACTAAGGTGTATAGGTTAAAAGGGATAAACAAGTTACTGTTATATGGTCCTTATACAATATAATATATAAAGAGGACTAAACGGAATGGACTAAAGAGGAAATCCTAGACCATATTAAAACTAGTAGACTTTTTACTTCCTTTAAACTTAATAGGATCTCTAGCCTTATAGCTAACCTATTTAACTAAATTTTTTCTATAAACCCTAGTGGCTTTAAAATTAATCTTACTGGCTAAAGCATACCCAATACTTAAGTTATAGACTATAACACCTCTATAAACTAAAATATGGACCAAAGTACTTCTGTTATTTAAGTTACAGATCCGCAAACTACCTAAGCAAAGACCTATAGTAAGGAACTAGCTAACCTAGCTAAGCTCTATACTAACGAATCTAAGTATAGCGGTAAAAATAATAACTTTAATTTTAAACTGACCATTTTTACAGACCTTTGTTAGAAGGCTAATATTCCCAAATAGGAATTTAGCCAAGCCTATTCTACTATACTGTGCGGCCTAGCCCTTAACCACTACTATACCAACCTTAAGAGTAACCCCTTTAGTGTTCCCTTTAATAAGCTATATAAAGCCACACGCAACTACTTTAAAGGGCTAGAATATAAGCGTAATATCCTTGCCTAATAGAATATAATTAAGTTATAGACAGTAATTAACAAAAATACCGAAAAATCGACTATAAAGTGCCTGCAAATTTTTATTAAAGACCTTCGGCACCTATAGCATGGCCTTAATATTAAGCTTTAAATAGACAACTTCTTATATAATAAACTCATTACGGCTTGCTAGGAAGTGGAGCCCTATAAATATGCCTATTATAAGCCTGCAAACACTTTAACTAGCCTTATTAATAATTTATGGTCCTCTATTATAATATATAAAGTTTTAAACCTACTAGGCAGTACTTAAGCCTTTATTACAGACCTACAAAACCTATAAACTAACTTAGACACCTACTTTATAGACCGCCGCTACTGCTAGTAGTACCCACACCAACTAAGTCCCACCTATAACCACCGTAGCAACTCCTATATAAAAGTATACCCCTACAGGCAAACCAGCTAAAAGTGCTTTATGTGCGGTAAGGAGGGATGTTGGTTTATAAGGCATACCTAAAAAGAGCGTAATAAGTCTAAGAAGAGATTTAACAGCTGGATTAACTAGTTTATCCTAGACTATAAAGGAGAGGAAGTAGAGGAGTCTTTTAATAAGTTAATGGAAGCCTTTATAATTAACTTTAACTTAGATACCTAGGAATAGGAGATCTTAAAGATATTCCTAACTACTTTTGGACCTTTTATAGACGGCTAAGCATTTAATATTATAACTATATTAGCCGACTGCTCCTTTACACACTTAATTACACCTAAAAACCAACCTATAAGCATACCCGTTGGACCTATTATAGATATTATAGACCGCAAATAGGACCTATTTGTATATATTACCACAAAACGCTATACCCCTAAAGAATTCTATAGCATTATAATTAATATAGGTGCCTTTAAGAAGTCTACTGTAGGTTATAGATAATACCTTATATATAAGACTACCACAAATAATAATACGGATATTAATACTATATAAACTAGGGCTATAAACGTCCAATTTGGTATTAGCTTAACCGCATTAATTAGATTAGTTATAGTTAAGACTCTAATTAGCCTAGTTAACTTCTACATAGTAAAAGTAGATACCCCTTTTCTACTCTGCCTTACGGACATAGACAGGTTATAGGTTTACTATAATAATATTACGGACACCCTAATTGGCCCTATAACTGCCCTAGGAAGCAAGTATATTACCCTACTAATTACATAACAATTTAGACACCCGTTCCTTATATAGGGAGAGACTTTACGGACCTATATTTAGGAATCTTTTAACTATAACCTATGTTACCTTACTAGTACTAAAATCTACCGCCTATACTACTATTTTGGCCACCTATTAGCCAAAAAGCTGTATAGAGTCCTTAAATGCTTTAGACATAATAACGTTAACAAAAAGGCAATTAACCACCTAACTAAATACTGTTCCTTTTGCTAGAAATACAGACATTCCCCAGGCTAATTTAAGTTCACCCTTTATAAGGACCTTAATTTTAACCACTTAGTGTATATAGACATTATATATATTAACGGCAGCCTAGTATTATATATAATTAATAAGATAACCCGCTATTAAGCTGCCTGTTAGTTATAAAATATATCTATAAAATATACTTGGGATATTTTACGGACCTACTGGATTAACATATACATTAAACCCCCTAAGTATATCACCTATAACGCTAGTAGAAACTTTATTAGCAAGGAATTCCAATAGTATACTATAGCCATAACTATTTTAATAAAAGCCGTTTTAGTTAAAGCGTACTAGTCTATTAGGCTTATTAGGTGAGCTTACCTAGCTTTATAGAGAGCTTACTAGATTATTATAGACGAGTGTAAGAATATCTAAAAGGAACTGGCTTTATAGATAGCCGTAAAAGCCGTTAATAACACCGCTGGTCCTAATGGACTAGTACCTACCCTCTTGGTTTATGGAGCCTACCTAAAAATAGGCAAACTGGACCCTCCTACCCTGTCTGTTATGGATTAAGCAGCTACAATATAGAAGGCAATGGCCAAAATAGCCAAGTTATAGGCCAAATAAGTTGTTAATAGCGCTCTATACTACCGTAACGAACTAGATACAACTATAGTCTATAACCTCCCACTTAATTCTAAAGTCCTTATATAGCGTAAAAGCGGCAATTAGACTGGACCTTATTGTTTACTAGCTGTAGAAGACAAAACGTGCTACGTATAACTTCCTAGCGGACTAACTAGCTTCAGAAGCACGTCCATAAAACCCTATTTTTGGTCTAAAAATACCCATAACGTTAAACTAGACGAACTAGAAGCACCTGCCAAACTAGACAAACCGGAAGCACCTCTACCTACTTTAGAAGTCCCCTAGAAACCTACTGAACCTACTATAAAGCGTGGTTAAGGACGCCCCCAAAAGCACCCCGTAACTAAGAACCCTATAATAGAGAATTACCTAACCTCCACAGGCATATCTATAAGACAACCCCTACCTATAGATATATCAGTTTTAGTATAGGAAACCCCTTTTACGGACTTATGGCGTAAAGAGATTAATAGGCTACTTAAAAAGGGCGCCTTTGCGGTTATAATGGAGAAAGACGTTCCACAAGGCGTCCGTATATTCAACTTACGCTTTATTAACAAGATTAAGCACCCTGGTACTAATAAAGCCTTTAAGAAATTAAGGCTTGTTATACAAGCTTATAACAACTAGGGAAAGGACTTAGTCCTTATGCAATCACCTACAATTTAATGAGTCAGTTAACGGATCATACTTGCACTTACGCCTAGACTACAGTAAACTAAACCCATAGCCCTTTACTTACGGGATATCTTGTAAGCCTATATACAGTCTAACACCTACCTAAGTAGGGACATCTTTATATAACTACCCCTTGAGCTTAACTTGGAATTAGGAACAATTTTATAGGTTATAAAACCCCTTTACGGAGTACTGGAAGCTAGAAACTACTGGTTTAAGACATATTACTAGCATTATGTCCATAAACTTAAGATGGAGTAGTTAATATATAACCCCTACCTCCTATACACCCTATTAAACGGCCTTAGTATTATTAGACTCCAAACAGATGATACCCTCTTCTTAGCGGACCAGACTTTTATAGACGCTAAAGAGACTAAACTGCAAAAAGCTAAGTTCCTAGTAAAGCCGCGAGAGCAGTTAACTAAGTAGACTCTAATTAAGTTTAATGGAGGTTTAATTATATAAAAGGGCAACTTAATTCAGCTAACTTAGGAACGCTAAGCTTAAAACCTAAGGCTTATTATAGTAAAGCCTATAGACCTTACCAGTTCCCGCGGAGAGACCCATAAAACCGTAAATATAAAGGACTAATACATTGTACAGCCTGCAAGAGGCGCCTATATTGCCATAGTCTGTCAACCCGAATCTGCCTATAATTTATTCTTTGCGGCCTAGGTAACAGATCCGCAAGAGGAAAATATTAAGCAGCTTAATAAGCGTATTTAGTGGCAAATTAACAATATAATAAGAGGACTTACTTTTATACCACTAGACCTAAATTCCCTTAGCGTACTAGTATTTATAGGTGCCTCCTTTGCTAATAATAGAGACCTATTATTACAAATCGGCTTTGTAATTGTACTTACGGACCATAATTAGGACGCAAATATACTGTATTGGTCTTTAATTAAATATAAACGAGTAACCCGCAGTATATTAGCTTCTAAACTATATATACTAGCTTACGGCTTTAATATAGGAGCCGTAATTAAATCAATAATCTAGAAGATTCTATAATTGGAGCAATTACCCCTAGTTCTATACACTGATTTAAAGTCCCTTTATAACTGCCTAGTTAAACTAGGTACGACACAAGAGAAGAGGCTTATGGTTAACCTAATATGCTTATATTAGGCCTACGAACGATGTGAGATTACAGAGGTTAAGTGGATTGGTGGCGGAGATAACCTAGTAGATGCCATAACTAAGGCAAAGCCGTATTAAGCTCTTAAAACTCTAATTAACACAAATAAGCTTAATCTAAAGGTTATAGAGTGGGTGGAACGAGACTAACGGAGTACTTATAGTTTATTTATGGTCCATTGGAAGGCTATATGGTTTATCACGGCCCATCGGAAGGCCGTACAGTTCATTTTACGGACTATAAGTAGGACTTACGGCCAGACTAAAGCATTGTTTGGAAGGCAGCCTAGAGGGCACCTCGGGAGGGATTTCTTATGGATTTCTTTTATGTTTTACGGTTCTATTAAAGCAATTACGGAGGCTATATATAAGTGGGTCTATTTTTAGGTGCCGCCAGTGTATAATTATAGCACCTGGTGTACCAAACGCGTATTTACACGTTTGGTATACCAACCACTTGTTTATAAAGTGCTGACTAATTAGGGGGAGGGCGCGTCAGTATATAGACTACGTAGTCTATTTTAATAGAATTGACAGTCACCACCATCTAAACGAGCATATAATACTATATGTATTTCGTGCCCCTAGATATGACTTACTTGTATTATTAAGTTGATACAAACACCTATATATCTAGATTATTATAACTATAATATCTATGTTAACTACCTACTATAACTATAAGGATAGACTGATAACCTTGCTAATTATAAAGCATATATATATAGCTGCTTTTAGTTTATATAGAAGCTAGAATCCTTAAGGGCAGTATATTAATTATATATAGGTATTATAATATAGCTCTTATATAGCAAGGATATAGTATTTCTTTAGATCTAGACTATTTAGTAGGGGCCTTGCAAGATAGTGGTTTATATTGCCGTAATTATACTATATAATAGATAGGTGGCAGACCTCTAATAGGGGTCCTTCATCTCTCCTTTATTCCTTACTTCTTCTATTTCTACTTTCTTTAAGATTTTTAGAACTTTTATCTCTTGTGTCTACACCCTAGTCGCTACTTATTTTATATAGAGCTTTCCATTCCCGTGTTTTGTATTCCTACTAGCGCTTCTATATCTAAATCTATTATTATCTCTAGTTCTTCCCCTAATCTTACTGGCTAGCTATATGCCCTTTATAGGTCGGCTGCAAATATTATATTTGCCGCGTTAAGTCTAATTCTTAATTATCTTGGTTTTAAGCTTACTATAGCTGTCTATAGGGGTCTTCCTATAGGGCGTCCTCTCCCTTATGTCTCCTGTAACCCTTATATCCCTATTTAGTCTAGTAATATTACGCGGCGTCACTTCTAGCCTGTTAAGGCTTAGGATAGCTAGCCTAGCCCCCCAGTATTAAAGGTAGGAAACGCCAAGAAGGCACCTGCGTCCCCTTAGCTTATTGCCTATTGTTTCCATTTATATAACCTAGCGTATAGTTATTCCCGCAGCTATTAAGCCCTTACCTTCTGTCTCCTGTATTTAATGCAGTCTTCTCTTTCCTATGCCTTATATGTGCTTTAGTAGCAGTTTACGCATTTTGTTTAGTCTTGATTTAGGTAGTATCTTGTTATAGATTATATAGGAAAATCCTCTAGGAATCTTAGAAATTTTAAAAATTCCTCCTTAAAATAAACTGAGGAAAATATGATTAAGCAAAAATAACAAAAAATCTTTCTATTCTTGGTAAAACTAAGATATTATACTAAGCTACTTATTAGAATTAGAAATTTTAGAAATTTTATAAGGGGCTAGTAAGGTTTATTAGTAAATTCTAAGAAGAATAAGCTATTTTATATACCTAACTAAAGACCACCCCTAAACTTAATTTTAGAAACTTTCTTTAATATAGCCACGCAAGTACCATTAATATTTAGCATCTTAATAGAAAATCTAAGAAATTAGCTAATTTTACTTAAAATATATATATATATATATATATTAGAAAAAACGAGAATTAAATACCTTTTTAACTAAGAAAGTATTAAAAAGAATCTTAAAAAAGGAAAGTAGGCAAGACCTATATCTTCTAAATGCCTTAGGCATTCTATTATTTTTATTAAGATTAAAATTTCCCTAAAAAAAGTTAGTTTTACTAAAATATATAAGAAATAATAATAATAATTCATTGCTTAATGTCCGATTTAGATCCCTATTAGTCCCATACGGACTACTCCTTATATATATATGGGGAGAAAACTCTATATAAGAAAACCCTATGATCTATCTCCCCGCCTTTTAAGACTCGCCTACAAAGCGCCTATAAGTCGCCTGTAGTGCTCTACTACCTTACTTTTTAACCTCCTTAGGAACTACTGCTGCCGTAATAAGCCTATAGACGCGCTAGTATTATAATATATAAGAAATAAACTAGATTTCTTACCTCCTAGAGGCCCTTCTTTATATACTAAAGCCTAAGAATATATTTCTAGGTAAAGTAAGAAATTAAACTATAGGTATTAGAATTTTTAATAATATACTTTATAATTACAGCTATAAGGAAGTTTTTTAACTGCCTTAGTGCCATTAATCTTACTATTAGAAGGCATTTTCTAAAAAAAAAATTAAATTAGTAATATAACTTATTTTATATATAGAGTAGTTACCTTCCTATTATAGGGTAACTGTTTAGGCGTAAATAGTTAGGGCGCTAGGCCTAAAACGGCCTAGTATATATAAGGGCTTAGCGCCCTAGATAACTTCACTTTTAATTAAGCTCTTTAACCTTAAACACCTTAACGCTTAATTAATAAGCTAAAATTAAGTAAACTAGAGCTTTATATTAGCTATATATATTATATACTAACGTATATACTAGATTTTCAATTCTATAGCCTTTCTAAAGCTCTAAAAATGCCTTTTAAGTAAGTAATTTTTCAAGTTATATATTTTTTATATATTTTTTAGAAGAAAAAATTCCTCTAGAATTATATTTTTAAATTTATAAAGATTTCTTTTTCTCTTTTCTCGTTTTTATATTATATCGCTTATAAGTTTCTTAGTTATTCTATATTGGCTTTAAATTAACAATTATTTTTTTTTAGAAATTCGTTTCTCGGTTTTCTACTATAGCAATTACTTAATTATTAGATTTTCCGATATCTTACGCTTTCTTTCTTGCTAGGAAAAATTATTTAATATACGGCCTCTTGCTATATTAACTTATAGTTTTATCTATTTCCTTTTTATTATTTTCTTATTTTTTCCGAAATTATTTTAAAATTTGGATATTAGATCTCTTAGTGCTACTGCCCTTACTACTACCAAAAAGACAGTATACTAGAAAAGATAGCTATTAGGAAAGCTGTTAAAGGTATATATTTTTCTTAGTAGTTCTAAAAATATACTATTTTTATTTAGGAAGATTAAGACAAAGACCTAAAGGAGAAGTTAAGGTAAGAAATTGTCGGAATGTTAGTTATATAATGTGGTTACAGGACTATAAAGCGAGACTAGCTAATCTAACCTTGGAGCAAACCCCTATTTCTAAACATTAATTAATAACTACTAACTTTAACACCGCATACATACCACTATAAGTAATATTCGTGCACGTTAATAATGCGAGTGTACTAATACTGATTAGTAGACGTATAGATTAGGAAATACGCAATAAGCTAGAGCTTAAGAACCGTACTAGAAATAGTACACGGATTGCCTAGCCTTGTCTATTTCAGTTAAAGAAGAAAGCTATATTACCCTTAAAGCTTAAGACCACGTATTAGCTTAACTGCTAACGCGTTAGATCGCCTAGAGAATTATATCTTTACTTAGAGAAGATTACAACCTCCCTTAAGCTTGAGAGAATTTGTATTGGCTTTACAGCTAATACAATAGATTGCTAAGAGAATAGCAATCTTGTAACAGTGCAGTGTGGGAATTGAATGAGCGACTTAATTCTAAATCTATGGAAATCAAGTGAACTAAATACATGAAAGTAGACCCGGAACTCCGTAGTCTATGACTCAATATTTGACCGTATCCG
>Ga0307507_10000517_pt1 | contig 81598 bp, 16 predicted proteins | sample 7_EM_MG_FD_207223 | JGI IMG/M metagenome (GOLD analysis project Ga0307507, IMG submission 207223) | Populus trichocarpa ectomycorrhiza microbial communities from riparian zone in the Pacific Northwest, United States - 7_EM | ecosystem: Host-associated > Plants > Roots > Unclassified | place...
TTAAAGTTGCTAAGTAGGTTAACTGCGTGTTAAGGAACATACAGTTAGCTTTTAAAGTTGTTAAGTAGGTTAACTGCATATTATTTAACTTTTAAAGTTGTTAAGTTAGTTAATTGCATGTCAAGTTAGTTAAATTGCGTGTTAAGTTAGTTAATTGCATATTAAGTTAGTCGAATTGCGTGTTAAGTTAGTTAATTATATGTTAAGTTAGTTAAATTGCATATTAAGTTAGTTAAATTGCGTATTAAGTTAGTTAATTGTATATTAAGTTAGTTAAATTGCGTGTTAAGTTAGTTAATTGCGTGTTAAGTTGGTTAATTGCGTGTTAAGTTAGTTAATTACGTGTCGAGTTAGTTAAATTGTATGTTAATTACGCGAAATGCGAAAATCAAAGTCTACTTAAATCTTATCCTGCGAATATTTTCCCAATGCTAATATTAGGATATTAAAAAATATCTTAATCTTTCTTCTTTTAATAGTTAACTAAATAGGTCCTATTTTAAGATTAATAATGCCTCCTCTATAAGCTATTAGATCTCCTAAAATTATTATTAATAAGTATAAGTGTTTTTTTGCCTATATAGTAACCCAACCTTTTTACTGCTACTAGTAATATATAGTTTCTTATTACTCCACTATCTACTAATGCTTTAAACTTTTAATCTTACTAACTAACTTATAAATTTAGGTGTTAACCTGTAATTCCTTTAAGGGTTTAAGGCTCTACTACTAGCTCCCTCTAGTCCTATAGGCCTCTACTTTTTCTAACTACTAACTATTTAATCTTAATTATACTTGGTCCCTCTATAGCTAATACTTAGTTTGCTTTTTATCCTTAATATACTATAAATAAGTATTCTCTAGGTACTTCCACTACTATTATCCTTTTAGGTATTCTTCTATAAGGAATCTTCCTAGTTAAAGTATTAAATCTCCTAATTTTTAAACTTCTATTAGGTGCTAACTATATATATACTTGGCGTTTCTATACCGCTTCTTATCTATTATCCAATATATTCTTATTAGATACTTATAATATTTATTCTTAGGTGTCCTATATATATTATATATATTATTTATATATGCGATCTATACTAATATATAATACGCTAGGTGCTTTAGGTTAACTCTTAGTTTATCTTTATCCTTAAGTTTAAACCTCTCTTATATTAATCTAAACGTTACTATATTATTTACTAGTACTAATATCTATATTATCTCTCTTTAGTCTACAGCCTGTTTCTCTAAATTCTTTAATATTATAATTAATGCTCCTTTAATATAACTTATCTATCTTTCTAATATAGCTTAATCTAGTATGGCTTTCTTATCTAGCTATATGCAGAAGTCTTCCTACTTATTATTTCCGCGCTATTAATACCACTTTTAGCATAGCTCTGTAAGTGTATATAATCTATTTATAAGGGAGTATCTCTTTATTATTATATTATTATAATCTTTTATATATTGTTTTATAAACCTAGTTAAAATCCCTAAATCGTCCTCTTCTTCTAGGTTACTTAGCCACTTAGCTCTTAATATACTTACCTTTAGCCTACTAGTAACCTTTTATATAGGTGCTCTGTTCTTTATTTATCCTAGCATAGCTAATCTCTAATCTAGCTTCTATTCTTACTATATAAGAATTCTTCATCTAAACTCCACTATGCTTTTTATTCTATTACATCTTATAAATAGGTTTTTAATATTATTAAACTTTTTAATTATTATATTAACTTTTTAACCTTTAGGCTAAACACTATATTCTTCTAGGATTGCTATAGATCTTATTTATTCTTTAAAATCTTGGCTCTCTAGGAATCTTTATCCCATACTTATTTGTTTATCTTTAAACTAAGCTACTACCCTTTTCTATTAGTTCTTATCCATTATAGGTTCTTAAGTATCTCTTATCTTATCTTAAGAATCTTAAGCCTATAGCCTTTTACCTTTATTAATTGGTAAGCTAGTACTAGCAGTCGTCTACTTACTTAATCATCTTTAGATGTTGCTCCTTCTATCTTATAAAGCAATAAATGCCATATCTAACAGTGTTATAATACTCGTTACTAAACTGCGTTTTATAGTAGTCTCAATCTCTACTTCTATTGCGTTATTAAGGTTTAAGTGCCCCTCAATAGCCTCTTTTTTATCCTTATTACTATTAATTAATAAGTACTCTAACTCCATTGTTATTACTGCTAATCTTTATTTATATATTATTATAATATCTTAATCTAGCTTATAGAGTTAATCTTATTCTTTATCTAACTCTTTAGTTCCTTTAAGTTTTTATAACTCTAGCTCCTATAGCCAATAGCTTACACCATACTTAGCGTCCTTATAAATTTAGTATGCGTTATTATAATAAAACGCGAAGTACTTAATTAAACACTCCTTAGTTACGCGCAATATACTTATATCCGCATTATTATACTCTAACGACCTTATGCCCTTTACTATGTGGTTATTCTAACTACATCTACAGTCTCTAGTAAAATAACCCTATTTTCCACAATTTATATAAGCTCCCTTTTTAAACCATTCTTTTTATTATAGAGTCCGCCTAAACATCTTCTGCTACTAAGATCCCAAATTTAGCCTCTGCTCCTTAGTCCTATAATTATTTAATCTTTAACCTCTAGGTTTCTATAGTTTCTTATTTTATCTCTTAGATTCTTTAGTACTACTTAGGTCTATTAGCTCTAGTCCACCATTTTATAGTTTATAACTCTATATTTATTATTGCGTGCTCTACGCCTTATATAACTATAGAACTCTATCTTACCCTTTCTTAACTTATTCTCTTTAATAGATCCTATTATTAATCTTTATTAACTAATTAGTTAACTCTTTTAAAGTTTCTATATCTTCTATTAGGATAATCACATCCTAGACTTTAGCCTTAAGTCCATATTTATACTATACTATAAGCGCCTTATTATTCCACTTAACCTATATTACAAGTGTCTAAAACTATATTGTATACTTAATTACTAAAGTATGTTATACTAGATTCTAAAGCTTTCTTTCTACTATAGTCCTTATCTCTAAGTCTTTAAATATCTATATTAACCTTTCTAAGAACCTGTTCTGGTTAGTAAATATATACCATACTTCCTAATTAGTAGTTATTATTCTATTTATTTAGATTTTGGTAAGGTAAGGTTAAAACCATTTAAGTACTCTCCCTGTTAAAAACAACCCTATATATACTACTTAGTCCATAAGTATTACTAACTTTACTCCCTCCTATATAACTTTAAAGCGCATTTATATAAGGAACCCCTTAAGCTTTAACTTCTCCCCTAAAAATTGTTTAATTAATAGTAGCTTAACCTTAGCTGCTCCAATTCTATTAATTCTGTCTTTAAGTATTTGATTATTATCTATTAATTAATTAACCATTTCCTATAATTAACCTACCATAACTAGCTGCGAATTAGTATTTCTTATACTGGTATCTCCTTCTAACCCTAAGGTTATAGCTGCCGTGGATAGCATTATAACTAGTGCTTTTAGTAGTATATTATTTGACTTTACTAATACTGTAACTAGGTAGTAAATATATAACAAGCCTTATAGGAAATATTATAGTAGACTTACTAATGGGCTAGGTAAATAGGTAAATAGGAAGTTAATAATATAACAAATAGATAATAACTAGTGGAGTAGTTGCTTATTACTCTATCTACTCTATCTGCTCTATGTGCTCTATTATAGATCTTATAGATTGTATAGATTGTATAGATCACATTATATAACCTTAGTTACTATTTCTTATTACATAGCTCCACTAGTTCTATCCTAGACTATACCCTTATTAACTAACTAGCTTCCTCCAACTCTTCTCTAAGTAGTTATAGCATTGTACTTAAAGCGTCTGTAATATATAAGCTATTAGCTATAAAAGCCTAAGTTAAAAGAACTCTAGGGCTCCTAAAAGTTAGATAAAGAAAAGGGTTGACTTTATAGTATGGAGAATTGAATAAGCAACTTAATTGTAAATCCATAGAAATTAGTTAGAATATATATATAAAAGGTGTAGACAATAAAGGGGTAATTAACCAAGTTGGTAAGCGAATTGGTGAGCAAGTTAAGGTAATACACCAGTGACACAGTAGTGGTTTAGCAGGGTACCGTAGTTAGCTACAACTTAAAGTATAGGGTATAGTATAGTAAGAACAAATGGAGTACTAGGGGCTTAGTATACTAGGTTACTAATAGGCTAAGGGCAGGTATACTAAAAGTTAAGTAGCTAGATAAACTAAAATAAGAAGAGAATCTAGAGAATCTAACTAGGTTTAAAAAGTTATATATAAAAGTTTATTATAATATAGCGATAAAGTAATATTTCCTTATATAATAAAGCCTTATAGGAAATACCACGGTAGACTTATTAATAGGCTAGGTATATAAGTAAATAAAAAGTTAACAATGTAAATAACTAGTAAAGTAGTTGCCTAATAGATTAACTCTAATTATATTCTAAGATTTACTATAGAGAGAAGAACTATTTAGGTAGAGACTATGGTCTTTTAAATGTACTAAGTACGTTAGTACGTCGGTATATCCCTTACATTCCTATATTCCCACATTTCTATATTCTAAACTGGTCTTATAACTAGCCATATAGCTTAGTTACCCCTTATTCTATAGCTTAATTAGTTTTAGTGTCTCTTATATTATCTTAACTAACCTATTTATATTTTCTTTTAGTAGTTATACTACTACTAATATAAGATTAGTAATATTATCCCTCTCCTCTTTATCTTCGTCCTTAAAGATATCTTATATCTTTAAGTCGTTTATTAGAGGTAACGTGACACACAGGGTTTTGCTCGTCCCTGGGTTTTGCTCGCGCTAGTAGACCGCCTGCCTTTTTAGGCTAATGGGCTTCCTAAAGTAGAATATTGCCACCTCCGAACTTTGAACATCAACTTTTACCAACTTGTCTATATCTCAACCCCGTAAAATCTATTATCAAACAACAGCTATGCCCTTTAAGCCTTATATACCAGATGCAGAAAACCGCCTACAAGCTGCTTTAACAGCCTGGCGAACTGGCGGCCTCTATTGCAGCCTAGTAGCCTGCGCGAAGGCCTATGAAGTTTATCCTTCTACTTTTTAAAGACGCCTGTAAGGTAAACACCAATCTTACTAAGTCGCCTACGTTAACCAATATTATATTACACCAGCTGGCGAAGCGGCAATTGTTCGGCACTATATATATCTTGCTAATACTGGATTTCTATATCAAATCTACACAATCTAGACGATAGCTACCATTATCCTACACCGCAAATATGCCTACTTTCCTCGGTGCTATGAGATTCAACCACTAGGCAAGAACTAGGTTAGTTACTTCCTAAAACAACAGGATAAGCTTCGAATCTATTATATATAATTAATTAACCTAGAATAAGCTACTACCAACAATAACCCCGCCTTTATTACGAAGTTCTTTACTAACTACTCTAATGCTAAGACCCAGTATAATATTAAAGACAATAACACCTAAAATATGGATAAGACTGGTACCTTAATGGGCTATATATATAGCGCTAAGGTAATAATATTATGAGGCAGGGCCACTAATTTTAAGACAATTAACGGCTCTAGGGAGTGGGTCTTACAGATTAATTATATAGGCATAGGGGGGACAACTATACCACCCTTTATCGTCTTTAAAGGCCGTATATATACTAAGAAAATATAGGAGGAAGCCCGCAAAGCTCTTGGCGATTGTTTAATTAGTGTTACTAAGAATGGTTGGTTAAATTAAGAAATCGGACTGAAGTAGCTAGAGCACTTTAAACGCCATACCCAGCGACCTAAGGTATAGAAAAGGGCAGCAGCGGAGGCAGCAGAAGAAGGAAGAAACAGTAAATTAATTAGCTATCAACTACTAGTAATAGATGGCCATAGTAGCCATATTAATATTAACTTTGTTAAGTACTGCTAGAACCATAAGATTATACCTATATACCTGCCTCCGCATTTAACGCATATACTCCAGCCACTAGATCTTATCATGTTTTCGCGTCTTAAGCACGTATACTCTACTAAGGTTAACAAATACGCAGCTCGCGGTATTACTGGTATAAATAAAGACTATTTTATAAAGATTCTTGGCGAGATTCAACCGCAAATTTACACTAAAATCTTAATAAAAAGCGCCTTTGAGGCGGCAGGTCTCCTCCCCTATAACCCAAATCGACCTCTCATACGCTGCTCTGCTTGATTATTTACTCCTCCACCTTAACCTCACCTAGATAAGGCAACGATTCTATCCTCCCCTCTACATCCTCCCCCTCCTAATAGCGCCTATGCTAGATCTCGTTACTAGCAAACAATCCTTTATCCAGAAACAACTCTAGAGGCGACGGAGTCCTGTGTTAACTTACTAATAAAGCACCTACAATCTTTGGAGGATAATCTTAAGTTGCTATAGGTAAAAAATAAGGAGCTACGGCAACATACTGATAAAAGGCGGGAAAGAAAAAAGCGGAAGCGGACAGTACTATCTAAGGAGTTGGTTTTTACACTGGCGGCAGCTTAGGAACTTACTACTACTAAAAAAGCTGCTATAAGGGCTAAGGAAGAAGCTAAGATAGCTAGAGATAAGCTGCAGAAGAAGAGTTAAATAGTAATTACGCTTAAAAAGGAACAGGTAAAAGCTAGGAAGGAGGCTTAGAGGATTATTGCTAATGTAAAGAAGCTGTTTACACTTTATAATAAAGAGGCAGGGGACGCGGCGAAGGTAGTAAAGAAGTCAAAAAAGGCCTTTAAGGCTGCTGCCAAAATTGCTTAATAGAAGAACACTACTAAGACCAAATTAGCGGCGATTAAAGCAGCTAATCAATGGCAATTGTATTAATTAACGGCTAAGATACTCCGGAAGCAGGCATAGGAGTCTTCTTCTACATAGGCCGCAGCTTAAGTTATTGTTAAGCAACTTTAGAATGCAGCCAAGAAGACGTTGGATCTTCTAGGTTTACTAAAGGACCTCCAGAAAGACTAGGAGGACGACGATATAACTAACGACGAGTTCTTAGATAAGGAGGCTGAGCTAATTAGTAGCGGCTGGGGCCTAATACACCAGCCAATTAATCTTTAAAACACCCAGAAATTAACTTTAGATAGACTTTTATATATATCTTTATTGCTTTAAGACGACATATAAATAATGCAATGATTTGTGATGGTTTTTACTAGTTATTTACTACTAAGTTGGCATTTTGGCGCATTTTGATGTTTAAAACAAGCAAAACCCAGGGATGAGCAAAACCTCGTGTGTCACGTTATGGCATTTCCGTTTTTAATTTAATAACCTTTTTAATTTATAATACCTCCTATTAGATCCTTATTGTCTAATTATTATAACTAGCTAGTAACTACCATATTATTATATAGTGAAGTTATACTATCCTATTCTTATTATAGGAGAAGAAATTAATATATATTGCAATTACGGCTTCATTTAGTCACTAACCTTCTTCTTATGCTAAGTATATAAAATTAAACATATAATTATCCTACAATATTTAATTTATTTCTAATACTAAGTATATACGTCTTAATATTCTTTATAAGCATCCAGTATCTTATCTAATTTGTCTTATAGTCTTAGATTTAATCCGCTACTAAAAAGTTAGAAAACTAACTTTCCGCTACCCGTAATAAACTTTAGTCCCTACATAATAAGTAAGATTATATCTTAGCTAAAAAAACTAAAGTATATAACCTTAGAGAAACAAGGAGCTCTTGCTGCACCTCGCCTAAAAAGACCAAAACCAACCAAAAGAACCCTGAAAAACACCTAGAGAATACCCCTAAGATATATGCATCGCAGGGAAGTCATACGTCAAACAACGGTGGTACGCACTCGCGCGCAACTGCTAGAACCACGCCTAGCAATGGCCCTCTACAATAAAGACGGGCGAATACTATACCACAAAGCGGAAATACCTTTATTAAAAAGGCATTTAATAAAATATAAAGCTTATTAGACACGTCTAGTACCCAGAATTAAGCAGCCACGATTCTGAGGACGAGAGACGATATAAAGACATAAGAAACCAGCTAAAGAATACCCTAAGAAAAGAAGCAAGGAATAACTGGAGACGGTTTATAAACGAATACACTACTAACCCGAGTCTCCCCTATAACAAGGGCCTTTGGGCCATAGCAAAATAGGTAAAGAAAAAGGTGGGTCGCCTAGTAGAAGATCTATACCTACTACCCCTATAAAGAGCAGGCGAACCACAGGCTATAAGTAACAATGACGAGAAGGCAAAGATCCTTATAAAAAGGTTTTTCCCTTAACCGGCTCTAGCAGACCTTAGTGATATCACCAGTAAAACACTAGTGACTCGCCTAAGGGTTAATAGCGATATAACAACTAAAGAAATAGCTAGAACTATTAGCCGCCTCTTAAACAATATAGTACTAGAACCAGATGGGATCCTAAACAAAGCCCTAAAGACCTATGGACCACTTATAGCACCTTAGCTTGCAGACGTAGCCAGAGTATGCTTTGCAATAGGCTACTACCCGCGACTTAGAAGATCCATAACGACGGTCGTCTTATGAAAAGAAGGTAAAGTAGACTACTTAATCCCAGGAAGCTACCGCCCTATTGCCTTAGAAAACACCCTAAGCAAGATCTTAGAAAAGGTTATAGCGGACCATATAGCAGATATAGTAGAGGAACACGCCCTACTACTATAAAGCCAAATAGGGGTAAGAAAGAATCGCTTAACGCTATTAGTACTTATACTACTCGCTACTACCATTAAAACTGCATGGGCTATGCGAAAGGACTTTATAGTATTAATACTTAGCCTAGATATTAGCGGCGCCTATAATAATATACCCTATAAGCGTCTTCTATACATCCTTAGGGCAAAGGGCTTCCTAGAATAGATTATTTAGTTTGTTTAAGAATTTATAGGCCAGAAAGAAACATTACTGGTCTTTAGCGGATACTAGAGCCCCCCTATTACAGTCGTAATAGGAATACCACAAGGATCACCTCTATTGCCTATACTCTTTCTCTTCTTTGTAAGCAACCTGCTTAACACCTTTAAGAAAGGGGCGACCCAGGGGATAGGCTTTGTTAATAATATAAACCTAATTATATATGGGCCAACAGCCGTAGAGAACTGTAGGATACTAGAGAAAGCCCACAATACCTATATAGAATAGGTGTGAGGGGAACTTATAGACAGGGGGCTATAAGGACACGATTATGGAACAAGATAGATTAGTGAGAGAGAGAGAGAGAGAGACGAATCCTTGAGGAGGTAAGGCCTCGAGGATCGTAGAGACTATATACTACGGGCACGTGCCTCTGGCACGTGACCGACGGCTATCCGAGGGGTGTCTGGGGGTTGTCCTGAGGGCAACCTAAGGTGACCTGCAATAATATCCCTTATATTGCCCCCCCCTTTCTTACGGTCGGCCCCCGATCGCCATTACCTTGCAGTAAAGGGAGATTATGAGGGCTCGTCCCGGAAGGGGTTCGGAGAGATATTGGTATGCTACTATATATTATCTATCTATCTAACCCCTGCTTTAAACTCCTGAAAACCTTAATAAGGAAAAACATAACTGGAGAAAAGACATAAGGATTACTAGGAGACCTATTAGAAGCCTATTGGAAGTATACTAGTAACTACCTAGGCTAACCTAAGGATTTTTATATAACTCTACTTCCAAGCCTTTATGCCGGTCTGCAATCAATTGTAAGTATTATAGGCAATTTAATATTCCTAATGTAGTTCCATAGAACCTTTTGGTATAGGATTTAATGTATAGGGCCTTAGCTTACCGTCGTCTTTAACTATTAAGATATAATCTATAATCCTTTCTCCTAATCCCCTGTGTCACTAACGCATTACTCCCGCATTTGCCCTTGGGCTGCTATATGTAGTTAGGTAATCAATTAGTTAATTAAAGAGACTTATCTCTTAAGATTTGGTGTATATGGTTTTAAATCTAGTGGTCCTATGCTATATAATTGGTGTAGCTTTACTGCCTAGCAAACAGGAGACACTTTGCAATAGCGCCTATAGCTATTATACAACTGTTAAGGACATTTGTAATGTTGTTCTTTTAATATTATAGTATTGTTTAGGTATAATTTAACCTATATATATCTTTAATTAACGTCTTAATTGCCTTCCCTGGCCGCGTAATTAGTTTTTATAAGAAAGTAATGGTTAAATAACTTATATGCGTGTTTCCTTCCTTCTAAATAACGCTATTATAACGGAGTTATATTGGTAAGGTTACGGCTATTTACTAGAAGGGTATTGGACGGTAAAGTATAAGAACACCTTGCTTATTAAGCTGTTCCTTTTCCTTAATACCTTACTTCCTATTATTAACCTTTGTCCAATTTTGGACGTATCTTTGATATATTATTAAGATTTTCTTCTTTTCTATTATTATTTTAGTATGCCTCTTTGTTCTTCTGCTAACTGCTCTTTTAAGCTAATTCCTTAGCGTATTCTGGCCCTACTGCTGTATATAGAACCTTAACCTCCGCTAACCCGCAACTGGTGCTGGTCCTGCCTAAATAATTTTGCCTGCACGTCCTTAAAAGACCAGAAGTCTAATAAGAGGATTCTAGAGGCTTGTAATAAGACGCATTATGTTAGATCCAATACCTTTAGTCCTTATAATTGATGCATGCGTACCAAGAGCGGTAGTTATATTAAGGTGAGTTTTTCTATTCTTAATAGATTTCTATTGCTAACTTTAAGCTTTAATAGCCTAGGCCTAAGTGGTGACGTTCCTTCAATGTCCTTAACTACTATATTGCTTGGGCTCTCTCTTATTCCAGCGTAAACGCTGAACGACTTGGTCGAATTTAAGACTATGCTATAGCTATCTACACTGCCTATAATTCCTAGCAAGCCAGCTAGCAACGCCTTATGCGAGAGCAAGGTTGGTACACTAAGGATAGGGTAAGGGATAGGGGTAATAAAAAGAAGGTTGCTGTCTACTATAAAAAGGAGTTTGTGTATACGCGTTAAGTTTCAAAAGAGCATAATATAATATGGTATTAGGTAGGTTACCCTTCGGGTACCTAACGGATAAGTAACTAACAGTTGCTATAGTAAGGTCTTGGTGGTTCTAGACTATACTAGCTAGCCAACGTCTCTATTTATTTTGGGCTTAAGCGTGTCTTTATTAACTATAAGCTGACGCTATAAGAGCTTTATTGGTATTGGTTTAGACCTAATATTAATATTAAGTGTTTAAGGATCTCTGCCCTAGCTATACCTTATTGTCCTACCCCTATTTTTATGCCTACTTGTACCCCTACTAAGGGGTCTGGATTTTATTCTTGTTAGCTATTACTTGGTGGCCTAATGGATACTAATCCTGCTCCTAAGGATAAGGCATAGTGGCTTTTTAAATTAAGCATTTGGGATTTATTCTTGTATATAGTAGCAATTAAGAACCTTGATTAGGTACTTAGGAAGGCCTTAAAGGGCTTTTAGGAAGGGCTTAGGAGCCCTAGGAATAATATTCCTAATATAGATTAATAAATGGGAATGCAATTCTAGTAAAATGCCCTATTAACTCTATGCTATATATGTAAAAAGGCTAAGGACCTGTCCTACCTTGGGCCGTAGCCCTAATCCTTATGGTTTTTGGAGCCTGTCCGTTCCATATCTGATTTAACCTATTTACTCTTTGGGGCCTTTTATGGTCTACCACGAGCTTTCTTTATAGGTCGCAATGACACTGTAATATTAGAGCGCTTTCTGCGATTTGCAGATTATAGACCTTGGTCCCAATATTCTTTTAGAATATCTTTATAATATTTAAGGTAATCCTCTGGTTCCTATATAGAGTCCTTAGCGGGCTAGCCTAGCCATTTAACTTTATATTGAAGCTTGTTCTTAATAGACTTATGGCATAGTATAGCTTTAACCTTATACCGCTCGCCCACCACCTTAGGGTGTTTAATTGGGCCTAGATGGAAGTTCTTTTCTAGTAGTAGTCTATACTATGGCTCTAGTAGGTTTACGTGAAACACTAAATATATATAGGCCATAGATAGGGGTAGCTAGAGATGGTAGGCTAGCTTACCAATTTATTCCTTAACTTAAAAGGGACCTAGGTATCTTGTATTGAGCTTCTTTAATAGTCAACGGGTCTTAATATTTGTTAAATATAATAGAACCTTATCGCCTACTCCGAAATGCTTATTTTAGTATTTACGGTTATACTAGAGTCTCTGCTGCTCTTAGGCATCTTATAGGCTCTACTTTATATACTTCTATTACTCCTCCTATTCCTGGAGGTATCCTTGTACTCTTTAGTAGATGTCCTTTAACTTCCCGGTGGGATCCTATAATTAATTATGCGGCCTTAGCCAGTAATTGCTAGGTATACCATTAAACCTAAATAGTTGGACGCTATAGGCAATCTGGATTGGTGTATACTTATACAATACATGTTGCTTTAAATTATAAGCATACTCTATATACGGAAGTAGCTCGTACTAGTTGTCTTACTAGTAGTTTAAATATATTTATAGGTAAGACTCTAGTTCCTAGTTCTAACGTTCTGTTTGCCCATCTGTTTGTAGATGGAAAGCTGTACTATAATAGTGGTCTATCTTCAAATGAAAGCATAGATCCGACCAGTACTGGCTTATAAAGACACTGCCCCTATTGGTAATAATAGAGTGCGGCTGGTCTACTTTAAGAAAGCATTTCTCCTTAATTAGGCTGGTAAGCGCTTGTGTGTTAATTGTCTTGTTAACGGGAAGGTATTAGACGTACTTTAAAAACCTATTAATAAGTATAAGGACCAAATTATATGTTCATCCTTGGCCATCTTTAGATGGTGGGAGATCTGTGATAAAGTCCATAGCGTAATATTGCTATGTCTTACTAGCGGGGGGAACTAATTTAAGTAGACCCTATAGCTTATACCTATGGATCTTGTATACTTAACACTTCTTATAATGGCTAATGTACTCCTTTGCTTCCTGCTTAAGCTTTAGCTAATAGTATTTACGCTAAAGTAATTCCACTGTTTTAGCTTAACTATAGTGGCCGCCTAGAGGATTGTTGTGATTCCTTATAAGGATCTTCTGTTATAGATTTGCTTTATATGGTACCTAAACCTTACTATTTCTACGCAGTAGGCCTATTGGGTCTAGTTCCTAATTTTAGCACTTTATAGCTTTCTTTTCGTCACGTTTCCGGTCTACTTCTGTATTAAAGATGGTATAGGAAGCGTCCCTCTGTTGCACCTTATAAATAAGATCTGTTAACCTTTTGGATAGTTCCTAGGTAAAAGCTGTTTTGTCTTATACTGCTTTAAGTACAAGACTTGATAGTACCATAGATCTTATAACTCTTTGATACGCGTGCGTTAGAAAGGCCGCTATGAGGTTAAAGTCCTTTAGTTATTATAGGGCTCTGAGTTCCGATTGCTCTATGGCTTTGCTTTTAGCTTAAAGGGATAGCTTAGCAATTAGAGGTGGCGTATTACTAAGTTCTAAAGTTGTGTTGGGGATGTCCTGTCTAGGTATATTTGGACCCTCATTAGCCACGAACTGGGTACTAGCTGGAACGTCAGTAGAAGCTAATAGGGTTTGTACCGCCTAAGACTTAGTATATAGAGCTATAGGTGCTTAAGCATCCTATACCTAGAGCTTGTTTTGTAATATAGGGAGTAAGACGTCTATTATCTATTTTCCTTCTCCTGTTTTAAAGCCTTTGGTATAGTCTGGCCGTTGTAACGGTCTATTAGTAGGGTTATTCTCCCCTAGCTTATATTTAATCTTAAAATTAAATTATGCGAGCTCCTCTGCCTATCTGGCTTATTAAGGTATAAGCTCCTTTATAGTTATAAAGTAGCGTAGATTATGATGATTTAAGAGTACATAAGTGGTATGGCTTGCGTGCTTAAGGTAATGTCGCCACTATTTAAAGCAGTTGACTATAGCCAGCAGTTCCTTATTGTAGGTATAATACCTAACTTTAGGCCCCTAGAATTTTCTGCTGTAGAATGCTACTAGTCTCTAGTAGAGCTGGGTAGCGTCTAGATCCCTATTAGGTTGTAGTAGGATACTAATAAGGGCGAAATTTAATGCATTAGTAATTATTATTAATAGCTAATCTAGGTCGAAATGCTGTAGTAATAGAGCTTCTGTGAACTTTGCTTATAGTTCTTGGAAGGCATCCTAAACCTTTCTAGGCCATAACCATGGTTTATACCATTTAGTTAGTCCCTTCTTAGTTTTCTTCCTTCCTGCCTTTAAGCTTTTTGCTTCTTAGGCCGGGTTTTAGGAAGCTTCCGCAACATAGTTAGATAGGTATTGGGCGACGTCTGAGTAGTTATAGATAAAGCGCCTATAAAAATTGGCAAAGCCTAGAAATACTTAAATATCCTAATAGCTCTCTAGCTCTAGCCACTCTTAGATTATTTATACCCGTACTAGGTCTATAACTACGCCTATAAGCGTTATAATGTAACCTAGGAACTCGACCTGCTTAGTATTAAAGGTACACTTTAACGCCTTAGCGTAGAGGCCCTAATTATCCAAACGTTCCAGCACTTAGCGGATATGTTGCTTATACTAATCCTTATCTTCTAAGTAGATTAGGATATTATCTAAATAGATAATATATATACGGTCAACTAGTCCCCCTAAGGCTCTGTAAATATACGATTAGAATGTCGCAGGCGTATTAGCTAGCCCAAAAGGCATTACTATATACTTAAAGTGGCTGTATTGGGTCTTAAAAGCGGTCTTCTACTTATCCCCTTCTTTAATACGGAGCCTATAATAGGCGTCTTGTAGATCCAGCTTTGTGAAGATCTTCGCCCTAGATAGTTAATCCAGCATTTCACTAACTAGTAGTAGTGGGTAATGGTTCTTAATTATAACTTTATTAAGACTGCGATAGTCTATATATAGCCTTATAGTTCCATCCGGTTTTGGGATAAAGAGGATTGGTGCGCCTACTAGCGACTTATTGGGCCGGATCTATCCCTTTTCCTATATACTATTGAGGTATTCCCGCAGGATCTTAAGCTCTTTATGAGAGAGGTTATAAATAGGAAGGTTTGGGGGTTATTTACCCTCTTTTAGATTAATTATATGATCGTATTCTAAGTTCTGCGCTATAATTTTAGCTCGCCTACCTAAGAATATTTTTAGTAAGTCCCTTAGGCCTAATAGAATATTTAATAGATTAGGGTCGCGTTCGTCCTCTATATTATTGTCGGGTAGGTCCCGGAGCTCCCTTAAAACGCTTATAGGTAGTGTTACGCGCTATAGTGGTTATTTATATATAGTTGCTACTGTATGTTAAACCGTTTTATGCGGTAGCTAGTGGAGGGTAGGGAACTCTTTAACGCAGCGTTTAAGGTGCTATAGTATATTCTCTATATATTACTTAAGCTAGAGTAACCCGTGGTAGTAGAAGTATCTTATAAGATCTTTAAGATCGCCACTTCCCTATAGTGTCTCCGCGACCTGTTTGGCAGCTCCCCGTGGGGTCTCTGTTATAGAGGGGTTATTACCTATACTAGGCTCTATACCTATCTTGTTATAGAATAGGGGTTTGATCTAATACTCCTTTAAGTATAGAGCGTATACTATTTTACCTAGAGCCACATCTTCTAGGATGTTTTTTAAGCTTGCTAGTAATATACGCCCTTCCAATTCTTCATTATTTTACTATTTAAAGGCTCCTGTCTTAAAGTGTATCTTAGGGTCTACTTCCGCAAGCCAAGGGTATTTAAGAATAAGGTTATAGCCTTTAAAGTTAGCTACCTAGAAGGGTTGTGGGCCAACCACCTTGGTATAGTTATATATATTGGCCACTAACACTGTAAGCTTATAGGTACTGTGTAGTTTAATTTAATACTTATCTAGAAACCCTGTGATAGGTTTCCGCCACTTTAGTGATAGGATAAGCTTATGCTCTTTTACCAAATTGTATTATATAAGATTGATTTTGGTGCTGCTGTTATATAGTACTTGGAACTGATGTACCTCGCCTATAGGGAGTACTATTTCTAGCTTAATAGTAATATGGAGAGTCTCTCCTTCTATATCTTGCCCTAGTTGCAGCCGGGAGAGGTCTATAACTAGGGCTTTTCTTTTTTTGGATTATTAGTGCGGTTATTGCCCTGCTTATTTTTCCAATTGGGTTTGCCTTTGGAGAAGTTTTCTCTTAACCTTTTAGAGTGTTCCTATAAGGGTGCTAAATGGGTGTTGGGTTAGCCCTAGGAGTCTTTCCTATTACTTAAGGTCCCTAACTTTAACCCTTTTGAATTTCTCTTTAAGAACGGCTTCTTTAAAGTTTAGGTCTATCCTATATTACTACTAGAGTGCCCGCGCTTTTGGTAACCCCCTGGCTTCCTACTAGAAGAGGTCTGGTTCCTTACCGCATCCTTAGTGTTTAGAACTGCTCGTTTAAAATCCGCATATACAGTGATCCGCGGTAGGGCTCCTACGCGCTTTATTTTATTATAAATTGCTGGCTTAATTTTAGCCTAGATAAATCCAATCTTCTCCTTCTCGCAGATGCTACCGTCCTTATTTTTAAAGGGCTCTGGATCTATTAGTTAAGCACAAGTTTCTACAAAGTTTATAAACTAGCGGAAATTATGGCGGTTGAGCTATATCCCATTCCAGAATAGTTCTGCATAATTGTATTATATAACGTACGGATCTTAAGTCCACTTCTTTAAAAAGGGTTATAGCTGTGGCTATAAGGTAATTTGCTCTTTATTAAGCTAATTAAGTATAATCTAGTTTAGTAATCGGTTTTTAATCTTGCTAATAATCCAGTGTATACGCTCTTTAGTATTATCTCATATTATTAGCATTTTAAAGAAGTTGTCTACCTTACAAACCCAATCGTCTAGCTGTTGGGTGTTGGGTCTATAATGGAGTTCTAGGCTGTTAGAGGCCTTAGCCAATTAGTCTATATCCTTTTTCTATTTATGGCGTAGATAACTCTCCAAGTCTTCTATACTTCCTTAGGTAGATACTGGGTAGCCCCCAGGAAGCCCTTGGCCTTAGCTAGGTTATAAAAGAGTTTATCTAGCCTAGATTAATCCCTACCAGATCTAGATTTGCCCTTAAAGGGTTCTAATATATTCACCAGTGGCCTCCTCCTGTATGGCTTCTAAGAGCCTTGCGACAGCTTCCTAATATCCATCTTAAAGGATATTGGTATGGGGCTCTTAACTTTCTAAACTTAGGCCTAGGGAAGCTCTGGCTATAGAAGTAGTGTTAGTACTAGTAACTGGTGTAGGCTTTCTAATAAGGCTTGGGTTTTAAGTTAGTATTTAGGTTAGGTTACTAAAAGGGGTAGGCCCGCTTAGCTTGTAAGCAGTCTATACGCCGCCACTATGCCAATTATGGGCCGATGGTCTTTTAGGAGGGTTCCGGTTGGATCCCTAATTAGATATATTAGTGTATTCCTCTAGCATTTCTAGCTTAGGGGAAGATCTTGGAGTTACTTCTAGCGTTTAATCTTCTAATTGGCCTGGGTAGGGCCGGGGGGGTTCCAGTTGCTTTCCGGCAGCGTTATAACTGTTATAGAGGGTGTCTGCGTTTTCCTCCGCATTGTTAGTAACTGTAGGTATGCGAGAGTCTTTAAGCTCCTAGCGCATCTAGGTATTAGGGCTTGTTTAGCTATCTTGCCTAGAGGTTTATATTATCGCAATCTCTTGCTGTCGGAGGGACCTTCCTGCCTTAGCGCGACGGCTTTCTATAAGGTATTTATAGAGTTTCTATTTAGGTCGTCACGAGATTTTCAAGGGAGAATAGTAGGTGTAAATAAAAATATAAACAATCTGGTTTTTAAAGCCAGCTGCCCTTTTAAAAAGAGTAGGAAGGATTTAAATGTAAGGGGAACTTGTAGATAGGGGGCTATAAGGACACAATTATAGAACAAGATAGATTGGTAAGAGAGAAAGAGAGAGAGACAAATCCTTAAGGAGGTAAGGCCTTGAGGATCGTGGAGACTATATACTATGGGCATATGCCTCCGGCACGTAACCAACGGCCATCTGAGGGGTGTCTGGGGGTTGTCCTAAGGGCAACCCGAGGTGACCTGCAATAATATCCCTTATAATAGGCAAGATAATATAGAGTCCAATTCTCACTAGAGAAATACCAGCTAATCTATTTTATAAGAAAACGTAACCAATCTGTAGATCTTTAGTATATAATCCATATCTAAGGCTTTGGGGGTCAACCGGTTTAAGGCCTAAGGGTATTGGGAGTATAGGTAGACAGTAAGCTCTAGTAGAGAGCATATGCGGCGCAAGCAGCCCGTAAGGGCTAAGTATAGTATATCGCCATGTCCAGAATCGTCAATTCTATATAGGGTCCATGCTTCCAGAGGTCACGCCTACTATACACAGCAGTTATCTGGCCAACCATGACGTATAGATCTAGCATTTGGGCCACTAGAGAAACTGAGAAAGGCCCCCCTAAATTACTCCTTAAACTATTCCAAAAGGTCTAAATAGCCTGCCTTAGGAGTATAATAGGCGGGTATAAGCGAACGGCCACAGCACTGCTTAAGAAGGAAGCCAATATTCCCCCTCTATAACTATATATTAAAGCTAATGCAATGCAAAGGGTGTAAAAGGAACGTAACTCTAACGTTATAAAGTATATTAAGACACGCCTAAACAAACTATAGAGGGACCCTAGGGTGCCCTATAGGAGAAGGAACCAACAACCCTAAAATAGGGAAGATATATTAGGAAAACAGGTAGAGAAAGCAGAAGAAAAATAGTGCGGCGCTAGGGCCCAGGCCTATATAGAGGAGAAAGGGAGACGCGCAAGAGGCCAGTAAAGACAACAGCAAGGGAGAGAAAGGAGCTAAAGTAGAGCATAAAAGAGTACTAGAAAACCATCTACCGCAACATAATACTAGTTAGACCGACGCTGGAGAGACAAATAGGAGTTAAAGGTACAGAGGTAGACTTAGGTAAGGGGAACCTAAGCCGTAGTATGGGTAATGCTATAGGGGGTAAATACCTAAGGGCTCTAAGAGGGCCTAATAAAGGCAGAAAATATAATGGCAACACTCTTAAGGACAGGAATAATAGGACTAAAAGATTGGCTTTACTAGGTAGGTGTCCTAGTAGGTAGCCTAAGGTGCGAATATGGCTGGCCAAGACAGACACCAAAACACGTAATACTGTTATGCCCCTTACGCACTAGCTGAGAAGCAATGCTCTCAGCAGCTGGCATAGAAAACTATAATACACTGCTCTTAATACAGAAAGGCCTTAAGGCGGCTACCCAGTGGCTCATTGGCCAAAATGTGCTAGACCAGTTCCGGGTTGTAAAGGAAATAGCAATAGAAAGCAAAGGGGCGAGTAATAGGCGCCCCCTAATAACTCTACAGGAGTAGAGTACAGTGTGTAATACTAGCGCGTCCGTAGGTTTGTTACGGCAGCAGTGGTTCCTAAGGAGGTCAAAAAGTAAGGTAGTAGAGCACCACTAGTAACTCGCAGGCGACTCGTAAGCGAGCCCCAAAAGGCGGGGAGATGGATTACGGGGTTTTCTTAAATAGAGTTTTCTCCCCACATATATATAAGGAGTAGTCCGCGTGGGCCCAACAGGGATCCGAATCGGACGTTAAGCAATGAATAATAATAGTACCCAGAATTATAGGGGAGTAACCGTTAGCTATAACGAACTTATGCAGCTAGTAGAATGGCTCCGCTAGTCTAGTAAACCTTAGGCGCCCCTTTAGCAAACCTTTAATTAAATCCTCTAACGGCTAAGTAAAATTAAAAATAAATAAAACTCCCCTTTACCGGCGAACCGCACCTAGGCCGCTATAGCTATACTTCTATAGCATAGGGAGCCTACCCCCCTTAAGATAATAACCGGGCATATAATTATAATACGACCAAATATAGAAAAAGTAGAGGGGCTTAGGGGATAATTAGAAATAGAAGTCCTTATAATGATTCGTAAAGAGGTCTATAATACTGTTATAGTCCAACACCTTAGGAGCGGAGATATTAGAGTTACCCTAAAGGACTAATAGGTAAAGGAACGAGCCGTAAGGGTAGGGGATAGGCTAGGAGAACATATTAGCATAAAGGTACTTCGCGAGGATTACCTAGTTAAAGTCCTAGCGGTTCCTATAAGCCTTAGGGTAGAAAAGGGACACTAGGTAGACAATATAGCAATTATATAGAAGATAGTAAGATAAACGGAACGCCTTATACTAGGACTTGAGATTACCTAAATCCAATAGCTCCAATAGGAAAATATAAACTAAGTATATAATAAGAACAACGAGAGGATATAAAGGTCGCTAAAGACTCGCCAGGGAGACACCAGTTAAACGTATAGCTCCCTTATTATCAGCATACTTATACTAGGAATATAAAAACTCCTTATTTAAAAAGGAATAATTATAAATAGCCTTATATATAACACAAGGCTCTATAACCACAGACTATGCCTAGAACGATGCTGTTGCTATGCATAATAGGGACATACCCAATCCACATACGCAGTATAGGTGTGCTGCGGCCACTGTACAGGCCCCTATAATATAAGATACTGCTTAAATTAAGACTAAATAAAATACGCAAACTGCCACTAAAGCATATATAAGGCGTGGGAGAGAGAAGGCTGCATTAAATATAGGAGACGGAAGGTAAGGGCTTAATAGCTACGGGAATAACTGTACGCTAGGTTATACAAATAGAAATAACAGGTGATAAGCTAGGGGGACGCTAGTACCTTCCTAGCGTTTCCTACCTTTAACACTAGGGGGCTAGGCTAGCCATCTTAAGCCTTAACGGGCTAGAAGCGACGCCGCGTAATATTACTAAACTAAATAGGGATATAAGGGTTATAGGGGACATAAGGGAGAGGACGCCCTATAGGAAGACCCCTATAGACAGCTATAGTAAGCTTAAGACCAGGATAATTAAGAATTAGACTTAACGCGGTAAATATAACATTCGCGGCCAACCTATAAAGGGTATATAGCCGACTAGTAAGACCAGCGGAAGAACTGGAGACAATAATAGATTTAGATATAAAAGCGCTAGCAGGTACATAAGATATAGGAATAGAAAGCTCTATACAAAATAAGTAGCGACTAGGGTATAGATATAAGAGACAGAAGTTCTAAAAATCCTAGAGAAAGTAAAAATAGAAGAAGCGAGGAATAAAGGAGAGATAAAGGACCCTCGCTGGGGGTCCGCCACCTATCTATTATATAGTATAACTGCGGCAATATAAACCACCGTCTTATAAGGCCCTTACTAGACAGTCTAGACCTAGAGAAATACTATATCCTTGCTATACAAGAGCCGTATTATAATACCTATATATAATTAATATACTGCCCCTAAGGATTCTAGCTCCTATACAAACCAAAAGCAGCTATACGTGTGTGCTTTATAATTAGTAAGGCTATTAGCCCATCCTTGTAGTTATAACAGGCAGTTAACCCAGATATTATGGTTATAACAATCTAGATATATAGGGGACCAGTATAAATTATTAATGTATATAACCCTAGGGTTAAAGGGGTTCCATAAATAGAGAATATTATATTAGTAATAAGCTTACTAGAAACTAAAGGTACGGAGTTTATCCTATTAGGAGATATAAACCTCTACTACCCATGGTAGGGGGGTATCTATATTGCTGCTAAATAATAGGTAGAGTGCCTACTAAGAGCTATAGATATCTAGTGCCTTAAACTGGCCACCCCCCTAGGAGCAACTATATAGTAATAAGGTACTGCCAGAAGTACAATTAATCTTATATTTATAGACGAAGGCCTATACCAGAGACTTAAAAGGTGTAACCCTAAAGAAGAATAGGCACTCGCCTTAGACTATATCTCTATCTAGATATAGACCTAGATATTAAGGCGCAACCAAATAGTAAAAGATACGCAATAAGGAAGCTTAAAACAGATAGTTTCCTTAATATAGTTAAACAACAACTTTAAGACCTAGAAGAAATCTACCTAGTACCAAAAAGCAAGGCTTATTAGCTACCCCTAAGGAAATTAACCAAAGACTAGAAAGGATCTAGGCAGTAATTAAAAATGGGCTAGAAGAGCACTACCCGCTCTTAAAACTGGGCCCCTATACGCGATACGCATAGTCCGCATAATGCGCGGTTCTTATTGCTAGCCAATAATGAGCAAGAAGGAAATATATAAGCAGCTACAATCCTAAAGACGAGAGATAATACAAAGATATAAGAAACCAGTTAAAGAATACCCTAAAAAAAGAAGTAAGGAATAACTGGAGACGGTTTATAAATAAGTATACTTCTAACCCGAGCCTCTCCTATAATAAGGGCCTTTGGGCTATAGCGAAATAGGTAAAGAAAAAGGTAGGGCGCTTAGTAGAAGACCTATACCTACTACCCCTACGAAGAGCAGGGGAGTTATAGGCCACTAATAACAATAATAAGAAGGTAAAGATCCTTATAGAAAGATCCTTTCCCTAACTAGCTCTAGTAGACCTTAGGAACATTATAGGTAAAACACCAGTAACTCGCCTGTAGGTTAACAGCGACATAATAATAAAGGAAATGGCTAGAACCATTAGCCGCCTTTTAAATAATATAGTACTAGGTCTAGATAGGATACTAAACAAGGCCTTAAAGACCTGTAGACCACTTATAGCACCTTAGCTTATAGATATAGCTAGAGTGTGCTTTGCTATAGGCTACTACCCGCGACTTAGAAGATCTATAACGACGGTTATCCTATGAAAAGAAGGCAAAGTAGATTACTTAATCCTAGGAAGCTACCGCCCTATTGCTTTAGAAAACACCCTTAACAAGATCTTAGAAAGGGTAGTAGCGGACCATATAGTAGATATAGCTAAGGAATATTCCCTACTACCATAAAGTTAAATAGGGGTAAGAAAGAACCGCTTAACACTATTAGTACTTATATTACTCGCCGCCACCATTAAATCTGCATAGGCGATGCGAAGGGACTTTATAGTATTAATGCTTAGCCTAGATATTAGTGGTGCCTACAACAATATACCCTATAAGCGCCTCCTATATATCCTTAGGGTAAAGGGCTTCCTAAAATAGATTATATAATTCGTTTAAGGGTTTATAGGCTAGAAAGAAATATTACTAGTCTTTAGCGGATACTAGAGCCCCCCTATTACAGTTATAACAGGAATACTATAAGAATTACCCCTCTTGCCTATACTCTTCCTTTTCTTTATAAGCAACCTACTTAATTTCTTTAAGGAAGGGGCAACCTAGGGGATAGGCTTTATCGACGATATAAACCTAATTATATACGGGCCTATAGCCGTAAAGAACTGTAGAACATTAGAGAAAGCCTATAACACCTATATAGAATAGGCAAGACAATATAGAGTCCAATTTTTACTAGAGAAATACTAGCTAATCCACTTTATAAGAAAACGCAACCAATCTATAGATCTCTAGCATATAATCTATATCTAAGGCTTTAGGGGCTAACTAGTTTAAGGCCTAAGGGTATTAGGTATATAGGTAGACAGTAAGCTCCAGTGGAGCGTATATACGCTATAAACGGCCCGTAAGGGCCAAGTATAGTATATTATAATGTCCAGGATCGTTAATTCCATATAGGGTCTATGCTTCTAGAGGTTACGCCTACTATATACAGCAGTTATCTGGCCAACCATGATATATAGATCTAGTATTTGGGCCATGGGAGAATATAAAAAAGGCCCCCCTAAATCACTTCTTAAACCACTATAAAAGGTCTAAATAGCCTACCTTTATAGTATAATAGGCGGGTATAAGCGAACGGCTATATCACTACTTAAGAAGGAAGCTAATCCCCCCCCCCCCTATAATTATATATTAAAGCCGCTGTAATGCAAAGGGTATAAAGGGAGCGCAACTCTAAGGTTATAAAGTATATTAAGACACGCCTAAACAAACTATAGAGGGACCTTAGGGTGCCCTATAGGAGAACAAACCGACAACCCTAAAGTAGGGAAGATATGCTAGAGAAATAGGTAGAAAAAGCAGAATAAGAATAGTACCATATTAGGGCCTAGGCCTATATAGAGGAGAAAGGGAGACGCGTAAGAGACTAATAAAGATAATAGTAAGAGAGAGAAAGGAGCCAAAGTAGAGCATAAAAGAGTACTGGGAAACCACCTACTATAATATAATACTAGTTAGACTAACACTAAAGAGGCGTATAGAAGTTAAAGGTACAGAGGCTATCTTAGGCAAGAGGAACCTAAGCCATAGCATAGTTAATGCTATAGGGGGTAAATACCTAAGGGCTTTAAGAAGGCCTAATAAAGGCAGAAAATATAATAGCAACACTCTTAAGAACAGGAATAATAGAACTAAAAGATTGGCTCTACTAGGTGGGATCCTAGTAGGTAGCCTAAGGTGCGAATATAGCTAGCTAAGACAGACACCAAAACACATAATACTATTATGCCCCTTACGCACCAACTAAGAAGTAATGCTCTTAGTAGCTGGTATAGAGAACTATAATACACTACTCTTAATATAAAAAGGTCTTAAGGCGGTCACTTAGTAGCTTATTAGCTAAAATGTACTAGACCAGTTCCGGGTTGCAAAGGAAATGGTAATAGAAGGCAAAGGGGCGAGTATTAGGCGCCCCCTAATAACTCTACAGTAGTAGAGTTAATTTTGCGATACTAGCGCGTCCGTAGGCTTATTACGGCAGCAGTGGTTCCCAAGGAGGTTAAAAAGTAAGGTAGTAGAGCACTACGGGTAACTCGTAGGCACTAAGTAGGCGAGTCCCAAAAGGCGATGAGATAGATTACGGGGTTTTCTTAAATAGAGTTTTCTCCCTATATGTAAATAAGGAGTAGTCCGCGTGGGCCCAATAGGGATCCGAATCGGACGTTAAGCAATAAATAATTATTATTAATTATATCTTAGCTAAGTTCTAGCGTTTTTATGCTAAAAAGTTATAAATGCTTAACGCTTAACTGGCTACTTATACTTAGTTATTATAAGGCTATTGCTTAAGTGTATAGTAGGAAGTAGGTAAGCTAAGTATAAGTTATAGGAGAGTTAATAGAAGAGGACAATATAGTAAAGAGTAGGTATAGCAATACCCTTATATAAAGACAAAGGTCCTTGAAATCGGACTCTGCACCTATACATAGTGAGGCCTACAAACCTGCTGGTCTTTAGACTCAGCAGAGCCAACACAGAGACATCGCACAGCTGCGAGTAGGTGGTTGTAGTGGTGGTCGAAATGTTATAGGGGGTAGTGAAAGGTTTTCGCATGGGATGGTGAGATCTTAAAAACCACTACTAACGGTACCCCCTTTATAGTAGACGACTGCTACGCTCCTATTTAACCCTGTGTAATCCTCGCGGATACAAGATGGAATCTGATGTCCCCTAACCCCCAATTAAAAGCATTAATGACCTTATATTGACGAACGAACGCGCGGATGAACGAATAAACGAATAAGTAAATATACGGCCCCTCCTAACCCCTAGTGTCAGAATTAAGCGAGAGATGCTGACTAAGCTCTAGACACGTCGCGAGAGCGAGCTCTGTATGTCAATCTAGATAGACATTAACCGCATCTACTGCATCACGAATCAATTAATATTCATCGTCTGCATCATCTCTATCATTAATTAGACCCTTAAGACTGCTCTACTATGACCTTATAACCTTATAATTCCAACAGGTTATGAGCCCGGGTAGCAACACCTCTCCTAACTCGAAAATCGACCCTGAAAATGACCTCCTCTACCTTAACCTTAACGACACCTACATACGATCACAAGGCTGGTAAAATCGTAATTTTTAATGGAGACAACTTTGCAGACTGGGAGCGCACCTGCGAGGCAGCCCTAATTATGTTAGAGGGCTAGAATTTTGTTACTAGTATAGAGGACCTAAATTAAGTTAATTTAGCTAACGGAAGAAGAAGACAAGGGGAAGTAAATAAGATTATCTATAATTTAATAGGAGACAACCGTTAGGAAGAGATATATGCGATAATAAAGGCGTACAATATTTAAGGAATATAGGAAGGAATAAAGAAGTTTAATAAGGCTAATAATAAGGTCTATATCTCTAGACTCCGCAGAGAGTTCTATAGCACTATATTTAACCCTATAAAGATGCAAATTATTAAGTTTCTCTAAATACTTAATTAATTTAAGATTAATCTAGCTTTAACGCCTTAAGCACTTACTAATAATAATATTAAAGAGCAGCTTCTCTTAGCCCTTCTAAGTAATGTTATATGGTAGAATATAAAGACCTAGTGTCTATAAGACAAACAAGACCTTAAGAGCTGCATTACCCTTCTTTAGGAGCAAGAGACTGCTCTCCCTATATAAGTATAAAATGCAGCACTTGTATATAAGAGGAAAGATAAACCTAGGGGGAGAAGGGGAAACTAAGGTTAAGGTTAAATAAGGGGCAGAGGCCGTGCTGGTAGATTTAATTATTCCTTATTGCGTCATCGCTATAGCTTATTGTCTTAAGTAACTAAAGAGCCAAGATAACCAGAAAGAGACAAGTATAGAATATACTATTAGAAAGGTTACTACTAGAAAAACTATCCCCTACTTAAGTAATTCTAATTTAATAACGCTAGGAAGATAGATTAAGGTGCTCCTAAGGTAGAGGAAGTAGGGAATGTAGTAATAGCTAAGGAAGAATTTAATAGTAATTTAATCTACCTTAACCCTAACCCTAAATGTACTATGCTTATAATAATGTCTCTAGCTTAGGCTTTTGACTTAGGAGCAACTAAGTACTTTACTAGTAACTAATTAGACCTAATATACCTAAAGAGATGGAATATGCTATAATAGGTCCGTACTATAAATGGGACCGTTGTCCCTGCTATAGGCTATGGTTAAGTTTAAATTAGTACCCTAAAGCTAAAAGACGTCTAGCTTATACCTTTATTTAAGTTAATTAAGCTAATCTTAGTAAGTACTCTTACTTAGGAAGGCTACTTGATTATATTTAACCTAGATAATTAAGCTACTGGCAAGCATAAATTAGGTATAATATTTAAGGCTACTATAAAAAATAACCTTTATATGCTATAAAAGCATTAGGAAGCATTTAATGTAATAGTAGAAGCATATAATTTATAACCAAACGTTAGTAAAATAGATGCTAAGCTATAGCACCGCTAAACTAGATATATGAATTATAGTGACCTGTTTAAGCTATAGTACTCCTTACTAGGTATAAAGCTTAAGAAGAGAGCCGTACTAGTTAGTAAGAGCACGTACAAAGCTTGTCTAGCTGGGAAGATGCAAGAAATACTAAGTAAGAAGACAACTAAGTACGAGAAGATACCTGGTTAAGGGCTATACCTAGATACTATGGGACGAATTAGTATATTAATTAGAGGTTATAACTACTACCTCCTAGCCCTAGATGACGCCATATACTATACTTAGGTTATTCCTCTTAAAACCCTTTAAACTAAAGAGGTACTACCGCATATTAAAGAGATTATTGTAAGAGTAGAGAGATTTACTAAAACTAAAGCTGCATGGATTTAAGCGGATAATGGAAAGGGGGAGTTTAGCTGTAGGTTTTAAGACAAACTAATACCCTAGGGTATTAATTTTGAATCTTGTCCGCTATATAAGCACTTATATAATGGCGCAATTGAGCGCGTGATCTATACAGTTAACTGTAAGATAAGGTTACTTCTATTTTAAGGAAATATACTAGTAGAGCTCTGGTGCTATATAGTTAAATACGCTATCTAAATTAAGAATTAAGAACCAACCTTAGCACTTCCATTTAACAATAAGCACAGTGGTGCTATTACACCCTATAGGGCATACACCTGATAAGTCCCTAACCTTAAGAATTTAGTCGTCTTTAGGTGTTATGTTAATCCAATTAATACGCTTAAGAAACACCCTAGGAAGTACGATTTAAGAATAAAACCTAACTATGTTTTTATGGGACTAAAAGGAAGTAGTTAATTTAAGATAATAAACCTATATACCTAAGCAATTAAGCTATTTGGAGATGCTAAAGTAAATAAATATAGGTTCCCTTATAGAGCACCTTAGGTATAAGCTACAAGATATAGTAACTAAGTGGGCCGCTTAGATTAAGTGGGAAGCCTAGGTTAAGATTAAGCGGGATACTTAAATTACGCTATAAGCCAGGCCGCGAACTAATCTATACCTCCCCCTACTACCTTAAACGCGCTAATAGAGACTCTAGTTGCGAGAACTATGAGTAGGCTAAATAGTGACTAAGTGGGCCGCTTTAAACAAGTGGGAAGCCTAGGTTAAGACTAAGTAGGCCGCTTTAATTAAGTGGGAAGCCTAGGTTAAGATTAAGTAGAATACTTAAATTAAGGTAATGCTAAGGGTGGGACGCCTGTATAAAGCACATTAATATACATTCCTTATGCGTAGAGAATAAGGTCTGGAAGGTTACTAAATATAAGGGTTTTTAACAATCTAGTGGTTTAGTTAGTAATAGCTATAAAAGCTATTTACCTAGAAGCCGAGAACACTACATCTATAGAAGCACCTATAGCACCTTTTAACGCTATTAAGTTAGATTAGGCCTTAAGGGAGGACGCTCCTAGCTAGATAAAAGCTATCTTTAAAGAATTCCTTTTACTTAAGAGGATGCACACCTATACTATTATAAGGGGGAGAGTACTAAAAGGAAGGTTATTACTCCTAAGTAAGCTAGTTTTAAAGCACAAGTATAATACTAAGGGAGAAGTAATTTATAAGAAGGCAAGACTATGCATTTAGGGAGACAAGCAGACCCCTAATATTAATTATTTTAAGACATTTGCGTCTATTGTATAATACGACACCTTTAGGTTCCTAATAGTAAAGGTAGCAGCTAAGGACCTTAAGCTTAACCATATTAACGTCGAAACTGCATTCTTAAACCTACTGTTGCAAGAATAGATTTATATATAGATTCTTAACCTATTAAAAGACTTCAAACCTAAGCTTAAGGGCGTAAAAGATGTTTACTTAAAGCTGAATAAGTTACTTTATGGCCTAAAGTAGGCACTAAGAGAATGGTTTTAGATAGTTAAGAAGTTCTTTAAGAGCATAGGTTTAAAAGCAGCTAATACTAACCCTAATCTCTTTATAGGAAATGAAGTATATATCTTGCTATTTATTAACAATATGCTGATTGCAGGAAAGCGCTAATACCTTAATATTATAAAGATAAGAATCTTAAGAGAATAGAGATATAAAGACCTAGGTCCTATAGAAGTATTTATAGGCTTCTAAATTAAGTAAGATTGTATAAACTAAACCCTTAAGCTATATTAGACAATATACACTAAGAAGCTACTTAAATGGCTAAAAATGGACAACTATAATCTGGCTAAGCTATTAATACCAGTAGGTACTGTCCTAAAGCCCAATATTAAAAGCCTCCTTAAGTACAATGATGCGACAGTCTATTAATAGATTATTAGCTCTATAATCTACCTCTTAAACTGTACACGTCCTAATACTAGCTATGCTGTTAGTTAGCTAGCTAGGTTTATAGTAACACCAGGAGAATTGCACTACCGCTTAAGTAAGCAGCTACTATAATATCTAAACGGCACTCTTGAAACAGGAATTACCTACTTAAATTAAGAGATTTACCTACCCTTATATAAGCTTACGTTACCTACTAGCTATAGTATCTTTACTAACGCCATATGGGGAACAGAACACGATCGGATATCATTCTAAGGCATAGCAGTTATATGCTATAGGGGAGCGGTAATCTGGACGGCTTAAAGACAGAAGTTGTCGGTATTAAGCTTAATAGAAGCAGAGATTATAGCGGCATTAGAAGGAGTAAGGTTAGCAGTATAGCTTAAGAAGCTAACAAGAGATCTAGAAGAGAGAGATGATAATAACCCTTTTATCCCTACGCTCTACTGTGACAATAAGGGTACAGTTAACCTTTTGTATGACATGAAACACTACTAGAAAGCCAAGTATATTAAAATTTAATACCTCTTTGTACGGAACAACATGGTTTAAAAAGATTAACTTAAGGTGGTATATATACCAGGTAAAGATTAACCTAGAGATATACTTATAAAACAGCTACCAATTGACTAATTTACGAAGCACTGTGTAACGCTAGGAATTGGTAACTAATGGAGACGGTAACGGACGGAGATGGAGCAAGTTACGGAGGTTTTTTGCCTACTATAGGTTTTCCCTCTGTACGTAGGCCAAATGGCACTTATAAGGTATTTGGGAATAGCTTTATAATTACCTATTTAGGACAGACGAGGAGAGTGTTGTCAGCATAGGGGAGTGTTAGAATTAAGTAAGAGATACTGACTAAGCTCTAGACACGTCGTGAGAGCGAGCTCTGCATGTCAATCTAGATAGACATCAACCGCATCTACTGTATTACGAATCAATTAATATTCATCGTCTGCGTTATCTCTATCATTAATTAGACCCTCAAGACTGCTCTGCTGTGACCTTATGACCTTGTAATTCTAACACCTAGGGCGATTGCCCGCGGAGTATGTGGTCACTCGCCGTTTTTTACTACCAAATACCTAGCAGCTTGAATTGTGACCTACGGTTTTCCTTATCTCCTTTTAACGGAGTGGTGACCCTTAGAGAGGGCCTAGCTGGGGCCTAGGCATAAAAGATACCTAAATATAATATATCCCGCTGTTAGCATTACGGTAGTTAGAACGGATGAATCCCCCTTACGCCTTTAATGGCTCTAGGGGGGTGGAGGCAAGGCGTATATAGTAATAGTTAATAAGAGATAGTATATAGGGGACGGTTAAGATATGGGAGAAGTAATAAGTACACGGCAATTAATCGGCAAGGCCTAGCTAGGACGTAGTGAACCCTAGTAATAGATAAGCTAGAGAAGGAAGCAGTGGTTCCTAAGGAGTTTAAAACATCTAAGGAGGAGGACGTGCTGTAGGCCTGTAGGGCCGCTGCTATGTGCAAACATGGCAATTTGGGGTTTTTTATCCGACTGAGGTGGCTTATAGGGTTTTTCCTCCCCTAACTATAGGGGTTTTCTTCCTGTAAATATATAAGTTTTCCCCCCTATAACGGAGTAGTTTGCGTAGGCCAGTAGGATCCGTATTAGACGTTAATTAAAGAATTACTACTATATAAAGACAAACCAATAAAGAGGGAAGGGCTACAAGCCTAGCTTTCAGCTAGGCCTTGGCTACCCTTAAGTAGCCCTTAGGCAATATACCTAAGTAAGAGATAAAATATCCCTTATAGTTATCCCATCTTAAAAAGGGTTATAAAAAGGGTTATTTAAAGGAGTTAAAGCTTACTAAATAGTGTCTTTATAAACTTAAGTAGGAGGAAGCTAAAACGGATTTGTTTTAAGTAGAAAAGAAAATAACTCTAAGTAATATAGTAGCTAATCCTTCTAGGTTCCTCTTAGGTAACTTATTTTTTAGCAATTTTTCCTTATTAATACTTTCTAACCTAATTTCTTCTAATACTTCTATACCTTTCTTATAGCGTTTTTTAGGTTATTTAGTAGTTCCTAAGTAGTCTTATTATAGCATATCTACTTAACCTTATATTATATTTTACCATTAATATCCTTATAACTAACGATCCTTAAAACCTTATATTTGTATTTCTTTTAACCTCTATATATATCTATTTTATAGACTAATGGCTTAATATTTCTATATGCTGGCTCTAATATTGCGATATACTATATAGGGTAGATCTTTATCTTCTCTAGTAAGTTAAGTCTATATATAACTTCTAATATCTTTACTATAATTATAAATAGTTCTAGTCTAACGTAGTTTAATTTCTTACTTAGTCGTTAACTCTTAAATTTTTATATAGTAGCTATACTTTATCTCCCTCCTTAAGATCGAGTCCCTTAAATCTTTTAGTATTATAGTACTTTTCTATTCTTTCTTCTACTAGTTTAGCCGTTTCTATAAGGTCCTTATAAGGATTTATTAAATTATCTATTCTTTCCTTAGCTATGCTACTAGTTCTTTTTACTTATTATAGCGATAATAATATTCTTAGCTTATATCTATAATTCGCCTTAAATAGTAACATACCTATTCCTTTTTGTGGTGCTATATTATATAAACTATATAACTAGTAATGGCGATACCTAATTATTTTGTGTATAATTAGCATAATATTTTAAATACTGTTCTAATATTTGGTTTAGTCTTTCTATTTAACCGTCTATCTATAGATAATATACTATTAATATTGCTGCCCGAACCCCTTATCTCGCTAAAAAAAACCTCCTAAAATACTGTTATAAATCTTAGGTCTCTGTCTAATATAATCTTTATTAGTGCTCTGTATTTTATAAATACTTCTTTAATATAGTATTAGGTAACGATGTCATCTTACCTATATATATTGTTCCGCACAGCCATATCTAGCATCTTGCCAGTCACTTACTTACCTTTTAGGATTTATGCCATGGCTAGGTAGTACGGAGCCTATTACCTCATATATAGACTTTAGCTATATCTTCTGCTAAGATTTCTTCAATATATGCTATAAAGTAGCCCTACTTAGTTAACTTATCCACTATTATAAGAATTAGGTTATGCTCTTATCCGGTAATAGAATCCTTTAATTTTAGCAACTTTATAATAAAGTCCTATAATATAACCTCCTATAGTCTCTCTAGTATTTTAATAGGTTATAGTACTCTGTATAGCTTATATCTTATATCTTATATCTTATTAATTTATTTCTTTAGCAATCCAAATATTCCTTTATAACTTATCTTACTAGTCCCTAAACTCTATTAATAATATACTTCTTTTAGAGTCTTAATATTAAGCCTATGGCTCCATTATATCCTTAAGTTCTCCCCTTATAGAATTTCTTTATAAAGTTTTTTGTAATTAACCTTAGAATATAGGTTACTTCTCTATTTTTATAGTATTCTATATCTAGGTCCTCTAGTTATACCTCTAGAATTTGTTATAATTAAAAACTCTCTAGTGTTTTAAAAACTCGTTCTGGTTATTCTTTACCTATAGCCGCTAGTCTTTAATAATTATATCTAATTAATTAATTTTTGTCTTTTTATAATATAGCGCCTAACAGTTTTTTATTATTTTACAGTTCTGTCTTTTTACTAAGTATATCTACTCTAGCGTTTTTAGTGCCCCTAGTATACTAGATTTTAAAATAGCATTCTATAAATATCTCTGCCTATTTAACTTATCTCTAATTTAGTTCTTTTGTTATTAGGAACCCCGTTAGGTTCTTATAGTCTATTTTAACTATAAATGGTCTTTCTATGCCTTATAAAAATGCTTTCTAATTCTTAAGTACTATAACTATAATAATGTCTAATGCGTCTGTCTCTATAACCGTTTCTAACTTTAGTTAATAGATATTAAGAATTAGATCCTAGGTAAATAGCTTCTTAAGTTCTTAGAATAGCTTTCTCTATTTATTACCCTATATCTATAGTTCCCCCTTCTTTATTAATTGTGTAAATAGCTTAATATTCTTTAACCACTATACTATAAACCTCTTAACGTATTCGGTAAGCTAGTGGGCCACGTAAGCTAGTGGGCCACCTTATCAAAATCGCGAAACACGCGACGCGTTATACAACTATAACCTTAATGGCCACCCCACAGCAATAAGAGGCCCTTTTTAAAGAGGGCAGAATTCTTTTATCTCTTAATGCCTATAAATAAGGCCAATTTATAAGTTTCCGTAAGGCCACTAGCACGTACAACGTGCCCTAATTAACGGCCCAGCGGCGCCAGCAAGGAATTATACCATAACTCGGTCATAATGCTTTAAATTGCTGTCTTACACTAGCATAAGAAGAGAGCCTTAAGTAGTGGATTTTATTAAGAGATTAACGCGGTATTCCACTAAGAATCGCTACCCAATAAGAAATGGCTGGTGTTTTGGCTGCGTAGCGCGCTAGAGATGCCCCCATTAAGCCTATTAGCGAAAAATAGGCATATAACTTTATTAAGCGCAACAACGACCTGCAATCTAAATTTAATCGCAAGTATAATTATAAGCGTACTAAATGCGAGGACCCTGTGCTTATTCGTAGCTGGTTTAAACATATTTAAGACATAAAGATCTAATATGGGATTCTTAATAAAGATACCTGGAATTTTAATGAAACTGTCTGTATAATAGGTGTTATTATAATAGTAAAAGTTGTTATAGAAACTGATAGGGCTGGCTGGCCTTAATTAATACAGCCAGGTAATAAAGAGTGAGTTATAATTATTAAGTGTATTAATGCGACAGGGGGCTTAATTCTACCGCTTATTATTTTTAAAGCCATAATATACCAAGCTGCTTAGTATAAGGACAATATTATTCCACACAATTAGTTAATTAGTGTTAGGAAGAATGGCTGGATAATAAATAAAATTGGCCTTACCTAGCTAAAAATATTTAATAAGTATATAAAGGATTGCACCATTGGCACGCCTTAGCTGCTTATATTAAACGGCTATAGCAGCCACATCTACGCCAAGTTTAATCGCTATTGCCTAGATTACAATATTATTCTAATTTGCATGCTAGCGTATTTATTGCATCTACTATAGCCGCTTAATATAGGCTGTTTCTTGGCACTAAAGCAGGCCTATAGATAAGGCGTTAAACAGCTTATAGGCCATAGCGTTAACCATATTAATAAATATAAATTCTTGCCGCTATATAGGCAGGCTAGGTAAATAGCGCTGCATAAGAACAATATACGGGCAGAATTCGTAGCTACTAGCCTTATTCTATATAGCCCTAATTATGTATTAGCGTAGCTATACACTAAATTTTAAACACCATTACCCTAATGCCATCCGCTGTTAAATGCTTCTTAGATAGCAGAAACACCCTGTAATATTACTAAGCTATAAAAGCAATAAGCCCTTATACAGCGCTATATCCAATAGCGTATATATAGTCTACTAAGTCTAACAGAACAAGCTATTCACTAGCTTATTAAGGGTGTAAAATGGCCATGTTAAGCGCTATACTGCTTACAGCCGATAATAAAAAGCTATATATAGAAAATTAACGCTAAAAAAGAAAGAGAGTAAAGAAGCGTAAGTATGTAGCTAGGGGGGGTATTTTATCAGGAGTAGAAAGGGCCTCTTTTGCGTAAGCTAGCCAAATAGGGGCAACGGAGGGGGCAGTGGAGGTAGCGGCCGAGCAACCGCAGCAAGCACTACGCTACTATAGCTTGTGTAAATTAACAGAACATATAAAGCGTACGTGCCCTACACGGCAGGCAACTAACTAGCAGATAGCTATACCAAATATAATTATTTATAGTTGAACAATTCCTAATTTTATGATCGTGATTTTAATAAGGTGGCCCACTAGCTTATATAGCCCACTAGCTTACTAAATACGTTATAGTAGTTATAAAACCCTAGGGACGATTTTAACTGCGTAACTTTCTCTAGTTCTTACTAACTTACTATAGCTTTAACTTTTTTTAGGTCTATATAGATTCTTTTTAGTTTAATAATAAATCTAATAAAATTAGTCTTCCTTATAAAGAATTTGCATTTCTTAATTGCTACTAGCATCTTTTCTTTTTATAGTCTCTTTAAGACCTATTTAATATATTCTCTATAACGTGTTCTATTACCAAGCGCATCACCTCCACTAAAACCTACTGCGAGCCACAGTACAAATACAATACTACTACTACCACCTACTGTATCGACCTTAAACGAAGCTAGGATTACTATTACTATTAAAGCCATGAAATCCGATGCGTCTTTCTCCCAACGAGCTGCTGCGCGCGCCTATTTAGTGCCTTAAGCAACCCTAAGCTATTAAAGTAGCGAAAAAGCCTCATAACGCGATTGTTTACCCAACTACTAGAACCTAATACTACTAAAAGAGAAGACAATAGTAGAGCGCATACTTAACCTAGATTTAAGAGGCTTTCCGCCATTAAAGGGTCTACTATAAAATATGGCCAATAACTTACACGTCCACTAAGAGCTAAAGCCAGTTGGCATTAACTAGCTAAACTACTTTATTAAACGTACGGAGGAGCTTTAAACGCGCTGGACTTAATTATATAATAATTAGAGAAAGAAATAAGAGGATCTTAAGGTTATTGGCGTGTGGTTTAAGCTTATAGCTAATATAAAAGTAAAGTACGGCATTCTAAATAAAGATACCTATAATTTTAATAAATCTGGCTTTATAATGGGGGTTATAGGGTCTTAGCTTATAGTTATAGCTTTAGAGAGATGCAAGAAACCTAAAACGGTTTAGCTAGGCAATTACGAGTAGGTTATAGTTATTGGGAGTATATGCGCTACTAAGTAGATAATCCCACCCTTTATTATCTACGCGGGTAAGGTTTATATCTCTATATAGTATAAAGACGAGTCTATACCTCGCGACTGGGTTATTACTGTTAGTAATAATAGCTAAACAAATAATAACCTTAGAATCTCGTAGCTAGAGTACTTTAACGCGTTAACAAAGTCGCGTACTATAGGGGGTATAGGCTACTTATTCTTAATGGCCACGAGAGCCACCACTTAGCTAAATTTAAGGAGATCTATCTAGAACGCAAGATTATTACCTTATATATGCCCTTACACTTATCGCATCTACTACAGCCCTTTAATATTAGCTGCTTTTTACCGTTAAAGCATATATACAGTACTAAGATTATGGCCTTGGCGCGTCGCTCTATTACCTATATCTCTAAAATAGACTTCCTCCTAGTATTTAAAATGGCCTATACAAAGACGTTTATAGCAAAGACTATTAAAAGAGCCTTTAGAGGCGCTGGGCTTGTTCCGTATAATCCAGATATTATAATATTAAAGCTTAATATGCGTCTCTGTATACCTAACTAACTACCTAAATAACCTACCGTATGGGAGTTGTAAATACTAAGCAATACATGCAAATTTAAGGCTTAATCTACTCTAATTTGTAGTAGGATTAGATCCCACACTAATTTATCACTAACTTCTATTATTAAGTTAATTTGGAAGCTTAAGAAAGGCGCGCTTATAACAGCCTATAAATACGCCTTAATAGTAGGTGAGATTGCTTAGCTTTATAAGACAATTAAGGCCTAAATAAAGAGTAAACGTTATAAATGGAAGTATATACAGACTTAGGGCACGTTAACAATAGAGGAAGGAGCCTAGTTAGCTACTACTTAGGGCGCTAGTGGGTAGGAAACTGGTGGAGAGCCTTTAAGAAGTAGTCGCGTAATAGGTGCGGCGCCGCAATAAAGACGCTATAGGCGCTGCGGCAGGACAGGGCATAATGCGCAAACTTATAGAGAGGTTGCTTCTAATACTTCTAATTCTAAATAGTATACTCTATAGCACAGTATATGTCTGTACGAGTAGAGGTTGTAAATTGCATTATGCGCAGAGCGTATACGGCAGGGGCCGCATGGCGTAGCGTAGGTCACCTGACTACCTACGGCCCGATAGATAGCCCGACCTTTACTACCCCTTTCTCTCTCCTTAAGTAGACAAGAGAAAGAAGACACGAATGAATTAAGAACCAGTTACCTTATATTGCAATTGCAGTACCCCCCCGGGTGATACCGACAGTATAATTTGTAGTTATTAATATATTATAATTTATACTGTGGCTCGTAGTAGGTTTTAGTAAGGGTAATACGCTTAGTAGTATAATGCGCTCGGTAGTGGAACACGTTATTCCTCCTTGCTTATAAAGTAAATAATATTAATATTAAGGTATGCTATAATAAACTTATCTAGGTGTTCTTCTAATATACTATTAATCCGTTTTTGGAACGTTACTAGTGCGTTTATAAGTTTAAATTATATAACTAATGGCTTATATAATCCTTTCTTAAACCTAAAGGCTGCTTTTTACTTATTGTTTTTTTAACCCTAATTTAATAATACGCCTATCTTAAATCTATTTTGGTAAATATTTTATATTGCTAATCCTGTTCTAGATTTTACTAATTAAAGGTAAAGAATATCTGTCCTTCCTAGTAATGCTATTTAACTGTCTATAGTTAATATATAATCTAAGTTTTCCGTTTTTCTTTAGTATAAATAGTACTGGATATCCCACTAATAACTATAATAGTTAATTAATTATTCATTGCTTAACGTCCGATTTGGATCCCTATTGGGCCTACGCGGACTACTCCTTATATACACGTGGGGAGAAAACTCTACTTAAGAAAACTGTTATGGGACACCTCTGTGACACCTTATACACGTCCACCTGTTTCTACCGACACAGCAAGAAGAGACCGACCACGAGACGGCAATCTGACGGCAATTTACGGCAATCTGACGGTAATCTGCGGCATTCTGCTATATTCTGCCAAGTCCACCAAATCCTGCCAAGTTCTGCTAGGACCGCTCCTTAAATCCTGTTCTGCTCTATATATATATTAACTAAGCAACCAAACTAATAATATATACCCTTTCTTTCCATTTCCTTACCTTCTCTCCTTATACAACGTCTTAACTTTATTATATAGTTTATGTATATAGCTTAATAATATCTACTTCGCTATATATTATTACCACTTATACTTACTTCGTAACACTATATTACGTTAAACTCTTAAAAACCTACACTCCGCCCTGCCCTATTTAAAATATAGAACAACCTTAAAGCCCCTATAACGGCCGCTAATATTATATCCGCACTCTAGGAACAATTGGCAGATATATAAAAGTCCTTTATAGACTCCCTTATATAAAACTAAGCTGCTATAGCTTAATAGCAAGCTAAATAAGAAGCACAGCACTAGAAAACAATTAAGGCCCTCTAAGAAGAAATCCGTACCCTTAAGACGCCTATACTAAGCCCTTAAAACCAATTGCTATTACTAGAAGCTAATACACAGAATATAAGCCCTAAACTAGTAATAGTTATCCCACCGGTAAAACTAACTACTATATTACAACAATCTAAAAAACCACTAGACCCTCTAGTATTTACTAGCAAATAATAAGAGCTTTAGTTATTCTTAAGCCGGCTTAAAAATAAGCTAACTAGTAATGCTAACTATTACCTAACTAAAGCTAACTAACTCTACTACGCCCTAAGTTAACTAGGAGGAGACGTAGCTAACCTTATTAAACCTCTCCAGCCAAACTTAGTATAAAGCCTAGTTGTACTTCTTAAAGCTATATATAGTAACCTAAACCGCCAAGCTACTGCTTAAAGGAAGATAAACCATATAACTTAAGAAAAGAAAAGTTTCCTAGTATACTTCTCCAAATTTAATTATTACGTAAAGAAAACAGGCTAAAATAACTCCGTATTAATTAACAGCCTTATTAAATCTTTAAGCCCTAAACTAAAAACCTCCCTAATTGGTATAGATCTATTAGGAGCCCTTAACGCCTGCGCAAACGTTATTAGTAAATGGTATAATAATATACTACGCCTAATACTAAAGTCCGCTCCTTAATATAATATAACAACCCCGCGAATGTCTATTAAGTTATTATCCTAGCCTAAGCACCCTAACGCCATGGATATTAACACTGGGACCCTAGGACATGCCCTACTAGGGTCCTCTAAATAAGAACAACGCACCAAGCTAGGCCTCTGCTTTAAATATAGAAGTAGCTCCCACTTCTCTAACTACTACTCCGCCCCCTTCTAAAAAGATCTATAAACAGTTAACGCTAGTAGCCGTTTACCGCACTAATCTTCTAGCCACTAACCCTAATTTTTATCTGGCTCTAACTCCGCATCTAGTAAGCACCACTTATAAGGACGAAGTTATAACTAACGTTCTATAGGAACCCCTTCCTACTTACTACTAAAAGGAACGTCCTGGAGTTAAGTCGCTCTTTAGGACAGCTATGTTATAGGATCTTATTAAATACATTAGATATTATAAAACCTAACTCTTAGGATTATAGTATAACCGTTAACTACTGTCTTTAGTAGAAAGGTTAATAGGCTAATACTTAAATCCTAATTAATACAGGAGCTAGCGGCATAGGATTTATTAATAAGATCTTCGTGTAAGATAATAGGTTTACCCTAACACCCCTTAACCGGCATATTAACGTATTTAGATTTAATGGTAAACGTACTATCTTAGGCCGTATTACTTACGTAGTGGCCCTAAGACTCCAATACCTAAACTATAAAGAATTAATTAAGCTTTTTATAACTACCCTAGATTACCTAGTAATCCTTAAACAACCCTAGATAAAGCTATATAAGGTAACCATTAATTAGGACAACCTTAAGCTTCTATTTACCGCCTCCTATTATAAGCAGAAGTGCCTTACAACTTACTACTTAGACCCTAAACCAAAATCTAAAAAATCTACCAGGATCCACTAGTCTAAAATTTCTACTAACATCCACCCTATATCTAAAAAGTCTATCTAATTCCACCAATATAAGAATTCCACTAACGTCTACTAAGAACCTGGAAATTACACTAAACTATATAAACTAACTCTAACCGCTACACCCCAAACCAAGCAGAAGCTTAAGCTTAATATATAAAGGTACTAGAAGAACTAGTATTCCATTATAAAAAGGATACTTAAAGAACCTAAACCTAAATTTAATACTAACTCTGTACCTAATACTAAACCTAAAACTATATAAAAAACTAAGGATAATTTAAGCCCTCTTGACACCTTAAATATCTATATAATTAGAGCTACCCCATTAGCATAACTTGCCAGGAAACCTAAATATATAATCTTTACTGTTACAATGGCTGATATTAAGAAGGCCTTAGCACTAAAGAAGCACACTAACCCCGCCATGAAAGTACTAGTGGAATACTATAATTATTTAGATATATTCTTATAAAAGGAAGCTAATAAGCTACTAGAACGCCGTCTATATAATTATAAGATTGTAGTTAAAGAAGGAAAATATTCTGGATTCGGACCCTTATATAGAATATCCTAAAACAAACTTTAGGTACTATAGAAGTACTTAGACGAATATCTAGATAAAGGATTTATTAGAGCAAGTTCTTTACCTATAGCCGTACTAGTAATCTTTGTTAAGAAACCTAGTAGCGGTCTGTGCTTCTACGTAGACTACTAAGCTCTTAACACTGTTACTATTAAAAACTAATACCTAATCCTATTAATCCAAGAGACACTAAACTAATTAAGTAAGGCTTGCTTCTATACAAAGCTTAATATTATCCACGCATTTAACCTCCTCCGTATCACGGAAGGAGATAAATGGCTTACTATATTTTATACTTAATACGGATTATTTAAATACTTAGTAATGCTATTTGGCCTTGCAAACGCCCCAAGTTTATTCTAATACTTTATAAATAATACCCTGCGCCCATACCTGGACGTCTTTTGTACTGCTTATATTAACAATATCTTAATATATAGCAATAATCTGGCTAAATACTGAAAATATGTTAAACTGGTCCTGTAAGCCTTACGCGAAGCTGGCCTATAATTAGATATAGATAAATGCGAGTTCTATAAAACGGAAGTCCTATACCTTAGACTTATTATCTCTATAGACGGCGTACGAATGGACCCTAAAAAAGTTAAAGTAATTGTAAACTGGCAAGAACCTAAGAACGTTAAGGACGTAAGGGCCTTTATAGGCTTCGCTAACTTCTACTAATAGTTTATTAATAGCTTCTCCGCCTTAGTTTTACCCCTTATAGCCTTAACCTAAAAGGACAAAGCCTTTACCTTTAATAAGAAATATAAGAAAGCCTTTACTTATCTAAAGGTTATATTTACTACTGCACCTATGCTCTAACACTTTAACCTAGACCAAATAAGTGTTATAGAAGCTGACTTATCTAATTATATTACTGGAGGTATTCTGTCTTAATACAATAAGGAAGGAGTATTGCACCCTATAGTATACTTTTTAAAATAACTAAGCCCAGCTAAATGTAATTATAAGATCTATAATAAGGAATTACTAGCTATTATTAGATGCTTTAAGTAATGGTGACTAGAACTAGAAGGAGCTAGATTCCTAATTAAAGTTCTTAGTAATTATAAGAACCTATAGTACTTTACAACCATAAAATATCTAAGCCACCGTTAAGCCCGCTGGTTAGAATATCTGTCCCAATTCCGATTCTTAGTTACACACCACCTAGGTGTCTAAGGTTAGAAGCCTAATGCCCTAACCTAACGCTTATAAGACGCACCAGCTTAAGAAGAAGTGCGCTCCTACTGTAATTAGACCTTACTCCGCCCTAAGCTATTTAACCCCCCTGCTAAAGATCTTACGGTATACGCCCTTGAAATAACCGATCGAACTATTAAATAGATTATAGTTGACGAATATCTAAACAATGAATTTATCTAAAAGACGCTTAAACTAATTTAAGATGGCGTCAGACGCTCTAAAAAGATTTCTTTAAGTAAATATAAAGCCTGTGGAAACCGCTTATACTACCAGAACCACCTAGTTATCCCTAATTACAATAAACTTAAGCTTAAGCTTTTTAAACACGTATACGACCTACTAGTAGCCAGCTACCTAGGCCGAGGAAAAACCCTAAAACTACTCCAATAGGAGTACTACTAGCTAAATATATATAATATAATACGGAAGTACGTCTCTAGCTGTCATACCTACTAATAAGCTAAAGCTTTATATAAGACGTATAACGGCTTCCTAAAACCACTACCTGTTCCGGATTAAAGATAGAAAAATATCTTAATTAACTTTATTGTTGATCTCCCTATAAGTAAAGGCTGCATAAATATTATGGTAGTTATAGACCAACTATCTAAGATAAGACACTTAATTGCCTACCCCAATATATCTATACCTGCCATTGCCCAACTGTTCCTAGATTACGTATAGAAACTTTATAGACTCTCTAAAACAATTATCTCTAATAGAGGTAGACAGTTTGTCTCTGCGTTTTAGAAAAAACTAACTACCTAGCTCCGTATTAAAGCACTATTATCTATAGCATACTACCTAGAAACGGATTGTTAAATAAAATGTGCAAATGCTATAATAGAACAATATATTTGGATATACACGTCGTATTTACAGGACGACTAGATAGATTAGCTTGCATTCGCTAAGTTTACCATAAATAACTCCGTCTTAGAAACTATAAAGGTCTCCCTATTTCTAGCCAATTACGGCCAGTACCCGCGAATAGGTTTTAACCCCTTTAGTAATATTCCTCGCCTAGCTTATTAAGCCTTACAGGTTATAGAAGTAAATAAATTTATAAAGAAGATGGAAGAACTATAAGAGTTCCTTACTAATAAAATAATATGGGCCCAATCTGTCTATAAAGCCGCAGTAAATAAGAACCGAACCCTAGCACTAGCTTACTAAATTAGTAACTTTGTCCAGCTAAATATAAGAAATCTGAATATAAAACGACCTACTAAGAAACTTAATTAGAAGAACGCCGGCCCTTATAAGGTTGAAAAAGTTGTCTCTCCTTATGCCTACTAGCTGAAGCTCCCTAATACAGTTAAAATCCACCCTATATTCCATATATTAGTCCTTGCCCTACCGCCCCTATATTGGACGCCCTGCCTAGACAGATCTAAGACCCTCCCCCACTAGTTAAAGTGGATAGTAAGAATAAGTACCTCATTAAAAGAGTTAATAATATTAAGTATAACAAACGGAAATGTAAATATATATACCTTATAAAATAGAGAGGCTTTACTAAGCCCTTATAGGAACCCGTTGATTCTATAGGACTTATATAAGCCATAGAAGACTTTTATAAACTCCACCTAGAACTACCATAGCCCTATCTTGCAGAAGCTCAAGTTTAAAGGGGGGGTACTGTTATAGGACACCTCTATAATACCTTATACACGTCCACCTATTTCCACTAATATAGTAAGAAGAGACCAACCATAAGACGGCAATCTAACGGCAATCTGACGGTAATCTGCCGCATTCTGCTATATTCTGCCAAGTCTACCAAATCCTGCCAAGTTCTACTAGGACCGCTCCTTAAATCCTATTCTGCTCTGTATATATGTTAACTAAGTAACCAAACTAACAATATATACCCTTTCTTCCCGTTTCCTTACCTTCTCTCCTTACGCAACGTCTTGACTTTATTATATAGTTTATATACATAGCTTAATAATATCTACTTTGCTATATATTATCACCACTTATACTTACTCCGTAACAAAACCCCTATAATCTATCTCCCCGCCTTTTAGGACTCGCCTACTTAGCGCTTGCGAGTCGCCTATAGTGCTCTTCTACCTTACTTTTTAACCTCTTTGGGAACTGCTGCTGCTATAATAAGCCTATAGACGCGCTAGTATTATAAACTTTACTCTACTACTGTAGAGTTAACAGGGGGCACCTATTACTCGCCCCTTTGTCTTTTATTGCCATTTCTTTTACAACCTAAAATTGGTTTAGCACATTTTAACTAATAAGCTATTAGGTAACCGCCTTGAGACCTTTTTATATTAAGAGTAGTATATTATAGTTCTCTGTGCTAGCTACTAAGAGTATTACTTCTTAGTTAGTGCGTAAGGGGCATAGCAGTATTATATGTTTTAGTATCTGTCTTAGCTAGCCGCATTTATATCTTAGGCTACCTACTAGGACACCTACCTAGTAGAGCCAATCTTTTAGTCCCATTATTCCTATTCTTAAGAGTGTTACTATTATATTTTCTGCCTTTATTAGGCCTTCTTAGAGCCCTTAAGTGTTTACCCCCTATAGCGTTAACTATGCTACGGCTTAGGTTCCTCTTGCCTAAGTTAGCCTCTATACCTTTAACTCCTATTTACCTCTCTAGCATTAGTCTAGCTAGTATTATATTGCAGTAAATGGTTTTCCAGCGTTTTTTATACTCTACTTTGGCTCCTTTCTCTCTCTTACTATTATCTTTACTAGCCTCTTACGCGTCTCCCTTTCTCCTCTATATGGGCCTAGGCCCTAATATAGCACTATTTTTTTCTGCTTTCTTTACCTGTTTCTCTAATATATCTTCCCTACTTTAGGGTTATTAGTTTATTCTTCTATAAGGCACCCTAGGGTCCCTCTATAGTTTATTTAGGCGTGTCTAATATACTTTATAACATTAGAGTTATATTTATTTTACGCCCTTTATATTGCAGCGCCTTTAATATATAGTTATAGGAGGGGAATATTAGCTTCCTTCTTAAGCAGTGCTATAGCTATACGCTTATACCCGCCTGTTATGCTCCAGAGGTAGGCTATTTAGACCTTTTAGAGTGGTTTAAGGAGTAATTTAGGGGGGCCTTTTTTAGTTTCTCTAATGGCCCAAATACTAGATCTATACGTTATGGTTAGCTGAACAACTGCTATATATAATAGGCGTAACTTCTAGAAGCATAGACCCTATATAGAATTAATAATTCTGGATAATATAATATACTGTGCTTGGCCCTTATAGGCCGCTTATGCTGTATATGCGCTCTACCGGAGCTTGCTGTCTACCCATACTCCTAATACCCTTAGGCCCTAAACTGGTTAACCCCCAAAGTCTTAAATATAAATTATATGCTAGAGATCTGCAGATTAGTTACGTTTTCTTATAAAATAGATTAGCTGGTATTTCTCTGGTGAGAATTGGACTCTATATCGTCTTGCCCATTCTATATAGGTGTTGTGGGCTCTCTCTAGTGTTCTGCAATTCTCTGCGGCTGTTGGCCCGTATATAATTGGGTTTGTGTTGTTAACAAAGTCTATTCCTTGGGTAACTATAATAGTTAAATGTATTCCTTTTATAAGTTTTCTTAAACAAACTCTTTAAGTGCTTTTAACTTCTTTCTAGTTAACTTATAGGTTAAAAAGAACCTTAACCTAGTTTCTAGTTCTAATTCTATTTTATAGTCCTATACTATATACTTTAATAGCTTTTTACTCTCTAGACTCTATAGCTATTTACCGTATTTATAATATCTCTTTAGTATATAACTTAAGCTCCGCTTAGTCTCTTTATATATTACTTTAACTTAGTACTATACTATTTTAGTTACTTGTCATATATTACGTTACTAAATATCCTTAATATTAACCTAACCTGTAACCTAATCTATTCTTAGATTATATTTCTATAACTAAGGCATTTTTAGTACTGCCTTATCCCGTCCTAATAGTAGGATATTAAAAGACACTTTAATTTGTCTCCCTTTAATGGTTACTTAAATAGGTCCGGTTTTAAGATTAATTATGCCTCCCCTATAGGTTATTGGATTATCTAAAATGGTTATTAATGGGTATAAGTGCTTTCTTTATTTATATAGTAGCCCTATCCTTTTAACTGCTGCTAGTAATATATAGTTCCTTATTACTCTACTATCCATTAATACTTCGAACTTTTAATCCTACTAATTAACTTATAAATTTAGGTATTATCCTTAAATTCCTTTAGGGGTCTAAGGCTCTACTACTAGCTCCCTCTAGTTCTATAGGCCTCCCCTCTTTTTTCTTTTTAACTATTGGCCATTAAATTCTATTAATACTTGGTCCACTTTTAGCCAATACTTTATTTCTTTCTTTTTCTTAATATGCTACAGATGCATATTCTTTATATGTTCCTACCACTATTATCCATATAAGTATTTTTCTATAAGGAATCTTCTTAGTTAAAGCATTAAGTCGTCTAACTCTTAAACTTCTACTAAATGCTATATATATATATACCTAGCATCTCTATACTTTCTTTTATTAGGTGCCCAATATATTCTAATTAGGCACTTATAATTCTTTTTCTTTAGTGCTCTTTATATACTATATATATTATTTACACATAATTTACGCTAATGTATAATATGCTAGGTGTCTTAGGTTAACTCGCGGTTTATCTTTATTCTTAAGTTTAAACCTTTATTATATTAATCTAAATATTGCCGTCTTATTTGCTAGTACTAATATTTATATTATCTCTCTCTAGTCTTTAGCCTAAATTTCTAGACCCTTTATGTAACGTGTTCTGACCCACGTCGCCATACGGCTAAAAAGACAGTAAGTGCGTACAAACTTGTCGTAAGCGCGGTGGGATCTAATATATGTACTTTTACACTTTAAGGTTATAATTAATACCCCTTTAATATAGCTTATCTATCTCTCTAAGACTGCGTAATCTAGAATAACTTTTTTGTCTAACTATATATAGAAATCTTCCTCCTTATTATTCTTATGCTGCCTATACCACTTTTAGTATAGCTTACTAAATATATATAACCTATCCGTAAGGAAGTATCCTTTTATTACTGTGTTATTATAGCCTTTTATATATTGTTCTGCAAATCTAGTTAGGATTTTTAAGTTCTCTTCTTGTTCTAGTTCGTTTAGCTACTTAGCTCTTAGTATACCTATTCTTGGCCTATTGGTAACTTTTTATATAAGTGGTCTATTCCTTAAACGTACTAGTATACTAGATCTTTAGTCTAGTTTCTATTCTTATTATATAAGGATTTATTATCTAAATTCCTCTATATATTCCTTTAGTTTTTATCTTATAAGTAAATTCTTAAAGCCCTCTTGCTTCTTAATTATAGTATTAACTTTTTAACTTTTAGGCTAAATACTATATTTACCTAGGATAACTATAGACCTTATTTGTTTATTAAAATCTTGGCTCCCTAGAAATCTTTATCCTGTGCTTATATATATATCTCTTTAAACTAAGCTGCTGCCCTTTCCTATCGGTTTCTGTCTGTTATAGATTTTTAGGTTTTTCTTATCTCTTTCTAAGAATCTTAAGCCTATGGCCTTTTGCCTTTATTAAGTAATAAGATAGCACTAATAGTTATCTACTTGCTTAATTCCTTTAGAATACTTCTTCTTCCGTTTTATAAAGTGATAGATAGTATATCTAATAGAGTTATAATTCTCGTTACTAAACCTTGCCTTATAGCGGTTTTAGTTTCTGCTTCTAATATAACTTTTTTAAGATCCATATACTTCTAGTAAGCCGCCCTTATTATCTTATTATTGGTAAATATTTCGCCTACATTAAATTTATTGTCCTTAATATCCAATCTATATAATAGTTTATTAGTTCCCTTAAACCCTAATAATTCTAGCTTCTGCGGCTAATAGCTTACGCTATACTTAACGTTTTTATAAATTTGGCATGCGTTATTATAACAAAACGTAAAGTGCTTAATCGAATACCCCTTGGTCCTATATAACATACTTATATCCATATTATTGTTTTCTAACAATCTAGTGCCCTTTATTATATAGTTACTCTAACTACCTCTATAGTCTTTAGTGAAATGTCCTTATTTCCCGCAATTTATATAAGCTCCCTCTTTAACCCATTTATTTTGCTATAGAGTTCACCTAAACGTCTTTTGCTGCTAAGATTCCTAGTTTAGCTTTTGCTCCTTAGTTCTATAATTACTTAATCCTTAACCTCTAGGTTTCTATAGTTTTCTATTTCACTTCTTAGATTTTTTAGTACCGCTTAGGTCCATTGGCTTTAGTCCGCTATACTATAGTTTCTAACTTTATTATTGCGTATTCTGCGCCTTATACGACTATAAAACTCTATTTTAGCCCTTCTTAGCTTGTTCCCTTTAGTAAATCCTATTATTAATCTTAATTACTTAATTAATTAATTCTTATATAGTAGTTGTGTCTTCTATAAAATTATTATATTTTAGACTTTTACCTTAAGTCCTTGCTTATACTGTGCCATAAGCGCCCTATTATTCTATTTAACCTATATAGTAAGCGTTTAAAATTGTGTTATATACTTAATTGCTAAAGTTTATTACGTTAGGTTTTAAGGCTTTTATTCTAATATAGTTATTACCTCTAGGTCTCTAAATATCTATATAAGGCGGTTTATAACCCCTTCCTAACTTAAAAATATATATTTGACCTCCTAATGGTAGTTATTTATTCGTTTACCTATATTTCTATAAAGTAAGGTTTAAACCACTTAAGTGTCCTTCCTATTAAGAATAACCCTATATATGCCACTTAATCCATTAGTGTGACTAGCTCCCATATTACTTTAAAGCGTATTTATATAAGGAATCCTTTGAGTTTTAACTTTTCCCCTAAGAATTGTTTGATTAATAGTAACCTAACCTTTACCACTCTAATCCTATTAATTTATTCCTTAAGTACTTAATTATTATCTTATAACTTATTAACTATTTCCTATAACTACCCTATTATAACTACTTGCGAGTTAGTATCCCTTATACTAGTGTTATTACCTATCCCTAAGGTAGTTACTGCCATTAATGGCGTTATAACTAGTGTTTTAGGTAGCGTGTTGTTCGACTTTATTAATACTATAACCTTAGTAGTAAATGTATAACAAAGCCATATAGGAAATACCACGGTAGACTTATTAATAAGCTAGATATATAGGTAAATAAGAAGTTAACAACGTAAATAACTAGTAGAGTGGTTGCCTAATAGATTAACTCTGATTATATTCTGAGATTTACTATAGAGAGAAGAACTATCTAGGTAGGGACTGTAGTCCTTTAAATATATAATACTGCGCCTAAGAAATGTACTAAGTATGTCGATACGTTAGTATATTGGTATGTCCCTTATGTTCTCACATTCCTATATTTCCACGTTTTAAACTAGTCTCGTAACTAGCTATGTAATTTAGTTACCCCTTATCCTATAGCTTGATTGGTTCTAGCGCCTCCCGTACTATATTAACTAACTTGTTTATATCTTCTTTTAGTAGTTATACTACTGCCAATATAAGGTCCATAATATCTTATAAATATTTTATATATATTTAGGGAGCTATACTAAAAAATAGTATAGGTAGCGAAATGGCAATAACTAGAAAAGCTTTTGCTTATAGTTAGATAAATAAGTTATCTAAAACTAAGCAATTTTAGAAAGACACATAAGTTATATTAAAGAAGTATTAATTATATTATATAAGGATCTAGAGAAGTAAATGGAGGGCTAAAGAAGTAATTAGCATATCTTAGTACTAGCTAAAGATATAGCAACGCTTGGATTAATATAATAAAGGTTTAAACTTAAAGAGAGTAATAAGCCGAGAGTAAACCTAAAATACTAAGTGTATTATATATTATTATGGATTGTATATATAACGTGTTTCACCACTTATTTGTTAACACTAGTCATTCGATATTATACGAGGTTGCAGCCTTTAAAAGACTTGAAAATTGATTCTCTTAAAAGGCCTACTTAGCAAGAAGTAGTCGAGCCTCTTTTTGAGGTAATTAATCTGGTTGTGTTAATGTTATTATCGTTTTCGTGCGAAGACCCATCTTAGTTTTGGTGGGGTGTCAAATAACTAGTATTAATAAATAAGTAGTGGAATACGTTAGATAATATATATAAAATACGTAAAGTACTAAAGGTAAAAGATATAGTTATATAGCTACGAGGTATAGGTAACTCGCATATAACTCTTCTATAAGGAATGTGCACTATATATACCTAGGGAAAACCCTTCCTTACCTCGCATATTGTGAGGGCGCGAAGAGGCTTTAGGGAAGATTCGAAGGAATAATATAAATTCCATCTAAATCTAAGGGTATATAGCTCTTGCTAAGTATAAGACGTTGTGTAAAGAAGAGAAAGGAATATAGGAAACTTGTAACTAAATATTCGAGGTCTTGGCAGCAGACGCATGGGCATAAGCCCACGCGGATTTTAATAGGTTTCGACCAAATTCCATTATATTAGTGGAATTTAGCGAAATTTAATTAACTTTACAGAATTTAGCAGAATTTAGCAGAATTTAATTAAAGCGTTAAAATTTATCTGTTAAGTGTTTTACCAAGACATTCCTACTATAACTAGGCTAGTCTCGTTACAGTACCCCCCCCTTTAGCCAAAGGTCCAAAACAATTTAAATTAGTTAAGAATTTATAACTTATCGCGTTATAAGCGTCGTAATATATTTTAAGTTCTTTTTAATTTTAAGTTTCCTGCTATTGTATTTCGTGTCTTTATATTAGGTGGTAGTTATTTACCTTTATATTATGTCCATCCAGCTAGAGCAGGCCGCAAAGGATGGTCTTTATAGAATTCTTTTACTAGGGAAGGCGCGTCGGCCTTAATCTATTTATAGGTTTCCTAGGTTTATATTTTATATCCTTCCCATTTAATAAGAAGTTTAAATTGTTTAAATTATGTTTTCCATTATATATTATTAATTAAGTTAATAAAGTAAGAATCGTTACCATTATTAACAATTATAGGAGGTGGTAACGGCACTTCGCAAGTTATAGGATTATCTTTTAAAGGTTATAATAAGCTTATATAAAACATTAGGTGTATTTTTATCTTAGTTAGCAGTTTAAGCTTATAGGTATATGGGCTTAGTTTCTTCTTAACTTAGTATAGACCCACAAACTTCCAATTAAGTTTCTTTAAGGGCCGTTAAGTCTTCAGGTTTTATATATTTAGGTAGGCTATATTATCTTCCTTAAAGTCCCATGCAGGAGCTTATCCTTTATTTATATGCCATTCCTATAACGTTTAAGCGTATATTAATTCACCCTATAATAGTTCCGTTAACTACTTTATTTAATTAGCGAAGTTATACGCGTTAATTAACTAGATCTATTTAATTGTAGGTCCTGTTATATTAATTTTAGGTTATAGTTTAAATCCAAGTTAAGGGTCTTATCCGTAAGTTGCGTAGAACGGCGTCATGCCTATTAATATATTTATCGTATTATTTGCAGTAAACTTAGCTAAAGGTAGCTATTTTTCCCAGTCGTCTTATAGGTAAGAGTAGTATATTCATAAGTATTATTCCATAATCGCATTCGCAATTTTAGTTTAACTATCCATCTTTAGATAAAATGCAGTTAAGAGTCGTGTTTAAATACTTAATTGTTTATATAGAGCTTGCCAGAAGTCTAAAATAAACTAGCTTCCGCGGTTAGATATTATTATATTAGGAAGTCCGTATAGCTTAAAGACGTACTTAATAAAACATTTAGCTACTAATATCACATTAATTAAGTCCATAGGAATTATATATCGCATTTTTATAAGGCGGTTAATAACTACTATAACATTTATAAACCTATTACTGTTAGGAAAGTTAACTATAAAGTTAATTAAGATATCGCGCCATCTTTGCATTAGAATTGGTAGCAGTTAAAGTACTCCTTACTTCTTTACATAAGAGGTCTTTCCACATACGCATATTCTGCATGCTTAAACATATTTTTGTATATAGTTATACATTATAGGCCAGTAATATACTTATTAAACAATCTTATAAGTTTTTGTACGGCTAGGATGTCCTACTATAGGGAAGTCGTATACAAATTTAAGTATCTTAAATTATAAGGATTTGGAATTTGGAACTACTATCTTCTATTAATAGTACAATCAATTGTTTTAAATTTTGCATTTAGCGAGTGTAATATCCTTATACTGTCATTTTCTAGTTTAGATCGCCTTTATTACATCTACTATCCATATATTATTTTTATATTTATATTCCATTAGCTTATTAATTTCCATTTCCTATTTATTAACTTCTAATTCATTTTTATTAAGTTCCGTATCTAGAAATATAGGACGTAGTTTTTTAAAACATTTAGGGGGTAGTAAGATTCGTAATTAATTTGTAATCCGTTTGTCTAAAGCGTTTACAGGTAAGTCCTATAAGTATTATATTAATGCGTTAGGCTTTTAATTAAGTTTGCCCGGTTAATATATAATCTTAAAGTTAAATTATAAGAGGTATTTGGCCTAACAAATTTAGCGCTATGTTAATTATTTCGTAGTTATAAAGTACTGTAGGTTCTTATAGTCCGTTAATACACGTATTAGGAACAACAATCCTTTAAGTTTATAATTCAATTTAGTAGAGGCGAGTTTTTAGGAGAGAAATGCTACTAGACATAGTTCGCCATTCTTATTATATTGCGACAACACTTTCCCTAGTATATAATCAGATAAGTTAGTTTTAATAGTATATTTAAGGTTAGGGTTAAAGTAAGCAAGAATTAGAGTAGTTGTAAAGCGGCGTTTTAAATTATTAAAAGCTCGTTCACATCTAGTAGTCTATTTAAATTTTATATTCTTCCTTATTAGGTTTACTAATAGCTAGGCAATTTCTAAGAAGTGGTTAATAAATTAATAATAGAAATTTGCAAATTCTAAAAATCCTTAAATGTCTCGTACGTTGCTAGGGCTTTCTTAGTTTACAATCACAGCAACTTTCTTAGGGTCCATTTTAATTCCGTTACAGGATATAATTAAGCCTAAGTATATAACCTTAGACGCGTGGAACTTGCATTTCTTAATGTCGTATTATAAGCCCACGTTTTATAAGCATTTAAGGACCATTCTAATGTATTTCCAATGTTTAGAAAGCAAGGACAAGTAAATTAAGATATTGTTAATATATACAGTAACAAATATATTAAGGAATTTATAAAGCGTATTATTAACGTATTACTAAAACGTACTAGGACCGTTCTTTACGCCAAATAGTATTACTAGGTATTTAAAGAGTCCCCATTATATATAAAAAGCCATATACTTCTTATCTCCTTTATATATACGGATTTTATTAAAGGCGGTAACTATATTAAGCTTTATAAAGTACTATACCTTTACTAAACAGTTAAGCGTCTCTTAAATTAAAGGAATTGGATATTGGTTTTAAATTATAATTACGTTTAGAGCTTAATAATTAATATAGAATCTTAAGCCTCCTCCTAGCTTTTTAATAAATAGTATAGGTAAGGCAAATGGAGATTAACTAGGGCGAATAAATCCTTTTTCTAGATGCTTATTAAGGTATTATTACATTATAAGCAGTTCTTCTTATAATATACCGTATAGCGGACCAAACTTTAGTGTTATACCAGGCTTAAGTTCTATCTTAAAATTGTGTTTCTCTTAGTGCGGGGCTAGTTAGTCTGTAAATCGTTTTTTAAACTCATTAATTAGGTTATAGTACTCTTTAGGCACAAGAGGTTAAGGATTAGGATATTGTTTTAGTTCTAGTGCTTTCTTAATATCTTCTATAGTTATAGTAAAGATTTTATAATCTTATCTTTTTACTAATAAGATAAAAGGCGCGGCCTATATTATACAAATTTTAAGAGGTTTCAATATAACATCTTCGCATTCTTTAATATAATTAGCAGTTATAGATTTATTATATTAGCTTAAAGTTTATAGCAAGGATAATTTATATCGTGTTAAATTTAAATAGTTATGTGCATATTTATAGGGTAAGTGGTTTTTTAAGTAATAACTTCAGTAGTAGGTTGTACGGAACTTTAGTATTTCTTTAACCCAGCTAATTAAAGGGTTATGTCGTTTTAGCTATCCGTGTCCAAGTATTATCTTATAGTGCTTTAAGGGTATTATAAATAGGAAACCGTATTTAAGGTATTTACCTATCCACAATTTTATAAGAGCGTAGTGCGTCAGTTTGCTATATATTAAGGGTTTACTATTAAAGCCTTATAAGCCTTAGGGCTTATTAAGTTTCTTTAAATTTAGGCGTTAAGTTTTTGTATAGTTCGTGTTAATAAAGCCTATGCTAGTAGCTCCGCTGTCTATAAGGATTTATACTTCCTTCCATTTTCTAAGTATTTAAATTTTGCCAAGTATATTAAGGGAATTATGTTGTGTATTAGCGCTAGAAAAGCCTAGATACTTATACTCTTCCACTTTTTATCCTAAGGCGCAACTTAACCTTAGGATAATTTGTTTTCCAAGTTAACCAAAGGTAAGGTGCTTCGTGGCGTCCAAGTATGATTTATAGGGCGGGTATAATTTAAGGGATAAGTACAACTCAAGGAACGGGTACAATTTAAGGATTAGATACGGCTTAAGAAGCGGAAGGAACTACGGCGGACCTTTTTAAAGGGGTAAGTTTGGCAGTGCTTTTAAATATATCCTTTTTTACTATATCCAAAACATTCTTTATTTATGGCTTATGTTCTTTATTTATTAGTTCCTAAGGGTGCATAGGATTAAGCGGCATTAAGGTCCATAGGGTTGTATATAGGGCTTTTAGGTCTTAAAGAAGGATTATGCTTTAGGGCATATACCAGGTTCGTAAAGTTTTAAATATAAGGTATAGTTGGCTTTAGAAAATAAGTCTATTTATTATATTAAAGGTCCTTATTAATTTATTAATATATTATAGCAAATTTAGATAGGTTTTTTGGTAGTTCCCTACCTACTAACTAGGCTCTAATTTTATCCAAGATAGCTTATTAAAGGGTGGCAACTCTAGCAGCTTTATTCCAATATAGTTCGCTAACAAGGCCTAAAAATTCCAAAAAGAAGCTAGTAAAGTCTTGGTTCCGTTATTATAGATTTTTAAGTTTAGTAATAGCTGTGTGTTTACGGCTAGCATCATTATATATTCGTTCTAGCAGAGAGATAAAGGTTTTAAAATTAACAAAAGTGCTATTATAAAAGAATAGATCTATGGTTTATGCAGCGTCCTTACTTAAACAAGACATTCCATAGCTAACCTTACTAGCCTTAATGGGGTATTAATTATAGTGTATTAAGAGTTTAAGACGGAGCTTAGTTATAAAGGGATGTAGGTTATTTTAGTTTCTATTAAATATTAGAGGATTAGGAAGCTTTTTAGATTTTATAGTAGGTACTAGGTTTGCTATAGGTGTAGGTTAAGCTACTATTACTAGTTTAGTGTTCGCATTTAATAGGTCAGGTTTAGGTACCATTATTTTAATCTTATTTATAGGTGTTACTATTAGGGTCTATAACGTAAATGCCTTAACGTTGCGGAGTTCTTCGCAGAGTGCTTCTATTAATCGCTAGTGCTAGGCTTCTAGTGCAGCCCGCTACTAAGCTAAGGCGTCTATAAAGGACTGTTGTATTATGGTTAACTGTTCCCTGACTAGGGTTATAATACCCATAGTTATTAAAAGGGATTTAGGTTTATTTGCTATTTTAATAATAGTTATTTAACGCAACATAATATAAGGGCGCAAAGAGGCTTTAGGGAAGATTTAAAGGAATAATATAAATTCTATCTAAATCTAAGGGTATATAGCTCTTGCTAAGTACAAGACATTGCATAAAGAAGAGAAAGGAATATAGGAAACTTATAACTAAATATTCAAGGTCTTAGCAGTAGACGCGTAGGCACAAGCCTATGCGGATTTCGATAGGTTTTAACCAAATTCCATTACATTAGTGGAATTTAGTAGAATTTAATCAAGTCGGCGGAATTTGGCGGAATTTAATTAACTTTGTAGAATTTAGCAGAATTTGATTAAAGCGTCGGAATTTATCTGTCAAGTGTTTTACCAAGACATTTCTACTGTAACTGGGCTAGTCCCGTTACACATATAGACTCCTCCTTTTCCTTTAAGGATTCGTCTATCTATACAATATACTCTATTATTCTATTATTGGACCCCCTATCCATATCCATACCTTATATCTATATTTTTAGCGTAAGTGTATTAATAATAAGGGAACTATATATTTATTTAGTATTTCCGTCGCAAGTTTCCTACATCCCTTATACCCCTTTACTATCTTAGTTATTTTCTTAATATATATTCTTTAAGCCCCTTTACCTTTTCTATATTTGGTTATACCGCAATTACATATCCTATAGTTGTCTTAGGGGGCGGGTCCACTATACTACAGTAGTATAGTAATAGCGGCCTAGGTATAATTTGCCGGTAAAACAGAGTTCCATTTACTTTTAATTATATTTAAGCGTCTAGGATTTACTAGTCTAGAAAGGGTATTATACTAGCTATATTAACTCGTTATAGCTAACGTTTACTTCTTCTTAGTTTTAGATACTAAACGCGTTTAATAGGCTTTATATTTTATTAAATGCCTTTTTAATAAGGGGTTTTCCGTTTTAGGGTATTATATTTGCCCATCTCTCCTATTATAGTATACCGTTATTAGACGTATTTATAGCGGTTATACGCGACTGCGTATTACCATTAACCTATATATCCCTCCCCTATAATTGTAACGGGACTAGCCTAGTTACAGTAGGAATGTCTCGGTAAAACACTCGACAGATAGAACTTGAAGCTTTGACCGAATTCTGCCGAATTCTGCCAGCTTGATCGACTTCTGCCAAGTTCTGCCAGATCAATCGAATACTACCGAAGTCCGTCCGCGTGCGCACGTGCGCACGCATCGACCAAGACCCCTGAACTGTTTAATTGCAAGATTCTCTCGTTATTCCTTTCTCTTCTTTACGCAACGTCTTGTTCCTAGCAAGAGCTATATACCCTCAGATTTAGATAGAATTTATATTGTTCCTTCGAATCTTTCCCGAAGCCTCTTCGCGCCCTCACAATAATGCTAGCATCTTAGGATTTTCCTCTTAGATATAGAAGGGGATTTTCTAAAGTCTTTTTAGTTGGTTAGGTCCTTTTTAGGCTAAATATAGCGAGTGATCCCTTTTATAAAATTTTATTAGAAAATTAAGATTTTAAAATTTTATACTAAATATTATAACTATACTCTACTAAATAATTAACTTATAGAGATAGTTAAATCTATTAAAAGGCTCTATTAAAAAGTTCTATATAGTACCAGGTCTTTTTTAGAATAACGTAATTATTTCGGAATATAACCTTTTAAAGCGGTATACGAATTGTTCCTCTTTGAGGAGGCAGAATTAATCCGGAATAAGGCGTGTACTGGTATGAAGCGGGACTCATTCCGGAATGAGGCAGAAATGTTCCGGAATATTGGTATTAGTCGGAACATTCCGAACCGAACACCGTCATTCAACCAACCGAGCCTAAGCTGGACGACGGGTCGCAGCTGATCGTGGTCTCGGACACGTTGAACGTGGTCACCGATGGGGGTCGGCGAAAGCTGAGCGTGGTTACCGATGGAGCCCCCGGAAAAAGGTTGGCGGTACTATACTTTTACCCATACAGAACGCGCATTAGTAGCCACATTTAACTTAAGCGAACACACAAACCAAAATATTAAGAGTATATGCTCCGCATACACCTAGAGATATAGATACAGATATACATATATATCTATACCTACATATATACAACCGCATTTATATATGCCTTACTATACCAATAATAAGTAAAAACTATACTAAAGTAAATAAGAGTATAGTAGGGTAGCTAAATGGTCTACAAGTCAGTATATACAATTATATACTAGGCATATGCTAAGGATACGCAGGTATACCAGAGCGTACCTAACATTAAACACAAAGACAATAGTTCTCAAAATAATATAATTAGTAGAGAGAGTATTAAAGATAAGGAGGGTAGGGAGGGCAAGAAGGGTAAGGATTAAGATAGCATATAATAGCGGTTTCTATTTCATATAGGTCTCTCTAAGGTAAGACTATATATAACACTATATATAGGCCATATATATGCTAAGAATATCTAAAGCACACTCCAAGACTATAGAGCACTTATTAGCTCCAACAGCAAGCACCAAGTTATTATCTAAGAGGCAATAGACCATATTATAATACCAGAATATCCAGCAACTAGAAAAGAAGGAATTGCACACTTTATCTATAAAGCAATACCTCTGCTATCTATAGATGCAGATAAAGAAATAGTATACAAGGTTATTAAGCAGTATATATTAAAGGTATACAATATACATACTAGGTATATGCTATACTTATACCTCTAGTAGATTTAATTTTTGTTTTATAAAACCAGTAACCCTAAAGTTATATAACTATAACTTCTTAGAGAAAACAATAATCGGGAGAGTAGAAAAGCATTTTATTAAGCGTTTAAATATAGTGGCATTAAACATTGTGAGCACGCTTATAAGGATGTCCTCCGTATATGCCCCGCATATAATAGGGTTAAGCTTAAATTAATTAACAACCTCTAAAAGCATAGCAGTCGTCCATACTAAGCAGTAGAGGTTAATAAAAAGCTTAAGCAAAGTATAAAGAAGTAAGCATTATCTATATATATTAGGTAAATACTTATAATATACAGCTACTACAACAGTATTCTATAATTATGGCGGTAGTGTACCTATCCTAGTACACAAGAATATGTATATAGTGAAAGTAGACTAACAATGTTTTCTCAATATAGAGTGCGCATATAGCCAGCGTATACGTAATATATACTTATTATATACAGATAATATTTATTAGTTATTCTAGCAGTAGTAATACTAAACTATAGTACACTACTTAGCCTTTATTATCAACAACTACTAGGGTAGATATTTAATACCTATATCTACTTATTAAATATGGGGTTCAGAAACTTAAAAAAGAATGTACCTATATTAGACATTTAACGTTAAAGCAAAAAAATTGTGGTAGGTAATATATACACTATACATACGCTACGCATATACTGAGCCTATTAGGGTTTAACCATCCGCAAGGCCAAGGTAGGGTAGTAAGCCAAACATATAGTGCACGGTTAGATTGCTATATTCCTGTTAATATAGCACGGTATCCTTATATTTGCCTTATTACACGGAATTTTTATATATATTATCCACTATACCCAATAAAGCTACCAATTGACCTTGCTAATGATATAGTTAAAGCAATAAGGTAGGTAGAAGTCCTAAGCCTTACTACACATATACCCCATATATACACAGTATATATAAATAAAACTACTTACTATAGCATAGGTCGATTTATCCTATCTCCACAGTATTATACTCTATGTAAGAAGTATAGGGCGTAGACACTACGTGCAGTACATAGTAGTCTTAATATTAAGGATTAAATTACTGCTCTAATTTAAAAGGAAAGGATGCTATAATTCCCAAAGGGGATGGCATATATAGGTAAGTATAGGTTAGATATATACCAAGTATATATAGAGCCTAAGCGTAGCAGGTATGCTACGTGAGTTCTCTATTAACTAATATAAAGAGAACACAGAGTAATGGATTTAGGTAATTTATAACTTTAATAATAAGCATTTCCTTATTATATACTATATATACGCGCAAGCTAAGGCATTCTAACACGTAATATATATTAAAATAGACCTATTATTTAAAATGGTTTAAGGTAAAACAAATTTATTCTTAATTGTGGGATAGGACAAGAATTCCAAATATATATATGCCCTATACTATGCATATACTATACACAGGCTAATACCTATAACAGGAATTAAGGTGTAGGTATATATATTTCTAAACTTAGAAACACATACTATATACACAAAAATGTTTTAGCTAGTATTTAAGGTTTTAAGTAATACTGCCCAATTATCTATATAATTTGTATATATTCATGGAACCGGACTTCACACGGCTATAGTTAATATATATAAGAAACAAGCTGGTAGTAAGTATATGCTGCGTATATACCTAGCATATGCTAATAATATATAGGCTTTAGGGATTACCTATATATAATTAACCTATCCCATAAATGGGATAAACACCTTTAGTATATACTTATATTCTGCCAAGTATATATTAAACAAAACTTTATAAAGCGCTTTCCAACCTATAAAGCAAGATATATTATAGAGCAGATATAGAAAGCGGAGATAAAGCAGAAACTAATAGAGCGTATATAAAGTATATATATACTACATCTGAAGCTTACATCTTAGATAAATAATAAGAAGAAAACATAGATACTAGCTAGGCTTATAAAGGAAAAGTTAAAGGTCCCTTATAAGTAGTGGGCATATACATAAAAGCATACTAGAATTAGTAAAAGTAGTTACTTTTAAAATAATAACTTTACTGGTTAAAACTTATGCATGCTTACTATAGTACTATGGTAAATATATACGCTCTGTATATACACCGCATATTCTAACATTTTAGTATAGGCTCAAACTCTATACATAAGAAATATTCGACCTATAAGAGCTATATAAAGAGACAGGAATAGATAATATATAGAGAAATTATAGTAACTTAAAGCGGATAGCAGTACAGCTACAGAAACAAAGTATATATATACGCTATAAATGCAAAGTAGATGCTAAGCTTAAGCAGCCTAGAAATAGTAGAAAGCAGCTAAGTAATAAGCTAAAAATCCTAAACTAAATCTTCCTTGGAATCCTTAAAACCTATTTAATACCCCTAAGCCTAATCTATAGTATATACCTAATATAGAATTACCTACTATATTTAGTGGGCAGACTATATCGCAGATAAGTAGAGCAAATAATAATATTATATTAGTATTGGATACGTCGCGCGTATCTATAGTATATGCAGTATAGATATTGCCCCTACCATCTCAAAGTTAAACGCCCCGGACTGTGGGTAAAAGGCATAGGTCTAACCTATCTATGGAGAAGATAGAGAAGGAGGCATATACACTCTATATAGAAAATATAGAGCAACGAATTAATAAATTAAAACAGGCTAAAGATATATATAATAAAGCGAAGGAGCTAGCAGAGCTTAAGAAGTGGGCGCAGGAGCATAGTATTAGCATATAGGGCGCATATACACGGTATACGCAGAGCAAGTGTTATAGAGTTCTATTACTATAAATAAAGAATTAATTAATATAGGCCTATAGCCCCGCGCCCTATATTAGGTATATACCTAGCCTATCTATCCACCAAACTCCGCCTAAACTCTAACTATGCATATTACATATTATGTATATAGTGTGCAGGCCCAGTATATGCTGGGACTTAACTAGTAATATAGGACAAGCAACAGGTTCTACCTATAGTAGGAGTAGCTTATACAGAGCATAAGCATAATATATATAATAGAATAAACTAAACTTACTAGAGCTCTCACTACCACTATAGCAGCGGCCTATTATTTTTCTGCTCCCTGTACTAAACATTAGTAGTGTATATATAGGATATATGCAAAGCAAACCTACCGCTCTAGTAGCGTATAGATGGTGAGGGGGACTCCTTATAGTTATCTAGGGGGGTTGGGCCGCGCTATACACATAGTTAGCGTATGCTAAATATATATAGGTAAAATACTAACCTTACACTTTAAGCTGGTAGAGGGAGTAGTAGGGCCAACACGCTATTTCCCTTGTATTAGCATATGCCTAGCATAAGCGCGTATTAACCTATAGTTAGTAGAAGACATTAGGGGTTTGCATATACATAGGGTATACGCGTATAAGCTAGCAATATAACTAAGTAGTAGTTTTAGTAATGCATATATAGGGGATACGCCAAATTAAACTTTCCTAGTCTCCTAAATATAGAGTTAAGCATTAGTTTTGGAATTGGGCAGTATCCCTAGTAGTAGCCATACTTATTCCTTACACACGCTACCCTTAGGCCTATAAGTGCCTTTAGGTCTAAAATTAAACTTAGGGGGAATAAGTATATAGATAAATAGATATATATATTAGGGTATAGTGCGTATATATAGAAGTAACACTAGTGCTCTTACCTCGCGATAGAATTGCCTGCTAAATTAAGTGGTAAACCCCTAGTCCTAGGCACTGTATTTAATTAGCTCAGGCTAAGCGTATACGCAGCATAGGGTGGACATACGCAAAGAGTATATAGGCATCTATATACTCCGAGATCCTAGAACCCAAGGGGCCATAACTATAGACACTATTAGCGACGCATATACAACGTATGGGTATAGATATACTTAGGCTTATATAGGTATCTTATATCCTACCAGCTACCAAAGAGAACAAACAGCTTTAGGGAACTATAATGTATTAGCCTTGTATATGCGCTATATATATATAGCACATACTTCTTACCTACAACCAGCTCTCCAACTGATGTGTTATTAGTAGTTAGGTTGGTCACTATATATAGTAAGCATATGCCAAGCTGCTATAATAATATAGTAGTATATACAAGCACCGCTATGCTTATTGCGGACATGCTAGCGATACTATAGCCATATTAGTAAAGCCGCAGGCGCTGCGCATATGCAAAACGTATACTTGGCTAAGTGGTAAAGACACGGCCGCATATCTGCGTACCATTAACTGCAATATTACACCTAAACTTTGGCTTAGCATATGCTACGTATAGGGTGTGGATAAGCAATATACACTATAGTATTAACTAAGGAGAGCATGGAGGCGGCGTTAGGTGGGTCTGGTATATACTTAGCATATACCTATATAGTACATAGAGCCGTATATACTCGCGTTATCTTAGACCAAAATGGTTAGGGCTACATACAGTTAGCATATACACCAGATATACGGCTCTATATACACTTACGTCTTCCTCTAGCAAGAGCTGCTGTAGCGCGCGCTATAGTTATTATAAGCATATACCATATATATGTAATCCTATAACTAACCAGGAGTTACCTAACCAGAATTAGGATTTAGAATCGGACCTATAAGGCTTTATAAGTATGGTATATGCATATACTCTGCATATGCTTACTATAGTAATAGCTAAAGGTAAAAGGGTTAGTAGTAGAGGCCACCTACAGGTTATTAAAGTCTGCGATTATCAGATTGCTTATAGTAAGCGTATACGCGGCATATATAATAGTTAAATTGGTAATAGAAATTCGCCTTATTCTTTCTATCAGTATATACAAGACCTATACCTATATTATACTATATATACTCGTGGCATACGCTGTAATGTTATAGAGAAGAAGTTATAGTGCGACTATTATTATGGATATGCTACGCGTGTGCATAGGCTATATTTTAATAACTAACTACCATTACCTTATATGGCCATTATTTAGCGCATATACACGGTATATACACTGCCATAAACTAGGATATTTATAATTTAAGGATAAACGGCTTTGCATTTTCTATTTTATTTAAATTGCATGTGCATTATATATGCGTAGGCTTAGCGTGGTCTCAAGCTAATTATGGTTACGAAGCTAGTTTGCAAGTTTTAACCACGTTAAACTTTCTAACCACGCCAAGTCTTTTCCGTGACCACGCCGAGCTGTGAGCCCGCTGGACGACCCACGCACTACGGCGAATATGATAATGGCGATTATGGTGAAAATGACCTAATCCGTTGCGCTCTTTCTAAAACTCTACTCCTAGATCATCCTCGTAACCGCAAAGCCATTTCCGTACTTGACATACCCTGAACAGAAGAAAAACAGCACTACAACTCTGGGTGGACAGATATGTATGAAGTAGCGTCTATCATGAATTTCACAAGTTCCGTCAAGCCAATGAGAAGCCTTCCATCCTAAATCGTCCGCTCAGAGATTTCTTTCCCACATACGCAACGGATTGCAAAAGCTTGGAGTATATATTGTCCAACTTGCGTCTTACGGTTATATCTTTGTCCAGGAAGAGACTCATAATTACTCAACTGGGTACTTTGGCCTTGGTCCCGAAGTGACGCAACCGGGAGACGCTACCGCTGTTCTCATCAGGTGCAGTTTTCCTGCCGTTCTTCGCCCACATAGCAAATTTTACAAAGTTGCAGGTGAATGTTACGTTCATGGTCTTATGAATGGCGAAGTTTTGGGTTTGGAAAGAGCCGGGAAATGCTCTCAGCGATTGTTTATGCTTTGTTAGGCTAGTTGGCTACTCTCCTGGTTTCAACAATATTCCTTTCTTGAACTTCAAGAACGTTTCAGGACATGTCGTCATGGATTAATATATAATAGCGACAAGACCAAACAACTCCAACCTCTGCCACCTCACATTCAATCACTTCTATTCTTTGCATTCGCAAAATCACTCCTCTCCACCCTCAGCAGCGAAAAATGCTCCGGAAAATCCCACCCCTCTCCATCCCGATCACTCTCATCTCCAGCCATCTTCCTCGCCCTCGCCTTACACTCCGCACACTGACACACTGCCGACGACACCCCGACTGGCGCGCCATCCATCGTCCACGCCTTCTCAGCCTTCCAGTCCTCATCGCGCTGCTCCTTGCACCTCCGCCGCCCACGATCGCGCATGGCGCCCAGCTCCTCGACCCACAAATACTCGCCCTCAGCGCTGGTCTTGAAGAGGCGCCCCACATCCGTCTGCTCCAGGCGCGCAAAGCGCAGGCCGAACCACACGCCGTACGCGACCCACGCGCGGCGCCGCTCCGCGCGCAGCCGACTCGCCGTCGGCCCGGGCATCTCGTCCAGCAGCTTGTCGAGCACGAGGTCGTGGATGCGCCGCGCGGCAAGTACGTCGGCGTCCGTGTGCAGCAGCTCGTCGAGCGGGACACCGGCGTCGTCGAAGCGCGTTGGGGGCGGCAGCGCGTGCATGTCAGCGCCGAAGGGCGTGCGCAGTGTCATGGAAGTTGTGAGGCGCGCGAGCAGGGCGGTGTGGCGCGCGCGGGGCAGAGCGGCCGGGAGCGAGATGGTGGCGGCGGCGGCGTGGCGTAGGTGCAGGAATGAGAGCGCGAGGGGGAGGGCTAGCGTCATGCGGGAGGAGAGCCGCTCGGGGCTGGCGGGGAGGTGCGATTTGCGCAGTGCCGGCCGGTTAAAGTTCCGGTTTTCCCAGGATGCACTGTCGTCGCCGAAGAAGAGGTTGGTGGGAGGTAGGGCTGAGGCGTTGCCGAGGACGTCGACGAAGGAAATGATGTTGCGGCGTATGAGCAGTGCTTGGGCTGGATCCTCAAGGGGCGGTGGTAGTACTGCGATATCCAGTTGACTGAAAAGTGAGAGGTCAGGTGCTTCCCAGTCGTCACGAAAGGCTGAGGGGTGGTAATTGGACCGCCAGCCGTTGGCGCAGATGCGGATTTTCAGGATGCGTGGCCGTTGGCGGTGGAGAAGCTCTGAGACTTCGTACCATATTGCCTTGCTAGCGCGGGAGATGCCGGACGGGATGCAGGGATCATGTCGATTACTGTCGAAGAGCGAGACGGGCTCGAGGACCTGGAAGCAGTAGTCTTCATTCAGACACTCGTAGATCTGGTAGCGGAGTTCGAGGGGCAAGTTGGAGAGCTGTCCCAGGCTCGGGCTGGTGAATGTAGCCATAATTGTGGTACAGAGAAATATTTCCAGTTTTGATGTCTTACTAGTAGATATTACGTCAGATGAAGGAAGAAAGCAGAAATTATATATTACAGGAAAAGAGATAGTACAGCAAGGAAAGATACAGTTAATATTTTAAAGTCTGATGGAAGCCAACGCTTTAAATCATGAAACACAATGGCTCTTCCACAGTCGAAGAGTCATTGAATGACCCGTAAAGTCTCAGCTGAGGTGCCCAGGCAGCAAAAAGAAGGCAAGAAAGCACGAGTGGTGGAGATTGAGGTGGCTTCAAAGGAGATATGAGAAGATGGAGCTTAGGCTCCCTAGTCCAGCTCCCGGATCGTTTAGATGAGGGCTGGAGGATGAAAAGCTGTTGTTGAACTGTTGTTGAGGTTATGTTCCCCTCCAGTCCCCCACTTTATCAATTTTCGCCTACTTTTGTTAAGTATTGACGCCTCTTTTTATAAGTGATTGGATAAAGTAAGAGGCATACTAAATAGAATTTAAGTTTACGCCACGTATATCGGCCCCTCAAAGTCCGCCCGAACGTTACACTATCGCGTGGATACATAGTACATAATGCGCAACGTAGGTGATAGGGTTATGACGGTTTGCAGGTTTTGCACCCAAATTTTGTCTATGCGCTAGTCCTGGAGTTCCAAACCGTCACAACCCTATCGCCGTCATAATCCTATCACCTACGTTAGATGAAACCTCGATTTTCGTGAGGAATCTCCCTACCGTAGAGCCTCCCTACCAACCTCCCCACAGTAGAAAGTCAAAGTTTATTACCGGTGCCAAGCCGGCGCCAAGCCGGGCTCTAATTGGCTAGATTGGAGCGCCGAAGCTCCAGGCAAGGTCAGAGCTCTAGTGTTACGGACTTTATACTAGAAGTGTCACGGATACTTATCAGTGAACTAGATAAGCTACGGGACGTAGCATGGACCACAATAGAACCAGTGGAACCATGTGGCGAGTGGTAGGCGAGTCACATAAGGTCAGGTGACGTTGTACGCACTGTACATAGTGTATACGAGGTACGCCCCACGTATAATACGTATATCACGTACATCACGTATAAAGGGATTTCTTAGGAGTTCGGTTGTGTATTTAAAGGACCATAGTCCCTACACAGATAGTTCTCTCTTTATAGTAAATCTTAGAATATAATTAGAATTAATCTATTAGGTACTTACTCTACACATTACGCTTATTAACTTTATTTGCCTATATACCTAGCCTATTAATAAGTCTATCGTAGTATCTAATAATACCTATAATACTAATTGCAATTAAGATCCTTACTATAACGAGAATTGTTTTAATTAACTATTAAATTATCGTCTATACTTATCTAAACTTTTTTTAAAAGCAACTTAGTATACTCTCTTAATATTCTATTACTTTAGAATATTATATAACTAATTAATTAAGTTTAGAATTTAATCGCGGGAAATGGCACTTAAATACACGCCTTAAATCTACTGTACTCTATTCCTTATATAGATTTATTATCACGATGACGATATATTATATGCGAACGCTAGATAAACAAGCATTAGATTCGTAGAATTGATAGCTACGTACGGCTGTTATAGAGACTCAAGAGGATTGCTAGAAAGCTTAACAAGAATGCAGCTGCGGGCGAATCTATATAGGGGCAATCGGGGCGGACAAACTAGCTGCCGAGCGATATCAAATAAGGGAGGAAGTAAACAAACAAAGAAAGGAATCCCATGACGCCAGCTACGCGCACCACGTAGTGCATGTAACGGGCAGTCCCGTGACATTTATCTTATAATATAATTTATTACTTTCTAAAAGGACACTAAATGGCGCTACCACTAAAGACTCCCTTACGCCTCTAGATTCCCTATTTAGTATACCTTTACAAAGCTACGTAGAGGCCCTTATATACGTCTAAGCTCTAAGCCCTCTATTAAAAGAGTATATACTACCTCTAGAGGGTTACCGGCAGCCTTAAATAATATAATAGACTTTTATTTAAAAGTGTAGAGAGAATCTAGCTTAAATATATAAGAGAGAAGAGCTTAAGCGAGAGTAGTAGTAAGCTTTAGAGTAGAAGCCTTTTGTAGATAATAACGGTCTTACAAAATAGTATATAAATAAATATCCTTTAATAAATAATATGCTGTGTATCTAATTGAGATATACTACTCCGCTTAAGATTCTCTTAAATATAATTATTTTAGTATCCTCCTCTTTTCTTACCCTTATATTATATTACAGCTAACCTACCCTAAATCCTTTAAGCTATAGGTTAAAACTTTAAGCCCTTTGCTATAGAAGGAGCCAATATATATAAAATCAAACCCTATAGATTAGAACCTTAGATTTCTAACTAGCTTGTTATAATCTAGCCCGCTGTATAGTACGTAAAACTAGAAGGCGAATAACCTTAATAGCTCCTATTATAGCTAGTCGCCTATATTAGAAAACGAACTTACTTATCTCTAATTGCTACCCCTCTCCTTTAGATTTTCGTAAAGCCTCTAATATGCTAAAACTTTACTAAATTAGGGCTTAAAGTTACTATACTAAAGGCTTATAACTGTTGGCGACTCCGTTAATCGAGGCACGAGCACGGCAAGAGGGACGCGCAAGCCTGTATAATTGGTAGTCTATAAACGAGGATCTAAAGCTAGAGAAAGGAAAGGGGAAGAACGGAAGCACCGCTTGAAGCTATGTACAATTCTCTGATTACGTGACGGCAATCTGCGGCAATTTGCCAGTACCATAATATTACCCCCCCCCTCTAAAAAAGCCTGCCCTCAGGCTTTATATGTCCGTATTACACCTATAGGGCGTTCTTGTCTTTATGCTCTATAGGCAACCTATTATCCTTACTATGCTAGCATTCTATCTACTTGTCTAAGTACTTTGGCGGTCTAGGTTTATTAGGGTAATAGCTATGGAACTCTTATAACTTATAGGGACTACCTATAAAATTCCATGTGGGGTACTAGGTAGGGTCCGGATTATATCCTTTCCAACTTACGCGGTACTTTAGTATTCCCCTTATAAGTTTATAGGCTAGTATTTCTTTAATTTCCTATTCGCTGTTACTATTAACTTAAATTAGTAGGGGCGGTTTATTCTTTTGTCTAGGTAATAGGTTGTTTGCAGCTCTCTATAGCTTATCTAGTAAGAAGATAGGGTAGACCTTAAGTAAATCCGGGAGCTTTACTTTATATGAGTTGCCTCTCTTTTTAAGGACCTTATATGGTCCTGCTATCTAATAGTCTAGCTTATAGTTAGGCCGTTCTGTCTTCCAGTTCTTTATTATAACCCAGACCTTATCGCCTTTAGTAAAGTTAGGCTTATGCCTATACTTATTTGCCTGCTATTCCATTAATTTTTAGGCCTTTTTTAGGTTCGTATAGGCTACTTTCTAGGCTTCTTTTAAGCGCTTGGCGTACTACTGGGCTTCCTTATAAGATAGTTTTTTATATACAGTCTGGGGTCCTTCTGGTCTTTCCCAGTTAAAGCTTATATGGGGTAAGTAGCCCATTTTTAGCTAAATAGGTGTAAACCCTATAGAGTTACGGGGTAGGGTTGCCTAAGCATAGTCTATTAGGGGTAGCAGTTTAGCCTAGTTATCTTAGAAGTAGTTAACAAAGGGCCGAAGTCTTTAGTCCAAATATTGATTTATAATCTCCGTCTAACCGTCTATCTAGGGGTAATATACTATAGAAAGCTTTAGCTTAATGTCTAAGATCTAGGTAAACTTATTCTAGAAAGCTAATATAAATTGCGGCCTATAATTGGATATAATAGTATCTAGCGGTCCGTAAATTTGGTAGACATAGTGGATATATAGTTAGGCCGCCTCTTTAGCATTAATATTCTTATAATAAGGGATTAAGAACGGGCACTTACTAAAGCAGTTAACTATAACTATAGCTATATTATATCCGCTACGGTTTATAGGTAGCTTATGGAAATCTATAAAGATATACTACTAGGGGCGCTCTGGTATTAGGAGTGGTTTTAATAGTCCTAGGGTCTTATCTTGTGAGATTATAGATCTATAGCAGCTGTAGCAGTTTTGTATATAACGGTTAATATCTATAACTATTTTGGGCTAGTAGTAGCGGTCGCCAATAATCCTACGAGTCTTATTTTTTTTAGGGTGGGCTATAGAGACCTAGGCATGTACTTTGGTAATAAGCTAAGTCTATAAGTTCTGTTCCTTTGCTACTACTAGCCGTTTCTAATACTTAAGTAATCTATTTTTAAGGGACTATAGGCTGGTAATATCCTTTGCCTTTTTATAGTACTCCTATAGAGAAGGGGCTGTACAATTTACTTACAGTAGCTTATTAATAAGGTTAAGTTCTATAGCATTAATAGGGCATATCTTGGCATTTGCGGGGTCTGTATTTAGTTCTACCTATATTTAGGGGTTAAGGTGCTCTGGTTATAGCAGTATCTAGGTCTGTAATATAATCTTTGCGGCTATCTGGTTATCTAGGTCTTGTTTATGCCTTATAGGGGCATTTGCACAGTTAGTTGCGCCTAGCCTATATATAATTAGGAAGTGGAACTAAGATAGGATATTTAACTAGCGTGCCTGCCGGGCTATAAGGGCTTTAGTTATTATAAAGTATTCTAAGGCCTTATAATCTAAGACTACCTAAATATGTTTAGGGGTCCCCTTTAGCTATATACGCTAGTGCTAAAGGCTAGAGATAATGGCCAGCATCTCTTTATTATAGATATGGTAATTTAGCTCCGCATCTATTATAGTCTTTAAATAGTATGCGATAGGGTACTATTCTCTATCTAGCTGTTTTTAGGAATAGATAGCAGCTATTACACTATCTAAAGTATCTGTTTCTAGTATTAAGGGCCATTCTAAGTGAAAATGGGCTAGTAGTAGAGCAGAGACTAGCCGCTTTTTAAGTTTATTAAAGGCCTTTTTATATATATTATTAAAATAGAAAGGTTAGTTCTTTCTAGTAAGGTGGTTAAGGGGCCGAGCAATCCTACTATAGTCTTTAATAAAGCGTTAGTAGAAGTTACAGAAACCTAGAAATAACTATACCCCCTTTACGGTCCTTAGGAGTTCCTATTAATTAATTACAGCTATTTTTTCTAGGTCTGCCTTAATTCTGTCCATACTAATAATAAACCCTAGGTACTTAGTGTGCTTAACACTAAATTCTAACTTCCTAATATTGGCCTGGAGACTAGCTTTATGGAGCTGTTATAGGACTTTATAGACATGCTCCTTATATTCCAGTTTATTCTTAAAGTAAATTATAATATTATCTAGGTAGGCTATGCAGAAGTTATTAAAGTAGTTAAAGAGTACGTTATTTATATACTGTTGGTATATAGCTAGTCCGTTAGTCTAAAAGGTAGTACTTTATATTTATATAATCCATAGTAGGTCTAAAATATAGTAAAATCCTTAGATCTAGGGTTTATCCTAATTTAGTAAAAGGCCTAGTAGATATTAAGCTTTATAAAAATCTTAGCCTTATTTATATGGGTTAGTGTTTCTTTAAGTAAGGGTAGCAGATATTGGTCTTTGTGGGTTATATAGTTTAGTTTATAATAGTTAATATAGAAACGGAGTCTGCTATTTAGCTTTTTTATAAAGAGAATAGGTAAGGTAAAGGGGACTTGGCTAGGCTTAATAAAGCCCTTATTAAGGTTATTAATAAGGTACTGCTTAGTAGCCTATAGCTTATTAGTAGATTACTAGTGGAGGGGGCTATAGCTAAGGGTGTTTTCTTTATTGGGCTTAATCTTAATCTTATAGTTGTATAGTTAGTAAGGCGGGAGCATGTTAGATACTACCTTGGAGAATACGTCCTTAAATTCCCAGTATTAGCAGAGTAGTTTCTGTTCTACTAGCTCCTTATTTATAAGCTTACTTTCCCCACTAAGTTAGTTATAGGCTAGGGCTTCCTTATCTTTAATTATCTGGTTAATTTTATATAAGCTAGTTATAAAGGTAATAGTGTTGGGCCGTTTTAAGTTCTAGTAGAACCCTATAGCGCCAATACAGCAGATATTAACTGGTGGGAGGTTTATAGGTTTCTTTACAGATATTTTATAAACCGTATTTTGTGGTTAAGGGCTTACAGCCCTTCTTAGCTCCTGTTTTATCTTCTATAAGTTATCTTTCTAGTCTATTTATTTAGTACGGCGTCTAATATTCCTTGCTATTCTTTAGGGCTATATAGGGCCTAGTTTCTCTAGCTTATTACTAGCTTCCTAGGTCCTTAGTATTGGCGGTACAGCGTTAGTAGTCTAGGGGTGGCGTAGTACGGACCCGTTATGGATTAAGCTGTATATTTTTCTTAAAGGCCTAGTCCCTATGTATAGCATTGGCCTAGTAAATGGTGTCTACCTATAGCCGCACGAGGTTCTCTATTATAATGCTAATTTCTTTTATAAAGGAAGGGGTTAGGGGTAGGGTTTTGGGCTAGATAAGCCGTCTGCTCCGTATATTAAGCTATAAGCCTAAATAGGCTAGCCATTTTTTTTTTCTAAAATTATATTATAGCTTCCTAGGTCCATAATAAGCAGGGGGATGTTATACTGCCTTTATCTGTTAATATGGAGGTAAATCTGCAAGATAGTTATAATAGGTGGCCCTATCTATCTATTATACCCATAAATAGGAATTGGTTTAGGCAGTTCTTTAATAGATACATTTAAAAAGTTAGCCAGCTTTACGGTATACTGGGTGTCTATTAAGGCAAAGGTATTTGCTTTAGAGTTAGCTAAAGCAGAGGTTAAAACTTAATATCTATTATAGAATAAAGTATAAGGGATAGTATAGCTTTTTCTACTAACTAGCCAACCTAGATTAATATATAATATGTTAATCCCTTTTAACCCTAGAGAGGAGTCTTTCTTTAGGGTTCCTCTTTTTCTAACTCTATACTATCCTTCTAGATTAATAGAACCTTGCCTACTTTTGCGTTTGTTAGGCAATCCTTTGCAATATAGCCCTTTTGGCTATAAGAGAAGCAAGCTCCCTAATTGCTAAGGGCCTATATATAGTGGTTGCTATATATAGGCTGAGCATTTGCTGGACCTATAGTAGGACTAGCTATATGGCTAGCTGCTGAATTAGTGGCGGGCTATACGGCCGGTGCTATAGGGGTTGCAGATCTTATTAGGGCGCTACGGCCTATTCTTATAGTACTTATATTTTGGTTGGTAGAGCTTTTAGTCTTATACTACTTAGCATGTACCTTAATTTAACAGAGGCCCTGGTTAATAGCTAGGCATTAGTCTATAAGTTCCTTTAGCGTCTATATAGTGGTATAAAATGGTAGTATAGCGCGCTGTAGGTCTAGGGTAAGCTTGTTAAAGAGGTTTGGTATTAGATCTTCCTAGGGGATTTAAGCCTGTCTAGCTAGGTATAGAAAGTGGGTCTAGAAGACCAAGAAGGTCTCTGTTGTTTTTATATTTAGGCTTTTATAATTAAGATAGGCATTCTGTACCTTAAAGGGGTCCTTATAAATGGAAGATAGGTAATTAATTATCTCTTCTTTAGAAAGGAAGGGGTCTGCTAAGTTCTAGGCATATTGCAGACGTAGGTGCGTCTATGCGTCCCCACCAGTACGGCCAAAGACGTAGGCCATTTTGGCTTAGGTAGTATGGAAGTGGTCTGTATTAACTTTAAGCTTGTCTTACAGTTAAAGCTTCTAATTATTAAATATAGGGTTAGTTCCGTCTATAAGCAACAGGGGGTCTATAACCTTTATAGACCGCAACAATGCTAATACTATATATTAGGCTAGGGCCTTAAGGACCGTAGCAAGTTTTTGGGTGTCTAATAACCCATTACTAGGTATAGGGGTGTCTCTGGTTTAAGCAGCTCCTAAAGCCGTTTAATTTTGGCATTAGCTGCTATAAGCTCTTCCTGGGGGGTTAAGACGGCGACTATTTTACTATTAGAGGTATTTGCGGGTCCTATAGCAGCTTTGCCAGCTGCTGTATTTCTTGGCATAGTGGTAGGGGTATTAGGTAATTTCTGGTGTTTGTCTATTTTCTAGGGGGTTCTGGTCCATGTGTGTCCTATTCTTAGGCTTTATATTCTGTTTATGTTCTTTTGGTTCTAGTAATGTCCTTAGGGTCTTATTCTGTGTTCCTGTCCTATTCTTAGTCTATAAATATATTTAAGTTCCTTCTTAGGAAGAAAGATGAGATGAGCTTTAGATAATGTTAGCGACTCCGTTAATTGAGGCATAAGTATAGCAAGAGGGACGCGCAAGCCTGTATAATTGGTAGTCTATAAATAAGGATCTAAAGCTAGAGAAAGGAAAGGGGAAGAATGAAAGCACCGCTTAAAGCTATGTATAATTCTCTGATTACGTGACGGCACTTTACTATCACGTGATGGCAATCTGCGGCAATTTGCTAGTATCGTAATAATAATGGCAAGGTATTAAGTGTCTTGGCATCTATTTGGCTGTAACTAATATATATATTATTCTATACAGCGTACCTAGCAATTAAGCCTATTGTTTTTATTAGTATTTAATACTAATTACGCTTATTAAAATATTTAATATTAATATTCAATATTCAATATCAATACGGTATGTTTAGTACTCAAAGTTATTAAATATTGAATATTTTTAGAGTCGAGGTAGGTCTTCCTGCGCTTACATAATAGCCTCGCTAGTATATAGATATAGATTTGTTCTTTATAAGCCCCTATATATACTACTATATACCTCCGTTCATACATAATATTACTAAACACTAAACTTAGTTTTATACGTTATCGTATATAATATCTTCGAATTTTACACCCTTATATTTGGTTCACCTTTATAATTAACGCTATACCTTTTTTACCTCTTAGTATTACTAACGAGAATAATATCGTAGAGTAATCAAACATAACACTAAGCTAAGGATCACTACGTTAATAATGGTAGGAGATTAGTTGAATTTTAAAGCTTTACAGAGTCAATTTTTACAAGAATACCATATTAAGGCTCTATATATTATATTCAATATTCAATAATTAGTAATTAATACATTTTCAATATGAATTAGCCATTCACTATTAATACGACCTTATATTAATATTGAATATTAATAAAAACATTGATTGAGCCAGTCACTCGCTTAACTTTTATAGATTTATTTAGCTAACCGTGTGGTATAGAGCCTGTCGCCTTATATAAAGTTATATCGCTAATATTATAGATGCCCTAGTGGCTTCCTTACCTACTTATAGGTAAAGAAAAGGCAGAGGTTATCTAAAAGGCTATAGATAATATGCTAATTACTTACCAATATTAACTATAAGGCGGTGAGGCTTTTTAAAATACTAGAAGATATAGAGGATCGTTTATACAATAAGTATCTTTTCTATAATATTGTATACGTTATAGATAAAAGCATATTGTAAGAGTTCACTTTAATGCGACATATCTACCATAAGAAGGAGCTTTAGCTATAACACTAGCTAGATAATAGCGTTACTTAGAAGTCTAAAAGGAAGTAAAGTAATATAATATTTAGTAGTAACGGCTATCTATATTCTATTTAGATCTGCTATACTTTAGTTAACTAGCGGTATAAAAATAAACTATAAAAATAGACTTTTAAAGTTTAAAGTAGATGTATCTACCTTCTATACCTAGATTTAATAAGTTACTATAGCTATAACTTAAAAGTATATTGGCTAAGAGTATAAATAGTAATTGAGGCTTTAATTAACCTTATCTATAAAGGATATATATACTATAAAGCTAGTAAGGTCCTTATATTAAGCCAGTTTAAAATTAAGATATAACCCGTTTATAATCCTTATATAAAGTTAGATTTAGATAAGAAGCTCTTTAAGGATCGCGCTAATAGTATTAAAGAAGCCTTAATAAAACTTAAGCATAAGTAGCGTATAAGATATACTTACAATATTAATTATCTATCTAATGATATTTATATTTATATTTACTAATAAAAAAAATTAAGTCTTTACCTTTTTTTGTAGTATTTTTACTAAAACTAAAAAGGAATATAAATTTTATAAATATATTCGCATTAGAGTTAAACTCTTAAAATCTTAAACTTTTATATTTCGTGACTTTTAAACTTCTACTTCTAAGACACGGCGCTGCTTACTCTATACCTTTAAAAGTTAGGGCTAGAGAGTAGGTAAAATAGCTCTATAATTAGCTTTAAAATTAAAGTCGTTAGCTTAAGGTATTTTATAAATTTATTGTTACACAACTTAGTCAATTCAGGCACTAGCACAGTATAAGAGAGACGCGCAAGCCTGTAAAACTAGTAGTCTATTAGCACGGATCTTAAGCCGAGGAGAAGAAGTTTATTCGGGTAGTAGTACGGTGTCAGCGTTAGATGGTAATAGGAGTTGAACACAGAGCTCGGTCTATTAATTGGTCGGTGGATAGTTCGTATATCGGCACTATCGTTCTATTAATAGAATGTAGGCGTAGCAGCACAGTCGTTATCTGGTTCGTGGCAGTACGGTGCCAGCGTCAGGTCGTGATAGCAGGCGTATGCTTCCTTGATAACGCGTCCAGCGCGATCCCCTTCCTCTTCTCGTAGAGTAACCTTTAGGCGCGGACAGTCGGGGCGCCAAACCCAAAACAGCCTAGTATACGTGAGGTCTTGGCGCCCTAGAATAACTTTACTCTGTTCTAGCTCTAAAAACTCTACTATAAGACACCTACTACAGCCAAAAACACAGCTACTATCCCTAGTCTCTGAAGTTCAGCAGCTAGTTCAAAACTGGAAAATAGAGAGAACCTCTAAATTGGCAAAAACCGTGGTCTCCTCCTATTTTTGCTTTCTTTTCTATCTCCAAAGGTAGTAAAGAAGAAGCTGCACAAGAACATCTAAGATTAGTAGAAAATCTATAATAATCCCTAAAGTGGGACCTAATAGATATATACTATATATATGGCTCTAAAAATAGTAAATTAAATATAACAGCTATATATAATATAGGAGAGAGAAATAGGATTAAATATATAATAAACTGGAATATAGAACCCTATATAGAAATTATAGGCGTAGAGCTTTATATAGCTTATAGGGCCTTAGAATACCTAAAGTAATAAAGACTAGAAGAGAAATAGGCCTATATCTCTATAAATAGCCAAGCAGCTATTAAAAGCTTATAACTTAATTCTCTTATAGGAGTAAGAACTAGTCTTTAAAATTACGTAAAGCTATTCTTATCTAGCTAGTAAGAATATCTCTATTAACTTTTATTAGGTTCCTAGTAACTTAGAAATCTATAAAAATAAAATAGTAGATAGATTAGCTAAAAAGGGCCTTTTTAAAAGAAAATTATAATCCTTTTATACTTCTCTAGCCCATTTAGGGAGACTAGCGAGAGAAAATATACTAAAATAGTAAAAAAATAATTGGTAATAGAATAAAAGTGAAGGAAAATAGTATATTAGGATCTGTAAAGGAAACTACTCCTTTTTTTTAAAGCCACTAAGGATAAATATCCTAAAAGGCTATAATTAGCTTTCTTTTAACTAAAACTAGAAAAAGGCTTTCTTAAATCCCTCTTTGAAATAATAGGGAAGATAAAGAAGGTAAATACTTTAGGGATTATAGCGCTATACAAATCCCTAAGCACTATTACAATAACAAAGTATTATATACGAACGCTAGATAAACAGGCATTATATTTAAAGAGTTAATAGCTATATACGGCTATTATAAAGACTTAAAAGAATTACTAGAGAGCTTAATAGGAATATAGCTGCGGCTAAATCTATATAAGGGCGTTGGGGAGGATAAACTATCTACCAACGTTATTAAATAAGAAAAAAAAACCAGCTATATATATGGCGTAGCGCTTATAACGGGAGTCCCATTATAGTACCCCCCCCCCCCCTCCCCCTCTAGAAAATAACAGGTCTAATAGGGTAGGATTAGGTTAGGAGTTAATACGGGAGTATAGATACTAGGAGATTTGGTAATTACGTGCACTATAACAGAGACAGAATCCGTTCTTTAGGTAATATATATAACGCTTAATAGACTTAGTAGAGGATGGCCGCGATCGCAATTATAATAAGGTAATAAATAGTAGGTAAAAGCGGGACTGGGGAATAAAGATAAGACTAGCAGTATAAAGCTAAAGGTTAACGTCTATAGTTTTATAGGCGGCGGCAAGTTTCTAAGTTGGTTTCTAGACTAGCTAGTTCTAAACTAGCGGGCGATAGAAGCGGCGATTAAGGCGCTAAATAAGCTTAACGTACTTACTATACAATAGGTTAAATAGGGTATTACTTAACTCCTTAAGAGACTGGCAGAGGGCAGAACGGAAACTATAGTAGAGCGCCATAACGCGTAACACGTCTGGCTAGAAGGAAGTATTAGCCTTATATACAAATCGCTTAAAGTGAGCGAGGTACGTAATAAGTAACTTCTCTTCTCTCTGGCGTATAAATAAAAAGCGCTAAATAGCCTCCTGTTATTCTCTTAGGTTATAGTAAAGGCGCTAAAAGAAAGAGAAGATATCCTTAGGGTCCTAGGACTAGGTATCTTTAGCTAATTAGTAGATGTGTAGAATAAAAGCCTGCTGGGACTGCTTAAGGTAATCCTATATATAGTTAAACACGTTGGCACCGGCAAGGTAGTTAGATTAAAGCTTTGCCCTAATTAATAGGAGCTATATATATAACGTAAGAGGCTTACTATTAAAGCGAGGTAGATTAGAAAGATATAGATAAGTAGTTAGGGTAGGCGCGAGGCGGGTAGAGCTAGAGCTGGTAAACGTTAGCGCGTAAGGTATTAAGGTCTAATTAAAGCAACTAGATCTTAGTACGCTAATTCTAAAGTTCCTACTATAGCTATTATACTAGTAGGATAAGAGCTAGGTTAGGCATAGTGGCTATTCAGAAAAAAGGAAGAGAAAAATCTAAACTAGATATATTAAAGACTCTATATAGAGAGTCCGCGATAGCTCTACGCTATTATTAACATCTAGCTAGCTAGGCGAGCAATCTTAATATTATAATAACGAAGTATTATATGCAAACGCTAGATAAACAGGCATTATATTTAAAGAATTAATAGCTATATATGGCTGTTGTAGAGACTTAAGAGGATTATTAGAGAGGTTAATAGGAATATAGCTGCGGCTAAATCTATATAAGGGCGTCGGGGCGGATAAACTATCTACTAATATCGTTAAATAAGAAAAGGAAACCAGCTATGTATATAACGTAGCGCTTATAATGGGAGTCCCATTATAAGCACCTTTTATTAGAATGCAAACTATGTTAGGAAGATTAAAAAGGAATATAAAGACAATTAGGCTTTTCTCTCTCCCTAAAGAAGCTTTTTTTTTATAAAGAAAGGAAAAGAGGAGTTTTTTCTATTTTTAAGTAGGACAAAAATTAGCTACTAAAAAGTGGCTAATAATAGTAGGATCTCTAAAAGGAGGTAACTCCTACTAGATTTTTAGTAGATAGACTATAGAGAGCAAAAGGATTGAAATAAACTATAGATAGGATATAGATAGGCATTAGGGTTTCTTAATTTCTTATAATATTTTCTATTGTTTTTAAACTACCTATTAGTTATTAGCAACCTAGTATTTTACTAAGGAGCGGTAAACCCCTAGTTTAGAGGTTTCTAAACTACTAGTATATAGCTACTAGTATATATTAAGCTGTCTAGAAAGGATTTATATATATAGAACTATAGCGCCATAGCTGAGAGGCCGTATGTATAGTATTGTATATAGTATAATATAGTAGATATAAAAATAAAATATAAAAACTTTACTCTCAATTAACCTCTTTTACCTTTAATACCTTAACGCTAAATTAATAAGCTAAATTTAAGTATATTAGAGCTTTATATTAGCTATATAGCTTATATACTAACTTATATAATAAATTTATAATTCTATAGCTCTTTTAGAGTTTTAAATATACCTTCTAAGTAAGTAATTCTCTAAATTATATGCTTTTAATATATATTTTTAAAAAAAAGGCCTCTAGAACTATTTTTTTATTTTAAGAAGATATCTTTTTTCTTTTCTCGGTTTTATATTATACCGCTTACTAGTTTCTTAGTTATTTTAATATATTAGTTTTAAATTACCAATTTTAAATTTTAATCCTTTTTAGAAAATTCGTTTTTCGGGGTTCTACCTTAGCAATTACTTAATTATTAGATTTTCCGCTATTTTAGGCTTTCTTTTTTACTAAGATGAATTATTTAATATATAGTCTCTTACTTTATTTACGTTAGGAAAACTATAAGATAATAGAGGCTACTAGATTTGAAATTAACGATAGCTATTATAAGTTCTCCTCCTTTTAGTCTATATTAAATACTTAGTTATATAGAAAATAAGGAAATAAATAGGGTGGTTTGATTTTAGTTAGCTAGCTAGCTTTAAATAGTAGCTAAGTTTTAAAGATCTAAGCTTAACGCTAATATAAAACCCTAAGTACCTACTACTAGACTATCCCTTTGTCTGGTAGGTTTTGCCTATACTAGTAGGGGGTAGTACGCTCGAACAGCAGAGCATAATTATTAAGTATAATTGTATACAAGTTTATTTGTAATCTATATTATTTAAATAAAATTGTATCTAGCAGTCCCCTCCTTATAAATCGCGACTTTACGGAATAAGGAGGGACTGCTAGACGCGATTCCATTTAAATAATGTAGATTACTAATAAATTTGTATGCAATTGTACTTAACGAGTTAGCTACCTAAACGAGACAGCTACCTATTCGAGATAGTATACGGACTCTTGCCAAAATCAATACCCAAATCTACCCTATTATATAAATACACTATAATCCATTAGTAGTTCCTTCTAAACCTTCTTTATAAAGGTAATAATTCCTTATAATATAGCCCTCCTTTCTTTTACTATAGCCTCTTCCTACTCCTTTTAAAGCTTTTCCTTATTTTTATTTTAAGCCTTAGCTATAGACAGAACTCGCGCCTTCCTATATATAGCTTTTATCTTACTATAACGCTACTTCTTCTACTTTTTAAAAAGCTCTTTGTTAGGAAAACGGGAAGTAGTATAGGAAATTTAGTTTCGCTAAAAGTGTTTTTAGGGCCCAGGGCCAGCTTTTAACTACATTAGCAAACCCCCTAGAGTAATACGCTAGCTTTCTGCCATATTAGCTAAGCCCTAGAGCTATACGCTAGCATTACGCTAGCTTACGGCTATAAAATAAATATTGTTAGTATTATTGCATTTATTGCTATTAGGGTATTAAAACCCTAAAGGCCTCCTGGTAGGCTCCTACAGTGGGGTGTCATAAGTGTCCGTGCCCAGACCACACCAAATGTAATAATTTTCGCTGAATTACTATACAGCAACTGCACAATCAATTCTATAGCTTTAAAATAGTTATAAGGCTTATCGCTATATAAGATATGGCTATTATAACCTTTTTTTAAAGTCTTAAATCTTATAGTCCCTTGTTAAAAGCCCTTATGTTTTACCAACTTTTTACCAAACTTACTATTTTTAGCATATGTTTTCTACTACCAGATATTAAAAATATTTCTTAAAAATCTAAGATTTTATAAAGATTTGCTATTACTAAAACTCTCTCTATTTAAATTTTTATATAAAAAATATATAAATTTATTAGAAGGCTATAAAGCTAAAAAATAGGAAAAATATGCAATTCTCCATACAAATTCCAATTTTTTAACTTCACAATCCTATAATAAACTTTTATGCTTTTAAAATAATATTCTAAATAGAACAAGTTATAATAACAATAAATCTT
>Ga0307507_10000518_pt1 | contig 81511 bp, 18 predicted proteins | sample 7_EM_MG_FD_207223 | JGI IMG/M metagenome (GOLD analysis project Ga0307507, IMG submission 207223) | Populus trichocarpa ectomycorrhiza microbial communities from riparian zone in the Pacific Northwest, United States - 7_EM | ecosystem: Host-associated > Plants > Roots > Unclassified | place...
AGTTGTATATATCATTATCCTAAACACTATATTTATTTTTAGTCTTTTTAATAAGCTTAAACTATCTACTAATAACCTTTAAATATTTTTACTGAATTCTCTAATAGTCCTTTACTTAGTTAAAAACCATTTTAAGTTCATTTAAATGCGTTATAAATCTCTTTATTTAGTTTTTATTTACTAGCTTTCTACCCCGCGTAGCTAATAGTTTATTTACTATATCTTCCACCTTATACTATTAGGGGGTAAACCCTTATAAATCAAAGTTAAGAATATATTAAATAATCATCTACTATTTAGTCTAAGTAAGCTTATAGCAGTTTAGGACATAATCGCGTTATATCTGCGTTTTTTAACATATTAGCAAAAAGTACAGGAATTAATATTAAACAATTTAGCAATAGCTTTAGCACTTAAAAATTAGCTTTAAAGATAGGCTTATAAAGCTAGATTACTTCTACCATTTTTTTTAAATGGATTGTATATTGTTTTGTTAAGATATAGTCGTATAAAGGTAGATGGTGGACACCAAGGAAATTATCGGACACTTAGTAATGTCGGACACTCGGTAATGGAATACGTTAATAAATACCCAAATAATAAGTTTATTTAAGAGACGCTTAAGCTAATCTAAGATGGCGCTAAATACTCTAAAAGGATTTCTTTAAGTAAATATAAAACCTATAGAGACTGTTTATACTTGATGAACTAGATCTAAGGATAAAAGAATGAATAAAGCTATAGAATCTAACTACGAGGAATATAGGCCTTAATATAGGCCTATATCTACGGGGTCTGGGGTGACTACTACGTATACCGAAGTAGTTGCCGCGGAGACCGAACGGGAAAGGGTGTCTGCTTATGTAAGCAGGAAATGCATGTGGAGGACTCCTCTAGAACCATCGTCATACCCCCTAGTACTCCACTAAAAATAGAAGCAGACCCTTCCTAAATAAGTGTTAAACTTATTAATATATAAAAGAAACACCTTGTAATCCTCTAAGTGTATTATAGGTCCTACTTAACCTCTCCCTAAGCTGTAATTAATCACCTGTTATAAGCTCTACATCATTCTTATCCCCCATTTAAAAGTCATCAGCATTAGTTAAAATTATTAAATAGTGTATTCTCTAAGGATTTGCTAACCTATGTATGATTTCCTACTTAGGTTTAGTGTCTATATCGCATTAAACAAGGCCTAGCTACTTGACGAAGTTCCTAAACTAAGTTGTTAATAGTGGCTTTATAAGACCGTCTACCACTATACTGCTTATAGGAACATGCTGTAGGTGGATTACGCCGCTTTGAACCTTGTTATAAATGTAGTGCTAGTATAGCTTAAAGTGCTTAGTGTGCGCGTGGTAGTTGTCGCTTTTAGCAAGACTAATAGCTGGTTAATTATCGCCATATAAATGTATTAGTAGTAGATCCTTTCTGGTGTAGCCTAAATTAGTAAGTAATTAATGGAGCTATAAGGCTTCTTTGGCCGCATGCGTTATTACTATATACTTAGCCTCCGTGGTAGAGGTTATAAGAATTAACTGCTTGCTTGACTTACGTAAAACTAGGCCCCTGCTAGCTTATAGATATAGCTAGAAGTTAACTTCCTATTAACCGCATCTGCGAACGCTATATCGCTATAGCCGTGTAGTTATAGGTTAGGTATATTACCTAGTACGCTTCCGCCATACTCCCTATTGTAATTAGGTGTAGTATAGTCCGTAACTAACGTCTTAGCGAAGGCTTTTGGAGGTGGCTGCTGCCCTTAGGGTAAGCCGAACTCTATGCCTAAGTTAATTATCCCTGCGTGGTAGGCAAGTATTTACATCGCGGCTTCTATATATAGTTTGGTAGGGTTATATAGGAACTAATAGAGCTTTCCTATAGCCTAGGCTATATTAGGCTGAGTCTAATTGCATAGATAGAGTAGAGAGCCTATTAGTGATTAATACCGTTTTATTAGCTCCAGCGGAGCTTAATCCTTAGGCTCGCGTGGCTTAAAGTCTATTACAGATAGGTAAATTGGTGTAGAGGCCAGTGCATAGTTTTCCATATGGAATATATATAGGATCTTCCTAATATAGGCGTCCTGTATTAGTTAAATTGATTATACCTGGCGGTTCCTTACAATTTAAATACCTAGGTAGTACGCAATTAGGCCTAAGTCTCTCACTTTGTACTTGTTCCTAAGTGCTTCTTTAAGCAATTTAATTGTTTATATATCTTATCTAATTAAGATAAGGTTATTAACATAGACGATAATAACTTGGCCGCTTTGCTGGCTAATAAAGACGCATAGGTTAGCTGGAATTAGTATATATTTAAGGGTAATAAGGAAGCCCTTAAGCTCCTTATACTAAAGACGTGGCGCCTGCTTAAGACCGTAGAGAGCCTTGAGTAGTAGGCCTATAAGAGTAACACCGACCTTTTAATACTGGCGATATCCTTCTGGCAGCTAAATATAGATGTTCTTGCGGTCAAGCTTCCTATTAAGGAAGGCAGTAATTACATTTAAGTGCTTGCACTCTAGATTATATACAGCAACCAGGGCCATTAGTAGCTTAAATATACTAGGTTAAACGACGCCTGTGAACGTGTCGTCATAGTTAATTCCTAGGCGCTGCTTATTACCGCATAATACCAGCTGTGCTTTCCATCTAAATAGGATATTGTTCTCATTAAATTTATATATAAAGACCTATTTAATAGGTAGAGCCTTGGCTCTGGATAGAAGTTTAACAATCTTAAATAAGTTATTAACTATTTAAGACTCCCATTTCTTATCCGTCGCGGCCTCCCACTCTTTCTTAAATATTGAATTTATGGCTTCCTTCTAGTTCCGTGGCTCTAGAGGTAGTCCCTTGGTTATCCTTATCTACTAAGGCTGCGATAGAGCACCTGCGAACGCGTAGGCGAAGGACGGGGTAAGGTAGGTGGCTTTTATAGCCAGCTCCTTCCTTCCAGATTTATGGAGTACGCTATAGTTAAGCCATGGCTTTGATCATGTGCGCGTGTTTACTATATTACGTGTATTAATCTCAACTTCCTCCTCTAAGTACTTAGTTAGAATCTGCTCTAGATCCTCCTGGTAGACGTTCCTTGGGGGAGTTGTTTCCTGGCGGAGGTGTCCTCCTAGATTAGGTAGCTCTTGCTGGTTAAGGCCTACCTATTCGTTATTAGTGAGGGGAGGTCAATTGGGCTGCGGTGTGATATCGTGATCGTTAGAGGCACCCCCTGACTGAGAGTCACCCCCGGACTGCGAGGCCCGAGAGACCTCATCTGCCTCCTGCAGTGACTAAGCAGCCTCGCTTCCTTCCTGCAGTGACCGAGCAACCTCACTTGTCTCCTACGAGGCCCGAGAGACCTTGTCTTCTTATAGGGCCCGAGAGACCTCTGGTACAGTGTCCTTGGTAGGAAGTTCCTTGAGTGGTACCCAGTAGATATCGTCGTCGCCACCTTCTTCTTTACTAATTGGTGTAGTGAGAAAGGTTCCTAATTTGTTAAAGGTGATGCTGCTTAATTAAACGACCTTGTTCTTATAAGGTAGGTAGACGCAATATATGTGTGAGCCTTTGTAGCCAACCAATCGTCCTTTCTAAGCTCTTGCAATGAACTTATTACCCTATTGCCGCTAAGGGTCTTTTTTATTAATGTGGACGTAGACGGGACAGCTATAGATCTTCTAGTTGGCGTACATAATTGTAGAATCGGTGTTACCTAGGGCGAGAGCCATTGCTTGAGCGGGTAGAGCTTAGTCCTTATTAACTAATATAGGCAACATATTAAGCCTGTGTACGGCTGCCTTGGCGACTTTAGGCTAGAGCTTTAGTGGTAATTAAGTCTTAATTAACATTACCCTAACCCTTTCTTTGACTAGGTAATTGGCCTTCTCTACTATTCTATTTTGGTATGCGGTATATAGGGTAGAGACCTTAGTAAGTATACCTTCGTCCTTAAAGAAATTGGTTATATCCTTACTAAACTACTTAGCAGCTCTATCTAATCAGAAGCAGCTAATTGTTATTTCTATTTAAGTCTTAATTATACAGACAAACTGCTTTAAGGTAGAGGCCGCGGAGCCTCTATTTAATATATAGTAGATCCATCTAAAGCGTGTTTGGTTATTAGTAAATAGTACCCAGTACTTCTCACCGTGGAGGCCTTTATGTTTTAATAGCCCTACTATATTAATATGCACCTTTTCAAATATGCAATTGCTGCGTCGTTGAGGGTGTCTTAATATTTGCTTCTTGGCCTTTCTAAGGTAACAGTCCTTGCAGTAAAATATCTTATCTTTAGTAACTACAATCCCCTTTATGCTCCTAGCGAGGAGACATATCTAGGTAGAAGGAAGGTGTTGTAGTCTCTTATACTAGGTCTCTATAGTAGCTTTAGTAAGGACGCCTTTCTTATAGAGGCGCGATTGTGTAGTAGCTAGAGCTATTACAAAGGGAACCTCCGTAGGGTTATCTACTAATATAAACGTATTAAGTCCGTTAATACAAGGGATATAGGCTATTTCTGCCCAACCTTTAACGAGGTTAATTGTATTATAGAGACCATTAAAGAAGACCCCCTTCCCTTATAGAATACTAAGCGAGACGACATTTATAAAGAAGTTAGGACAGTAATATACTTTAGTAAATATAATTATATGGGCCGAGTGGTTAGTTCGGGTGACTATTAGCTCGACTGATCTAACGGCAATGGCCTTTATTAGGCCTCCTCCCGTCTAGATTTAAAGAGGTTTAATTTCCTTATACTACATGAACCTCCTAATGTCGTTGCATATGTAAATATTTAAGCAACTATTGGCTATCTAGGAGTTCTTAATATTCGTTCCTAAAGCCATAGCTGCTGGCTCAATGGCCTATATAGCAAAGATTAAATTAATTGCTAAATTAGTAGCTTGAGAGGGGCGATTGGATGTCCCCTTGGAGGCCTTATTTGTATTTAAGGCTGCTCCATTACCTAAGCGCGAGAGCCGCTTTTCTCCAGGTCTCTACTATTTGGGCCTTAGATAAGCGTGCTTTATCTAGCAGCCTTCTTCGCCACCTAGATAACCTTGCTTGCACTATCTATACCCGTTTAAAGCATCATTGGCAGAGCCTTGATTGCCTAATAAGGCACCGCGGCCGGCTTCTCTATTACCTCTGCCGCGACTATAACTATTGCCGCGTCCTTAACCTAACTGATTATTTAAACGTGAGTTACCTAGTAGCTTATTAACCGTGGCGAAGCTCTTAAGTAAGTCCTTCTGCCGAGCCTCGTTAGTAAGGTTAGCTATTAATTAGAGTAGTAAAATCGTGTAGCCGTCGCGAATCTTATTATGTTGGATTTGAGCCTATATAGGGAAGTGTTTGTTAACGGCGTTAATAAATTAATAGTTAATGATCTTGTTATCTAGGGCAAGCTTCACCTGCTTAACTCCTTAAACTGCTTCCTAATAACGGCTTAAGGAGTAATTGCTTAGTTTAATTAAAAGTAGAGCTTAACAAAAGTCTCCTATATATTAGCCTCATGGATTAAGCCATAAGCCTTAAATAACTACTTGAGGTGATTAATATAGTCCTTTGCCGTCTGCTTGTGCTCTAAGGCAGTAATAATCTCTTTGTTAATTATACCAAGGATAACTAAATAGACCTTACCGTCTTCCTTGCTGTACTAATTAAGCTTCTTCTTATGCTTATTAGAGAGTGCCTTATTGGTTAAGCAAATTGAGTTATTAGTATCCGTAATAATTTGAGTCCTCTTAAGGATCTTATCTCACTCCTCCTTATCGGCGTCCTTTAGTACTTAATTAATAGATACTGTAGGTTTTTCTTCCTAGAGCTTTAGGTAGGGAGGTGGCCCCGCACCTTCCTAAATAATGTATAGAAGGCCCTTACCATGTAGGTACGTGCTGAGCTGCGTCCAATATTGGTGCTAATTTAAACCGTCTTTCTTGAGGCGTTAAATGTCTGGATAGTCTTTATCTATGGTAACGCGTAAATAAATGAATTTGATGTGTATATAAACGAATTTGACGCGTAAAAAAGAATGAATTTGACACGTAAAATTTGATAATAGGAAATGACTTTGTACGTAGGTGTGGTCACCTTTGATATGGCCTATAGTAAGGCGTTAAATGTAGGGTAGTAAGATATGACTTAGTACGGGTGTAGTAACCCTTTATGTAACCTATGGTAAGGTGTCAATCTTCTAATATTGCAGCTTGGTAGCAATGAGTGCTTATAACCTAATGAACTAGATCTGAGGATAAAAGAATGAATAAAGCTATGGAATCTAACTATAAGGAATATAGGCCTTAATATAGGCCTATATCTATGGGGTCCGGGGTGACTACTACGTATACTAAAGTAGTTGCTGCGGAGACCGAACGGGAAAGGGTGTCTGCTTATGTAAGCAGGAAACGCATGTAGAGGACTCCTTTAGAACCATCATTAATACTATTAAAACCGCCTAGTAGTACCTAACTATAACGAACTTAAGCTTAAGCTCCTTAAATATGTATATAATTTACTAGTAGCCAGTTACCTAGGCCGAGGAAAAACCCTAGAACTACTCTAATAAGAATACTATTAGCTAAATATATATAACATAATATAAAGATATGTCTTTAGCTGCTATACCTATTAATAAGCTAAAGCTTTGCATAAGACGTATAATGGCTTTTTAAAGTTACTGCCTGTTCTGGACCAAAGATAGAAGGATATCTTAATTAACTTTGTTATTAATCTCCCTATAAGTAAAGGCTGTTACGGCGCTAGTGGAAAACGGTACTGGTAAATTGCCGTTAGATTACCGCAACTTGCTGTTATGTGATGGCAAGTTGCCGTCACGTGACTAAAGGATTGTATATAGCTTTAAGTGGTGCTTCCGTTCTTCCCCTTTTCTTTCTCTAGCTTTGGATCCTCGTTTATAGACAATCCAATTGTATAGGCTTGCATATATCCTTCTTGCTATGCTCATGCCTTAATTAACTAAGTCGCTAACATTATCTAAAGCTTATTACTACTCTTTTCTTCCTAAGAAGGAACTTAAATATATCTATAAGGATATAGAATAGGACCCTAAGGACATTACTAGGACTATAAGGATAGGACAGAACTAAAAGAATATGAATAGAACGCGAAACCTAAGAATAGGACATACACGGACTAGAATCCCTAGAAAATAAACAAATACTAGAAATTACCTAATACCCCTACCACTATGCTAAGAAATATAGCAGCCGGCAAAGCCGCTATAGGACCTGCAAATACCTCTAATAGTAAAACAGTCGCCGTCTCAACCCCCTAGGAAGAGCTCGCAGCAGCTAATGCTGAAATTAAATAGCTTTGAGAACTACTTAAAACTAGAGACACCCCTATACCTAGCAAGGAGTTATTAGACACCTAGAGACTTACTATAGTCCTTAAGGCCCTAGCCCAACGTACAGTATTAGCATTATCGCGGTCCGTGAAGGTTGTGGACCCCCTGTTGCTTATGGGCGGAACTAACCCTATATTTAATAATTGGAAGCTTTAACTATAAGACAAGCTTAAAGTCAATATAGACCACTTCCCTACTACTTAAGCTAAGATGGCCTATATCTTTGGCCGTACTGGTGGGGACGCATAGACGCACCTATGTCTATAATACGCCCAGGATTTAGCAGACCCCTTCCTCTCTAGAGAAGAGATAATTAACTACCTATCTTCTATTTATAAGGACCTCTTTAAGATATAGAACGTCCGACTTAATTATAAAGCCCTTAATATAAAAATAATGGAGACCTTTTTGGCCTTTTAGACCTATTTTTTACACCTAGCTAGCCAGGCCTAAATCCCCTAAAAAGACCTACTACTAGACCTATTTAATAAGCTCACCTTAGACCTATAGTGGGCTGTGCTACCAGTCTTTACCACTATATAGACGCTAAAGGAACCAATGGACTAGTGCTTGGCTATTAATTAAGGCCTTTGTTAAATTAAGGTATATACCAAGCGGTATAAAGCTAGGAACCCTTTAAACCAGACCATAAGTAATATAAGAACAGCTAATAGTGCCCTAGTACGGGCCGTAACTCCTGCAGCACTAACTGTTTAGCCTGCCGTTAATCTAGCAGCTAGTTGCGTAGCTAGTCCTACTATGGGCCCAATACAGACTTGGCTAATATATAGCAACCCCTATAGACAAGCCCTTAGTAATCAAGGAGCTTGCTTTTTATATGGCTAAAGGGACCACTTTGCAAAAGACTGCCCTATAGTAGTAAAGATAAATAAGGTCCTACTAATTTAGGAGGATAGTATAGAGCTAGAAAAAGAGGAACCCTAGAGGAAGACTCCTCTCTAGGGTCAAAAGGGATTAATATATTACATATTAATCTAGGTTGGCTAGTTAATAAAAGAAGCTGCACTATCCCTTATACTTTATTCTGCAATAGATATTAAGTTTTAACTTCTACTTTAGCTAACTCTAGAGTAAATACCTGTAATGGGACTAGCCTAGTTACAGTAGGAATGTCTTAGTGAAACACTCAACAGATGAATTCCGACGCTTTGATCAAATTCTGCCAAATTCCGCCGACTCGATTAAATTCCACCAACTTCTACTAATGTAATGGAATTTGGTCAAAACCTATCAAAACCCGCGTGCGTATATGCCCACACGTCTGCTGCTAAGACTCCTAAATATTTAGTTATAAGCTTCCTATGTTCCTTTCTCTTCTTTACGTAATATCTTATTCCTAGCAAGAGCTATATACCCTTAGATTTAGATAGAATTTATACTATTCCTTTAAATCTTCCCTAAAGTCTCTTTACGCCCTTATATTATATTATATTAAAACAACCACTATCAAAACGGCAAACAAACTTAAATCCCCCACGTTAATAAGCATTATGGCCCTAGTTAGGGAATAGTTAACTATAATGCAACAGTCCTTTACAGAAGCCTTAGCCCAGCAGCAAGCAATATTTGAAGCTCAATACTAGCAATTAATTAGAGCAATCCGCGAAGAACTTTATAACCTTAAGACATTTACATTAGAGACCCCAATAATAACACCTGTAGATAAGATTAAAATAACTGTATATAAACTTAGCCCGTTAAATATAAACCCTAAACTAGTAATAGTAGCTTAACCTATACCTATAACAAACCCAATATATAACGGAGCCTTATAGGAGGTACTACGGTGGACTTGTTAAAGGGCTAAATATATAGGTATAAACAATAGTCAATAACGTAATAATAACTGGTGGAGTGGTTACCCAACAGATTAACTCTAATTGTATTCTAAGATTCACTACAAAGAGAGAACTATCTGGGTAGGGACTGTGGTCCTTTAAATACATAACCATATGCCTAAGAAATCCCTTTGCTCTATAAGGTATGTGTGCTCTATATACTCTGTCCTATAGATTATATAGATTACACAGATTATATAGATTACATTACGTGACCTTAGCTATTATTCTTTATTATATAGTTCTACTAGATCCATTCTAAACCATGCCCTTATTAACCAACTAGCTTCTTCCAACTCCTCTCTAAGTAGTTATAACATTGTACTTAAGCTGTCCGTAACACCATCTCCCTCCTCTTTATCTTTATCCTTAAAGATTCCTAACATCTCTAAGTTATCCACTAGAGGTGTAATGTCTGTTTAATTAATTTAGTTAATATCTTTACTTACTATACCTTCTAAGGTTTCTAAACCTTTGGCCTCTTCTTCTATAGCTTATTAGTTTCGCACCGTTGCTGCAATACTATTTCTTAGTAAGATTATGCCGTCTCTATGTTCTCGTTGTGCGAAAGAGGGGTTAGTTTGTATTGCGCTAGCGAGTCCCTTATCTTGGCAACCCTCCTCTTACTTAGAGTGCACTAAAGCAAACATGCGGTCATCCTATAATATTTGCTCCATCTCTAACGCTAAGTGTACGCGTCTTATGACTCTTAACAGTTTTCTAGTTCCCTAAGTAACTTATTATAGGGTCTTACATTTAATCTGCCGCTGCAAAGCTTAATAATAAACTATTAAGTGCCTTAGGTGAGATTTGTTGTCTTTAAGACGAAGACCATACTTATACTAAGTAGGTAAGAAACAAAGAGCGTTATACCCTTAAAGGCCATACCTCTGCTCATGCTTAACTGCTTTATCTTAAGAAAGTGTATAAGAAGGTTTATTCTAAGGAATAGAAGCTTATTTAACAGGGTTTATCTAAGCTAGGTAATAAGAGAGTAGCGTTTCTAGAGAAGGAAACAACTTTAAGTAGCGTAGCAGTTGCTCTTTCTAGGTCCCCCTTAGGTAACTTGTCCTTTAGCGATCCTTTTTTAATGCTTCCTAACCTGCTTTTTTCTAATACTCCTATACCTTTCCCATAGCATTCTCTAGGTTACTTAGTAGTTCCTAGGTAGTCTTACTATAGCCTATCCACTTTGCTTTATACTATATTTCATCATCAACATCCTTATAACTAACAATCTTTAAAACTTACCATTTATCCTCCTCTTATTCTCTGTATATGTCTGCCTTATAAACTAGTAGCTTAACATTCCCATATACTGGTTCTAGCATTGCGATATGCTATACAGGGTAGATTTTTATTTTGGCTAGTAAGTTCAACTTATACGTAACCAATAAAATTCTTTTTGTGATTTTAAAGGGTCCTAGTCTAATATGGTCCAACTTCTTACTTAGTCGTCAACTTTTAAAATTTTTGTGTAGTAGCTATACTTTATCTCCCTCCTTAAGATCTGGTCCCTTAGATCTCTTAGCATTATAGTACCTTTTTATTCTTTCTTATACCATCTTAGCTATTTCCTTAAGGTCTACATAAAGATTTATTAACGTCTTTATTCTTTCTTTAGCTGTGCTACTTATTTTCTTTGCTTAATATAGTAATAACAACGTTCTTGGTTTATACCTGTAGTTCGCCTTAAATAGTAACATTCCCATTCCTTCTTATAGTGTTGCGTTATATGCAAACTATATAACTGGTAATAATAATACCCAATTGTTTTATGCGTGGTTAATATAGTGCCTTAGATACTATTCTAGTGTCTAGTTTAACCTTTCCGTTTATCTGTCTGTCTGTAGATAATACGCTGTTAAGATTACTGCGCGAACTCCTTGTTCCACCAAGAATACCTCCCAAAATGCTACTATAAATCTTAGATCTCTGTCTAATATAATCTTATCTAGTGCTCTATATCTTGCGAACACTTCCTTAATATAGATTCTAGCGATATCTTCTGCTAATATTTCTTCTATACAAGCTATAAAGTACCCCTACTTTATAAGCTTATCCACTATTATTAAGATCGCGTTATAATCTTATCCACTAATAGGATCTTTTAACTTTAGTAACTTAATAATAAAGTCCCATAATATAACTTCCCATAGTCTTTCTAGTATTTCAACAGGTTGTAGCTCTCTATACGGCTTATACCTTATTAGTTTATTCCTCTAGCAATCTAGATATTCCTTTATAACTTATTTTACTAGTCCCCAGATTCCTTAAACAATATACTCCTCTTAAAGTCTTAACACTAAGCCTATAGCTCCACTATATCCTTAAATTAGTCCCTTATAAAACGACTTAATAAACTCTTTTGCGATAGACCTTGGAATATAAGTTGCCTCTCTGTTCTTATATTATTCCGTGTCTAGATCCTCTACCTATACATTTTAGATTTTCTACGTCCACTCACTTTCTAGTAACTTATAGACTTAACTTTCTTTAGTCGCTGCGATTTTTGGATGATTATACCTAATTAATCCGTCTTAATCTTTTCGCAGTAAAGCCCCTGACGGCTTTTCTCTGTTTTACAACTCCGCCTTTCTACTAAGTGCGTCTGCTCTTGCGTTTTTAGTACCCTTAATATACTAAATTTCGAAATAATATTCTGCAAGCATTTCCACCCATCTAACTTGCCTTTGGTTTAGCTCTTTTGTTATTAGGAATCCTATAAGATTCTTATAATCCGTCCTAACCATAAATAGTTTTTCTGTGCCTTGTAAGAATGCTCTCTATTCCTTAAGTGCTGCAACTATACCTAACAACTCCTTGTTGTAAATGTCGTAGTTTAACTCTAGTAGTGTCATCTTTTAACTATAATATACCACTGGATGCTATGTGTCTAAATGCTTCTATAGTAAGCATGCTCCTAGTATAAAGTCTAATATATCTGTCTTAACAACCATTTCTAGCTTTGGTTAGTAGATCTTAAGGATTAGTTCCTAGATAAACAACTCCTTAAGTTCTTTAAACAGTTTTCTTTACTCTTCTATCTAAACCCACAGTTCCTCTTTCTTTGTTAGCCTTATAAACAGCTTAATATTCTTTAACCACTGTATAATAAACTTCCTATAGTAGTTGTAGAATCCTAGGAACAATCTCAACTATATAGCATTCTCTGGTTCTTACCAACTTACTATAGCCTTAACTTTCTTTAAGTCCATGCTAATCTTTTCTAGTTTAATAATAAATCCTATAAAATCAGTTTTTCTTATAAAGAACTCACATTTCTTAATTGCTACTAGTATCTGTTCTTCTTATAGTCTCTTTAAAACCCACTTAATATATTCTCCATATTCTTCCTTACTCTCTAAGTAGATAATAATGTCGTTAAGGTATACCATAATAAACTTATTAAGGTGTTCTCCTAATACACTATTAATTCATTTTTAGAATATTGCTAGTGCGTTTATAAGCCCAAATTGCATAACTAGTAGTTTATATAGTCCTTCCTTTAACCTAAAAGCTACTTTCCACTTGTCGCCTTCCTTAACCCTAATCTAATGGTATACCTACCTTAGATCTATCTTTATAAAGATCTTTGCGTTGCCTATCCTATCTTAGATTTTGCTAATTAAGGGTAAAGGATACCTATCTTTCCTAGTAATACTGTTTAACTGTCTATAGTCTATACACATCCTAAGTTTTCTGTTTTTCTTTAAGATAAGCAACACTGGATATCCTACTAATAACTATAACGGTCTAATATATCCCTTTTATAAGTTCTCCTAGACAAACTCTTTAAGCGCTATTAACTTAGTTTTAGTAAGCTTATAGGTTAAAAAGAACTTTAAACTTATTCCTAATTCTAACTCTATCTTATAATCCTATGCTATATACTCTAACAGCTTTTCACTTTCTGGTAACCATAACTTTTTACCATACTTATGGTATCTCCTTAGTATATAACTTAAGCTCTACTTAGTCTTTTTATATATTGCTCCAACTTAGTACTATACCAACTTAGTTTGCTGTCGCACTTTACGTTATTAAGTATCCCTAATATTAACATAACCTATAACCCAATCAATCTTTAGATTATACTTTTATAACTAAGGCATTTCTAGTATCGCCTCGTCCTTTCCTAATAGTAGGATATTAAAAGATATCTTAACTTATCTTCCTTTAATAGTTAACTAAATAGGTCCTGTTTTAAGATTAATAATGCCTCCTCTATAGGCTATCTAATCTCCTAAAATTATTATAAGTAGATATAGATATTCCTTCTATCTGTATAGTAACCCTATCCTTTCCACTGCTACTGGTAATATATAGTTCCTTATCACTCTACTGTCTACCAACGCTTTAAACTGCTGATTTTACCACTTAACTTATAAATTCAGGTGTTAACCTTAAATTCCCTTAAGGGTCTAAGGCTCTACTACTAGTTCCCTCTAGTCCTATAAGCCTCCCCTTTTCCTAACTGTTAGCTACTAGATCCTACTTGTACTTAGTCCATCCTAGGCCAATACTTAGTTCTTTTCTTTTCCTCTATATGCTATAAACAAGTGTTTTCTAGACAATTCCACCACTGTCTTCCGTCTAGGCATTCTTCTATAAAGAATCTTTCTAGTTAAAGTATTAGGTCCCCCTAACTCTATACTTCTACTAGGTGCCATCTATATATATACTTAGCATCCCTAAACCGTCTTTTGTCTGGTGCCTAATATATTTTCACTGGGTATTTCCGGTTCTTATCTTTAGGTGCTCTGTGTATGTTATATATATTATCTATATAAGCTATCTACAATAGTGTATAATGCGCTAGGTGCTTTAGGTTAACTCTTAGCTTATCTCCATCCTTAAGTTTAAACCTATACTATATTAACCTAACTTCTGGTATCTCTGTTATAGGTACTAAGATTTATTACTTATTTCTCTAGTCCCTAGATCCTTCTTCTAGGTTCTTTAATATTATAATTAATGCTCCTTTAATGTGATTTATACGTTTCTCTATAATAGGTTGGTTTTAGATAACTTTTTCGTCTAGCCACATATAGAAATCTTCCCATTTGTTGTTGTGTTATTGCCTATACCACTTTCTATATAACTGGTTTAGTGTATATAGTCTGTCTGTTAGAAAGTACCTTATTATTACTGCGTTGTGACATTCTTTAGTATATCTTTCTTCAAACCTAGTTAGAATTCCTAGATCCTCTTCTTATTCCAGTTTGTTTAACCACTTTACTCTAGGCGTACCTGCCTTAGGCCTATTGGTGACTCTTTATATAGGTGCTCTGTCCCTTACACGACCTGCTATAGACCTTTTATCCAGCTTTTATTCTTGCTATATAATAATTCTTAACCTAAACTCATCTATAGTTTCTTGTTTTCTGCATCTTGCAGCTAGATCTTTAAAGTTCTCTTACTTCTTAATCTCTATATTAACTTTTTAACCTTTAGGCTAAACACTGTGTTTACCTGGAACAGACATTCTTACTTATTCCCCAAACTTATAGTTCTTAAACTTACGTCCTATACTCATTCGTTTGTCACTAAACTAAGTAACTGCCCTTTCCCATCGGTTTTCGTCCGTTATGGGTCCTTGGGTGTGTCTCATCTCGTCTTAAAAGTCTTAAGCATCTTATGTCTTATCTTAAGAATCTTAAGCCTGTGGCCTTTTGCCTTTATTAAGTAATAAGCTGGCACTAGCAGTTATCTGCTTGCCTAGTTTCTTCTAAACACTGCTTCTTTCATCTCGTAAAGCAATAGATGTTATATCCAATAGTGTTATAACGTCCGTTACTAACCCTTATTGTTGAACTGGATCGTATTTCCTTACTACTATCTTGATACTGGCTTCAAGTCTAGAACCCTATGTCTCAATACTCTGCTCCTTACCTCGTATGTCTCATCGAATGTCTTATCGAATGTCTAAATACTTGTTTCCATTACCGAATGACGACGTAGTCGTCATTCTATTTGCAACCTATTTGTTACCTATCTGGTGTATATATAGAGGCTCTAGAAGCCCTCTTTAATAGACAGAGTTCTTATACCTAGTTGTCCGTTTAATAGTTATAAGCCCGGTCTGTCTACTAAATTATCTTTAATTCTAAAGCCTTTATTCCAATTAATTATTATCTTAATTATAGACAACTATAATAATGAATTCTTAACAAGAAACTAAACCCGTTATTATATTATCCGTTATCCTTGCAAGCCTAAATAATTAGGATAAATAGATTAAGGTTATTAAGTTAAAAGCAAATAACAATTGTCTCTAGGAGTATGTTAACCTATTAATACCTAAGACTAAACTGCCAAAGCTTAAAGAACCTGTTTGAGCCTTACCTAAGGATACCAATAGCTGGGGGAAGACGAAGCTCGCAGAGCTAGATAAGGAGGAGGAGAAGGAGCTCTATACGCTTAAAGCCGACTATAGGGACGATATGAAGCTATATAGAAAACAGCTGTTAGCTCTTAATACGTTGCGCAGCCACATCTAAAGCTTAATCTTACGTACCTACCTCATCTACACGTTTAAATGCGTTACTACCTATAACGTTCTGGTGTTACTAAAGCAGAGAATTGCTCCAACTAATAATACCCGAAAGCTTTAAGCAGCCACCCAGTATGTAAAGCTTAAGAAAGCGCCTCGGAACTAGAACTTTGAGGTCTGGTTAGAGGAGTAGGAGAAGGTGTATACTAAGTGTAAGGAGCTAGGTCTACCTGAAATAAATAGTGACCATTTAGTGAGAGACTTCGTGTACGCAGTCGATTTAATTATACTAAGCTAGTCCGAATATTGGAAGAACTAGCTTGAAAGGATAGAGTAAAAGAAGGAGAAGCTTCCTGGCTGTAATAGAACCTTGTAGTAAGAACTACGGTGGGTCCTGTTATTGGGCTAGGTATATAGGTAAGAACAAATCAACAACGTAATAATAACTGGTGGAGTGGTTGCCTAACAGATTAACTCTAATTGTATTCTGAGATTCACTATAAGGAGAGAACTATCTACGGTAGGGACTGAGGTCCTTTAAATATATAACCGTACTCCTAAGAAATCCTCTCTTGTACGTGAGGTATGTGAGGTACGTGAGGTATATAACAGACCTTATAGACCTTACAGACCTTATAGAGCACACTATGTGACTTTGGTTACCATTTCTCGTCATATAGCTCTACCGGATCCATCCTAGACTGTGCCTGTATTAACCAACTAGCTTCCTGCGACTCTTCCCCAAGTAGTTGTAACATTGTACTTAAAGCGTCCGTAATACCATCTCCCTTCTCTTTATCTTTGTCCTTAAAGATTCCTAATATCTCCAAGTCGTCTACTAGAGGTATAATGTCCGTTTAATTAGTCTGGTTAATATCCTTGCTTATTATGCCTAAAGCTTCTTCTTTTTTTTTTATTCCAACAACGTGCCCGTACTATGGCTGCCATACTATCGCTTAGTGAAGTCATACCGTCTCCGTGTTCTTGTTGTGCGAAAAAGGGGTTGGTTTATGTTGCGCTGGCGAGTTCTTTGTCTTGGCAACCCTCTTCCTGTTTGGAGTATACGAAGTTAAACGTTTAATTGTCCTACAACGTTCGCTCGGTTTCTGACGCTAAGTGTGCGCGTCCTATGACTCTTAATAGTCTTCGCGTTCCCTAAGTAACTTGTGTTTAATCTACCGCTATAAAGCTTAATGGTGAGCTCTTAAGCGCCTTGGATGAACTTCGCCGCTTATAGGAAGTAGAGCAGGAGGCTGTAGCTGCTTAATAGCGTGCCCTTAAAGCCCGTCTATCAGCCTCCACCCGTCTTCTTTGTCTTAAGAAAGTGTGTGAGAAGGTTCGTTCTAAGGAGTAGAAACTGGTTTAATAGGGTTTTAATAAGTTAGGTGATAAAAGGACTAGCTCTCCTCCTGTAAGGGAAATAACTCTGAGTAGCTCGGCAATTGCTCCTCTTGGGTCCCCCTTAGATGACTTATTCTTTGGCGATCCTTTTTTAACGCTTCCTAACCTACTTTCTTTTAATACTCCTTTACCTTTTCTATAGCGTTCTCTAAGTTGCTTAGTGGTTTCTAGGTAGTCTTATTATAGCCTATCTACTTTACTTTATACTATATTTTGTTATCTATATCCTTATAATTAATAATCTTTAAAACTTGCTATTTGTCTTTCTTTTGTTCTCTATACGTGTCTGCCTTATAGACTGGTGGCTTAATATTCCCGTGTGCTGGCTCTAGCATTGTAATATATTATATAGGGTAAATCTTTATTTTGGCTAGTAGGTTTAACTTATATATAACTAATAAAATTCTTTACTTAACTTTAAAAGGTCCTAGTTTAATATGGTTTAATTTCTTGCTTAGTTATTAACTCTTAAAATTTTTGTGTAGTAGCTATACTTTATCTCCCTCCTTAAGATCTGGTCCCTTAGATCTCTTAGCATTATAGTACCTTTTTATTTGTTCTTATACTAGTTTAGCTGTTTCTTTAAGGTCTTTATAAAGATTTATTAACATCTCCATTCTTTGCTTAGCTATGCTACTCGTCTTTTTTGCTTAATGTGGCGATAATGATGTTCTTAGCTCGTATCCGTAATTTGCCTTAAATGGTAATGTCCCCATTCCTTCTTATGGTGTTATGTTGTACGCAAACTGTGTAACTGGTAATAATAATACCCAATTATTCTGTACGTGATTAATATAATGCCTTAGATACTATTCTAGTGTCTAGTTTAGTCTTTCCGTTTGTCCGTCCGTCTACGGATAATATGCTATAGATATTACTGCGCGAACTCCTTATTCTACTAGAAACACTTTTTAAAATGCTGCTATAAATCTTAGATCTCTGTCTGATATAATCTTATCTAGTGCTCTATGTCTTGCGAATACTTCTTTTATATAGATTCTAGCGATATCTTCTGCTGATATTTCTTTAGTGTATGCTATAAAGTATCCCTACTTTATTAGCTTATCTACTATTACTAAAATTATGTTATAATCTTGTCCTGTAATAGGATCTCTTAACTTTGGTAACTTAATAATAAAGTCCTATAATATGACTTCCTATGGTCTTCCTGGTACTTTAATAGGTTATAGCCCTCCATATAGCTTGTGCCTTATTGGTTTGTTCCTTTAGTAATCTAGATATTCCCTTATAACTTATCTTGCTAGTCCCCAGATTCCTTAAATAATGTACTTTTCTTAAAGTCTTAATACTAAGCCTATAGCTCTGTTGTGTCCTTGTGTTATTCCCTTATAGAATTCCTTTATAAATTCTTCTGTAATAGACTTAGGTATATACGTTGCCTCTCTGTTTTTATATTACTCTAAGTTTAGATTCTCTGCCTATGCTTCTTGGATCTTCTATGTCTAATTACTCTCTAGTAACTTATGGATCTGACTTTCCTTGGTTGCCGTAATCTTTAGATAATTATACCTAATTAATCTGTCTTAATCCCTTTATAATAAAGCTCCTAATAGCTTTTTGTTATTCTATAGTTTAGCCTTTCTACTTAGCGCGTCTGCTTATACATTATCTATACCCTTGGTATACTGAATTTCGAAATAGTATTCTATAAGTATTTCCGCCTATCTAACCTGTTTTTGATTAAGTTCCTTTGTTATTAGGAATCCTGTAAGGTTCTTATAGTCCATCTTAACCATAAATAGTTTCTCTATGCCTTATAAGAATGCTTTCTATTTCTTAAGTGCTGTAACTATTCCTAATAACTCCTTATTGTAGATGTTATAGTTTAACTCTAGTGGTGTTATCTTTTAACTATAGTATGCTACTGGGTGCCATCTATCCTAATATTTCTATATAAAGTATGCCCCTAGTATAAAGTCTAATGTATTTGTTTTTATAACCGTCTCTAAACCTAGTTAATAGATCTTAAGAACTGGCTCCTAGGTAAATAACCCTTTAACTCTCTTAAATAGTTCTTATTGCTCCTTCCCCTATGCCTATGGTTCTTTTTTCTTTGTTAACTGCGTAAGTGGCTTAATGTTCTTTAACTATTGCGCTATAAACCTTCTACAGTAATTGCAAAACCCTAAGAACGATCTTAACTGCGTAACGTTCTTTGGTTCCTGCTAATTCACTATAGCCTTAATCTTTTTTAGATCTATACTAAGTTGGCCTAGTTTAATAATAAATCTAACAAAATTGGTCTTCCTGGTAAAGAACTTGTATTTCTTAATTGCTACTAGCATCTGTTCTTCTTGCAGTCTCTTTAAGACCTATTTAATGTGTTCTCCGTGTTCTTCCTTACTCTCTAAGTAGATAATAATATTATTAAGGTATACCATAACAAATTTATCTAGGTGTTCTTCTAATATACTATTAATTCGCTTCTGGAATGTTGCTAGTGTATTTATAAGCCTAAATTGTATAATTAATAGCTTATATAGTCCTTCCTTTAACCTAAAGGCTGCCTTCTATTTGTCGCCTTTCTTAATCCTAATCTAATGGTACGCCCACCTTAGATCTATCTTTGTAAAGATCTTTGCGTTGCCTATCCTATCTTGGATTTCGCTAATTAAGGGTAAAGAATACCTATCCTTCCTAGTAATGCTGTTTAACTGTCTATAGTCTATACACATCCTAAGTTTTCCGTTTTTCTTTGGGATAAATAGTACTGGATATCCTGCTAATAACTATAACGGTCTAATGTATCCCTTATATAAGTTCTCCTGGACAAACTCCTTAAGCGCTACTAACTCTGTTTTAGTAAGCTTGTAAATTGGAAAGAACTTTAGACTTGTTCCCTCTTCTAATTTTATCTTATAGTCTTAGGCTATATGCTTTAACAGCTTTTTACTTTCTAGTGACCATAACTTTTTACCATACTTGTGGTATCTCTTTGGTACATAACTTAAGCTTTGCTTAGTCTCTTTATATATCGCTCCGACTTAGTACTATACCAGCTTGGTCTGTTGTCGCACTTTGCGCTGTTAAGTATTTTTAATATCGACTTGACCTATAACCTAATTGATCTTTGGATTGTACTCCTATAACTAAGGCATTCCTAGTATCGCCTTGTCCTGTCCTAATGGTAGGATATTAAAAGACATTCTAACTGGTTTTCCTTTAATAGTTAACTAAATAGGTCCTGTTTTAAGATTAATAACGCCTTCTCTATAGGCTATCTAATCTCCTGAAATTGTTATAAGTGGATATAGGTGTTTTTTTTGTCTGTATGGTAACCCCATCCTTTCTACTACCTTTGGTGATATGTGGTTCCTAGTTACTCCACTATCTACTAACGCTTTAAACTGCTGATCTTGCTATTTGACTTATAAATTTAGGTATTATCCTTAAATTCCTTTAAGGGTTTAAGGCTTTAATACTGGTTCCCTCTAGTTCTATACGCCTCCCCTTTTCCTAACTGTTGGCTGCTAGATTTTGCTTGTACCTAGTCCAACCTTAGCTAATACTTAGTTTATTTCTTTTCCTCTATATACTATAGATAAGTGTTCTCTGGGCACTTCTACCACTATTATCCGTCTAGGCATTCTTCTGTAAGGAATCTTCCTAGTTAAAGTGTTAAGTCCCTTTAACCTTATACTTCTACTGGGTGCTATTTATGTATATACTTAGTATTCCTAAACCGCTTTTCCTCTGGTGCCTAATATATCCTTATTGGGTACTTCCGGTTCTTGTCTTTAGGTGCCCTATATATATTATATGTATTATCCATACAAGCTATCCACGATAGTGTATAATACGCTATATGTTTTAGGTTAACTCTTAGTTTGTCTTTATTTTTAAGTTTAAACCTATACCTAGTTAACCTGACTACTAGTATCTCTGCTGCGGGTACTAAGACTTATTACTTACTTCTTTAGTCCCTAGATCCTTCTTCTAGGTTCCTTAACGTTATAATTAATGCTCCTTTAATATGACTTATGCATTTCTCTATAATAGGTTAGTCTTGGACAACTTTTTTGTCTAGCCACATATAAAAGTCTTCCTATTTATTACTATATCGTTGCCTATACCACTTTCCGTACAACTGGTTTAATGTGTATGGTTTTTCTGTTAGAAAGTACCTTATTATCGCTGCATCGTAATATCCTTTAGTATGTCTTTCTTTAAACCTGGTTGGAATATCTAGGTCTTCTTCTTATTCCAGTTTATCTAACCATTTTGCCCTAGGTGTCCCTATACTTGGCCTATTAGTAACTTTTTGTACGGGTACTCTGTCCCTTATATAACCTGGTATAGCTGACCTCTTGTCTAGCTTTTACTCTTGCTATATAATAATTTATATTCTAAACTTATCTATAGTTTCTTGTTTTCTGCGTCTTGTAGTTAGATCTTTGTAGTTATCTTACTTTTTAATTCTAATATTGACTGTTTAATCTTTAGGCTAAATACTATATTTACCTAGGATTGCTAATATTCTTATTCGTTCTCTAAACTTATAGTTCTTAAACTTGCGTCCTATACTTATTCGTTTATTACTAAACTAAGTTGCTGCCCTTTCCTATTGGTTTTCGTCCGTTGTGGGTCCTTGGGTGTGTTTTATCTTATCTTAAGAATCTTAAGCTTCTTTTATCTCTGCTTGAGAATCTTAAGCCTATGGCCTTTTGCCTTTATTAAGTGATGAGCTAGCACTAGCAGTTATCTACTTGTTTAGTTTTTTCTAAACGTTACTTTTATCTTCTTATAAAGCAATAGAAATCGTATCTAATGGTGTTATAATATCCATTACTAAACCCTGTTCTGTAACGGTCTTAGTTTCTACTTCTGTTTTGACTTCTTTAAGGTCTACATACTCCTAGTAAGCTGCCTTTGTTACCTTATTATTAGTAAATGCTTTGCCTTTGTTAAATTTATTATCTTTAATATCCGATCTATAAGCTGGTTTATTAGTTTCTCTAAACTTAGATAATAATGGCTCCTATAGCCAATAGCTTGCGCCATACTTAGCGTCCTTATAAATTCGGTATACGTTGTTGTAATAATACGCAAAACTGTTAATTAAACACTCTTTTGTTCCTTATAGTGCACCGTTATCCCTTTGTATATATGTGCCGTCTGCTGGTCTGGTTCCCTTTACCACGTAATTACTCTAACCACCTCTATAGTCTCTGGCGAAATGACCTTGTTTTCCGTAATTTATATAAGCCCTATCTTTAAACTATTTTTCTTGCTGTGGAGTCCGCCTAAACGTCTTCTGCTACTAAGATCCCTGGTTTGGCCTCTGCTCCTAGGTCCTTTAATTACTTAATCCTTAACCTCTGGGTTTCTATAGTTTCTTTTCCTACCTTTAGGTTTCTTTGGTACTGCTTAGGTCTATTAGCTCTGCGCTATTCTATAGTTTTTAACTCTGTGTCTATTATTGCGTACTCTGCGCCTTATATAACTGTGGAACTCTGTCTTGCCCTCTCTTAGCTTGTTCCCTTTAATAGATCCTATTATTGATCTTTATTAACTAATCTATTAACTCTCTTAGAGTATCCGCATCTTCTATTAGGATGATTGCGTCTTAGACTTTAGCCTTAAGTCCCTGTTTATACTGTGCTATAAGCGCCCTATTATTCCACTTAACCTGTGTGGCTAGTGTTTAAAACTGTGTTATATACTTAATTGCTAAAGTGCGTTGTACTAAGTTCTAAAGCTTTTGTTCCGCTGTGGTTATGGCCTCCGGGTCTCTAAATATCTATATTAATTGCTCCGCGAACCTGTTTTAACTGGTAAATATATACTATACGTCCTGGTTAGTAGTTATTATGCCATTGGCCTATATTTCCGTGAGATACGGTTTAAACCACTTAAGTGCCCTCCCCGTTAGGAACAATTCTGCATAGGCTACTTAATCTAATGATATTGCTAACTTCGCTTTTTCCTGCACAACCTTAAAGTATATCTGCGTAAGAAATCCCTTAAGCTTTAACTTTTCTCCTAAGAACCGTTTAATTAAAGGTAACTTAATTTTCGCTGCTCTAATTCTATTAATGCGTTCTTTAAGTATCCTATTATTATCTTGTAAGTGATTAACCATTTCCTATAACTAACCTTGCGTAACCACTTGAGAATCCCTATTGTCTATACTGGTATCACCTGGCCCTGAGGTTGTGGCTGCCGTTAACGCCGTTGTGACTAGTGCTTTGGGTGGCATATTATTCGATCTTGTTCAATACCGTAACCTTAATAGTGAATGTGTAACGGAACCTTGTAGTAAGAACTATGGTGGGTCCTATTATTGGGCTGGGTATGTAGGTAAGAACAAATTAACAATATAATAATAACTAGTGGAGTAGTTACCTAACAGATTAACTCCAATTGTATTCTAAGATTTACTGTAAGGAGAGAACTATCTACGGTAGGGACTGAGGTCCTTTAAATACACAACTATACTCCTAAGAAATCCTCTCTTGTACGTAAGGTACGTGAGGTATGTAAGGTATATAACAGACCTTATAGACCTCACAGACCTTATAAAGCACACCATGTGACTTCGGTTACTATTCCTCGTCATATAGCTCTACTGGATCCATCCTGGACTGTGCCTGTATTAACCAACTAGCTTCCTGCGACTTTTCCCTAAGTAGTTGTAATATTGTACTTAAAGCGTCCGTAACACTGGCTTCTTTAAACTGGTTAAAATCTATAGAAATCACTGTTGTACGGAGCTCGCCTAAAAGGGCAAAACCCTATAAGGATCCTTTGCAGCCACCTTTAAGGACGAGTTAAGCGAGCTACCAAATTTGAAGCCTAAGTTAAAGTCTAAATCGTTAGCAGATGAGTAAAAGAAGGAAAGGCGACCGTCGCTAGAGTGCCTATGCGGAAAGCGTTACTACTTTAATAAGTGCTAGTATATTCTAGAGTTAATTCCTTGCCTATTGTGGTTTAAACTAAGTAACAAAATTTAAAAGAAGGTGGATGAAAAGATTGCTAATGCGACGCCCGAAATTAAGGCTTGTATTAAGTAAATTAAAAAGGACGATTAAGCTAATAAGAAGCTAAAGGATAGCAACTAGTAGAGCTCTTAAGAGCCTAATGGAGGCTTTGCAGTTTATTAAGTAGGAGCCTATAATATAGCTTCTAGTTACAAGCTTTATAATAGTGTTATTCTTAACTTAGGAACTAACCTATATATTATTAATAATCGAGCTAGATTTGTTAGCGATATTAAGCCTACCTTAGACTATATCTATACAGGCTTGCATATTAAAGAAATTAAAGGCTATGGCATAGCTATAGTTATAATTAACTACCTAAAAGGGAAGAGGTAGATATAGCTCTTAGGAGCAGCCTTTATACTAGGCTTTTACACTAACCTAGTATGTCTCTAAAAGCCTAATAATAAGGGCGTTTATTGGAATAATAAAAAGAACACTCTTTACTATGGCGATAATGTAATATATACCTACTGTGGCTACTACTATAGTTAGAAAACCATTAAATATAATAAGCTAAGGAAAGACTTACCGGAGGCTTCTTTTGCGACTTAATTAAAACTAGTAAAGCATTTATTAAAGCCTCTACTGAATTAGGTAGATGGTTATATATGGTACCAGCAATTAGGCTATGTAGGAAAAGAAGCAATTATATAACTACTTAAGTTAGTAACGGGCGTGATTCTAAAAGGCCCGACGATAGTAGAATATAAAGTATGTAGAGTAAGCAAAGCTTACGAGGTAATATCTAGAAGAACACCAACTTAGCTAATAGTTCCTTTCTATAAAATCCACCTTAATTTAATACCCGGAATAGTCGTATTTAATAGTAATAAGTACGCGGTATACTTCCTTAATGATGTAACGCGAATTAATAAGGTAGATATGATGGTTAAGAAGTCATCCTTTACCCAAAGAGTTATTATATATTGTAATATTATTAAACAATAATACGGCTTTAAGGTAGCTATAATCTATATAAATAGAGAGATGTCTCTTAGAGACGAATTTAAGGATTAGATAGCTAAATAAGGAATTACTCTTAAAAGATTAGTACCTAATACTTAATCACAGAACGGTCCAGCGGAATAATTTAGGGGAGTGATTATACAGAAGGCTTAGTGCATAAGGATTAAGGCCTATTTACTAGAAGAGCTAACGCTAAAAGCCTATAAAGCAGCTGCCTATCTACTTAATCGGACATATAGTAGAAGACTTGGGTAGAAAACACCTTTTAAGAAAATCTAGTTAATAATAGGTATAACACTACTAAAACCCAATATAGGACACCTATAAGTCTATGGCTATAGGGCCTATCCTTTTAAATATAATATTTTACGCCTAAACAAGCTCGCGCTAAGGGCCCATATAGGATATCTAGTAGGGTATAATTTAACGAATATCTTCTAAATCTACATTCTAAGTTAGAAGAAGGTTATTAGAATAAGAGATATAAAGTTTAATAAGCAGTTGCTCTATAATGACTCACAGCCAGATCTTGCAAATGTACTCCAAGTAAGGACTAACCAAATGTTAGAAATTATTAATGTCCGTTAAATAGAGAATCTCTAAAATAAATTAGAATTGTTATTTAATGAAAGTAATAAAAGTAATAAGACTCTAGATAAGATTTAAGTTAATACTAAAGGAAGATAATAGGTGGATTCTAGTAGAAAGTAAGAGCTCTAAATAGAGTAAGCTGGCGCCTATAGAAGGAGAGATCCTAGATAAACTAGTGGGACTAATTAATCGCATTTTAATCGCGAACCGCTTAGCTAAATCCCTAAAAGCCCTCCGTGACTAAGCTATGGAAGGTAACCCTAATTTAGAAATAGAAGACGGACTGCTCTTATACTAAGAACGGCTTATAGTTCTAGATGTTAATAACTTACAAATAGAACTAATCCGTAAAGCCTACTATTAAGTCTCTATAGCGCACCCTAGTTAAGACAAGACCCACCAACTACTAGCGCCTTACTACTATTAGTGAGGACTCCTATCTAATATAGAACGATTTATTAGGAATTGTCATGCTTATAAATGGGCAGATACCCCTAGAAATTAAACCCCTAGAAATTAAACCCCTAAATAGTTATAACCACTGCCAGTTCCCAAACGCCCTTAGTAGCATATTATAATAGACTTTAAATTATTCCTAAAGGACAAATATAGCTATAATATAGCCTTTATAATACTTAACCGATTAAGTAAGTAAGTTGTTTCCCTCCCCTGCTTTAAGACTATAACTATAAAAGATATAGCCCACATATATATTAACAACATTTACTAGATCTATGGCGCTCCTAAGTTAATTATCTCTAACCATAGACCCTAATTTATATTAGACTTCTGGGATAAATTCTACTATATCCTTGGGGTTAAAATTAAGCTCTTTACTATATTCTACCCTTAGACTAACAGCTAAACCAAGATTATAAACCAATACCTTAACCAGCGACTTCGCCCCTTTATTAATTATTACTAGGACAACTAGTTAGAACTACTGCCTATAATAGACTACGCATAGCTTATACTCCCTTATAATAGCATAGGAATGTTGCCATTTAAGTTACTCTATGGATATAAGCCAAGAACATCCTTTAATTGGGATAGACCTATAGGACCTATAACGGCCCGCGAACGCCTTAGCTATAAAGAGGCCCAGATATTCGCTAAGAGAATATATAGAGCCTAGGAGACTGCCTAAGTAATTATAAAAAAGGTATAAAAGAAGAAAGAGGCTAATATAAACCAATATTGTTATAAGGTAAACTTCTACGTAGGAGATAAAATATAGGTATTAATAAAGAACTGGAAGACCTAAAGGCCGAGCCGTAAGCTATACTACTAAATAGCTGGCCCCTATAAGATCCCTAAGAAGGTAGGGCACTCTTTTAAGGTTAAGCTACCAGAGTTAATAAAAATCCACCCTATCTTCTCTCTAAACTAACTGTAGAAGGCTATAAACAACCTATTACCTAGATAGTACAACGACCCCCTACCACTAATTTAGATTATAGAGGACGAAGAATAGGAAGTTAAAGAAATCTTAGCAGTTAAGAAAGACTATAGTACCTTAAAATACCGTGCGAGCTAGGTAGGTCATAATAAAGACCTAGAATAGTACCCCGCATTTAATTTTAAATACTCTTCCTATAAGCTATAAGATTTCCACCTAGCCTACCTAGACCTCCCTAGACCACCACGCAAATTAGACAGATAGATTAAATGCTAGGGAGAGGGCTTCGATAACTATAATAATTTAGACAATAATAAAGAACTTAGACAAAGCCTAAGGGTAGGCTTTTTTAGAAAAAGGGGGGGGGGTAATATAACGGTGCTAGAGCGCGTCACCTGCTACTTTGCCGTTTCCTAGGCAATTTGCGGCAACTTGCAGCAATTTGCCGTTTCCTAAACAACTTGCCATTTTCTGGGCAATCTGCCAAGTTCTGCCATATTCTGCCAAGTTGCTATTAGCTCGCTTACTATTAGCGCCTTGACAACCCTTTATATCTTGCCAGTATCTACCAGTCTCCTTCTTCTCCTTAGCTTAGTATTCTTATATAGTAGCAATCTATAAGCTTTGGTTCAGAAGCATTTGTACAAGCCCGTCACAATATTGCTTATACTAATTTTTATCTTCTAAATAGATTAAAATATTATCTAAGTAGATAATATATATGCGGTTAACTAGTCTACCTAAAGCTCTGTAAATATATAATTAAAATATTATAGGCGTATTGGCTAACCCAAAAGGCATTACTATATACTTAAAGTGGCCGTATTAGGTCTTAAAAGCGGTTTTTTACTTATCTCCTTCTTTAGTATAGAGCCTATAATATACGTCTTGTAAATCTAGCTTTATAAAAATCTTTGTCCTAAATAGTTAATTTATTATTTTACTAACTAGTAGTAATAGGTAACAGTTCTTAATTATAATCTTATTAAGACTGTAATAGTTTATATATAGCCTTACAGTTATATTTAGTTTTAGAATAAAAAGGATCGGTATACCTATTAGCGACTTACTAGGCCATATCTATCCCTTTTCTAGTAAGCCATTAAGGTACTCCTATAGGATCTTAACCTCTTTATAAGAGAGGTTATAGATAAAAAGGTTTAGTGGTTATTTGCCTTCTTTTATATTAATTATATAATGGTATTCTAAGTTCTATAGAAGGACTTTAGCTCGTCTATCTAAAAATACTCTAAGTAAGTTCCTTAGGCCTAATAGAATATTTAATATATTGGGGTCACGCTCGTCCTCTATATTATTATTGGGTGGGTCCTAGATCTCCCTTAAAACACTTATAGGCGGCGTCGCGCGCTATAGTAGCTATTTATATATAGTTGCTGCTATGCGTTAAACAGTTTTATACGGTAGCTAGTAGAGGGTAGGGAATTCTTTAACATAGCGTTTAAGGTGCTATAATATACTTTTTGCGTATTGCTTAAGCTAGAGTAACCTATAGCGGTAAAAGTATCTTATAAGATCTTTAAGATTGCTACCTCCCTATAGTATCTCCGCAACCTATCTAGTAGTTCCCTATAAGGTATCCGTTATAAAAGGGTTATCGCCTATACTAGGCTTTATACCTATTTTATTATAAAATAGGGGTTAGATCTAATACTTCTTTAGGTATAAAGTGTATACTATTTCTCCTAGAGCTATATCTTCTAGGATATCTTTTAAGCTTATTAGTAGTATACGCCCTTCTAATTCTTTATTATTCCACTATTTAAAGGCTTCTATCTTAAAGTATATCTTAAAATATGCTTTTATAAGCTAAGAATATTTAAGAATAAAGTTATAGCCTATAAAGTTAGCCGCCTAGAAGGGTTGCGGGCTAACCACCTTAGTGTAGTTATATATATTAGCTACTAACACTATAAGCTTATAGGCATTATATAGTTTAATCCAGTACTTATTTAGGAACCCTATAGTAGGTTTCTGCCACCTTAACAACGGAATAAGCTTATACTCTTTTACCAAATTATATTATATAAGATTAATTTTAGCGTCACTATTATATAATACTTAGAACTAATATACTTTACCTATAGGGAGTACTATTTCTAGCTTAATAGTGATACGGAGAGTCTCTCCTTCTATATCTTGCCCTAGTTATAGCTAAAAGAGGTTCGTGACTAGGACTTTTCTTTTTTTAGATTATTAGTATAGTTATTACCTTAATTTTCTAATTAGGTTTACCTCTAGAGAAGTTTTCTCTTAACTTTTTAGAGTGTTCTCATAAGGGTGCTAAGTAGATATTAGGTTGGCCCTAGAAGTCTTTCTTATTACTTAAGGTCCCTAACTTTAACTATTCTAGATTTCTCTTTAAGAATGGCTTTTTTTTTAAAGTCTAGGTCTACCCTATATTACTATTAAAGTGCCTACGCTTTTAGTTACCCCCTAGCTTCTTACTAGAAGAGGTTTAGTTCCTTACTATATCCTTAGTATTTAAAACCGCTTATTTAAAACCTATATATATAGTAATCCGTAATAGGGCTCCTATGCACTTTATTTTCTTACAAATTACTAGCTTAATTCTAGCTTAGATAAATCTAATCTATTTCTTTTTATAGATGCTATTGTTCTTATTTTTAAAGGGCTTTAAATCTATTAGTTAAGTGTAAGTCTCTATAAGGGTTATAAACTGGCGGAAATTGTAGCGGTTAAGCTGTATCCTATTCTGAATAGTTCTATATTATTATATTATATTATATATGGATCTTAAGTCTACTTCTTTATAATGGTTTATAGCTGCGGCTATATAGTAATTTACTCTTTATTAAGCTAATTTAGTGCAATCTAGTTTAGGGATTAATCTTTAATCTTACTAATAATCCATTAAGCACGCTCTTTAGTATTGTCTTATATTATTAGCATCTTAAAGAAGTTATCTAACTTATAAACACAATCGTCTAACTATTAGGCGTTAGGTTTATAGCGGAGTTCTAAATTACTAGAGGCCTTAGCTAGCTAGTCTACATCCTGTTTCTAATTAATATATAAATACCTCTTTAAGTCTTTTACACCTTCTTAGGTAGGTACTAGGTAGTCCCTAAAAGGCCCTTAGCCTTAGCTAGGTTATAGAAGATTTTGTTTGGTCTAGATTAAGCTTTACTAAATCTAGATCTATCCCTAAAGGTTTCTAATATATTTATTAGTAGCTCCTTCCTATATAGCTTCTAAGAGCCTTATAACAGCTTCCTAATATCCTTCTTAAAGAATATTGGTATAGGGCTCTTAACTTTCTAACCTTAGGCCTAAGGAAGCTTTAGCTATAGAGGTAGTATTAGTACTAGTAGCTAATATAGGTTTCACTACAAGGCTTAAGTTTTAAATTAGTAGTTAGATTAGATTACCTAAAGGGGTAGGCCTATTTAGCTTATAAGCAGTCTATATACTACCACTATACTAATTATAGGCTGGTAGTTTTTCGGGAGAGTTTTAGTTAGGTCCCTAATTAAATACGTTAGTTTTTTTTATAGCATTTCTAGTTTAGGGGAAGATCTTAGGGTTACCTCTAGCGCTTAATCTTCTAATTAGCCTAAGTAGGGCTAGAGGGGTTCTAGCTGCTTTTTAGTAGTATTATAACCGTTATAAAAGGTATATATATTTTTCTTAGTGTTGCTAGTAATCGTAGGTATGCAAGAGTCTTTAAGCATTTAGTATATCTAGGTATTAGGGCTTATTTAGCCGTCTTGCCTAGAGGTTTATATTATTATAATCTTTTACTATTAAAGGGACCTTTCTACCTTAGCGCGACGGCTTTTTATAAAGTATTTATAGAGTTTCTATTTAGGTTATTGCGAGATTTTAAGGGAGAACGGTAGATATAAATAAAAGGTATAAATAAATAATCTGGTTCTTAAAGCCAGCTACCCTTCTAAATAGAGTAGAAACGATTTAAATATAAGGGGACTTTGTAGATAGGGGGCTATAAGGACATAATTATAGAATAGGATATATTGGTAAGAGAGACAAATCCTTAAGAAGGTAAGGCCTTCAGGATTGTAGAGGCTATATACTATAGGTATACGCCTTTAGCACGTAACTAATGGACGTCTAAGGGGTATCTAGGGGTTGTCCTAAGAGCAACCTAAGGTGACCGCAATAATATTCCTTATAACTTAGTAGAATATAGCGGAATATGGCAAGTTGCCGTAGAGAACAGCAGATTGCCATTAGATTGCTATAGAGAACGGCAAATTGCTATGCAGAATAGCAAATTGCCGTTAAATTGCCGTCTCGTGGTTGGTCTTTAGTTATTTAGTTAGTAGAAATAGGTAGATATATATAAGGTATTACGGATGTGTCCTATAATAATAACTCTTATTTTACATACCACTAGCATAGTCCTATAAGGGCGTTATAGCTATATCCTATAATATAGTTAGGCATACCTTTTATAGTTAAAGTCTAGCCAAAGCCTCTCTCGCCTAAGTAACCCCTATTTACTTTATAAGTATATTTTACTAACCTACTATTCTAGTAAAATAAAACGGTTCCGTCTATTAATATACTAATACGCGCCTCCGTTCTCTTAAGCTTTATAATAGTCTCTTTAGCTAGGACGTAATTCTATCTACCTACTAAATACACTAGGGGTTAAGGCCTAGTTAAGGGATAAGGTCCTTAAAGCTAGCAGTAGCTACTATATACTACGCCTTATAGGAGGCCAGTAGTAATATAGGGGTGCAACACCCTATATACTACTAGTTTCCATTTCGCGTTACCTATAAAAGTTTCCTTATAATAAGCCAACTATATTTTATAAAAAGGGGCTATAGAGATACTAGATCCCGCACTAGGTGACCTACTCCCCCCTCCTTTACTAACTAAGCTTACAGTCCCTTGTCAAAAGTGTCCGTGCCAAGGCCACCCAAAAAATGACATTTCCTGCTAAATTGCTATGCAATAACCACGCAATTGATTCTAGAGCTTTAAAAAATATCGGAAGCTCTTCGCAGATATATATTTAAGCAATTGCGAATTTTTTTTTAGAGTTTAGCATTTACAGTCCCTTGTCAAAAGCCTGTGTGTTATACTAATATCTTACTAAAACTCACCATATTTAGCATATATTTTCTATTACTAAATATTAAAAATATTTCTTAAAAATTTAATATGCTATAAACATTTACCTTTACTAAAAATCTTGTTATTTAAATTTTTATTTAAAAAATGTAAAAAATTATGACAAGGTTATAAAGTTGAAAATGTAGAAAAAAGTACAATTTTCCATATAAAATAAAAAACTTAAACTTTACAATCTTATAATAAACTTTTACGCTTTTAAAATAAAAATTTAAATAAAAAGAGTTGTAATAAATATAAATCTTTACAAGATATTAAATTTTTTTAAAAGAAATTTAATATATAGTAATAGAAAATATATATTAAATATTATAGATTGTAAAAGAGAATTAGTAGGATTTCTAAAAGAGTTATAGGGTTTAAATCTTAAAAAATTGTTATAATAGCTAAGGCTTATATATATTATGAATTTTAGATATTTTTTAAAGTTTTAAAATTAATAATGTAGTTGTTATATAATAATTTAGTATAGATTTTATCTTGAAAATGCGCTTGGCACAGAGACTTTTGACAAGGGACTATATATCCCCCCCTTTTATAAGCTGGCTTATATCTCTAACTATTAAGTCCTTATCTAACTAGCCTATATTTCCCCTATAGACACACCCATATATATATATATATATTAGATTACATATACCACGCCTATTAAAACCCTCCTATAAGTTACCTTTTGACGCTATAAAGCCGTTAAAGCTGACCTATATTTCCGCTGCCTAGAGCTTTACCTATATTTCTACCTTATTAAGCCGTCTAGTCACCGTCGCGTTGCTATTATATTACCGTCGCGTCGCTATTATATCGCCGTCGCTATTGCTATTAACTAGGTCGCGTATACTACTCCTATTAAGACCCTCTTTTAAGTTACCTAGGTATACTAAATACTAGATAGGCCCTTAGAGGGGCCTTAATAAGTTCTCTAAATAGGGCCTTAATAAGTCTTTTATATAAAGTATCTATAACGCGTTAACCTTAACCATTTCTTATAAAAAGAGGTTCCCTACGCCCTTACCATATTCCCTTCGCGATCTTAGAGCTAGTATAAGCCTAAAGGTATCCTATTATACGCCTAAGGCATATTTACATTAATTAGCTAAATAAGGCCAGTTTCGGGCCCAGCTATAAGCTAGGTAGTTATATATTAGGCGGTTTTTATATCCCAGTTTCCCTTAATAGGCCTCCCTAGGTAGTAGAGCAAGAGCCCTAAGTAGAGGCAGTAGGGCTTCTAGTAATGTTAAGGGCAATATATATATATCGCGGGCTTAATACTATAGAACCGCTGCACTAGCGCGCTATATACGCTATAACAGCTCTCTACTATTACCTTTACACTTAGCTTGTAATGGTGCTAGAGTGTATTACCTGCTACTTTGCCATTTCCTAGGCAATTTGCCGTTTTCTAGGCAATCTGCTAAATCCTACTATATTCTGCCAAGTTGCTATTAGCTTACTTACTACTAGCGCCTTAATAACCTTTTATATCTTACTAGTCTCTACTAGTCTTCTTCTTCTCCTTAGCTTAGTATTCTTATATAGTAGCAATCTATAAGCTTTAGTTTAGAAGCATTTATACAAGCCCGTTATATTATACTAAGCTCTCCCTATATTACCTGGGAAGGCCTTAATAATATCCCACCCTAAAAGAAGACCTTTATCTGCAATAATGCGTTAATATATTATACTTAGACACCAAAAGAACTCATACTACTACGCCTAAGAAGGCCCTAACAATATCCCACTTTATAGGCCAGACTATACTTAACCTACGCCCCTAAAAGAACCCTAGAATTAAAACCAAATTATATAATTCTAATAAACCTTAGGAAGCCAATAATGGCACCTAAAGCAAGCTTATTTAAAATATCTATCTCTACCTAAGAGGAATATAAGATCTAGTTAGGATTAGAAATTAAAGACAATAATAATATTATAAATATATATAAGCAGATTCGTGCCCTTGCAGCTAATTAGAAGGTTAATTATCTTTAAGCTTAAAGTATATAAGAGACTCTAAAGGAGATCCTAGAAAGCCTTGCTGCCCTATATAATAGCCCTGCCTCCCCTTTATAAAGCCTTAATTAACCCATTTACTTAACTAAATGCAATATACTAGAGAGTACGGATATAATAATAAAGTAATTAAAGTCCGTTAAGCTCCCTAACCCCCTACTATTATTAAACGGCATAGACCTAACCTTTAAGAATTAGATGATCTAAGTATAAGGAAAGCTCTATATTAACTATAACCATTTCCCCTCTAAAGAAGCTAAAATGCTTTACCTCTTTAGTTAAACTATTAGGGATGCCTAGTAATACCTCTAGGCCAAGTTTAAGGATAAGTTACCTATTTAATTTATATCTATTAATAAGATAATATAGCATCTAGCTACTATTTATATTAATCTAAATAAAGTACGGGATACCTATTATAACTATAACTGCCTAATAATAAAACTAAACTAATCCTTTACTAAGTCCTAGACCTAATTCTTACACCTAGTAGGCAAAGGCTAGGTTCCCTCTAAGAACTACTATTTAGACCTATATAATAAACTTATGGTCTAACTATAAAAGAAGATCGTGGTAGCCTTAGATAACCTACTAACTTACTAAAGACTTGCAGCCTAATGTTTATTACTAGATTTAAAACTAAAATAAATTAATGCTTATTCTAACTAACTAAAGAAGTTCTATAGTAATTAAAACCTATCCGCTATACTAACGGGAGCTAGTATTAGAAGATAAACTATAACTGCCCTTATACTAAAAGCGGTCACAACTACCTACTTATAAGCCTTATCTAAATCGCTATATACTATACCTTTAGCTAATGCTTATTACAACACCCTAATTAACCCTACTATAGTTACGTGCTTTAATTGCGGAAAGGATAGTTACTTTATAATATCCTGCCTAAAGCTAAAGGATATAGGTAATATTAAGGAGATAAAGGAAGAAGAAACGTCTAATAAGTTAGGAAAAAAAGAACCCTAGGGAAAAACTCACCCCTAGGGTATCCTATTAATCTTAAAGAGATTAATTTAAGTTAGCTAATAGGTAGAAAACACTTTACGGATCTATATATAGTATCTTAAAATAGATATAGAGTTAATATAACTACCCTTATTAACACTAAAGCAAATAGCTTTACCTTTATAAATACTTTATATATAAATAACGTTGCTAAGTTCTTAAATATAAATGCTACCTAATTAGAGAAGCCTGTTTAAGTAAAAGGCTATAATTGCTAAGCTTGTAAGCCAGTTACCTATATCATAAAGCTATATATTACCATTAATAAATAATGCTAGTTTAGCATCCCCTTCCATATCTTAGACCTAGGGTCCTATAATATAATCCTTAGCCAAAAATAGATATCCTACTTTAATATTTAGCTAAATATTTAATAAAGACAGTTTATCTAGCTAGAAAATAGACTAAAGTTACCCTTCTTTATTAGAGAAATCCGTACTAACTATAAGACATTAGCCGTAAAGGCTAACCCTATCTACTAGTAGGATATTAGGGACCACGACCTAACCTTTACTTAAGAAGATGCCTACTATAAGGCCGGTGAGAACCCTATACTAATAAGGATACTCCCCTAAAGGACTACAGTTAAGGAGGACTCTACTTATAGAAGTAAAATGGATAGTAATATAGATAACTTCTAAATTACGGAGATCCAGCTAATAGGGAAGAGGATATACTAATAGGATATAGAGGATAACCTTTAAAAGATATAATAAGAGCTAAAAGGAGTAAAAATAACGCTAATATGCCAAAGGCCTCTAAGGCCACGGATACCCCTACTATTACACAAACCCCCTGTAGTAGATATCGCAGTAATTACCGCTATAGGTTTCCACTTTAATATATATTAAAAGGACAATAAGGTCTTTATAACTAGCTTATATAAAATTAACTAGATTATTAATAAGAAGAAAGAAGGGCTAGTAGAGGAAACTAATAAGGAGCTAGTTAAGCGCCTCTTCCCTATATACCTCTTAAACTATAGAGACGCGTTCTTAAAAGCAGCCTTAAATATACTGCCCCCTACTAAACCTATAATTATAAGATTTAACTAGAGGCTAACAATTTTTTAGGCTACAGCCCCCTTTACTAGTAAACTATAGAGGAACTAAAAGCAACTAAGTAGTACTTAATTAATAACCTCTATAAGGGGTTTATTAAGCTAAGTTAGGCCCCTTTTACTTCCCTTATTCTATTTATAAAGAAACTTAATAAAGGCCTCCACTTCTGCATTAATTATTAAAAACTAAACGCTATTACTTAAAAAGATTATTACCTTCTCCCCTTAATTAATAAGACCTTTACGCGTCTAAGCCAAGCTAAAATCTTTACTAAGCTTAATATCCGCTAAGCTTTCTACTAAATTAGAATAGACCCTATATTAGAGAATCTAACAATATTCTATACCCGCTATAGTTCTTATAAATATAAAGTTCTTCCTTTTAGACTAATAAATAGGCCAGCCACGTACCAACAGTATATAAATAATATTCTTTTTAACTACCTTAATAAATTCTGTATGGCATACCTAGACGACATTCTCATATACTTAGATAATAAACTTAAGCACCAAGTTTATGTTAAAAAGGTCCTAGAGAGACTACGGAATATAGGCCTATAAGTTAATATTAAGAAATATAAATTTAGAGTAAAATAAATAAAGTACCTTAGGTTTATTATTAGCACAGAAGGAATTAAAGTTAACCCTAAAAAGGTAGAGGCAATACATAACTAGAAACCCCCTTATACTATAAAAAGCATCTAGTCCTTTCTTAGCTTCTATAATTTCTACTATTAGTTTATCCATAATTATGGGGTTATAGCTAAGCCTCTTATATAACTAACTAAGAACAATACGCCTTTTATTTTTAATAACAGCTATATAAAAGCCTTTAAGCAGTTAAAGAATTAACTTATCTCCTCCCTAATTCTCTATTACTATAACCTAGACCTAGAATTAATGCTAGAAACAGATATATCTAATAAAGTAGTAGCAGGTGTTCTCTTATAGCTACACCTAGATGGCAAGTAGTACCCTATTATATTCTTCTTAAAAATAATGGCCTTAGCTAAATATAACTATAAGATGCATAATAAGGAAATACTAGCTATTATATAATTATTATCCCAGTAGCGTACAGAGCTTAGAAGCATAGACTTTTAGATTAAAGTCTATACTAATTATAAAGCCCTTAAGTATTTTATAATAACAAAGCAGCTTACTAGTAGATAGGCTAGGTGGGCTAAAATACTCTCCCAATTATTCTTTACAATTATATACTACTCTAGTAGACAAAATTTTAAAGCTAATACCATTACCTGAAAAGAACAGGACGTAGAACTATAGGATAAGCTAAAGGCTTAGTACTAAATACGTGCCCTCCTCTGCCCTAAATAGCTTAACCTATATATCCCTAAAGAACTAAGCTCTGAATAGAATAAGCTAGCGCCTATAGAAAAAGAGATCCTAAATAAACTAATAGGACTAATTAACTATATCCTAATCACAAACCGCATAGCTAAATCCCTAAAAGCCCTCTATAACTAGGCTATAAAAGGCAACCCTAATTTAGAAATAGAAGACGGACTGCTCTTATATTAAGAACGGCTTATAGTTCTAGATATTAACAACCTATAAACGGAGCTAATCTATAAAGCCTACTATTAAGTCTTTACAGCGCACCCTAGTTAAGACAAAACCCACTAACTACTAGCGCCTTACTACTACTGGTAAGGACTCCTATCTAATATAGAACGATTTATTAGGAATTATTATCCTTATAAATAGGTAGATGCCCCTAGGGATTAAACCCCTAGATAGTTATAACTACTACTAGTTCCTAAACACCCTTAGCAGTATATTATAATAGACTTTAAATTATTCCTAAAGGATAAATATGGCTATAATATGGCCTTTATAGTAGTTAACCAACTAAGTAAGTAAGCCATTTCCCTCCCCTACTTTAAAACTACCACTATAAAAGATATGGCCCGTATATATATTAACAACATTTACCAGATCTATGGCGCTTCTAAGTTAATTATCTCTAACTATAGACCCTAATTTATATTGGACTTCTAGGATAAATTCTACCGCATCCTTAGGATTAAGATTAAGCTCTCTACTATATTCTACCCTTAGATTAACAGCTAAACTAAGATTATAAACTAATACCTTAACTAGCAACTTCGCCCCTTTATTAATTACTACTAGAATAACTAGTTGGAACTACTACCTATATTATAGGACACCTCCGTGACACCTTATACACGTCCACCTGTTTTTACCGACTCGTCCACCTATTTCCATCGACTTAGTAAGAAGAGACTGACCGCAATCTACGGCAATCTAATGGCGTTCTGCTATATTCTGCCAAGTCCACCGAATTCTGCCAAGTTCTGCTAGGACTACGACCCGAAGCCTATTCTACCCCGTGCAGGTGTTAACTAAGCAACCAAGTTAACGATATATACCCCTTTCTTCCCATTTCCTTACCTTCTCTCTTTACGTAACGTCTTAATCTTATTACACAGTTTATATACATAGCTTAATAATATCTACTTCGCTATATATTATCACCACTTATACTCGCTCTGTGACACTACGTTATATTAAAAACCTATACTTCGCCCCGCCCCGCCATATCCAAAATATAGAATAATCTTAAAGCCCCTATAACAGCCGCTAACATTATATCTATACTCCGAGAACAATTGGCAAATATATAGAAGTCTTTTATAGACGCCCTCGCACAGAATAAGGCCGCTATAGCTAAATAATAAGCCGAATAAGAAGCATGGCACTAGGAATTAATAGAAGCACTTTAAGAAGAAGTCCGCACCCTTAAGGCACTTATGTTAGGGCCCTAAGACCAAATACTAGCCTAAGAGGCTGCTAACACGCCACCTATAGATAAGATAAAAATAACCAAATCTGGACCTGGCTCGTTAGGTGCGAACCTTAAGCTAGCTATAGATGTTTATCCCATAAATCCGTCTACTATACTGTAACGATCTAAAAAACTACTAGACCCCCTAGTATTTACCAGTAAACAATAAGAGCTTTAATTATTCTTAAGCCAACTTAAAAATAAGCTAACTGGTAATGCTAACTGTTACCTAACTAAAGCTAACCAATTCTACTACGCCCTAAGTTAACTAGGAGGAGACGCAGCTAACCTTATTAAACCTTTCTAGCCAAACTTAGTATAGAGCCTAGTCGTACTTCTTAAAGCTATATATAGTAACCTAAACCGCTAAGCTACTGCTTAAAGAAAGATAAATTATATAACTTAAGAAAAGAAAAGCTTCCTAGTATACTTCTCTGAATTTAACCGTTACGTAAAGGAAACAGGCTGGAATGACTCCGCACTAGTTAATAGCCTCATTAAATCCCTAAGCCCTAAATTAAAAACCTCCCTAATAGGTATAGACCTACTAGGAGCCCTTAACGCCTACGCAAACGTCATTAATAAATGGTATAATAATATACTACGCCTAACACCTAAGCCCACTCCCTAATATAATACGATAACTCTGTGAACGTCTACTAAGTTATTATCTTAGCCTAAGTACCCTAACGCTATAGACATTAATATAGGGACCCTAGGATACGCTTTACTAAGGTCCCCTAAATAAGAACGACATATTAAGCTAGGCCTTTACTTTAAATGCGGAAGCAAGGACTATATCTTAAGATACTGCTCCGTCCCTATACCCTAACACAATATATAAACGGCTAACACTAACAACCGTTTACCGTATTAATCCTCTAGTTACTACCCCCGATCTTTACCTAGTTCCAGCCCCGTATCTAGTAAGTACTACTTATAAGGACGAAGTTATAACTAATGTCCTATAGGAACCCCTTCCCGCTTACCACTAAAAGGCACGTCCTAGAGTTAAGTCGCTCTTTAGGACAGCTATATTATAGGATCTCATTAAATGCATTAAATATAGCAAACCCTAACTCTTGGGATTATAGTATAACCGTTAATTACCGTCTTTAGCAGAAAGGTTAATAGGCTAATATTTAAGTCCTAATTAACATAGGAGCTAGCGATATAGGATTTATTAATAAGATCTTTACGTAAGATAATAGGTTTACCCTAACACCCCTTAACCGGCATATTAACGTATTTAGATTTAATAGTAAACGCACTGTCTTAGGCCGTATTACTTATATAGCGGCCCTAAGACTCCGATACCTAAACCATAAAGAATTAATTAAGCTCTTTATAACTACCCTAGGTTACTTAGTAATTCTTAGATAATCCTAGATAAAGCTATATAAGGTAACTATTAATTAGGACAACCTTAAGCTTCTATTTACCGCCTCCCGTTATAAGTAGAAGTGCTTTATAACTTACTACTTAGACCCTAAACCAAAATCTAAAAAATCCACTAGAATCCACCAGTCTAAAATTTCCACTAACGTCTACCCTATACCTAAAAAGTCCACCCAATTCTACCTACCTAAGAATTCCACTAAATTCCACTAATATAAGATTTCTACCAACGTCCACTAAGAACCCGGAATTTACACCAGACTATATAAATTAACTTTAACTACTGCACCCTAAACCAAGCTTAAGCTTAAGCTTAATATACAAAAGTACTAGAAGAACTGGTATTCTACTATAAAAGGATACTTGAAGAACCCAAACCTAAATCTAACACTAACTCCATATCTAACACCAAACTTAAAACTAAATAGGAAACCGTATAAGAAACCAAGGACGATCTAAGCCCGCTTAATACCTTAGATATCCATATAATTGGAGCTACTCTGCTAGTATAACTTGCCAGGAAACTAAAATATATAATCTTTGCTATTATAATAGCCGATATTAAGAAGGCCTTAGCACTAAAGAAGCACACTAACCCCGCTATAAAGGTACTAATAGAGTACCATAACTATTTAGATATATTCTTATAAAAGGAAGCTAATAAGCTACCGGAACGCCGTCTATATAATTATAAGATTATAATTAAAGAAGGAAAATATCCTAGATTTGGACCCCTATATAGGATATCCTAAAACGAACTTAAGGTACTATAAAAGTACCTAGACGAACATTTAGACAAAGGATTTATTAGAGCAAGTTCTTTACCTATAGCTATACCAGTAATCTTTATTAAGAAACCTAGCAGCGGTCTGCGTTTCTATATAAACTACCAAGCTCTTAATACTATTACTATTAAGAACCAATACCCAATCCCATTAATCTAAAAGACACTAAACTAATTAAGTAAGGCTCGCTTCTACATAAAGCTTAATATTATTTACACATTTAACCGCCTCCGTATTGCGAAAGAAGACGAATAGCTTACTACATTTTATACTTAATACGGATTATTTAAGTACTTAGTAATACCATTTGGCCTCACAAACGCCCCAAGTTCATTCCAACACTTTATAAATAATACCCTACACCCATACCTAGATATCTTTTATACTGCTTATATTAACAACATCTTAATATACAGTAATAATCTAGCTAAACACTAAAAACATATTAAACTAGTCCTATAAGCCTTACGTGGAGCCGGCCTATAGTTAGATATAGATAAATACGAGTTCCATAAAACGGAAGTTCTATACCTTAGACTTATTATTTCCACAGACGGCGTATAAATGGACCCTAAGAAAGTTAAAGTAATTATAAACTGGCAAGAACCTAAGAATATTAAGGACGTAAGGGCCTTTATAGGATTTGCTAACTTCTACTAACAGTTTATTAATAACTTCTCCGCCCTGGTTTTACCCCTTATAGCTCTAACCTAAAAAGATAAAGCCTTTATCTTTAATAAGAAATGTAAGAATGCTTTTACTTATCTAAAAGTTATATTTACTACCGCACCTATACTCTAACACTTCGACCTAAACCAAATAAGTGTTATAGAAGCTAACTTATCTAACTACGTTACTAGAGGTATTCTATCTTAATATAATAAGGAAGGAGTATTGCACCCTATAGTATACTTTTTAAAATAACTAAGTCTAGCTAAATACAATTACGAGATCTACGATAAAGAACTATTAGCTATTATTAGATATTTTAAATAATAGCATCCTAAACTAGAAGGCTCTGGATTTCTAATTAAGGTTTTTAGCAATTATAAGAACCTATAATACTTTACAACTACAAAACAGCTAAGCCACCGTTAGGCCTACTGGTTAGAATATCTATCCTATTTCTAATTTTCAATTATATACTGCCTAGGCGTTTAAGGCTAGAAGCCTAATACCCTAACCCAACATTCGTAAGACGCACTATCTTAAGAAGAAGCACACTTCTACTGTAATTAGACCCTACTCCACCCTAAGCTATTTAAACCCCCTACTAAGGACCTTACGATATATGTTCTTAAAATAACCAATTAAACCATTAAACAGATTGTAACCAATAAATACCTAAACAATAAGTTTATCCAAGAGACGCTTAAGCTAATTTAAAATGGCGCTAGACGCTCTAAAAGAATTTCTCTAAGTAAATATAAAGCCCATAAAAACCACCTATACTATAGGAACCGCCTAGTTATACCCGACTATAACAAACTTAAGCTTAAGCTCCTCAAACATGCACACGACCTATTAGTAGCCGGCCACCCAGGCCAAGGAAAAACCCTGGAACTGCTCTAATGAGAATACTATTAGCTAAACATATATAATATAATATAAAGGTACGTCTCTAGCCGCTATACCTGCTAATAAGCTAAAGCTTTGTATAAGACATATAACGGCTTCCTAAAACCCCTGCCCGTTCCGGACCGAAGATAGAAGGATATCTTAATTAACTTTATCGTTAATCTCCCCAAAAGTAAAGGCTGTACGAACATTATAGTAGTTATAGACCGACTATCTGAGATAAAACACCTAATCGCCTACCCTAATATATTAGCGCCTGCCGTTGCCTAACTATTCCTAGATTATATATAGAAACTCCACAAACTTCCTAAAACGATTATCTCTAATAGAGGTAGATAGTTTATTTCTATATTCTAGAAAGAACTAACTACCTAACTCCGCATTAAAGTACTATTATCTATAGCATACCACCTAGAAACGGATGGTTAAATAGAACATGCAAATGCTATAATAGAATAATATATTTAGATATACACGTCATATTTACAGGATGACTAGATGGACTAGCTTACATTTACCAAGTTTACCGCAAATAATTCCGTCTTAGAAACTATAAAGGTCTCCCCGTTCCTGGCTAACTACGGCTAACACCCACGAATAGGTTTTAAACCCTTTAGTAATATTCCTTACCTAGCTTACTAGGCCTTATAAGTTATAGAAGCAAATAAATTTGTAAAAAAGATAGAAGAACTATAAGAGTTCCTTACTAACAAAATAATATAGGCCTAATCTGTTTATAAAGCCGCAGTAAATAAGAACCGAACCCTAGCACCAGCCTACCAAATTAGTAACTTTGTCTGGCTAGATACAAGAAATCTAAACACGAAACGACCTACTAAGAAACTTAATTGGAAGAACGCCGGCCCTTATAAGGTTAAAAAGGTTGTCTCTCCCTATACTTACCAACTAAAGCTTCCTGATATAGTTAAAATCCACCCCATATTCTATATGTTAGTCCTCCGCCCTGCTGCCCCTATATTGGATGCCTTGCCTAGATAGATCTAGGGCCCTCCCCCACCAGTTAAAGTGGATAGTAAGGATAAGTACTTTATTAAAAGAGTTAATGACATTAAGTACGACAAACGGAAACGTAAATATATATACCTTATAAAATGGAGAGGCTTTATTAAGCCTATATAGGAACCTATTAACTCTGTAGGACTTATATAAGCCGCAGGAGACTTTTACGAACTCCACCCAGAACTACTATAGCCCCATCCCGCAGAAGCTCAAGTTTAAAGGGGGGGTACTATTATAGAACACCTCTGTAACACCTTATACACGTCTACCTATTTCTACCGACTCGTCCACCTGTTTCCACCAACTTAGTAAAAAGAGACCGACCGCAATCTACGGCAATCTGACGGCGTTCTGCCATATTCTGCTAAGTCTACCGAATTCTACTAAGTTCTACTAGGACTATAACCCGAAGCCTATTCTACCCTGTGTACGTATTAACCAAGCAACCAAGTTAACGATATATACCCCTTTCTTCCCGTTTCCTTACCTTCTCTCCTTACGTAACGTCTTAATCTTATTACACAGTTTATATACATAGCTTAATAATATCTACTTCGCTATATATTATCACCACTTGTACTCGCTCCGTAACAATCTATAATAAACTACGCACAGTTTATACTCCCTTATAATAGTATAGAAATGTCGCTATTTAAGTTACTCTATGGATACAAGCTATAAACATCCTTTAATTGGGATAGACCTATAGGACCTATAACGGCCCGCGAACGCCTCAGCTATAAAAAGGCCTAGACATTTACTAAGAGAATATACAGAGCCTAGGAGATTGCCTAAGCAATTATAAAAAAGGTATAAGAGAAGAAAGAGGCTTATGTAAACTAATATTATTGCAAGGTAGACTTCTATATAGGAAATAAGGTATAGGTGTTAACAAAGAACTGGAAGACCCAGAGGCCGAGCCACAAGCCAGACCACTAAATGGCTAGCCCTTATAAGATCCCTAAGAAGGTAGGGCACTCTTTTAAGGTTAAGCTACTAGAGTTAATAAAGATCCACCCTATCTTCTCTTTAAACCAACTATAGAAGGCCGCGGACGACCCATTACCTGGATAGTATAATAACCCCCTACTACTAATCCAGATTGTAAAGGATAAGGAATAGGAAGTTAAAGAGATCTTAGCAGTTAAGAAGGACTATAGTACCTTAAAATACTATATAAGCTAGGTAGGTTATAATAAAGATCTAAAATGGTACCCCGCATTTAATTTTAAGTACTCTCTCTATAAGCTATAAGATTTCCACCTAGCCTACTTAGACCTCCCTGGACCACTACACAAATTAAATAGCTGGATTAAATGCTAGGAAGAGGGGTTAGATAACTATAATAATTTAAACAATAATAAAGAACTTGGATAAAGCCTAAGGGTAGGCTTTTTTAGGAGGGGGGGTAATATAATAGTGCTAGAGCACGTTACCTGCTACTTTGCCGTTTCCTAGGCAATCTGCGGCAATATGCGGCAATTTGCTATTTCCTAGGCAATTTACCGTTTTCTAGGCAATCTGCCAAATCCTGCTATATTCTGCCAAGTTGCTATTAGCTCGCTTACTACTAGCGCCTTAACGACCTTTTGTATCTTGCTAGTCTCTACTAGTTTTCTTCTTCTCCTTAGCTTAGTATTCTTATATAGTAGCAATCTACAAGCTTTAGTTTAAAAGCATTTATATAAGCTTATTATATAGCTATTATAAGGAACTAGTTCCTAATAATATTTCTACCTATAGCGATATAGATGCGTATAGTAGGGCTTTTGCGGGCAAAATATAATATAAACTTATACTTTTAATAATGCAATTTTTTTTAACTTTAACGAAATTAATATTAGGACTAAGCAATAGCCGTATTATAAAATTTATACTATTTAGAAGCCCTAAGTCTTAAAAATATTATATTAACCTTTAGTAATAATAACGTGTTATATAAATAAATAAATTAGATATCTATAATATCCATTTAATAGATTTTGCTTATACTTTTAATAAAGCTCGCTAAACTGCCTTAGACATAATTTTGCAATTTAGAAGACAGTGTATGTTAACGTATTAGGCTACCTTATACACGCGCTCGGCTTATACACAATTTCTTAACTAAATCTACTACTAAACTTAAAGCTCTACAGATCGCAATACTATATTAAATTAAACTAATTTTTGGCGTTAAACAGAGCTTAATTAGAATATTTGAATTGGCTATATAATATAGTTATATAGATAAGCTAGGGCTTAGCGTTGGCGTTAAGGCCTTAGAGCCCTTAGTAGGGGTAAGCTCTCGTTCGCATCTAATATCTCAATAATATCCTTATCTACAACCACGTCTCTACGTTTAATTTAAGCCTTCTTTAATCTTTAAAGCTATTTGGCTTTATTCTTAAGCTGGCGTTTAACCTTACGGGCCTTCTTAGCTGCCTATTTTTAGAGCCATAAAGCTACTACCTTTGCCTCTCGCTGCATCTTATTTTATGCCTACTACTACTTTTGCTGTTTAACTAAGCGGGCCTTCTCTTCCTTTTAAAGTTGCCATTAAAGCTTTTGCTTAGCTTTAAGAGCTTATTCTTAGTATTAATTTTAATTTTACTTAGCTTAAGCTCTTAAATCTACTAAATCTTAGTAGGGCTATAAAAGGTAGTCTTACCTTACTCTAGAGGAGCAATCTAGGTAAATAAAAGCTTACCTTAACGGCGCTTCTTCTTTTTATTATATAGAGCTTTAGTAAGCCTATCTACGCGGTATTATAGGATCTTATTTTCCGTTATAAGATTTATTACTATATTAGTTAAGAGCTGGGACCATTTATCATATATATTAGCAATTATCTCTTATAAGAGCTTCTGAACTTATTGCCAATTATCTACCATAAAATGCAAATATTAAGACTTGCTTAAGAAAGGCCTATTCTCTAATTTAGTGCGGAATATATCTAAGATTATATAAGGCTTATAAGGATAGAGGCCCGTACTTTTCCACTTACTCTTAATATTAGATATAGTAAAAGCCTTTCTAAAGGCGGCCTAAATTAGCTAGAAGAAACCTTGCTTAGTAATAGAGTAAAGACCTTAGCTCTTATACAGAAACTAATCTAGCTCTTAGCTATAATATATTACTAGCGGACTAAAGAAAGAGATATCTAAAAGTTAAAGCTTATAAGTTAAATAAGGTAAATACACTGCTATAAATATTTAGTGCGTCTTATAGTAGTTAAGGAACTTTATATTTATGTAAGAGCTATACCTATTAAGGATAAGGAAGATTAAAACAATTATATATAATCTTATCCAGAGGATCTTTTACTACACCTAGCCCAAAATACCAAAACCAACTAAAAGATCCCTGAAAAACACCTAGAGAATCCCCTTAAGATGCATATATTGCAAGGGAGGCACACGTTAAATAACAGTAGTTTACACTTATGTATAACTGCCAGAACCACGCCTAGTAATTGCCCTCTATAATAAAGATAGGCAAATACTATACTATAAAGCGGAAATACCTCTATTAAGAAAGCATCTAATAAAATATAAAGCCTATTAGACGCGTTTAGTATCTAGAATTATAGGGGAGTAACCATTAGCTATAATAAACTAATATAGCTAGCAGAATGGTTTTGCCAGTCTAGTAAATCTTAGGCGCCCCTTTAGCAAACCCTTAATTAAATCCTCCAACAGCTAAACAAAATTAAAAATAAATAAAACCCTCTCTTACTAGTGAACCACACCTAGGCTGCCATAGCTGTGCTTCTATAGCATAGGGAACCTACCCCCCTTAAGACAATAACTAGGTATATAATTATAATATAACCAAATACAGAAAAAACAGAGGGGTTTAGGGGATAGTTAGAAATAGAAGTCCTTATAGAAATCTGTAAAGAGGTTTATAATACTATTATAGTCTAACACCTTAGGAGCAGAGATATTAGAGTTACCCTAAAGGACTAATAGTTAAAGGAATAAGCTATAAGGGCAGGGGATAGGCTAAAAGAACATATTAGTATAAAAGTACTCCATGAGAATTATTTAGTTAAAGTTCTAGTAGTTCCTATAAGCCTTAGGGTAGAAAAGGGACGCTATGTGGATAATATAGCAATTATATAGGAGATAGTAAGATAAATGGAACGCCTTATACTAGGATTTAAAATTACCTAAATCTAATAGCTTTAATAGGAAAATATAAACTAAGCAAATAATAAGAATAATAAGAGGATATAAGGGTTGCTAGAAACTTGCTAAGAAGACGCCAATTAAATATATAGCTCCCTTATTATTAGCACACTTATACTAGAAATATAAAAACTCCTTATCTAAAAAGGAATAATTATAAATAGCCTTATATATAATATAAGGCTCTATAACCACAGGCTACGCCTAAAATAATGCTATTACTATATATAATGGGGACACACCCAATCTATATACGCAGTATAGGTATACTGCGGCCACTATATAGGCCCCTATAATATAAGACACTACTTAAATTAAAACTAAATAAAATGTGTAAACTGCTACTAAAGTATATATAAGGCGTAGGAGAGAGAAGACTGCATTAAATATAGGAGATGGAAGGTAAGGGCTTAACAGCTACAGGAATATCTATATACTAGGTTATATAAATAGAAATAATAGGTAATAAGCTAGGGGGACGCAGGTGCCTTCCTAGCGTTCCCTACCTTTAATACTAGGGGGCTAGGCCAGCTATCATAAGCCTTAATAGGCTAGAAGTAATGCTATGTAATATTACCAGACTAAATAGGGATGTAAGGGTTATAGGGGACATAAGAAAGAGGACGCCCTATAGAAAGGCCCCTATAAATAGCTATAGCAAGCTTAAGACCAGGATAATTAAGAATTAGACTTAATATAGCAAATATAACATTTACAGCCAACCTATAAAGGGTATATAGCCAACTAGTAGGATTAGGGGAAGAACTAGAGATAATAATAGATTTAGATATAAAAGCGCTAGTAGGAATATAAGACATAGAAATAAAAAGCTCTATATAAAATAAGTAGCAACTAGGGTGTAAACATAAGAGATAGAAGTTCTAAAAATCTTAAAGAAAGTGGAAATAGAAGAAGTAAGGAATAAAGGAAAGACGAAGAACCCTCACTAGGGGTCCACTACCTATCTATTATATAGTATAATTGCGGCAATATAAACCACTATTTCGCAAGGCCCCTACTAAATAGTCTAGACCTAAAGAAATACTATATCCTTACTATATAAGAACCGTATTATAATACCTATATATAATTAATATACTGCCCCTAAGAATTCCAGCTTCTATATAAACCAAAAGCAGCTATATATATGTGCTTTATAATTAGTAAGGCTATTAGCCTATCCTTATAGTTATAGCAGGCAGTTAATCTAGATATTATAGTTATAACAATCTAGACATATAGGGGTCTGGTATAAATTATTAATATATATAACCTTAGGGTTAAAGGGGTCCCATAAACAGAGAATATTATATTAGTAATAAGCTTACTAAAAACTAAAGGTATGGAGTCTATCCTATTAAGAGATATAAACCTCCACTACTTGTAATAAGGGGGTATCTATATCGTTGCTAAATAACAGGTAGAGTGCCTACTAAGAGCTATAGATATCTGGGGCCTTAAACTAGCTACCCCCTTAGAAGTAATTAGTAATAAGGCACCGCCAGAAGTATAATTAACCTTATATTTATAGATAAAGGCCTATACTAGAGACTTAAAAGGTGCATCCCTAAAGAAGAATAGGCACTAACCTTAGACTATATCCCTATCTAAATATAGCTAGACCTGGATATTAAGGCGTAACTAAATAGTAAAAGATATGCAATAAGGAAGCTTAAGATAGATAGCTTCCTTAGTATAGTTAAAAAACAACTGTAAGACCTAGAAGAAATTTACCTAATACTAAACAAGTAAGGCTTATTAGCTACCCTTAAGGAAATTTAACTAAAGACTAGAAAGGATCTAGGCAGTAATTAAAGATGGGCTAGAAAAGTACTACCCAGTTTTAAAACCAGACCCCTATATATAACACGCCTAGTCCATATAATACGCGGTTCTTATTACCAGCTAATAATAAGTAAGAAGGAAATATATAAGTAGCTATAACCCTAAAGATAAGAGATAATATAAAGATATAAGAAACTAGTTAAAGAATACTCTAAAAAAAAAAGTAAGGAATAACTAGAGATGGTTTATAAATAAGTATACTTTTAACCTAAGCCTCCCTCATAATAAGGGCCTTTAGGCTATAGTAAAATAGGTAAAGAAAAAGGTAGGGCGCCTAGTAGAAGACTTATACTTACTACCTTTATAAAGAGTAGGGGAGTTATAGGCCACTAATAACAATAATAAGAAGGTAAAGATCATTATAGAAAGGTTCTTTCCCTAACTAGCTCCAGTAGATCTTAGTAACATTATAGGTAAAACACTAGTAACTTGCCTATAGGTTAACAGCGATATAATAACAGAGGAAATAGGTAGAACTATTAGTCGCCTTTTAAATAATATAGCACTAGAACTAGATGGGATACTAAATAAGGCCTTAAAGACCTATAGACTACTTATAGCACCTTAGCTTATAGATATAGCTAGAGTATACTTTGCTATAGGCTACTACCCACGACTTAGAAGGTCTATAATGACGGTTATTCTATAAAAAGAAGGTAAAGTAGACTACTTAATCCTAGGAAGCTACTGCCCTATTGCTTTAGAAAATACCCTTAGCAAGATCCTAAAAAGGGTAATAGTGGACCGCATAGCAGATATAGCTAAGGAACACGCCCTACTACCACAAAGCTAAATGGGGGTAAGAAAGAATCGCTTAACGCTATTAGCACTTACACTACTCGCTGCTACTATTAAAACTGTATGGGCTATGCGAAAGGACTTTATAGTATTAATGCTTAGCCTAGATATTAGCGGCGCCTACGATAATATACCCTATAAGCGTCTCCTATACATCCTTAGGGCAAAGGGCTTCCTAGAATAGATTATTTAATTTGTTTAAGGATTTATAGGCTAGAAAGAAATTGTCACGGAACCCAACCGCAGGGGCCTCCATAGGAGAGCCCCGTGCTCTCGTATATACCTCACGTACAGCTTATGTCAGCTATGCGTGGGTATATCACCTCCTTACGCCCTCGACCCTTACGATCGATCGCGTAACGTCTTGTATACTCCTCAAATACATACGTTCAGCTGCTATTAACCCCGTCCCGTAACATTACGTTACGCCTTTTTTATTACCAATACCCAGCCTATGACCAATTCCACGTCTCTATAATACTGTAGGCGCTACTAAAAGCAGCGTGTCCATAAGTTACCTTACCGCGTACTTCTAAAGAATTAATAATAGTAAGACGAAATTCCTTACTAACTAATATGTTAAACTTAAAAAATAATCTAATACCTATACTAAATCTACAACGCTAATCAATCCTAGGAGGATTTAATTTATTAGCCCTAGCCTTAACCCCTAAGGGGAAGCCTAGTAGCTTAAAAGACTACAACAACCTTAATAAGGTAAACATCAATAATGTCTTATCTTTTATTTACTATATAACCATAGATAAATAAGCCAAAGGACTACTACCTATTAAGATTGAGATATAAGACGCTGATATATTTATAAAAATGGTAATATAAGAACCTAATAAATACTACCGCCTTTTATAGAACTACCACCTAAAGCTTATATAAGCTAAAATACGTGCCGCCTAAGATCGCGATATTATCCAAGACCTATAAGCTTGCGAGGCGCTTGCTAATAACATGCGTTAAGAGATTAAAGACAACCTCTATATATCTAAACGCGACGTCTAACAACTAAAGAAGGCCGAGATTATACTTATTGCTACAGTTACCAAAAAAGAGGGTATAATTAAATACCTATAATCTTAGCTTAACAAGCACATTTATAATAATACTAGATACCTCTTTACTATATATAACGCCACCTAAGTCTCTACGCCCCTGGTAACCTTACCTACTTAACGCTTAACAGAGAGTTACCGCTAAGTAGCTTTACCTAACGGGAACCCCTACCATAGTAGCAATAATAAAAGCTATAATAATTAAACCTAGACTGCCACTGTAGGGTTTAATATACGCTACCCTATAAGAGACCCTACCTAATATTAAAAGACAAACTTCTAGTTGTTAAAAGGTATATTAACAAACACCTTAATAAAGGGTTTATTCGCCCTAGTATATCCCCAGTAGCTGCCCCTGTACTCCTTACTAAGAAGCTAAGAGGAAGTATCCAATTCTATATTGACTATAGAGGACTTAATACTATTACGATTAAAAACTAATACCCTATACCGCTTATACGTGAGACTCTTAAACGGCTTAGCTAAGCTAAAATCTATACTAAGCTTAATATTATCGCTGCCTTTAACCGCCTCCGAATATGGGAAGGTAATAAATAGAAAACCGCATTTGTATTGCGCTTTAGCTAATTTAAATATACCGTTATACCCTTTAGCGTATATAACAGCCCAGGCAGCTTCTAAAGCTATATTAATAACGCCTTACAGGACTACCTTAATGACTTCTGCTCTGCGTATCTTAATAATATACTTATTTACAGTAATAATCCTTTTAAGTATACTGAGCATATTTGGAAGGTCCTATAGCGCCTTAGAGACGTAAGACTTTATATTAATTTAAAGAAGTGCGAATTCTCAGTCACAGAAGTAAAATACCTTAGACTAATTATTACTATTAAGGGTGTCCGTATAGACCCTAAGAAGGTATAAATAATTACTAAATAGTAAACTCCTAACTATATTAAGGATGTATAAGCCTTTTTTAGTCTCGCTAACTTCTATTAGAAATTTATATATAACTTCTTAGGCGTTATAGCACCACTTACAGCAATAATGTAAATAAAAGGTCTTCTTATAAAAGGAAGAAAAATATACCTATATTTTACCTGGACGCCTAAATACAAGAAGGCGTTTTAAAACCTTAAAGATGCTTTTACTAAAGCACCTATCTTAGCTTATTTTATACCAGGACGGCAACTCTACCTTAAAACTAACTCCTTAGACCACGTTAACGCAGGCGTCCTTTTCTAGATAGGTAATAACGGCCTTCTCTACCTAGTTACATTCTACTTGTCTAAGCTTATACTATAAAAGTATAACTATAAGATCTATAATAAAGAACTTCTTACGATTATATAAGCGTTTAAAGAATTCCGATTAGAACTTTCCTTAGTAGAACCTAACCAGCTAACTAAAGTCCTTATGGATTATTGTAACCTTAAGTACTTTATAACCACAAAGTAACTAAATTAACGGCCCGCAAAGCCCTACTGCACACGTCTACGTCGCCGCGGGTGGAAACATTATCTGGAATCCTATTCCTATTAATGGCCAAGTGCAGAGGCGATGGTAGAGAGCCGCCGCAGCGCGTACAGCGCTGTCATTCGACTCTATAGTAATAGGCCCGCGACGCGTACAAAGCATCGCCCTTAATAACACTAGGAGCCTTACTGCCTCTACTTAGAGCTCTTATTCTACCATCTAGGGAGGCCTAGCAAGGGAAACTGGGATATAAAAACCACCTAATATATAACTACCTAGCTTACAGCTAGGCCCGAAACTGGCCTTATCTAGCTAGTTAATATAGACGCGTCCTAGGCGTATAACAGGACATCCTTAGGCTTGCACTAGCTCTAAGATCGCGAAGTGTATATAATAAGGGCGTAGGGATCCTCCTTTTATAAGAACTTGTTAAGGTTAACACATTACAGATACTTTATACAAAACTTATTAAGGCCCTAAGGCCACTATAAAGAACTTGTTAAGGCCCTACCTAAAGAACTTATTAAGGCCCCTCTATAAGGGTCTATCTAGTATCTGGTACACTTAGGTGACTTAGAAGAGGGTTTTAATAGGCATAGTACGCGCAACCTAGTATAGTAACAGTAATGTAATGGCAACGCGACAGCAACCAGACGGCTTAATAAGGTAGAAACATGGGTAAAGCTCTAGGCAGCAGAAACATAGGCCAGCTTTAACGGCCCTATAGCGTTCAACTTATAGTCAACTTATAGTCAACCCATAGTCGACTTATAGGCGACTTATAGGAGGGTTTTAATAGGCATGGTGCACGCAACCTAATGCGCATATATATAAGGCGACTTATAGGAGGGTCTTAATAGGCGTAGTGCTCGCAACCTAATATATATATATAGGGGAGGCTATAGGGGAAACACAGGCCAGTTAGACAAGGACTCAACAGTTAGAGATATAGGCCAGCTTATAAAAGGGGGGGACACAAGCTTGGTTAGTAGGAAAAGGGAGAGTAGGTTGTCTAGTATAGGACCTAGTATCTCTATAGCCCCCTCTTCTATAAGACACGGTCGGCCTGTTATAAGAAAACTCTTATAGGTAATACAAAACGGGAACTAGCAGTAGTATAGGGTATTACACCCCTATATTACTACTAGCCTCCCGTAGGGCGTAGTGCGTAGTAGCTACTACTAGCTCTAAGGACCTTACCCCTTAGCTAAGCCCTAACCCTTAGTATATCTGGTAGGCAGGCAGGATTACGTCTTAGCTAGAGAGACTACTATATGGCTTAAAAGAACAGATGCGTATATTAGTATACTAATAGACGGAACCGTTTGCCTCTAGGGCGGTACGCCAGTAAGGTATACTTAAGGAGCAAATAGGAGTTACTTAGGTAGGGGAGGCTTTTAGTCTAGGCCTTAACTATAGAAGGTACCTAAGGCTTCTATATTATAGGATATAGCCACGACGCCCTTATAGGATTACGCTAGTAGGTATATAAGAAGGGAGTTATAACCCCTAAAAGCGGCAGCTTATACCCATACCGGCGGAAATAATAAAAAAAGGCGTAAAACTAGAGGCTATAGAAGGCTCCTAAGCTATACAAAAGCATACCAACTCTAGGAGGAGATTCTTATATAAACCGCTAGGGGGTAGTCTAGTACTTGGGTTAACCCCATTATAAGATATCTAAAAGAATGGTAAAACCCCCTATTAATTAATAGTAGCAGCTAACTGCTTATAGAAAGCCTCCTAGGCCTTTAGGCCTAGGTAACTGGGACTAAATACTAAAAAACTGGGGTAGAGGCCTAGATAAGCAGGCATGTCAAACTCTACTATATAACTACCTACCATTTTATAAGAAAACGCAACTAATCTATAGATCTCCAGCATTCAATTCATATTTAAGGCTTTAAGGGTTAACCAGTTTAGGGCCTAAGGGTATTAGGAGTATAGGTAGACAGCAAGCTCTAGTAAAGCATATATACGGCGCAAGCGGCCTATAAGGGCTAAGCACAGTACATTACATTATCCAGGATCGTTAATTCTATATAGGGACCATGCTTCCAGAGGTTACGCCTACTATATATAGCAGTTGTCCGGCCAACTATAACGTATAGGTCCAATATTTGGGCCATTAGAGAAACTAAGAAAGGCCCCCCTAAATTACTCCTTAAACCACTCTAAAAGGTCCAAATAGCCTGCCTCTGGAGTATAATAGGAGGGTATAAGCGAACGGCCACATTACTGCTTAAGAAGGAAGCTAATATTCCCCCCCTATAACTATATATTAAAGCCGCTGCAATGTAAAGGGCGTAAAATAAACGCAACTCTAATATTATAAAGTATATTAAGACACGCTTAAATAAACTATAGAGGGACCCTAGGGCCCCCTATAGAAGAACAAACCAATAACCCCAAAGTAGGGAAGATATATTGGAGAAATAGATAAAGAAAGTAGAAGAAGAATAGTGCTGCTTTAGGGCCCAGGCCCATATAGAGGAGGAAGGGAGACGCGTAAGAGGTTAGTAAAGACAATAGTAAGAGAGAGAAAGGAGCTAAAGTAGAGCATAAAAGAACGCCGGGAAACTATCTACCGCAATATAATACTAGTTAGACCAACGCCGGAGAGGCGCATAGGAGTTAAAGGTATAGAGGCTATTTTAGGTAAGAGTAACCCAAGCCGTAGCATAGTTAATGCTATAGGGGGTAAACACTTAAGGGCTCTAAAAAGGCCTAATAAAGGCAGAAAATATAATAGCAACACTCTTAAGAACAGGAATAATAGGACTAAAAGACTGGCTCTACTAGGTAGGTGTCCTAGTAGGTAGCCCAAGATGCAAATATAGTTAGCTAAGATAGACACCAAAACACGTAATACTGTTATGCCCCTTACGCACTAACTAAGAAGCAATGCTTTTAGTAACTAGCATAAAGAACTATAATACACTACTCTTAATATAAAAAGGTCTTAAGGTGGTTACCCAATGGCTTATTAACCAAAGTGTACTAGACCAGTTCTGGGTTGCAAAGGAAATAGTAATAGAAGGTAAGGGGGCGAGTATTAGACGCCCCCTAATAACTCTATAGTAGTAGAGTTAAGTTTGCGATACTAGCGCGTCCATAGGCTTATTACGGCAGCAGTGGTTCCCAAGGAGGTCAAAAAGTAAGGTAGTAGAGTACTATAGGTGACTCATAGGCGCCTTGTAGGCGAGTCCCAAAAGGCGGGGAGATGGATTACGGGGTTTTCTTATTTTCTTAAATAGAGTTTTCTCCCCATATATAAATAAGGAGTAGTCCGCGTGGGCCTAATAGGGATCCGAATCGGACGTTAAGCAATGAATTATTATTATTAACTAAATTAACGCTAAGCACGCTAGAACAAATTTCTCTCTAGTTTTAACTTTAAAATTATATATAGGCTAGGAGTATAAGGTACTAAGCTTAATAGCCTAATACGCCGTTTATAAGACCTTCCTTAGTTAGAAGATGACCCTTATAATTAATTCCAACAACAGATAATCCTAAAAGCATAAAACTTGGCCCTAGGTATACTACCTAAGATAGAACTAACCGCCCCTTAGCTTTATACCACAGAACTAAAATTACCCCCTAAAATTAACGAACTTATTACCGCAGTATATAATACCTTTATTAACCTATTACTATATTAACTAATTGCCGTAAAGACCGCTAGCACCTATACGCTGCCTACTAACCTCTAAAGCTTAGGCTAGATTAATATGGCAGCCTTAAAAGTAAAAAAGAATAGGCTCTATTATAGAGGCCGTCTATTTATCCCTAACTTAGAAGACCTATAACGGCAACTAATCCAAATGGCCTATAACCTCTAGTTAAGCGGCTACCTAGGTAAAGAAGGAACCTATAAGCTCCTTAGCTAATACTACTTCTGGCCTAAAATAATAGACTTAGTTAAACGCTTTATAAGCGTCTGCTATAGCTATAAGTATACTAAAGTATTTTATATAAAGTACTAAGGACTACTATACCCTCTACTAATACCTATACGCCGATGGGCAGATATTGCTATAGATTTTATTATTAACCTACCACCTTGTAAATAACATAGCCAAACCTATAAGAATATCCTTATAATAATATGCCGACTTATAAAAAAACAACACTATGTCCTAACTAAAGGCGTAGCTATAAGCGACGTTGCTAACACCTTCCTCTGCAAAGTTTACCGACTATATAGGTTACCCAACTCTATTACGTCTGACTAAGGCACGTAGTTTAATTCTAATATATAGAGGCGGATCTGCTAACGCCTTGGTATCTTCATTAAGATATCTATATCCTTTTACTATAAAACTGCTAGATAACTAGAAAACGCTAACGCTAGCATAAAGGCGTACTTATAATAGGTAGTCACCTATAGTTAGGACGACTAGGTAGACTACCTTCCACTAGGTAAATTCGCGGCAAATAACTACATCTTAGCCACTATAGGACTTACCCCATTCTTTGCGAATAAAGGTTATTACCTACAATCTAGTATAGAGCCACTAGAGCCTATTAATAAGAAACTGCTATATAGAAAACGCCTTAAGATACTACTTGCTAATTAATATACAGACTGTATAAAAGATCTACTTAACTACTATAAAGAAGAGATGGCCTGGGCCTAAGTAAAATAAGCTTACTTCACTAACCATTATAGAGCACCACCACCTAAGATACGTGCTGGCGATTGGGTATGGTTAGATATACATAATATCTCTATATAGAGGCCTATAAAGTCACTCGATTATAAGAACCTCAGCCCCTACTAGATTAAATAAGTTATTAATAGGGGAGCCGTATACGAACTAGAGCTTCCGCCCGCCTTAGCTACCCGCGGAGTGTGGCCTATGTTTTACCTATAGCTACTATACCTTTACTAACCTAACTCTCTACTAGAATAAATATAGCCTAAACCCCCACCAGTACTAATCTAAGATAAGAACGAAGACGAGAACCATAAGGAGTGGACCATTAAATAAATTATTAACTCTAAATACTTTGGCAAAGGTAGAGGACGGCGGCTCTACTATAAAGCTACCTATATAGGATTTAACATAGATTAGCCAAAATAGTAACTATAGGAAGACTTTAGGAATACAAAGGACCTAATTAGCGATTTCTACTACGTAAACCCACAGAAACCGGGCCTAAGCAAAGATTTTGTGCCTAATCCTCTATGGGAGCCCTTATAGAGTTAAACCGTTGTACATCGCTATATAAGGGCAAATTGTCATTAAATTGCCGCAGATCACCGCAAAATGCGATTACATAACTGGAAAACTTTAAGATATCTAGGAACTTTAACCAGCGGTTAAAGTTATCTAATTGGTTAGATTCTAGACGCTAAAGAGAAATTAGCCAATTAAGATTTTCCATCACCGGGATAGAAAATCGCTATTGGCTCGTCTACTACTAGCGCCTTAGCGACCTCCCTTACACTTTACTAACAACCCCTAAGTCCTAAGTTAGAAGCATCCGTACGAGCCTATTACACCTATAATAATATTTCTTCTTCTTCTCTATACCCTAAGCGTTCCCCTTATATATATATAGTAACCACAGCGTTACCAAAGCTCCGCCTTAATAGGAGGGGGGGTAGTGTTACGGAACCCAACCATAGGGGCCTCTATAGGAGAGCCCCGTGCTCTTGTATATACCTCGCGTATAGCTTATGTCAGCTACGCGTGGGTATATCACCTCCTTACGCCCTCGACCTTTACGATCGATCGCGTAATGTCTTGTATACTCCTTGAATACATATGTTTAGCTGCTATTAACCCCGTCCCGTAACAGAAATATTGCTAGTCTTTAGCAGATACTAGAGCCCCCCTATTGCAGTTATAATAGGAATACTATAAAAATTACCCCTTTTACCTATACTCTCTCTTTTCTTTATAAGTAACCTACTTAAGTCCTTTAAGGAAGGGGCGACCTAGGGGATAGGCTTTATTAATAATATAAACCTAATTATATACGGGCTAATAGCCGTAAAGAACTGCAGAATACTAGAGAAAGCCTATAATACCTATATAGAATAGGTAAGATAACATAGAGTTTAATTCTTACTAGAGAAATACCAGCTAATCTATTTTATAAGAAAACGTAACTAACCTATATATCTCTAGTATATAATCTATATCTAAGGCTTTAGGGGCTAACTAGTTTAAGGCCTATGGGTATTAGGAGTATAGGTAGATAGTAAGCTTTGGTAGAGCGTATATATATTATAAGCGGCCTATAAGGGCCAAGCGCAGTATATCGCAATGTCTAGAATTGTTAATTCTATATAGGGTCCATGCTTCTAGAGGTTATGCCTACTATATATAGCAGTTGTCTGGCCAACCATAACGTATAAATCTAGTATTTGGGCTATAGGAGAAACTAAAAAAGGCCCCCCTAAATCACTTCTTAAACTACTCTAAAAGGTCTAAATAGCTTATCTCTAAAGTATAATAGGCGGGTATAAGCAAACGGTCACAGTACTGCTTAAGAAGGAAGCTAATATCCCCCCCTATAATTATATATTAAAGCTACTACAATATAAGGGATGTAAAAGGAGCGCAACTCTAGTGTTATAAAGTATATTAAGTCACGCCTAAACAAACTATAGAGGGACCCTAGGGTGCCCTATAGGAGAGCTAACTAATAACCCTAAAGTAGGGAAGATATATTAGAGAAATAGGTAGAAAAAGCAGAAGAAAAATAGTGCTGTATTAGGGCCTAGGCCCATATAGAGGAGAAAGGGAGATACGTAAGAGACTAGTAAAGATAACAGTAAGAAAGAGAAAGGAGCTAAAGTAGAGCATAAAAGAGTACTAGGAAACCATTTACAGTAATATAATACTGGTTAAACTAATACTAGAGAGGTATAGAGGCTGTTTTAGATAAGAGGAACCTAGGCTATAATATAGTTAATGCTATAGGGGGTAAACACCTAAGGGCTCTAAGAAGGCCTAATAAAGGCAGAAAATATAGTAGTAATACTTCTAAGAATAGAAATAATATGACTAAAAAATTGGCTCTACTAGGTAGGTATCCTAATAGGTAGCCTAAGATGTAAATATAGCTGGCTAAGATAGATATCAAAATATATAATACTATTATGCCCCTTACGCACTAACTAAGAAGCAATGCTCTTAGTAGCTGGCATAGAGAACTATAATATACTACTCTTAATATAAAAAGGTCTTAAGGTGGTTACCTAGTGGCTTATTAGCTAAAATGTACTAGACTAGTTTTAGGTTATAAAGGAAATAGTAATAAAAGGCAAAGGGGCGAGTACTAGGCGCCCCCTAATAACTCTATAGTAGTAGAGTTAAGTTTGTAATACTAGCGCGTCTATGGCTTATTATAGCAGCAGTGGTTCCTAAGGATGTTAAAAAGTAAGGTAGTAGAGCACTATAGGTAACTTATAGGCGCTTTGTAGGCGCTATATAGGCAAGTCCTAAAAGGCGGGGAGATAGATTATAGGGTTTTCTTATATAGAGTTTTCTCCCTATATGTACATAAGGAGTAGTCCGCGTGGGCCTAATAGGGATCCAAATTGGACGTTAAGCAATAAATTATTATTATTATTATTAAGGATAAGAAGTCTTTAGTCTCTTCCATTACGGGCCTTTACTTTTATCTCCTTATTAAAGATAGTATCTAGCTAGGCATAACTAAGATTATTATTTATTTAGCCCGTAGGTAATAAGGTAAAAAAGTAAGAGTATTAATTTAGGTTATAATCTTAGAGCTAGGTATCTTATATATTGCTAGTAACCGCTTAGTAAATAAGGCCTAGTAAGAGAGTTATTCCATCTATATAAATTATAGCTATTACCGTAATCCACTTTCTATCTCTATCTTAAATTATATTCTTAACCTTTCCTAAATTAAATGCAGCCTTAAAAAACACTTATTTAGCCTTTAAAAGTACACCACCTAGGAAGCCTTTCTTATCTATATTATATATATTTTACCTCTTAATCTTATATTCCTTAATCTTATTACCTAAAAGCTTAAAGTAGAGGCTAAAATAGAAAGCCGATTTAGCCTATTTGCGTGTATTATCTATAGGGATAATGTAGTAGCTCTTTAGAGAGTTGCCCTGTCTTTTAATTTAACGCAAAGCCCAGTAGTTTTCTAGCTATTTTCTTTATAATCTCTTAGGCGAAATTCTCTAACATAGTAATTATAGGAGGTAGCCCTTGCTCTATAAGCTTATTAATATAAGTTATAAGCACGTTAAACTGTTATTTAGTAAGGAAAGATTGGTTATTATAACTATCTACCTTTAAGCCCGTAATATTGCAATAGTGGCATAAAAGGGTAGATCGCTCTACTCCATACTCCTTAGCAGTTTAAGTGTAATTAGGCTCTAATTGCAAGCGTAAAGTATTAAGAGCGGTGTTAATTAAATCTATAGTTGTGAAGTTATAATATTTTTGATATTTTTAATTTTAGTATATATAAGGTAGGTCTATACACAAGGTAGCCTAATACGTTATTTTAACGCTAGCTAAAAAATTACATCTAAGCTTACTAAGGTAAAACTCTATAACGTATTCTACCACTTAGTTAGTATTATGGACCTTATATTAGTAGTAGTACGGAGGTGCCTTTTAAAAGTCTTTGCCGGCCCTTATTGGGCGGTCTTATAGGCGGTGACTCCCTAAGGTTAGTAGGGCAACGGACTAGAAGCCGCCTAATAGCGCCTTTAAGGTCCCCCAGAACCGGCTTAGAATGCGCTAAATTTTTGGCTATATGCGGGCTCTTTAGGCTTAACCTAGGCGGGGCCGGCAAAGACTTTTAAAAGGCACCTCTGTACGGCTACTTAGAGAGGATATAAATAGACTAGTGGTAGAAGCGTGGGAGGTACTAGAACTAGTTAAACTATGGAATAAGGGGTAACAGAGTTATAACAGATTATATTACCATTTTAGTATATAGAATTTATAGGATTTATAAGGAATGTTATATACTAAATATACCTCGCGTACCTTACGTACTTAGTATTTTATAGGAGTTATATTATATATTTAAAGGACTATAGTCCCTACTTAGATAGTTCCTTTCTTTATAGTAAATCTTAGAATATAATTAGAGTTAATCTATTGGGCAACTACTCCACTAGTTATTATTATATTGTTAACTTTTTATTTACCTATACACCTGGCCTATTAGTGAGTCTACTATAGTATTTCCTATAAGGCTTTATTATACATTTACTACCTAGTTATAGTATTAATAAAGTTAAATAATATGCCACTAAAAGCACTAGTTACAACGCTATTAACGGCAGTAACCACCTTAGGTACTAGCGGAGATACTAGTATAAGGGATATTAACTCGCAGCTAGTTACAATTAGATAGTTATAGGAAATAGTTAATCGGTTAACGGATAATAATTAAATACTTAAAAACAGAATTAATGGAATTAGAGCAGTAAAGGTTAAGTTATTATTAGTTAAACAATTCTTAAAGGAGAAGTTAAAGCTTAAGGTTTTTTTTATATAAATGCGCTTTAAGGTAATATAAGAGGGTATAAAGCTTACTATATTAATAGACTAAGCGGTCTACGCGGGACTATTCCTAATAGGTAGGGTACTTAAATAGTTTAAATCTTATCTTATGGAGATATAAGTGCATAGAGATATAACTACTAACTAAGAGGTTAAGTATATATTCTTAAGCTGGTAAGGGTTCGCGAACTAACTTATATAAATATTTAGAGATCTAAAGGTAACAATAATAGTAGAGCGAAAGCTTTAAAACCTAGTATAATAAACTTTAGCAATAGAGTATACGATATAGTTTTAAACGTTTACTATATAGGTCGAATAGAATAATAGAGCGCTTATAGTATAGTATAAACAGGGACTTAAAGTAAAAGTCTAGAACGTAATTATCCTAATAAAAGATATAGATACCCTAAGGGAACTAATTAATTAAGTAATTAAAATTAATAATAAGATCTATTAAAGGGAATAAGCTAAGAAATGCTAGAATAGAGTTTTATAGTTATATAAGGCGCAAAGCACGCAATAATAGATATAGAGTTATAAACTATAGAACGGCGGACTAAAGCTAATAGACCTAAGCGGTACTAAAGAATTTAAGAAATAGAATAAAAAACTATAGAAACCTTGTTATGGAACGAGGTTAGGAGGCTCTATAAACATTATAGTATTAACTAGGTATATAATAGGATATTATATAAAGGTATAAGAGATACATAGGTATAAGAGATACATAGGTACTAGCGATCTATATACTATAGTATGCCAAGGCTTGCTATAGAGGGCCGCTAGGCCGGAATCTATAATAAACCTAGAGGTTAAAGATTAAGTAATTATAGGACTAAGAAGTAGAGGCTAAACTAGGGATCTTAATAGCATAAGATGTTTAGGCAAACTCTATAGTAAGAAAAATAGTTTAAAAATAGAGCTTATATAAATTGTAAAAAAAAGGTTATTTTACTAAAGACTATAAAGGTAATTAAAGTAACTATGCAGTAAAGGGTATAAGGTCGTTAAAATATAATAATATAAATATAAGTACATTGCGCAGGACTAATAAGTGTTTAATTAAACATTTTGCGTTTTATTATAATAATATATACTAAATTTATAAGGACACTAAGTATGGCGTAAGCTATTGGCTATAAGAGCCAAAGTTATAAAAACCTAAAAGAACTAAAGAGTTAAATAAAAAATAAGATTAACTCTATAAGCTAGATTAAGATATTATAATAATATATAGATAAAGATTAATAGAAATAATAATGGAGTTAGAGTACTTATTAATTAAAAGTAATAAGAAAGTGTTATGGAACCTAACTGTAGGGGTCTCTATAGGGGAGCCCTATGCTCTTATATACACCTCGCGTACAGCTTACGTCAGCTACGCGTGGGTATATTACCCCCTAATGCCCTCGACCCTTATAATCGATTGCGTAACGTCTTGTAGACTCCTTAAATATATATGTCTTAAAGCCACTACCCCCGTCCCATAACATTACATTGCGCCTTTTTACTACTAACGCTTAGCCTACAACCAATTTTACGTCTTTATAACATTGCAGGCGCTACTAAAAGCAGCGTGTCTATAAGTTACCTTACTTTATACTTCTAAGGAACCCATAATAGTAAGATAATATTCCTTACTAGCCACTATATTAAACCTAAAGAACAATCCAATACCTATACTTAACCTACAACGCCAATTAATCCTAGGAGAATTTGATTTATTAGCCCTAGCCTTAACCCCTAAGGAGGTGGACACCAACAATATCTTATCTTTTATTAACTATATAACTACGGACAAGCAAGCAGAAGGGCTACTATTTATTAAAATTAAAATATAAGATACTAAGATATTTGCAAAAATGGTAGCATAAGAACCCAATAAATACTACCACCTTCTATAGAACTACCACCTAAGGCTTATACAAGCTAAGATGCATACTGCCTAAGATTGCGATATTATCTAAGACCTATAAGCCCGTAAAGCGCTCGCTAATAACACGCGTTAAAAAACCAAAGATGACCTCTACATATTTAAACGCGACGTCTAAAAGTTAAAGAAGGCTAAGATTATACTTATCGCCACAGTTACTAAAAAAGAGGGCATAATTAAGTACCTACAATCTTAGCTTAATAAGCACATTTATAATAACGCTAGATACCTCTCTACTGCATATAATGCTACCTAAGCCTCTATGCCCCTAGCAATCTTACCTACTTAACACCTAATAGAGGGTCAATACTAAGCAGCTTTACCTAATGGGAACCCCTACCAAAGTAGCAATAATAAAAGCCATAATAATTAAACCCAAGCTGCCACTATAGGGTCTAATATACAATACCCTAATCCCCTAGTCTTTTAGGGGGACCGTAAGGAATATAGCTACTAGAAGATGCAAATCTGCAAGAAACTAACTTAGAGCGCCTACCTTTTTTCAACAAAAGACACTAAGATTGGCTATATTATTAGGCGAATAAAGGGCATACTATTTAACAGACTCTTTGCCTAGTAGGAGACTAATAGTCCCTAGAAGTGGCAGTCCTATTAAGAAGTCCTTAATAATCTTAACCTAATGTACCGTAACTATAACCTACTAACTACCAACTAAGCCAAACTACGTACCCTAAAGATAAGCCCTACCAAATTATTTAATAAGTTTTATGTTAAATTCTAGGAATATATTAGAGCCCTCGCCTAAGATAATACTAAAGACTAAGAAGATCTCCTTAAAAAAGTCACTTATTGCCTTAGTCACGTAGCCGCTAGCTATAATTACAATAACGTCTATAATATAGTAGCAGCCCTATAGAAGATTAAATAATAACTAAATTAAATTGCTACTACTAACCCTTACCTAAAGACCTCCCTATAGAAGCCCCCTAGACCTACTAACCCTATACATACTAAGCCACCAGCGCCTACTACCTTAAATACTACTAGAGCTAATCTCAACCTCTCTATACTAACCTTTTTGCAAAAACTCCTAGATAGAGAACGCGAGCTACTCTAGAAACTAGGACGCTGCTATAGATACTATTAAGAAGGCTATTATTATAATAACCCAAACTGCCTAATAGCTAGGTTTAGTAGCTACCACTTAATACCTAACCTAGTACCCCAAACACTAAATATGTTATTACGCGCCACTACTATATAAGACAAAGATATAGTAATAGCAGTAGGGTTAGATACGGAAGCGGAAAACGCTAAGTCCTAGCCCTAAGTTGTGGGTTAGGACGCCCTAATAATAGAGGGATCTATATATTAGCCTACTTAATAGATAACTTAGTAAAGATAAATGGATAGAAATAGATAGTTTTGCCTATAATAGGAACTACTACTAAAAAACAATATAAAATCCGTTCTATAATTGATTGCAGAGCTACTAATAAATTTATAGATACCCGATTTATGCGTATGTATATCCTACCCACCTTACCCCTTACTAAAGCCCGCGCCCTATAACTCGCTAATAGTAGTTATACTATATAGAGGATTACCTATATAGTATAACTCTACTTAGATATAAACGGGCACCAGGAAGAGCTCTAGGCCTATATTATACTACTTACCAACTACTCTATTATCCTTAGAATAAACTGGCTTAAATAATATAACCCTACCATTAACTGGAAAAAGAGAGAAGTAACCTTTAACTCTAAATACTATAGAGAGACTTACCTAGGGCATAGCCTAGCCGCCTCTATTTACTCCCTAGGATATTAATATAAGAAACCCCTTATTACCCTACTTATAACTAACTACCACTATATAAGTGCTGTGGCCTTCTACTATATAGCACATAGAAAAAGCTGGACTATTGCTGCAGCTTCCTAATTATAACTATATAAGCTAATAAAGAATAGGACTACGTCCTCTATAGTAATAGAATAGATATAGTTAACCTTCTAGAAGATAATGCCCCTATAGAACTCTATGGACTTTCACCTTTAGACTTTAAGAAATTTATAAAGCTTAAAAAAGGATTTACTAATAAGGAACTCCGCAAGCTCCTCCCCAAAAGATACTATAACTTTATTGATATATACTTACAAAAGGGCGTAGATATACTCCCCCCATATTAACCTAATAACTATGCCATTAATATTAAATAAAGAAAAACGTTATCCTATAAGAGACCCTACCCAATATTAAAAGACAAACCTTTAGTTGTTAAAAAGTATATTAACAAGCACCTTAATAAAGGATTTATTTGCCCTAGTATATCCCTAGTAGCCCCTATCCTCCTTACTAAGAAGCTAAAAGGATGTATCTAATTCTGCGTTAACTATAGAGGACTTAACGCTATTATAATTAAGAATTAATACCCTATACCGCTTATACATAAGACTTTTAAGCGGCTTAGCTAAGCTTAATATCATCGCCGCCTTTAACCGCCTCCAAATATAAGAGGGTGACGAATAGAAAACCGCATTTATATCACGCTTTGGCCAATTTAAATATACTATTATACCCTTTAGCGTATATAATGGCCTAGGTAGCTTTTAGAGCTACATTAATAACGCCTTATAGGACTACCTTAATGACTTCTACTCTGCGTACCTAGATGATATACTTATTTATAGTAATAACCCTTTTAAGTATACTAAGCACGTTTAAAAGGTCCTATAGCGCCTTAGGGACATAGGACTTTATATTAATCTAAAGAAGTGCGAATTCTTAATTATAGAAGTAAAATACCTTAGACTAATTGTTACTACTAAGGGTGTCCGTATAGACCCTAAGAAGGTACGTATAATTACAGAATAGTAAACCCCTAACTGCATTAAAGACATATAAGCCTTCCTTAGTTTTGCTAACTTTTATTAAAAATTTATATATAACTTCTTAGGTGTTGTAGTACTACTTATAGCAATAATATAAATAAAGGGCCATTCTATAAAAGGAAGAAAAACACATCTATATTTTATCTGGACGCCTAAATATAAGAAGGCGTTTTAAGACCTTAAAAATATGTTTACTAAAGCACCTATCCTAGCTTATTTTATACTAGGACAACAACTCTATCTTAAGATTAACTCCTTAGACTACGTTAACGCAGGCATCCTTTCCTAAATAGGTAATAACAGTCTCCTCTACCTAGTTACATTCTACTTATCTAAGCTTATACTATAAGAATATAACTATAAGATCTATAATAAGGAACTCCTTGTAATTATATAAGCGTTTAAAGAATTCCAACTAGAACTCTCCTTAGTAGAACCTAACTAGCCAACTAAAGTCCTTATAGACTATCGCAACCTTAAGTACTTTATAACTATAAAGTAACTAAATTAACGCTAAGTACGCTAGAACAAATTCCTCTCTAGTTTTAACTTTAAAATCGCATATAGGCCAGGAGTATAAGGTACTAAGCCTAATAGCCTAATACGCCATTTATAAGACCTTCCTTAGTTAGAAGATAACCCTTATAATTAATTTTAACAATAGATAAATCCTAAAAGCACAAAACTTAGCCCTAGGCATACTACTTAAGATATAACTAACTATACCTTAGCTTTATACCACAGAACTAAAGTTACCCCCCAAAATCAATAAGCTTATTACCGCAGCATATAATACCTCTATTAACCTATTACTGCATTAACTAATTGCTATAAAGATTACTAGTACCTATATACTGCCTACTAACCTCTAAAGCTTAGGCTAAATTAATATAGCAGCCTTAGAAATAAAAGAGAACAGGCTCTATTATAGAGGCCGTCTATTTATCCCTAACTTAGAAGACCTATAATGGCAACTAATCTAAATAGCCTATAACCTCTGGTTAAGCGGCCACCTAGGCAAAGGAGGGGCCTATAAGCTCCTTAGCTAATACTACTTCTAGCCTAAAATAATAGACTTAGTTAAATGCTTTATAAGTGCCTACTAAGGTTATAAGCATGCTAAAGCATTTTATATAAAATACTAAGGACTACTATACCCTCTACTAGTACCTATACGCTAATAGGCAGATACCGCTATAGATTTCATTATTAACCTACCGCCTTATAAACGATATGGCTAAACCTATAAGAATATCCTTATAATAATATGCCGACTTATAAAATAACGCCACTATGTCCCAACTAAAGGTGTAGCTATTAGCAACGTTGCCAACGCCTTTTTCTATAAAGTTTACTAACTATATAGGTTACCTAACTCTATTACGTCTAACCAAGGCACACAATTTAACTTTAATGTATAGAGGCGGATCTGCTAACGCCTTAGTATCTCTGTTAAGATATCTATATCCTTTTACCACAAAACTGCTAGATAACTGGAAAACGCTAATGCTAGTATAAAGGCGTACTTATAATAGGTAGTCGCCTATAGTTAAAAAACTAGTTAGACCACCTTTTGCTAGGTAAATTTGTAGTAAATAATTATATCTTAGCTACTATAGGACTTACCCCATTCTTTATAAATAAAGGTTATTACTTATAATTTAGTATAGAGCCACTAGAGCCTATTAATAAGAAACTGCTATATAGAAAATACCTTAATATGCTACTTGCTAATTAGCACGTAGACTATATAAAAGATCTACTTAACTACTATAAAGGAGAGATGGCCTAGGCCTAAGCAAAACAGGCTTACTTTGCCAATTATTATAGAATACCACCACCTAAGATATATGTTCGTGACTAGGTATAGTTAGATACACATAATATCTCCACATAAAGGCCTATAAAGTCACTTAATTATAAGAACCTTAGCCCCTACTAGATTAAATAAGTTATTAATAGGAGAGCTATATATAAACTAGAGCTTCCGCCCGCCTTAGCTACTTATAGGGTGTGGCCTATATTTTACCTAGGGGAGTCCTATACTCTTGCATACACCTTATATATAGCTTATATTAGCTACGCATAGGTATATCACCCCCTAACGCCCTCGACCCTTATAATCGATCGCGCAACGTCTTATAGACTCCTTAAATATATATATCTTAAAGCCACTACCCCCGTCCCATAATAGAAAGAAAAGGTAGCTAACTAGGAGTATATAAACCTTAAATACGCAATAGAAGTAAAGACTAAAACTACTATAAAATGCGGTTTAGTAATAGGCATTATAATAATAATTATTCATTGCTTAACGTCCGATTCGGATCCCTATTAGGCCCACACGGACTACTCCTTATTTACATATAGGGAGAAAACTCTATTTAAGAAAATAAGAAAACCCCGTAATCTATCTCCCCGCCTTTTAGGACTCGCATACAGGGCAGGTCTTTTAGATAAGCTTACTTTAGGTGCCATTATTAGCTTCCTAAAGTTTATTAGAACTATATAATTTAGTTTTAATTCTAGGGTTCTTTTAGGGGCGTAGGTTAAGTATAGTCTGGCCTATAAAGTGGGATATTATTAGGGCCTTCTTAGGCGTGGTAGTATAAGTTCTTTTAGTGTTTAAGTATAATATATTAACATATTATTGCAGACAAAGGTCTTCTTTTAGGGTGGGATATTATTAAGACCTTCTCAGGTAATATAGGGAGAGCTTAGTATAATATATTAACATATTATTGCAGACAAAGGTCTTCTTTTAGGGTGGGATATTATTAAGGCCTTCTCAGGTAATATAGGGAGAGCTTAGTATAATATAACGGGCTTATATAAATGCTTCTAAACTAAAGCTTATAGATTGCTACTATATAAGAATACTAAGCTAAGGAGAAGAAGAAGACTGGTAAAGACTGGTAAGATATAAAAGGTTATTAAGGCGCTAGTAGTAAGTAAGCTAATAGCAACTTGGTAGAATATAGCAGAATTTAGCAGATTGCCCAGAAAACGGCAAATTGCCTAGGAAACGGCAAAGTAGCAGGTGACGCGCTCTAGCACCGTCACAGTATTATACATACAGCAGAAGGAGCAATAGACGGAGCAGATGGAGTAGCAGCTGGAGTAGAAGCTGGAGCAGCCGCCGGGGCAGTAGGCTGCTTTCTTGCCCCGACTTGGCGAGGTGGCCAGAAATACTAGTCACTAGAAGCTAATCCTAAACAATCTAGCCATTTACTTGCCTAAATATATAAGTCTATTACCTTCTCCTACTTACTATTGTAATAGCTACTACCTTAACCACTTCTTGTTACCTTGACATGAACTGTTATAAAAGCCAAAATTTTGGGACTAATGATAATCTAAACTGCTAGATCGATGGTTGGTGGCGCCATCACAAGCAAGATTTAATCTCTTAATAGCCCCAAGGACGTCTTGACCGAGGTCCTCACCAAGGCCACTAGCTCTTGTAAAGCGACCATACCGCAGGTCACTCAGATCACCGATTGTTGTGCTAATCTCGGCGAGAAGTGATTCGGCCTCTGCCCCCATAGTTGAAATTTCCGCCTCGATATCAGCACACGCATGTCCCATTTCCGGTAGAATTGTTTGCCCAGTATGACGCTGGGTAGTCGGAGGATTCGCTGCATTACCAAATAGCTGTAACCCTAGTCAGAGATAAAAAGAGTAAACGCTGGAAAATGACCTGTTGTAGCGAAATACGTACCTCTGCCTCTATGAGAGCCTCTTGTCCACCTATTCCTGCTACATATTCTTGGTTTAGCTTTCGCCTGGTTCGCGATATTTGCCGCCTCTGTTTTTCTCCTCTCTTAACTTCCGTAGCTATCCCACGCTTAACATCATCAATATCAATAACTCGCTGATGCTGTAGCTCCTGATAGAGCACTTTGACGTGCGGGTTGGATTGGTACGCGCGGGGAAAGAGTTCTGTGAACTGACGGAGTGAGATAATAGCCGGTAGCGGAGCAGGAGGGAGTAGAAAGTTGGTGAGAATAGAATTTTCTGAAGGCGACATGATGTGTAATGCGCGAAGCAGGCAATTGGAGTTCGACTCTGATCTGTGGGGAAATAATTGCTCTCGGTGAGGCTGATGTCAAATGAGGCCTCCCGAACGCGTCAGCCGCTTTCGGTCTAGCGTGTCATTGAGAAACCTACTCGACCTGACATCGGTGGACTGCGATCATGGAAGTTCCATTGACAAGTGAATGCCTGAGATCTCAGGTCAACAAATTTGTTCTGTCGTGTCACTATTCTTTGACTTGTTTCGTTTTCTTGATTCACTTCTCAGTAGCCAAATTTAAACGTTGCCTCTCACTCCTGCCCCCGTCCTTCCTTCATCTTCACCTCGCCCAACCATGGCCCCTCCGTCAGAACCACTTTACAAGAGGGATGAAAAGGCACTTTGCTTCCACCACGAACTTCTTTACGAGGCAAAAGTGCTTGACTCTAAGCCCGTGGACCCAAACGATAAGAAGAGTGCGTATCAGTATAAGGTGCACTACAAAGGTTGGAAGAATACGTATGTCACGCTTCTCTTGTCCTCAATACAGAATTTTCTGTATCTGCATTTCAATTTTCAAGTTTTGCGCATCATCCGCTAAATCCAGTCACACGTTTTGGTCCTGCAATGTCTGCGTGTTACTATTTTAAAATTTTAGAAGTATAACGCTATTGTTGTCTGTGGCATCTTTACTTAGCGTTTATAAGAATCTTAGTTGACTATCTGGTTGTAGGTGGGACGATTGGGTTCCTGAAGACCGCCTGCGCAAGCTCACGCCAGAAAACAAAGAGCTCGCTCATAACCTAAGACACGATATGTTGCAAGCTCAGCGGAGCCAAAGAGCGCTTCCTACTTCGCATAAGAAGAAGGCCCACAGCTCTACCAGAGGCAGTGAAGAACGACAGACATCTGTGGCTGCGGGTACCGGACCCAGAGGTCAGAAGAGAGGCAGAGATTATGAAATAGAAAAGGTAAGTCAAGCCCACACGTAGGACGCTAATATGCTTTTCTCCTAATTTTTTGATCACCTTCGTGGATCACTTTCTATGTCCATATACAATAGGCTAAACAATCGCCTATTTACTAGTCTTTCTCTTAGTTACTACTGTTTAACATATCCATAGGAAATTTGATAACTAACGATGGCGTGAACAGGAGGATGCATTCCAGACTCGGCTTGCAGTGAGGATATATACACCAGACAGACTCAAGAGCTTGCTGGTCGACGACTGGGAAAATGTTACCAAGAATCTTCAATTAGTCCGTTTACCATCTGATAAACCAGCTAGTGTTATCTTAGATGAATATTTCGAAGTTGAAAAGCTTAAGAGGCGGCCCGGAAGCCCTGAAGTAGATATCCTCGAGGAAGTTGTCCAGGGGATGAAGGAGTATTTCAACAAGAGCTTGGGCCGAATCCTCTTGTACCGATTCGAACGCGAACAATTCTACGATATTCATGCAAGGATGGAATCCCCAACTGGAGATTTGGCTGGCAGAACTCTTGCAGATGTGTATGGCGGAGAACACCTCCTGCGACTTTTTGGTAGGCATCTATCCTACCGACTGTCTACATATACGTATGACTGAACCTTGGTTCTAGTATCTATGCCAGAGCTGATCGCCCAAACCAACATGGATAACCAATCAATCAACCGGTTACGTGAAGAACTTAGCAGTATGCTCAACTGGCTATCAAAGGACACCAACGTAAACATATACTTTGCTTCGACGTACGAGAGCCCAGGACAAGAGTATACCGATAAAATCCGTGGTGTTGCGTAGGCAAAGCTTTTGTTCTTACTTAATTTTGAAGTGATAACCTAGGTCCTTATCATTCTTTAGTGATATTGGCACGCCCTGGTCACTTCGATGTCGAATTCGAATTTATTGCGAATAATGCAATTCGGCGTACCTAAGTGGTGGACATAGTGGGCGGCATTTAAGACACCAAAGGCGGTGATCATGATTATATTGGCTATTATGCACAGGCTGAGTGGCTATTCCAATATTGGTTCTCCTGTTAGGTACTAAGTAGTTTTTTTAATCCATAGCGATGTCACTAATATGGAGTTTTGCTTATGCATTGTCTAAATTTTTTTGGTGGCATATAATTATAAAACTCCCCTCTAACTATATGCCGCAATTATAAATGGGACAGATTAGTGGCCCCTATTTTTGCGGTATAGAAATTGAAAAAATAACCCTCCCTTAAGAACAATATTCCCTTTCTATCCGGCCAGTTTTAATAAGCGATAATTGGTAACAGCTAAGATATAATTTTTAGTCTAAAGCGTGGGAAATAATCTGCGGCAAGCTTCTATATATAGCTATATATATTATTATTCATTGCTTAACGTCCGATTCGGATCCCTATTAGGCCCACGCGGACTACTCCTTATATATATATAGGGAGAAAACTCTATTTAAGAAAACCCCGTAATCCATCTCCCCGCCTTTTAGGGCTCGCTTATAAGTCGCCTATAAGTCACTAGTGGTGCTCTACTACCTTACTTTTTAACCTCCTTAGGAATTACTACTGCTGTAACAAACCTACGGACGTGCTAGTATTACACACTATACTTTACTCCTGTAGAGTTATTAGGGGGCGCCTATTACTTACCCCTTTACCTTTTATTACTATTTCCTTTGCAACCTAGAACTGGTCTAGCACATTTTAGCTAATAAGCCACTAGGTAGCCGCCTTAAGGCCTTTCTATGTTAAGAGTAGTGTATTATAGTTTTCTATACCAGCTACTAAGAGCATTGCTTCTCAGCTAGTGTATAAGGGGTATAACAGTATTATATATTTTAGTGTCTGTCTTAGCCAGCTATATTTGCACCTTAGGCTACCTACTAGGATACCTACCTAGTAAAGCTAATCTTTTAGTCCTATTATTCCTATTCTTAAGAGTATTGCCATTATATTTTCTGCCTTTGTTAGGCCCTTTTAGAGCCCTTAGGTATTTACCCCCTATAATATTACCTATACTATAGCTTAGGTTCCCCTTGCCTAAGTCTACCTCTATACCTTTAACTCCTATTTGTCTCTCTAGTGTTGGTCTAACTAGTATTATATTACGGTAGATGGTTTTCCAGTACTCTTTTATACTCTACTTTAGCTCCTTTCTCTCCCTTACTATTATCTTTACTGGCCTCTTACACGTCTCCCTTCCTCCTCTATATAGGCCTGGGCCCTAGCGCTGCACTATTCTTCTTTTACTTTCTCTACCTATTTTCCTAATATATCTTCCCTACTTTAGGGTTATTAGTTCCTTCTCCTATAGGGCACCCTAGGGTCCCTCTATAGTTTGTTTAGGCGTGTCTTAATATACTTTATAATATTAAAATTATGTTTCTTTTACACCCTTTGCATTGCATTGGCTTCAATATATAGTTATAGGGGGGGAATATTGGCTTCCTTCTTAAGCAGTGCTATAGCCGTTCGCTTATACCCGCCTGTTATACTCCTAAGGCAGGCTATTTGGACCTTTTAGAGTGGTTTAAGGAGTAATTTAGGGGGGCCTTTCTCAGTTTCTCTAATGGCCCAAATGCTAGATCTATACGTCATAGTTAGCCAGACAACTGCTATATATAGTAGGCGTAACCTCTAGAAGCATGGACCCTATATAAAATTAACAATCCTAGACATAGCAATATACTATACTTAGCCCTTATAGGCCGCTTGCGCCGTATATACGCTCTACTAGAGCTTGCTATCTACCTATACTCCTAATACCTTAGGCCTTAAACCAGTTGACCCCTAAAGCCTTAAATATAGATTATATGCTAAAGATCTACAGATTAGTTACGTTTTTTTATAAAATAGATTAACTAGTATTTCTCTAGTAAGAATTAGACTCTATATCGTCTTACCTATTCTATATAGGTGTTATAGGCTTTCTTTAGTGTTCTATAGTTCTCTGCGGCTATTGGCCCATATATAATTAGGTTTATATTATTAACAAAGCCTATTCTCTAGGTCGCCCCTTTCTTAAAGGTGTTAAGCAGGTTGCTTACAGAGAAGAGGAAGAGTATAGGCGATAGAGGTAATCCTTATAGTATTCCTATTACGACTGCAATAGGGGGGCTCTAGTATCCGTTAAAGACTAGTAATATTTCTTTCTGGCCTATAAATCCTTAACCAAATTAAATAATCTATTCTAGGAAGCCCTTTGCCCTAAGGATGTATAGGAGACGCTTATAGGGTATATTATTGTAGGCGCCGCTAATATCTAGGCTAAGCATTAATACTATAAAGTCCTTTCGCATAGCCCATACAGTTTTAATAGTAGTAGCGAGTAGTGTAAGTGCTAATAGCGTTAAGCAATTCTTTCTTACCCCCATTTAGCTTTGTGGTAGTAGGGCGTATTCCTCTACTATATCTGCTATATAGTCCACTATAACCTTTTCTAAGATCTTGCTTAGGGTGTTTTCTAAGGCAATAGGGCGGTAGCTTCCTAGGATTAAGTAGTCTACTTTACCTTCTTTTTATAAGATAACCGTCGTTATAGATCTTCCAAGTTATAGGTAATAGCCTATTACAAAGCATGCTCTAGCTACGTCTATAAGCCAAGGTGCTATAAGTGGTCCATAGATCTTTAAGGCTTTATTTGGGATCCCATCTAGTCCTAGTACTATATTATTTAAGAGGCGGCTAATAGTTCTAGCTATTTCTTTAGTTATTATATCGCTGTTAACCCTTAGACAAGTCACCGGTGTTTCACCAGTAATGTCGCTAAGGTCTACTAGAGCCGGTTAAGGGAAAAATCTTTTTATAAGGATCTTTACCTTCTCGTTATTATTGCTTGTGGCCTATAGTTCGCCTACTCTTTATAGGGGTAGTAGGTGTGGATCTTCTACTAGGCGTCCCGCCTTTTTCTTTACCTATTTCGCTATGGTCCAAAGGCCCTTATTATAGGGGAGACTTGGGTTAATAGTGTATTTATTTATAAACCGTCTCCAGTTATTCCTTGCTTCTTTTCTTAGGGTATTCTTTAGCTGGTTTCTTGTATCTTTATATCGTCTCTCGTCCTCAGAATTATGGCTGCTTATATATTTCCTCCTTGCTCGTCATTGGCCGACTACAAGGGCCGCGCACTATACGGACCATACATATCGCGCATACAGCTATATATACAACTATCTTTTACCTTACTTCTATAGGTTTCTAACTCAGTACTAGGGGCCGGATCTATCCTAAAATTAAATCCTAATCCAGTCCTAAAATTAATTAGGATCCTAATTAAAGCACGTGACTTATATATAGGATTTTATATTTAGTTTAAGTATTAATTAAGGCCTTAAACCTACTAAAAATAGAGATATATATACACTATATATAATAGACATTAATTCGATAGCAAATTAGCTATTATAAGGTAAGAAAGCTTAAGATTTAAAGCTAAATCCTCGCCTACTATATGCGAGGTCTTTAAGTTTTACTAGTTTTGTCAGTAGTGCATTAGGAAAATATTCGTGGGCTAGGGTTTAAACTACCCATCAAGTGAAATCAAATGCTGCTAATTAGGTCAATTGGGCGCCAAATGGCTGCAGTCGACGCCGCTGACGCCGTTGATGTGTTTAATGTTTTTAATATATAGCCTGCGCCCAGCCTGCGCAGAGCCTGCGCATTTGGCGCATTTGGCGCATTTGACAGCCATCCTACGTACAACTTAACGGAAATTTTATTTTATTTTCGCTTATTTTCGCTTAGGCTCCAGTAAGCCCCCTAGTAACTCTATTAAAAAAATTTACGTAATAATTTTTTATATAAAAAGTTTACCTAAGGAAGTCGTATTATATAAAACTATACTATAGAGGACTTAAAAGACTTTAATACTTTATAAGTAAAAAGGTAAATTAATAAAATCGCTAATTGCGTAGGCTGCGCGTAGACTGCGTGTTAAAAAAACAAATTAAGGAATACAGCTAACGTAGGTGATAGGGTTATGACGGTCGGCATAGTTATAATAGTGGGGCCCCACCGCCTGCCTAATTAGGCTTACTGTATTCCCAATTAAGTATAACGTACGTAATAGGGTTATAACGGTTTGGAATATTAAAATTCTGCCAGATGCCTAATTGCAGGTAAAATACTAGTAAAAAGTATTGCATAGTATTATAATATTACTGAGCAGTATAAAGCCTTTTATTTATATAAAAGAGGCTCTATATTAACATTTTATGGTGTTTTAGGTGCTGATTACTCCTTAATTGACTTAACGTCGTCTATTTTAGAATCGTCCTTATCTGACACCTTATCGCCGCTTGATCTATCTAGCCCTTCCTCCTTATCCTCTTCCTGTGTAGACTGTGTAGCCTGTTGAGAATCCTTCTTTAAGGCCCTTGCAGTGTCCTATAGAGCCCTAGAGTGAGCTGCAGTCTCTATAGCTGTAGTGGAGGAGTCCTCCTACTGCTTTCGTAGCGTCGCTAGGGCCCCTGTCGTTAATTGTGCCTCCTCTGCTGCTTTAGCAGCTGCTATATAAGCTTCCAGTGTCTTCTTCTTAATAGCGGCCTTGTTTATAATTATTAACACCTTCTACGCCTTCTTTAAGCTCCTCTCTGCGTCTCTAAGGCTCCTTTTGTGTTAATCTGCAACTCCTTTAGCTACCTTTGCAATGGCATAAGCCTCCTTCCTTTCTTGGACTTGCGCCTGCGCAACTATAGCTGCATTACTTTTATTTTTTTTAAGGCGCTTCCTAGTATCTTTTGCCTACTGCTTAGTCTCTGCTATTGCTGCCTTAGTAGCGATAAGTGCTCTAGCTGATTTAGTAGTAAGAACTAATTTAGTAGAAAGTATTACCCACCTATTTTTCTTCTTGGCTCTTCTTTCTGCAGCGCCATTACAAAGCTTAGTATTTTCTTATTATAGTATTTCTATGCCTTCCTCCAATAAATCCATGTGGCTTATAAGCTTTATAATAACTACATTAACTGCTTTGGGTAAGGTATCTAGGTAATAAATTATATAGCCATACCAAGCTTGATTAGAGTAACTTTTAGGAGTCTTTAGATATAGAGGTGAGGATAAAATCGTTAATTCATTTTAAAGGGGTGTAGTTAGCCGTGTAGATAAAGGTCCTTTTGTAAGGCGCTAAAGAACTTAATTAGGGTTAAAAGGAAGAAGCCCTGCCGCCTTAAAGGCGCTATTAATTAATTCTGGAGTGTATATATAGGGTTAAATATTACCCAGAATTCTTAGAAAGTAGTCCCTATTAATACCCGTAATACCGCGAGCTATATATTTATCGACTTTGGCTAAATAAAGGCACTTAAGTACTAAAAAGATAACAAGATCTAGAGGCTATAGGAAGTAGGTTAAGTAAGGTAAAAAATAAATAGGTATAATCTTATAGTTCTAGCAGAACTCCACAAAGTTAATATTAGTATAAGAAGTATATCCGTCTATAATAAGCAATTAATATCCATGGTGTTTAATATCTAGACTATTAATTTTAGAGGCCTCCCATGCCTCTATTTATCGGGTGTGTTGTTTAAAATATTTAAGCTACTTAAGGCCCATTTCCTTATTTAACTAGCCATTCTCTGTTATCCTAATTAAATAGTCTCCTATAGCTTCCTCTGCAGTTTCCTATAGAGAATCTGTATGCTGCCATCCTTTAAAAATAATAAACGGTGGAATTGTTTGCCTATATATGCCAATTGCGTCCACTTGGGTAACCTATTCTCTATTACCGTTAACTGTCTTAAAATTGATAATTCTTCCTCTTAAAATAACTACCTTAGCACTAAAAGCCAAACCTATTATAAAGCCCGTTTTGTCTATATTCCATATGTCAAATTCATTAATATTGTATATAGTGACGATGTTATAGTAGTTAGAAAAGAACCTCTTAATATAGCTAGGGTTATTATTAGCAAAAGCTCGTTCTTAATTAATTAAATATATATAGTAGCAACGAAGCTCTTCCTACTGTTTTAGGAAATTGTACACCCACTTCTTACCTAAAGGTTCGATTTAAAGGTATTAAGGAAGGTTAGTATGCTCCCGTTTAAGCACTATTGTCGCAATTGTTCGAAGAGTGTGCTGGCGACATAGAAACCCGGCGTTGGCAAGATATATATAGTGCTTAGTAATTGCATATTTGCTAGAAACAGTGACGCGATTCTAGTTAGTATAGGCGATTTTATAAGGCTGTTGTTTTCCATTAAGGTGATATTGAAATGTCTGCGGATTTACCCTATAGGCTTTTACGCAGGCTTCCTGGCTATTATAGAGGCCAGAATGCCAGGTAGTAGTAGCAATTTATATAGTCTTGTCGCAATTAGAGTGTAGAGGCTAGCAAGGCATTATAGTATTAATAAGAATATTTTTAATCACGATATAAGCATTCAAAAGTTCCTCTATTTTAATTTTCCTGTTTTGATTTTAGAATTGGCAATATACTTAATTAGGCAGGCGGTACGCCTATTTAGGCAGGTGGTGGGGCCCCACCGTTATAACTATACCGACTGTTATAACCCTATTACCTACGTTACTAGAAGATATAAATCCACAAAAAACTAACTTAGAGCGCCTGCCTTTTTCCTACAGAAAATACTAAGATTAGCTATATTATTGGGCGAATAAAGGGTATACTATTTAATAGACTCTTTGCCTAATGGGAGACTAATAGCCCCTAAAAGTAGTAGTTCTACTAAGAAGTCCTTAACAATCTTAACCTAATATACTATAACTATAACCTACTAGCCACCAACTAAGCTAAACTATATACCCTAAAAATAAGCCCTACTAAATTATTTAATAGGTTTTATATTAAATTCTAGGAATATACTAAAGCCCTTACCTAAGACAATACTAAAGACTAAAAAGATTTTATTAAAAAGGTTACTTATTGCCTTAGTTACGTAGCCGCTAGCTATAACTATAATAATATTTATAATATAGTAGCAACCCTATAAAATATTAAATAATAACTAAATTAGACTATTATTACTAATCTTTACCTAAATACCTCTTTATAAAAGCTCTCTAGACCTACTAAACCTATATATATTAAACCACTAACACCTACTACCCTAAATACTACTAAAGCTAATATTAACCTCTTTATACTAACCTTTTTATAAAAACTTCTAGATAGGGAGCGTAAGCTACTTTAGAAACTAGGACGCTACTATAAATGCCATTAAAAAGGCTATTATTATAGTAACCTAAACTGCCTAATAACTAGGTTTAGTAGCTACTACCTAATACCTAACCTAGTACCCTAACCACTAAATATATTGCTATATACTACTACTATATAAGATAAAGACGTAGTAATTATATTAGGATTAAATATAGAAGCGGAAAACACTAAATTTTAGCCCTAGGTTATGGGTTAAAATGCCCTAATAATAAAAGGATCTATATATTAGCCTACTTAATAAATAACTTAGTAAATATAAATAGACGGAAATAGATAGTTTTACCTATAATAGGAATTACTACTAAGAAATAATATATAAGTTGTTTTATAATTAATTACGAAGCTACTAATAAATTTATATATTGGGAAAATATTTGCAGACTAGGTTTTAAGTTGACTCTATTAAGCGCGTTTCGCGTAATTAATATGCAGTTAACCAACTTAATATATTTAAAAGTTAAATGATACGCAATTCAAAACCTCAAAACACACATCGCCTAAAAGTTAAAAGTCACAAACACGCTTAGAACACGTCATTTTTACGCGTCTATACGTCCGAATACACCTTCGAAGCTGCGTACTACCCGCAATAAGCCCGCAGGGGTCTGCTGCGAGGTCGCAGACATCGCAGGGTGCAGCAGCACGCGAGGCACTAGCACCGCAGCCCGTACCCACAGAGCCACCGCAACAAAAGGTGGCGAAGCTGATTCAAAAACTAGATAACCTACTCCTTCTAAATGGCAAAGAACTCGAGCTTTAGGAGGAGCT
>Ga0307507_10000519_pt1 | contig 81475 bp, 22 predicted proteins | sample 7_EM_MG_FD_207223 | JGI IMG/M metagenome (GOLD analysis project Ga0307507, IMG submission 207223) | Populus trichocarpa ectomycorrhiza microbial communities from riparian zone in the Pacific Northwest, United States - 7_EM | ecosystem: Host-associated > Plants > Roots > Unclassified | place...
GCTTCTTTTCTTAGGGTATTCTTTAGCTGGTTTCTTGTGTCTTTATATCGTCTCTCGTCCTTAGAATTGTGGCTGCTTGTGTATTTCCTCCTTGCTCGTCGTTGGCCGGCTACAAGGGCCGCGCACTGTGCGGACCATGCGTGTCGCGCGTAGGGGCCTGGTTTTGAAACCGGGTAGTGCTCTTTCAGCCCGCTTTTAATTGCTGCCTGGATCCTTTCTAGTCTTTGATTAATTTCCTTGGGGGTAGCCAATGAGCCTCGCTTGTTTGGTATTGGGTGGATTTCTTCTAAGTCTTGGAGTTGTTGTTTAATTGTATTAAGGAAGCTATCTACGTTAAGCTTCCTTATTGCGTATCTTTTGCCATTTGGTTGCGCCTTGATGTCTAGATCTAGTTGTATCTGGATAGGGATATGGTCTGAGGTGAGTGCCCATTCTTCTTTGGGGGAGCACCTTTCGAGTCTCTGGTATAGGTTTTCGTCCATAATTGTAAGGTTAATTGTACTTTTGGCGGTGCCCCGTTGCCATGTAATTGCACCTAGGGGGGTAGCTAGCTTAAGGCCCCCGTTGTCTATAGCTCTTAGTAGGCACTCTGCCTGTTGATTGGCAGCAACATGGATGCCCCCCCACTGTGGGTGGTGGAGGTTTATGTCTCCTAGTAGGATGGACTCCGCGTGTTTAGTTTCTAGTAAGCTTATTGCAGATATAATGTTCTCTGTCTGTGCTACCCCTTTGACCCTAGGGTTATAGATATTAATGATTTGTACTGGTCCCCTGTATATCTGGATGGTTATAACTGCAATATCTAGGTTAACTGCCTGCTATAACCATGAGGCAAGGCTGATATTTTTACTAATTATAAAGCATATGCGTGTGGCTGCTTTTGGTTTATACAGGAGCTAGAATCCTCGGGGGTAGTATGTTGATTGTGTGTAGGTATTATAATACGGCTCTTATATGGCAAGAATATGGTGTTTCTCTAGGTCTAGACTGTCTAGTAGGGGCCTTACTAGACGGTGGTTCGTATTGCCGCAGTTGTACTGTATAATGGTCAAGTGGCGGACCCCCGGCGGGGGTCCTTCGCCTCTCCTTCGCTCCTCACTTCTTCCGTTTCCACTTTCTCTAAAATATTCAGAACTTCCGTCTCCTATATTTGCTCCCTGGCCACTACTTATTTTATGTAGAGCTTTCCATTCCTGTGTCTTATATTCCTACTAGCCTTTCTAAATCTGAGTCTGTTATTACCTCTGGTTCTTCCCCCGTTCTCGCCGGTTGGCTATATGCCCCTTGTAAGCTAGCTGCGTGTGTTATATTTGCCGCGTTAAATCTAATTCTTGATTGTCCCGGCCTTAAACTTGCCGTAGCCGTCTATAGGGGTCTTCCTACTGGGCGTCCTCTCCCTTGTGTCCTATGTGTCCCTTATGTTCCTGTTCGGTCTGGTAATGTCGCGCGGCGTCGCTTTTGGCCCGTTGAGGCTTGGGATGGCTGGCTTAGCCCCCTAGTATTAAAGGTAGGAAACGCTGGGAAGACACCTACGTCCCCCTGGCTTATCGCCTGTTGTTTCCATTTGTATAACCTAGCGTGCAGTTGTTCCCGCAGCTATTAAGCCCTTTCCTTCCGTCTCCTGTATTTAATGCAGCCTTCTCTCTCCCACGCCTTATGTGTGCTTCGGTGACAGTTCGCGCATTTTATTTAGTCTTGATTTGTATATTATCTTATATTATGGGGGCCTGTATAGTGGCCGCAGCACACCTGTGCTGCGTATGTGGATTGGGTGTGTCCCCATTATGCGCAGCAATAATATCGTTCCAGGCGTAGTCTGTGGTTGTAGAGCCTTATGTTATATATAAGGCCATTTATAATTATTCCTTTTTGGATAAAAAGTTTTTGCATTCCTGGTGTATGTACGCTAATAATAAGGGAGCTATGCGTTCATCTATTGTTTCCCTAGCGAGTCTCTGGCGCCCCTTGTGTCCTCTCATTGTTCTTATTATATGCTTGGTTTGTATTTTCCTATCAAAGCTATTGGATCCGGGTAATTACAAGTCCTAGTATAAGGCGTTCCGTTTATTTTACTATCTCCTATATAGTTGCTGTATTGTCCGCCTGGCGTCCCCTTTCTACCCTAAGGCTTATGGGAACCGACAGGACTTCAACTAGGTAATCTTTATGAAGCACTTTTATGCCAATACGCTCTCCTAGCCTGTCCCCTGCCCTTACGGCCCGTTTCTTTGCCTGTTGGTCCTTTAGGGTGACTCTAATGTCTCCACTTCTAAGGTGTTGGACTGCAACGGCGTTGTGGACCTCCTTGCGAATCTCTATAAGAACTTCTGTTTCTGATTGTCCCCTAAGTTCCTCTGCCTTTTCTGTATTTGGTTGTATTGTGATTATATGCCCAGTTGTTGTCTTTAGGGGGGTAGGTTCCCTATACTATAGGAGCGCAGCTATAGCGGCCCAGGTGCGGTTCGCCTATAGGGGGAAGTTTTGTTTATCTTTGATTTTGTTTAGCCGTTAGAGGATTTGATTAAGGGTTTACTGGAGGGGCGCCTAAGGTTCACTAGACTGGAGCCATTCTGCTAGCTGCATTAGTTCGTAATAGCTAATAGATGCTCCCCTATAGTTCCGGATACTAGACGCGTCCAAAAGGCTTTGTATTTTGTCAGATGCCTTCTTAATTGGGGTATTTCCGCTTTCTAATGTGGTATTCGCCCGTCCTTGTTGTTGTTGTGGGGGGCTATTATTGGGTATGGGTCTGGCGGTCGCGCGCGACTGCGTACTACTATCGTTCCACCTGTGCCTCCCCTGTGATGCATGCATCTTAGGGGATTATTAGGGTGTTTTTCAGGGTTCTTTTAGTTGGTTTGGTCTTTTTGGGCCGGGTGCAGCAAGAGCTCCAAAAGTTCTATCGGTATATATTATTAGTTTAGTTGCTTAGTCAACCTATACATAGGACAGAATAGGACTTAAGTAGTGGTCCTGGCAGAACTTAGCAGGATTTATTAGACTTGGCAGAATATAGTAGAATACGGCAGACTGCCGCCAGATTGCTATAGATTGCTATCAGATTGCTATATCGTGGTCGGTTTCTTCTTATTAAGTCGATGGAAACAGGTAGACGTATATAAGGTGTTACGGAGGTGTCCCGTAACAGGGTCCCTCTATAGTTTATTTAGGCGTGACTTAATATACTTTATAATACTAAAGTTGCGCTCCTTTTATATCCTTTATATTACAGCGGCTTCAATATATAATTATAGGGAGGAGATATTAGCTTCCTTTTTAAGCAGTACTATAGCCGTTCGCTTATACCCGCCTATTATACTCTAGAGGCAGGCTATTTAGACCTTTTAGAGTAGTTTAAGAAGTAATTTAGGAGGGCCTTTTTTAGTTTCTCCTATAGCCTAAATACTAGATCTATATATTATGGTTGGCCAGACAACTGCTATATATAGTAGGCGTAACCTCTAGAAGCATGGACCCTATATAGAATTAACAATTCTAGATATTATAATATACTACGCTTGGCCTTTATAGGCCGCTTATAACGCATATACGCTCTACTAGAGCTTACTGTCTACCTATACTCCTAATACCCTTAGGCCTTAAACTGGTTAGCCCCTAAAGCCTTAAATATAGATTATATGCTAGAGATCTACAAGTTACGTTTTCTTATAAAATAGATTAGGTAGTATTTCTCTAGTAAGAATTAAACTCTATATTATCTTACCTATTCTATATAGGTATTTGTAACGGGACTAGCCCAGTTATAGTAGGAATATCTTAGTGAAATACTTAACAGATAAATTCCGACGCTTTGATTAAATTATACTAAGTTAATTAAATTCTGCCAAATTTCGCTAACTTAATTAATTTCTACCAGTCTCCACTAAATTCTACTAATGTAATGGAATTTAGTCGAAACCTGTTGAAATCCGCGTAGGCTTATGCCTATGTTAGGGCGCGAAAAGGCTTTGGGGAAGATTTAAAGGAATAATATAAATTCTATCTAAATCTAAGGGTATATAGCTTTTTAAGAGAACAAGACGTTGCGTAAAGAAGAGAAGGGAATAACCAGAGAATCTTATAATTAAATAGTTAGGGGTCTTGGTCGATGCGTGCGCACATGCGCACGCGGACGGACTTTGGTAGAATTCGATTGATCTGGCAGAACTTGGCAGAAGTTGATTAAGCTAGCAGAATTCGGCAGAATTTGGTTAAAGCATTAAGTTTATCTTGTTAAGTGTTTTACCGAGACATTCCTACTATAACTAGGCTAGTCCCGTTATAGTACCCCCCCTTTGGCTGAAGGTTTAAAATAATTTAATTTAGTTAAGAATTTATAATTTTTTTTTATTACGTGTTGTATTTTTACATTAGGTGGCGGTCTTGGCAAGGCAGATCTAACTAATTAGACAACTTTAACTGCTAGTCTAAGTTCCTTAATATCTTACGTGTTACGTAATTACGTCATAAATGTTATAACTTATTTTAAGTTCTTTTTAAATTCGAGTTTCGTGTATTCGTGTTAGGTGGCAGTTGTTTGCCTTTATATTATGTCTATCCAGCTAAAGTAGGCCGTGAAGGATAGTTCTTATGGAATTCTTTTACTAGGGAAGGCGCGTTGGCCTTAATCTAATTATAGGTTTCCTAGGTTTATGTTTTATATCCTTCCCACTTAATAAGAAGTTTAAATTATTTAGATTATAGTTTCTATCGCATATTATTAATTAAGTTAATAAAGTAAAAACTATTACTATTATTAACAATTATGGGAGGTGGTGGTGGTACTTTATAAGTTATAGGATTATCTTTTAAAGGTTATAACAAGCTTACGTAAAACATTAAGTGTATTTTCACCTTAGTTGGCAGTTTAAGCTTATAGGTGTATAGGCTTAGTTTCTTCTTAATTTAGTATAGCCCCGCAAACTTCTAATTAAGTTTCTTTAAGGGCTGTTAAGTCCATATATTTTATGTATTTAGGTAAGCCATGTTACCTTCTTTAAAGTCCTATATGGGAGCTCGTCCTTTATTTGCATGCCATTCCTATACTATTTAAGCGTATGTTAATTTACTTTATAACAGTTCCGTTAACTGCTTTATTTAATTAGCGAAGTTATGCATATTAATTAACTAGATCCGTTTAATTGTGGGTCCTGTTATGTTAATTTTAGGTTGTGGTTTAAATCTAAGTTAAGGGTTTTATCTATAGGTCGCGTAGAACGGTGTTATGCCTATTAATACATTTATTGTATTATTTGCAGTAAACTTAGCTAAAGGCAGCTATTTTTCCTAGTCGTCTTGTAGGTAGGAGCAGTATATTTATAGGTATTATTCCATAATCGCGTTTATAATTTTGGTTTAACCATCTGTCTCCGGATAAAATGTAGTTAAGAGTCGTGTTTAAATACTTAATTATTTATATAGAGCTTGCCAGAAGTCTGAAACGAACTAGCTTCTATAGTTAGATATTATTAAGTTAGGAAGTCTGTGTAGCTTAAAGACATACTTAATAAAATATTTAGCTACTAATATTGCATTAATTGAGTTTATAGGAATTATATATCATATTTTTATAAGGCGGTTAATAACTACTATAATATTTATAAACCCATTACTGCTAGGCAAGTTGACTATAAAGTCAATTAAGATATCGCGCTATCTTTGTATTGGAATTGGTAGCGGTTGAAGTACTCCTTACTTCTTTATATGAGAGGTCTTTCTACGCACGCATATCCTGTATGCTTGAACATATTTTCGTACGTAGTCGTGCATTATAGGCCAGTAGTATGCTTGTTAAATAATCTTATAGGTCTTTATACGGCCAGGATGCCCTACTATAGGGGAGTTGTATATGAAATTGAGTATCTTAAATTATAAAGGTTCGGAATTCGGAACTACCATCTTCTATTAATAGTATAATTGATCGTTTCGAATTTTGTATTTAGCGAGTGTAATATCCTTATACTATCGTTTTCCTGTTTGAATTGCTTTTATTACATCTATTATCTATATATTGTTCTTATATTTGTATTTTATTAGCTTATTAATTTCTATTTTCTATTTATTAACTTCTAATTTATTTCTGTTAAGTTCCGCATCTAGGAATATAGGATGTAGCTTTTTAAAACGTTTAGGGGGTAGTAAGATCCGTAATTAATTTGTAATCCGTTTATCTAAAGCGTTTACAGGTAGGTTCTGTAATTGTTGTGTTAATGCGTTAGGCTTCTAATTAAGTTTGCCTGGTTAGTATATAATCTTAAAGTTAAATTGTGAGAGGTATTTGGCCCAATGAATTTGGCGCTGCGTTAATTGTTTTATAGTTATAAAGTACTGCAGGTTCTTGTGGTCTATTAATATGCGTATTAGAAACAACGATCCTTTAAGCTTAGGACGCCATTGTTTAAAGCATCTAATAATTGCAAGCAGTTCCTTATTGTATATCTTATAGTTTTATTTAGCAGGGGCGAGTTTCTAAGAGAGAAAGGCTACTAGATGTAGCTTGCCGTTCTTATTATATTGCGATAACACTCCTCCTAGTGCATAATCAGACGAATCTGTTTTGATAATGTATTTAAGGTTAGGGTTAAAGTGGGTAAGAATTGGAGTAGTTATAAAATGATACTTTAGGTTGTTAAAAGCTTATTTACATTTAGTGGTTTATTTAAATTTCATATTCTTTTTTATTAGGTTTATTAATGGCTGGGCAATTTCTGAGAAGTAGTTAATAAATTAATAATAGAAGTTTGTAAATCCTAAAAATCCTTAAACGTCTTATATATTGCTAGGGCTTCCCTAGTTTATAATCGCGGCGACTTTCTTAGGGTCTATTTTAATTCTGTTACGGGATATAATTAAGCCTAAGTATGTAACCTTGGACGCGTGGAACTTGCATTTCTTAATATTACATTATAAGCCTGTATCTTGTAGGCGTTTAAGAACTATTCTAATATATTTCTAATATTTAGAAAGTGAGGACGAGTAGATTAAGATATTATTAATATATGCGGTAACAAATATATTAAGGAATTTATAAAGCGTATTGTTAACATATTGCTAAAATATACTAGGACCGTTTTTTACGCTGAATAGTATTACTAGGTATTTAAAGAGTTCCTATTGTGTACAAAAAGCTGTGTACTTCTTATCTCCTTTATGTATATGGATTTTATTAAAGGTAGCGACTATGTTAAGCTTTATAAAGTACTGTACCTTTGCTAAATAGTTAAGTGTTTCTTAAATTAGGGGAATCAGATATTGGTTTTAAATTGTAATTGCGTTTAGAGCTTAATAATTAATATAAAATCTTAAGCCTCCTCCTGGCTTTTTAATGAATAGTATGGGTAAGGTAAATGGAGATTAACTAGGGCGAATAAATCCTTTTTCTAGATGCTTGTTGAGGTATTATTATATTATAAGTAGTTCTTCTTATAATATACCGTATAGCGGACCAAACTTTGGTGTTATACTAGGCTTAAGTTCTATCTTAAAATTGTGCTTATCTTGGTGCGGGGCTAGTTGGTCTACAAATTGTTTTTTAAACTTGTCAATTAGATTGTGGTACTCTTTGGGTATAAGAGGTTGAGGATTAATGTACTGTTTTGGTTCTAGTGCTTTCTTAATATCTTCTATAGTTATAGCAAAGATTTTGTGATTTTGTCTTTTTGCTAATAAGATAAAGGGTGCGGCCTATATTATATGAATTTTAAGAGGTTTTAACGTAATATCTTTATATTCTTTACTGCAATTGGCAGTTGTAGCTTTATTGTATTGGTTTAAGGTTCGTGGCAAGGGTAATTTATATTGTTTTGAATTTGAATAGTTGTGTGTATATTTATAGGGTAAATGGGTTTTTAAGTAATAACTTTAGTAGTAGGTTGTATGGAACTTTAGTGTTTCTTTAACCTAGCTAATTGAAGGGTTATATCGTTTTAGCTATTTATGTCTAAGTATTATTTTATATTGCTTTAGGGGTGTTATGAATAGGGAAATATATTTAAGGTATTTGCCTATCCGCATTTTTATAAGAGCGTAGTGTGTTAATTCGCTATATATTAAGGGTTTGCTATTAAAGCCTTATAGGCCTTAGGGCTTATTAAGTTTCTTTAAATTTAGGCGTTAGGTTTTTGCGTAGTTTGTATTAATAAAGCCTATGCTAGTAGCTCCGCTGTCTATAAGGATTTGTACCTCCTTCTACTTTCTAAGTGTTTGAATTTTGCTAAGTATATTAAGGGAGTTATATTATATATTAGCGCTAGAAGAGCCTAGATACTTATACTCTTCCACTTCTTATCCTAAGGCGTAACTTGGCCCTAGGACAATTCATTTTCCAAGTTAGCTAAGGGTAAGATGCTTTATAACAACTAGGTATAATTTGTGGAATAAGTATAAGTTAAGGAGCAAGTACGGCTTAAAGAATAAGTGTGATTTAAGAAGTGGGTGCGATTTAAAGACTGGGAGGAACTATAGCGGACTTTTTTAAAAGGGTAAGTTTGGTAATTCCTTTGGATATATCCTTTTCTACTATATCTAAAGCATTCTCTATTTGCGGCTTGAGTTCTTCGTTCGTTGGTTCCTAAGGGTGCGTAGGATTAAGTGGCGTTGAGGTCTATAGGGTCGTGTATAGGTTTTAGAGAAGGGTTGCGCTTTAGGGTATATATTGGTTTCGTAGAGCTTTAAATATAAGGTGTAATTGGCTTTAGAAAATGAGTCTATTTATTATATTAAAGGTCCTTATTAATTTGTTAACACATTATAGCAAATTTAGGTAGGTCCTTTGGCAGTTCCCTACCTACTAACTATGCTCTGATTTTATCTAAAATAGCTTATTAAAGAGCAGTAACTCTAGCGGCTTTATTCTAATCTAGTTCGCCAATAAGGCCTAAAAATTCCAAAAAGAAGCTTATAAAGTCTCGGTTCCGTTGTTATAGGTTTTTAAGTTTGGTAATAGCGGTGTGTTTATAGCTGGCGTTATTATATATTTATTCTAGTAGAGAGACAAAGGTTTTGAAATTAATGAAGGTGCCGTTACGGAAGAATGGGTCTATGGTTTGTGTAGCATCTTTACTTAAATAAGACATTCCATAGCTAACCTTGCTAGCTTTAGTAGGGTATTAGTTATAGTTTGTTAAAAGTTTAAAATAGAGCTTGGTTATAAAGGGATATAGGTTATTTTAATTTCTATTAAATATTAGAGGGTTAGGAAGCTTTTCTAATTTCGCGGCAGGTACTAGGTTTATTATAGGTATAGGTTAAGCTACCGTTACTAGTTTAGGGTTTATATTTAATGGGCCAGGTTTGGATACAGTTATATTAATTTTATTTATAGGCGGTATTGGGGTCTCTAATGTAAATACTTAGATGTTATGGAGTTCTTTATAGAGTGCTTCTATTAATTACTAATACTGGGCTTCTAGTGCAGCCCGCTGCTAAGCTAAGGCATCCATAAAGGACTATTGCATTATGGTTAACTGTTCCCTAACTAGGGATATAATACTTATAGTTATCAAAAAGGATTTGGGTTTGTTTACCATTTTAATAATAGTTGTTTTTAACGCAATGTAATGTTAGGGCGCGAAGAGGCTTTGGGGAAGATTTAAAGGAATAATATAAATTCTATCTAAATCTAAGGGTATATAGCTTTTTAAGAGAACAAGACGTTGCGTAAAGAAGAGAAGGGAATAACCAGAGAATCTTATAATTAAATAGTTAGGGGTCTTGGTTGATGCGTGCGCACGTGCGCACGCGGACGGACTTTAGTAGAATTCGATTGATCTGGTAGAACTTGGCAGAAGTTGATTAAGCTGGCAGAATTCGGCAGAATTCGGTCAAAGCGTCAAGTTTATCTTGTCGAGTGTTTTACCAAGACATTCCTACTGTAACTAGGCTAGTCCCGTTACAGCCTATGCGTCTGCTACCAAGACCACGAATATTTAGCTACAAGTTTCCTATATTCCTTTCTCTTCTTTACACAACATCTTATTCTCTGCAAGAGCTAACGTCTTAGCCACCCAGTCGAGCCAGCCACCCGGTCGAGCCACCCCTAGAGCAGAGCTCTCATATACACAGACTCTCACCCAAATTTGTCAAATTATATTGATATTATACAAAAAGATCGTCCTACATTGGTAGTTCCTTCCACACCTTCTTCGCGAAGCCTATAACACCTCGTAGAGCCATACGGCGTTCCTTTTGAGCGGCCTCTACCTGCTCCTTTTGCTCCCGCTCTTGGTTCTTTTGTAGAGCCTCCCTTACTGATAGAACTCGTGCCTTACCATATGACGTCTTGCCCTGTGCTCCACGCTGCCTCTTCTGCTTCTCAATAAGCTCCATATTCATACGCTGAAGTACAGTTTTATCAGCAAGAGTTCTTAAGGCAATTTGCTGTAGATCAAGCAAAGCTTTAGAGCGTAAGGGTGTAGCACCTTATATAACCGAATCAATAACTTTATTAATTTTTTCTCCAACGGAAGGCGATACAGGAATATCAATTCGAACACCATCCTTATTTGTAAGGCTTGCAAATGGAGAAGTTTCTGGTTGAATCTTTGATAGAACAGCAGAAGGATTATAAGGAATAAGGCCTGTTGCCCGCCATGCACTTGCTATATTGGTTAACGATATAGCTTAACTATGTGCAGCTTGGTAGATCTCTAAGAACTCTTGCTTTAAAATAGCCAAGGCTCCATATAGCGCAGTATCGTTAAGGCGCTTTTTATAAGCTCGTAAGAGAGGGCCGAATATGCCCATATCTAAAGGCTGTAGTATATGCGTTGAATGAGGAGGAAGGCAGAGAGGCACGATCTTATAAGCCTCGCAATACTTAATAAATGGTATTAAGACGTGGCTCTTGTGGCCATCAAGAATCAACAAGCGATAGATTCCTTAGAGTTGTGGCTTAGTATATAAGTTAAAGTAATTCAACCAGTTAAGAGCTATATCCAAATTAGTCCAGCCTAAATCGCTTACTCAAATTACCGTCTTAGGATTAAGACGTGCGGTTATCCAAGCTCGTTGTACTTGCTTGCCCTTAAAGATAATATAAGGAGGTAATTGATATCGACCTCCTAATATATATTCAATTAAGGACACCCACTCGCGATTGCCTGGCTCTGTAGTAAAGGCTTAGGCCTGTAATTAAGGAACTAATACCTTAACCTTATTACTAACTCCTAAGGCAGTTCCTTTCTTATCCATATTATATTGATCTTCTGTAGAGACTCTATACTTTGTGACCGTGGCTGTATATAAATTAAATTATTCTTAAACAGTTTTAGGATCCTTAGTATTCTTTCTTTTTTAATTAAGGCCTCTGGCGAATCTAGTTTTAAGTTCTAGGTGGCGATAAAGGAAGTTCTTATACTAATATTGGCCAAGCTCAGTAGGACTCCCTCTTAATTTGAGAATATCTTTGGCCATAGACTTAAGGTGTTGTACTCTTAGTAGCCACCCCTAGCTTGCCATTATATTAATCCATTTAATTAGAGAGTCCTCCTTAATAACTAAGAGCTTTTGCTGAGTTTGCGAAAACTCTTAACTTAATTGGCGGCCGTTTAAACGGTAGTTAAGAGTTAATCGCGGTAAGCCAAAAGTTCGGGCAATTTGACGAATAGATTGGTTGGGGTTGGCTTGTAGATGCGAAATCGCAAGTGCCATTCAAGCGTCTTAATCAAGATCAAGCGATTCGGTGGCCATTGAGCCCATGGTTGTGGTGTAGGAAAAGGTAGTACGCATCGAAAAGGAGGTGATTTGAATCGCGATCGACAGGTGGCTCGACCGGGTGGCTAGCTCGACTAGGTGGCTAAGACGTTATATACCCTTAGATTTAGATAGAATTTATATTATTCCTTTAAATCTTCCTTAAAGCCTCTTCACGCCCTTATATTACGTTGCGTCTATACCACTACCCTTAAAATAGCAAACGAACTTAAATCCGCCACATTAACTATTATAGCCCTAGTTAGGGAACAAATAACTATAATGCAATAGTCCTTTACGGATGCCTTGGCCCAATAATAAGCTATACTAGAAGCCTAGTATTAGTAATTAATTGAAGTAATACGCAAAGAACTCTACGACGCTAAAGTACTCGTGTTGGAAACCCTAATAGTAACACCTATAAATAAGATTAAGATAACTATATGCGAACCTAGCCTATTAAATGCAAACCTTAAACTAGTAATAGTAGCTTAACTTGTACCTATAACAAACCTAGTACCTACTATAAAATTAAAAAAGCTTCCTAACCCTCTAATATTTAATAAAAATTAAAATAACCTGCACTCCTTTATAACTAAGCTTTGTCTTAAACTTTTAATAAACTATAACTAATACCCCACTAAAGCTAGTAAGATTAGCTATAGAATGTCTTATTTAAACAAAGACGCTATATAAACTATAGACCTATTCTTCTATAATAGCACCTTCGTTAATTTTAAAACCTTTATCTCTCTATTAGAATGAATATATAATAACGCCAGCCGTAAATACACCGCTATTACCAAACTTAAAAACCTATAATAATAGAACCAAGAATTTACCAGCTTCTTTTTGGAATTTTTAGGCCTTATTAGCGAACTAGATTAGAATAAAGCCGCTAAAGTTACTACTCTTTAATAAGCTATTTCAGATAAAATTAAAGCATAGTTAGTAGGTAGGGAACTACCAAAGGACCTACCTAAATTTGCTATAATATGTTAACAAATTAATAAGGACCTTTAATATAATAAATAGACTTATTCCCTAAAGCCAACTATACCTTATATTTAAGACTTTATAAAACCAATATATACCCCAAAACGCGACCCTTCTCTAAAACCTACGCACGACCCTATGGACTTTAACGCCACTTAATTCTATATATCCTTAAAAACTAACAAACAAAGAACTTAAGCCGCAAATAGAGAATGCTTTAGATATAGTAAAAAAGGACATATCTAAAGGAATTGCCAAACTCACCCTTTTAAAAAAGTCCGCTATAGTTCCTTCTACTCCTTAAATCGCACTCGCTCTTTAAGCCGTACTTACTCCTTAACTTATACTTATCCTATAAATTATACCTGGTTGTTATAAAGCATATTACCCTTAACTAACTCGGAAAACGAATCGTCCTAGGGCCAAGTTGCGCCTTAGGATAAGAAGTGGAAGAGCATAAGTATCTAGGCTCTTTTAGCGCTAATACACAACATAACTCCCTTAATATACTTAGCGAAATTTAAATACTTAGAAAATAGAAGGAGATATAAATCCTTATAGACAGCAAAGCTACTAGTATAGGCTTTATTAATATTGTTCGTACTAACTTAATAGCACGAGTGAGTCGTATCCACGGGCACGAAATACATGTAGTATCGTATGCTTGTTTGGATGGTGACTGTCAATTGTATGAAGCAGACTACGTGGTCTATATACTGATGCACCTCCCCCCTGATTAGTCAGTGCTTCATAAGTGCACCAGACGCGTAAGCGAGTGGTTGGTGCACTGAACGCGTAAACGCGTACCTGGTGTACCGAACGCGTAAGCACGCGTTCGGTACAACAGGTGCTGTAATTATACACTGGCGGTACTTGAAAAATGAAACCACTTGTATACAGCCTCCGTAATTGCTTTAATAGAACCATAAAACACAAAAGAAAATACATAGGAAATCTCCCGAGGTGCCGTCTAGGCTGCCTTCCAAACGGTGCCCTAAGCTGGCCGTAAGTTCTGCTTACGGTCCGTAGAATGAACCGTACGGCCTTTCGACGGGCAGTAGACGAGCCACAAGTCGGATCGTGAGGGCCGCCAAGGCGCTAGTGCTAAGCGAGCCAATGGCGATTTTCCATCCCGGGGATGGAAAATCGTGATTGGTCAATTCGACTACCCTGCAAAATTCGGCGGGTCACGTGAGTCCACCAAGTTCCACCGTAGCTTTCCACCGTTTTCCACCTGTACCGTACAACGAGCCGTACGGCCTTCCAACGGGCCGTAGACGTACCGTAGGTGCTCCGTTAGTCCCGTTCTACCCATTCTGTGACTTCTAGGTTAAGCCTATTCGTGTCGATTAGGGTTTTAAGAGCTTGACACGGCTTTGCCTTAGTCATAGCGTCTGCTGGGTTGTCTCCGCTGCTAATCCATTTGACCTCCGTAATCTCGCGCCGTTCGTAGGCCTGACGTAAGCACATAAGGTCGACCATGAGCCTCTTCTCTTGTGTTGTACCTAGTTTGACTAGGCAGTCGTAGAGGGACTTTAAATCGGTGCATAGAACCAGGGGTAACTGCTCCAGTTGTAGAATCTTCTGGACCGTTGATTTGATTGCGGCTGCTATATCAAAGCCATGGGCTAGTGCATATAGCTCAGAAGCTAGTACACTGCGGGTTACTCGTTTGCACTTAATTAAAGACCAGTGCAGTATATTTACGTCCTAATTGCGGTCCGTAAGTACAATCACAAAGCCGATTTGTAATAATAGGTCTTTGTTATTAGCAAAGGAGGCGTCCGTAAATGCCATTACACTAAGGGAATTTAGGTCTAGTGGTACAAAAGTAAGTCCTCTTATTGCGTTGTCAATTTGCCATTGAATGCGCTTATTAAGCTGCTTGACATTTTCTTCTTGCGGATCTACTGCCTGGGCCGCAAAGGATAAGTCGTAGGCAGATTCGGGTTGGCAGACTATGGCTATATAGGCGCCTCTTGCACGCTGTGCAGCGTATTGGTCCTTTGTATTTACGGTCTTACGGGTCTCTCCGCGGGAACTGGTAAGGTCCGTAGGCTTTGCTGTAACGGGCTTTAGGTTTTGGGCTTAGCGTTCCTAAGTTAGCTTAATTAGGTTGCCCTTTTATGTAATTAGGCCTCTATTAAACTTAATCGGATTCTGCTCAGTTAACTACTCTTACGGCTTTGCTAAGAACTTGGCCTTTTATAGTTCAGTTTCTTTAGCGTCCGCAAAGGTCTGGTCTACTAGGAATAGGGTATTATCTATTTAGAGTCCAACAATACCAAGGCCGTTTAATAGGCTGTATAGGAGGCAGGGGTCATAGGTTGACTATTCCATTTTAAGTTTACTAACGTGGTGCTGGTGGTATGTCTTAAACCAATGGTTTCCGGCTTCTGGTACTCCGTACAGAGGTTTTATAACCCGTAGGATTGTTCCTGGTTGTAGGTTAAGCTCGGGGGGTAGCCATATAAAGATGTTCCTACTTAGGTAGGTATTAGACTGCACATAGGCTTGCGAGATGTCCCGTAGGTAAAGAGCTACGGGTTTGCTTTGCTGTAGTCCAGGCGTAAGTGCAAGTATAATCCATTAGCTAACTCGTTAAATTGTAGGCGATTACGTAAGGACTAAGCCCTTCCCTTGGTCGTTATAGGCTTGTACAACAAGCCTTAATTTTTCAAAAGCTTTATCAGTACCCAGGTGCTTAATTTCGTCAACAAAGCGTGAGTTAAATGTACAGACGCCTTACGGAACGTCTTTCTCCGTTATAACCGCAAAGACGCCCTTTTCAAGTAGTCCGTTGATCTCTTTACGTCGTGAGTCCGTAAAGGGGGTTTCCTATACTAGAACTGATATATCCACAGGCGGAGATTGCCTTGCGGATATTCCTGCGGAGGTTAGGTAAGTCTCCGTTATAGTGTTCTCAGTTACGGGGTGCTTTCGGGGGCGTCCTCGACCGCGCTTTACGGTAGGTATAGCGGGTTCAGTAGGTTTCCGGAGGACTTCTGGGGTAGGCAAGGGTGCTTCTAGCTCGTCTGGTTCGGCGGTCGCTTCTGGTTTATCTAGTTCGGCGGTTACCTCCAGTTTGTCTAGCTCGGCAGTTGCTTCTAGTTCGTCTAGCTCGACGTCATAGGTGTCTTCGGGCCGAAAGTAGGGTTTTACGGACGTGCTCCTAAAGCTGGTCGGGCCGCTAGGAAGTTGTACACAGCACGTCTCGTTTTCTACAGCCAGTAAACGGTAGGGTCCGGTCCACTTGCCGCTTTCACGCCATACAAGGACTTCAGAGTTAAGCGGGAGGTCGTGTACTGGGGTCGTGTTGGGTCCGTTGCGGTAGTGCAGGGCGTTATTAACAGCTTGTTTAGCCCGTAGCTTGACTATCTCGGCCATCGCCTTCCGTATTACAGCTGCTCATTCCGTAATGGACGGGGCAGGAGGATTTAGGTTACTCATCCTTAGGTAGGCTCCGTAGACCAAGAGGGTAGGTACTAGTCCATCCAGGCCAGCAGTGTCGTTAACGGCTTTTACGGCCATCTATAGAGCCAGTTCCTTTTAGATGTCCTTGCACTCGTCTATAATGATCTAGTAAGCTCTCCGTAGGGCTAGGTAAGCTCGCTTAACAAGCCCGACAGACCAATACGCCTCAACTGGAACGGCTTTTGTTGATATAGCCATGGCCGTAGCATACTACTGGAATTCCTTGCTAATGAAGTTCCTACCGGCGTCGTGGGTGATATACTTAGGAGGTCCAACGTACGTATCAATCCAGCAGGTCCGTAAAATATCCCAAGTGTACTTTGCGGATATATTTTGCAACCAACAGGCAGCTTAATAGCGGGTTGCCTCGTTAATTATGTGTAATACTAGGCTGCCGTTAATATACATAATGTCTACGTACACTAAATGGTTGAAGTTAAGATCCTTATAAAGGGTAAACTTAAATCAGCCTGGGGAACATCCGTATTTCTAGTAGTAGGAGCAGTATTTAGTTAGGTGATTAACTGCCTTCCTATTAACGTCGTCGTGTCTAGAGCGTTTAAGGACTCTATATAGCTTTTCGGCTGATGGGTGGCCAAAACGACGATACAAACGGTGGATCTCCATACTGGTAAGGTAGCACGGGTTATAGTTAAAAGATTCCTAAATATAGGTCCGTAAAGTCTCTCCCTATATAAGGAACGGGTGTCCAAATCGTCGTGTAATTGGCAGGGTAATATGCTTGCTTCCTAGGGCAGTTGCGGGGCCGATTAAGGTGTCCGTAATATTGTTATAGTAAACCTATAACCTGTCCATGTCCGCAAGGCAAAGTAAGAAAGGGGTGTCTGCTTTTACTATATAGAAGTTAACTAGGCCAATTAGGGTCTTAACTGCAACTAATCCAATTAATGCAGTTAAGCCAATGCCGAATTGGACGTTTACGGCCCCAGTTTGCATAGTGTCAATATCCATATTATCATTTGCGGTGGTCCTATATGCAAGGTATTGTCCGTAACCTGCAGTAGACTTCTTAGAGGCGCCTGTGTCAATCATAACACCGTAGAATTCCTTAGGGGTATAGCGTTCTGTGGTAATATATGCAAATGGGTCCTGCTCGTGATCTATAACGTCCGTAACAGGGGTGCTTGCGGAATGGTTTTCAGGCGCAACTAAGTATATAAAGGAACGGTCGGCTAATACGGTCGTAATATTAAAGGCTTAGCTGTCCGTAAAAGGTCCAAAAGTAGTTAGGAACATCTCTGAGGTCTCCTGTTCCTAGTCATCTAGGTTAAAGTCAATTATAAGGGCTTCTATTAACTCATTAGGGGGCTCCTCTTCTTCCTCTCCTTCGTATTCTAAGATAAACTGGCTAATCCGTTTATCAAATCTCTTTTTAGACCTATTACGTTCTTCCTAGGTATGCCTTATAGACCAACATCCTTCCTTGCCACACACAAAGCATTTCTGGCTTGTTCGTCTGCGGGGGTATGCTTTCGTACGGGAGTTGCTGCGGGGGTTACGGGTGGGACTTGGTCGGTATGGGTGCTGCTGGCGGTAACGGCGGTCCGTAAAGTAGACGTCTAAGTCTGTCTGCGGATATTGAATATCCGTGGTAAAGGCTTAAGTACTGCCTAGTGGGTTTAAGACTTCGTACGTTACAATAGAGAAGCGTAGGTCATTAATAAGGCCAGCTAAGGTGTCTGTAGGCTTATAACAGGCATACTTGCAGGGCTCTACTTCCTGGCAAGCCGTAATAAGTTTATTGTGCAGGAAGTTGTCTGTTCGAAGCTTGGTGTTAAGGCCGTGCTGTAGGTGCCGGAGGTCTTTAATAAGGATTTGCAGACACTCTGTAGTCGATTTTTCAGTATTCTTGTCGATTACGGTCCGTAGCTTAGTCGTATTCCATTGGGTAAGGATATCACACCTATATTCTGGTCCTTTAAAGTAGTTGCGGGTAGCTTCGCATAGCTTATCAAAGGGGACACTAAGGGGGTTGCTCTTGAGGTTGGTGTAGTAGTGGTCAAGTACTAGGCCGCGCAGCATAGTAGAGTAGGCTTGGCTGAACTCTTGTTTAGAAATATCAGCCTTCTGGCAGAGGTCCGTAAAGATAGTCAGTTTGAAGTCAAAGTTGTCGTTTTCACCGCTGTACTTGGATTCGTCGGTGTAGAGCTTGGCTAGGTTGGCCAGTTCCTTGCCGTAGGTCTTTGCTTGGATGGTTTGCGGATCTATAACTTGAATAACGGAAGGGGTTTGGTCCGTGTTTTGGTTTGTAGGGGTGTTGCGTTCCGTAATTTAGGTTATAGGGGTATTGCGATCCGTAACTTAAGTACTAGGTATGCTTTGGCCCGTAAGATCAATTCTAAAACTGCTTGGGTTTATAGGACGAATTTGGTTAAGAGGGTTAGGTATAAGGCCAGCGATTACATTAAGTTTGGAAGAAGCAAAGAGTTCCTTAGTTTCTTAGAACTAGTCTAGGATTTCCTCCTTGGTCCATTCCATTTGGTCCTTTTCGTGTATAGTGTTGTATAAGGACTGTGCAACAGTAACTCGTTTATTCCTTTCAACCCATACACCTTAGTTACGTAAATGGGTTCGTAGTTTACGGATAGTAGTGGGGTTGCAGGCTTTAAAAATAGCTTCTGTAAAGTCCGCAAAGTCTTCCTGGTATTGCTCCTACAGGTCGTCATTTATAAGCTCAAAGTGTTTGTATTCAAGGATTTTGAAACTGATGTAGTCGTTAACGTCGTTTATAGACGTAACGTCAACTCCTTGTCTCCACTTCTTTTAACCTTCGCTGACTTGCTTGCTGATATCTGCCATACTGTATAGTATAGTGCGTAGCGGGCGGAAGAGTTCTTGTGAGGGTCCGTAAAATCGGTTTACGGGCCGTAAGGGTTTGTAGGAGGGTAAGGGGTTTCCGTAAAAGGTCCGAAGAGGTTTAAGGTTCGAGGGGGTTAAGGATAGGGGTTCTGTATAGGTTTGTATTCGCGTCTATAACTTCTGGTAAACCGTACTAAGACTTGAATAAGTATACAGAGTTGGAGATAAGTCCGTAATCCCCGACTTCCGACCTTCCAGCAGGTCGTACTAGGAGTCTGAACGGGTGGTCGCTATCGTGTGTATCGCTTAGGGGGAGGTATCGAGTGATTGCTAATCTATACGCGCTTACTGATTAGTGTTCGTACTAACTTAATAGCACGAGTAAGTTGTATCCACGGGCACGAAATACATGTAGTATCGTATGCTTGTTTGGATGGTGACTGTCAATTGTATGAAGCAGACTACGTGGTCTATATACTGATGCACCTCCCCCCTAATTAGTTAGTGCTTCATAAGTGCACCAGACGCGTAAGCGAGTGGTTGGTGCACTGAACGCGTAAACGCGTACCTGGTGTACCGAACGCGTAAGCACGCGTTCGGTACAACAGGTGCTGTAATTATACAAATATAAACTACACAAAAACCCAACGCCTAAATTTAAAGAAACTTAATAAGCCCTAAGGCCTATAAGGCTTTAATAGCAAACCCTTAATATATAGCGAATTAACGCACTACGCTCTTATAAAAACGCGGATAGGTAAATACCTTAAATATATTTCCCTATTTATAACACCCCTAAAGCAATATAAGATAATACTTAGATATAGATAGCTAAAATAACACAACCCTTTAATTAGCTGGGTTAAAGAAATACTAAAGTTCTATATAACCTACTGCTAAAGCTGTTACTTAAAATACCACCTGCTTTATAAACATGTATAAGATTATTTAAATTTAATATAATATAAACTACCTCTATTACGGACCCTAAATCAAAACAATAAAGCTATAACTACTAATTGTAGTAAAGAATATAAAGACATTACGCTAAAACCTCTTAAAATTTATATAATACAAGCCGCACCTTTTATTTTATTAGCATGAAAACGAGACCATAAAATCTTCGCTGTTACTATAGAAGATATTAAAAAAGCACTAGAACTAAAGCAATACATTAACCCTTAACCTCTTATACCTAAAGAGTACCACAATCTAATTAACAAGTTTAAGAAAAGATTTGCAGACTAACTACCCCCATATTAGGATACACACGATTTTAAGATAGAACTTAAACCTAATATAACACCAAAGTTCGGTCCACTATATGGTATATTACAAGAAGAACTGCTTATGATGCAATAATACCTTAATAAGTATCTAAAAAAAGGATTTATTTGCCCTAGTTAATCTCTATTTACCTTACCCATACTATTTATTAAAAAGCTAGAAGGAGGCTTAAGATTTTATATTAATTATTAAACTCTAAACGTAATTATAATTTAAAACCAATATCCTATTCCCCTAATTTAAGAAACGCTCAACCGCTTATTAAAGGCACGGTACTTTATAAAGCTTAATATAGTTACTACCTTTAACCGAATCCGTATCCGTAAAGGAGACGAGAAGTATATAGCTTTTTATATATAATAGGGACTCTTTAAATACCTAGTAATGCTATTTAGTGTAAAGAATGGTCCTAGTACGTTTTAACAATATATTAATAATATGCTTTATAAATTCTTTAATGTATTTATTACCGCGTATATTAATAATATCTTAATCTACTTATCTTTGCTTTCTAAACACTGGAAGTATATTTAAATAGTTCTTAAACGCCTACGAGACGCGGGTTTACAATGCAATATTAAAAAATACAAGTTCTACACGTCTAAAGTTACATACCTAGGCCTAATTATATCCCGCAACAGAATTAAAATAGACCTAAAGAAAATCGCTGTAATTATAAACTAGGGAAGCCCTAGTAATATATAAGACATTTAAGAATTTCTAGAATTTGCAAACTTCTATTGTTAATTTATTAACCACTTCTTAGAAATTGCCTAACCATTAGTAAATCTAACAAAGAAGAATATAAAATTTAAATAGTCCACTAAATACGAACAAGCTTTTAATAACTTAAAATATCGCTTTATAACTACTCCAATCCTTACCTACTTTAACCCTAACCTTAAATATATTATTAAAACGGACTCGTCTGATTATGCGCTAGGGGGAGTATTGTTACAATATAATAAGAACGGCGAGCTACGTCTAGTAGCCTTTCTCTCTTAGAAACTCGCCCCTACCAAATTAAACTACAAGATATATAATAAGGAACTGCTTGCAATTATTAGATGCTTTAAATAATAGCATCCTAAGCTAAAAGGATTATTGTTCCTAATATACATATTAACGGACCATAAGAACCTATAGTACTTTATAACCATAAAGAAATTAACGCAGCGCTAAATTTATTAGGCTAAATACCTTTTATAATTTAACTTTAAGATTATATACTAACTAGGCAAACTTAATTAGAAGCCTAACGCATTAATATAAAAATTATAAGACCTACCTGCAAATGCTTTAGATAAACGGATTATAAATTAATTACAGATCTTATTACCCCCTAAACGGTTTAAAAAACTACGTCCTATATTCCTAAATATAGAACTCAATAGAAATAAATTAGAAGTTAATAAATAGGAAATAAAAATTAATAAGCTAATAGAATACAAATATAAAAACAATATATGGATAATAGATATAATAAAAGCGATTTAAATAGGAAAATAATAGTATAAGGATATTATACTCGCTAAATACAAAATTCGAAATAATTGATTATACTATTAATAGAAGATGGTAGTTCCGAATTCCAAGCCTTTATAATTTAAGATACTCGGATTTAAATATAACTCCCCTATAGTAGGGCATCCTGGCCATATAAAGGCTTATAAGATTGTTTAACGAGTATACTACTAGCCTATAATACACGACTATATACAAAAATACGTTTAAGCATATAGGATATGCGTGCGTAGAAAGACCTCTTATGTAAAGAAATAAGGAGTACTTTAACCGCTACTAATTCCGATATAAAGATGGCGCAATATCTTAATTAACTTTATAGTCGACTTGCCTAATAGTAATAGGTTTATGAATGTTATGGTAGTTGTTAACCATCTTATAAAAATGTAATATATAATCCCCATAGACTCAATTAATGCGATATTAGTAGCCGAATGTTTCGTTAAGTATATCTTTAAGCTATACGGACTTCCTAACTTAATAATATCCAACCATAGAAGCTAGTTCGTTTTAGACTTCTAGCAAGCTCTATATAAACAATTAAGTATTTAAATATAACTCTTAACTGCATTTTATCTAGAGATAGATGGTTAAACCAAAATTGTAAACGCGATTATGGAACAATACCTATAAATATACTGCTCCTACCTGCAAGATAACCAGGAAAAATGGCTGCCTTTAGCTAAGTTTACTGCGAATAATATAATAAACGTATTAATAGGCGTAACGCCATTCTACACGACCTACGGACAAGACCCCTAACTTGGATTTAAACTATAACCTAAAATTAACATAATAAGACCCACAATTAAATAGATTTAGTTAATTAATGCGTATAACTTCGCTAATTAAATAAAGCAGTTAACGGAACTATTACGAAGTAAATTAACGTACGCTTAAATGGTATAGGAATGGCATGCGAACAAAGAACAAGCTCCCGCATGGGACTTTGAGGAAGACGATATAGTTTACCTAAATATACAAAACCTAAAGACTTAACGGCCCTTAAAGAAACTTAATTAGAAATTTACGGGCCTATACCAAATTAAGAAGAAATTAAGCCTATATACTTATAAGCTTGAACTACTAACTAAAATAAAAATATATCTAATGTTTTATATAAGCTTACTATATCCCTTAAAAGATAAACCTATAACCCATGAAGTGCCGCCGCTACCTCCTGTAATTATTAACAACGGTAACGGTTCTTACTTTATTAACTTAATTAATAATATGCGATAGAAAACATAATCTAAACAATTTAAACTTCTTATTAAGTGGGAAGGATATAAAACACAAACCTAGGAAACCTATAAACAGGTTAAGGCCGACGCGCCTTCCCTGGTAAAAGAATTCTATAAAGACTATCCTTCACGGCCTACTCTGGCTGGATAGACATAATATAAAGGCAAACAACTGCTACTTAATATAAAGACACGAAACACAATAACAGGAAACTTAAAATTAAAAAGAACTTAAACCACATTATAACGCTTATAAGGCGATAAGTTATAAATTCTTAACTAAATTAAATTGTTTTAGACCTTTAGCTAAAGGGGGGGGGGTACTATAATGGGACTAGCCCAGTTACAGTAGGAATGTCTTGGTAAAATACTTAACAGATAAATTCTAACGCTTTAATTAAATTCTGCTAAGTTAATTAAATTCTACCAAATTCCGCTAACTTAATTAATTTTTACCAGTCTTCACTAAATTCCACTAATATAATGGAATTTAGTTAAAACCTGTTAAAATCCGCATGGGCTTATGCCCACGCGTTTGCTACCAAGACCACGAATATTTAGCTATAAGTTTCCTATATTCCTTTCTCTTCTTTACGCAACGTCTTGTTCTCTGCAAGAGCTATATACCCTTAGATTTAGATAGAATTTATATTGTTCCTTTAAATCTTCCTTAAAGCCTCTTCGCGCCCTTACAGTATTATAGGCTTTCTTTAATATTCTACAATTCTCTACAGCTATTAGCCCATATATAATTAGGTTTGTATCGTTAACGAAGCCTATCCCCTAGGTCGCCCCTTTCTTAAAGGACTTAAGTAGGTTACTTATAAAGAAAAGGAAGAGTATAGGCAAGAGGGGTAATCCTTACAGTATTCCTATTATAACTACAATAGGGGGGCTCTAGTATCCGCTAAAGACTAGTAATATTTCTTTCTGGCTTATAAACCCTTAAACAAATTATATAATCTGTTCTAGAAAGCCCTTTGCCCTGAGGATATATAGGAGGCGCTTATAGGGTATATTATTATAGGCACCACTAATATCTAGGCTAAGTATTAATACTATAAAGTCCCTCCGCATTGCCTATATAGATTTAATAGTAGCGGCAAGTAACGTAAGTACTAATAGTATTAAGCAGTTCTTTCTCGCCCCTATTTAACTTTATAGTAGTAGGGCGTATTCCTTAGCCATGTCTACTATATAGTTCGCTATTACCCTTTTTAAGATCTTGCTAAGGGTGTTTTCTAAGGTAATAGGGCGGTAGCTTCCTAGGATTAAGTAGTCTACTTTACCTTCTTTTTATAGGATAACTATTATTATAGATCTTCTAAGTTGCGGGTAGTAGCCTATAGTAAAGCATACTCTAGCTATATCTACAAGCTAAGGTGCTATAAGTGGTCCACAAGTCTTTAAGGCCTTATTTGGTATCCTATCTGGTCCTAGTACTATATTATTTAAAAGGCGGCTAATAGTTCTAGCTATTTCCTCTATTATTATGTCACTATTAACCCGTAGGCAAGTCACTAGTGTTTTACCGTAATATTACTAAGGTCTACTAGAGCTGGTTAGGGGAAGAACCTTTCTATAAGAATCTTTACCTTCTTATTATTGTTATTAGTAGCCTATAACTCCCCTACTCTTTATAGGGGTAGTAAATATAGGTCTTCTATTAGGCGCCCTACCTTTTTCTTTACCCATTTTGCTATAGCCTAAAGGCCCTTATTATAGGGGAGGCTTAGGTTAGAAGTATACTCATTTATAAACCGTTTTTAGTTATTCCTTACTTCTTTTTTTAGGGTATTCTTTAACTAGTTTCTTATATCTTTATATTATCTCTTATCTTTAGGGTTATGGCTACTTATATATTTCCTTCTTGCTTGTTATTGGCTGGTAATAAGAACTATATATTATATGGACCATACGTGTCGCGTATAGGGGCCCAGTTTTAAGACTAGGCAGTGCTCTTTTAGCCTATTTTTAATTGCTACTTAGATCCTTTCTAGTCTTTGGTTAATTTCCTTAGGGGTAGCTAATAGGCCTTACTTATTTAGTATTAGGTGAATTTCTTCTAGGTCTTAAAGTTATTATTTAACTATATTAAGGAAGCTGTCTATTTTAAGCTTCCTTATTATAAATCTTTTGCTATTTAGTTGCGCCTTAATATCTAGGTCTAGCTATATCTAGATAGGGATATAGTCTAAAGCGAGTGCCTATTCTTCTTTAGGGTTGCACCTTTTAAGTCTCTGGTATAGGCCTTCGTCTATAAGTATAAGGTCAATTATACTTCTAGCAGTGCCTTATTGCTATATAATTGCTCCTAGGGAGGTAGCCAGTTTAAGGCCCTAGATATTTATAGCTCTTAATAGGCACTCTGCCTATTATTTAGCAGTAATATAAATACCCCCCTACTATAGGTGGTAAAAGTTTATATCTCCTAATAGGATAAACTCTGTGCCTTTAGTTTCTAATAAGCTTATTACTAATATAATATTCTCTATTTATAGGACCCCTTTAACCCTAGGGTTATATATATTAATAATTTATACCAGACCCCTATATATCTGGATTATTATAACTATAATATCTAGGTTAACTGCCTACTATAACTATAAGGATAGGCTAATAGCCTTACTAATTATAAAGCACACGCGTATAGCTGCTTTTAGTTTATATAGGAGCTGAAATCCTTAGGGGCAGTATATTAATTATATGTAGGTATTATAATACAGCTCTTATATAGCAAGGATATAGTATTTCTCTAGGTCTAGACTATCTAGTAGGGGCCTTATAAGATGGTGGTTTATATTGCCGCAGTTATACTATATAATAGATAGGTGGCGGACCCCTAGTGGGGGTCCTTTATCTCTCCTTTATTCCTCACTTCTTCTATTTCCACTTTCTCTAGAATTTTTAAAACTTCTATCTCTTATGTTTACACCCTAGTCGCTACTTATTTTATATAGAGCTTTCTATTCCTATATCTTATATTCCTACTAGCGCTTCTATATCCAAATCTGTTATTATCTCCGGTTCTTCCCCTAATCTTACTAGTTAGCTATATGCCCTTTACAGGTTAGCTATAAATATTATATTTCGCACATTAAGTCTAATTCTTAATTATCCTAGTTTTAAGCTTACTATAGCTATCCATGGGGGTCTTCCTATAGGGCGTTCTCTCCCTTATATCCCTATTTAGTCTAGTAATATCGCGCGGCGTCACTTCTAGCCCATTAAGGCTTAGGATAGCTGGCCTAGCCCCCTAGTATTAAAGGTAGGAAATACTAGAAAGGTACCTATGTCCCCCTAGCTTATCGCCTATTGTTTCTATTTATATAACCTAATATACAGTTATTCCTGTAGCTATTAAGCCCTTGCCTTCTATTTCTTATATTTAATATAGTCTTCTCTCTCCTATGCCTTATATATGCTTTAGTGGCAGTTTACGCATTTTGTTTAGTCTTAATTTAAGTAATATCTTATATTATAGGGGCCTGCGTAGTAGCCGCAGCACATCTATACTGCGCATATGGATTAGGTATATCCCTATTATATACAGCGATAGCATTATTCTAGGCATAATCTATGGTTATAGAGCCTTATATTATATATAAGGCCATTTATAATTATTCCTTTTTAGATAAGGAGTTTTTGCATTCCTAGTATAAGTGTGCTAATAATAAGGGAGCTATACATTTAACTGGCGTCTCCCTAGCGAGTCTTTAACAACCCTTATATCCTCTTATTATTCTTATTATTTGCTTAGTTTGCATTTTCCTATTAAAGCTATTAGATTTAGGTAATTACAAGTCCTAGAATAAGGTGTTCCGTTTATCTTACTATCTCCTATATAATTACTATATTATCTACCTAGCGTCCCTTTTCTACCCTAAGGCTTATAGGAACTACTAGGACTTTAACTAGGTAATCCTTATAGAGTACTTTTATACTAATACGTTCTCCTAGCCTATCCCCTACCCTTATGGCTTGTTCCTTTAACTATTAGTCCTTTAGGGTAACTCTAATATCTCTGCTCCTAAGGTATTAGACTATAATAGTGTTATAGACCTCTTTATAGATTTCTATAAGGACTTCTATTTCTAATTATCCCCTAAACTTCTCTACTTTTTCTGTATTTAGTTATATTATAATTATATACCCAATTATTATTTTAAGGGGGATGGGTTCCCTATACTATAGGAGCGTAGCTATAGCAGCCTAAATGCGGTTTACTAGTAAGGGGAGGTTTTATTTATTTTTAAATTTATTTAGCTATTAGAGGATTTAATTAAGGGTTTGCTAAAGAGGGGCCTAAGGTTTACTAGACTAGCAGAGCTATTTTACTAGCTATGTTAGTTTATTATAGCTAATAGTTGCTCCCCTATAATTCTAGATACTAGATGCGTCTAATAGGCTTTATATTTTATTAGATGCCTTCTTAATAGAGGTATTTCCGCTTTATAGTGTAGTATTTGCCCGTCTTTGTTATGGAGGGCCATTGCTAGGCGTAGTTCTAGCGGTCGCGCGCGAGTGCGAACTACTGTCGTTTGACGTATGCCTCCCCTGCAATGCAGGCATCTTAGGGGGATTCTCTAAGTGTTTTTTAGGGATCTTTTGGTTGGTTTTGGTCTTTTAGGCCGGGTGCAGCAAGAGCTCCTTTTTCGCATTAAAGTTCTGGCTCCTACTAAAGTATATATAAGGCGTATAAGAAAGAAGACTATATTAAATATAGGAGATAGAAGATAAGGGCTTAATAGCTATAGGAATAACTATACGCTAGGTTATATAAATAAAAACAATAGGGGATAAGCTAGGGGGCGCAGGTACCTTTCTAGCGTTTCCTACCTTTAATATTAGGGGGCTAAGCTAGCCATTTTAAGCCTTAATAGGCTAGAAGTAACGCTATATAATATTACTAGACTAAATAAGGATATAAGGGATATATATTATATAAGGGAAAGGACGCCCTATAGGAAAACCCCTATAGAATCCTCTTATTAGACTTTTAGTCTTTTAATAATATATAGGTAAAGTTATTTAAATAGGACTAGCACCAGTTATAGATTAGTAGGGCTAAAATACACTAAGGAATTAGCTTAAAAGAGTAGTTAGTAAGAGAATAAAGAGGTATATTAAGATAATAATAAAAAGAAGTAAATCTTAATAATATATTAAGTAAAGGTCTAAAATTAGACGAAGGTTAATAATAGTAAAGTAAAGTATTAAGGAAAAGGATTAAACTTAATAAGTAAAGTGTCTTTATATATATTATTTATTGCTTAACGTCCGATTTGGATCCCTATTGGGCCCACGCGGACTACTCCTTATTTATATATAGGGAGAAAACTCTACTTAAGAAAACCCCATAATCCATCTCCCTACCTTTTAGGACTCGCCTACTTAACGCCTACGAGTTACTAGTAGTACTCTTCTACTTTACTTTTTGACCTCCTTGGGAACTACTACTGCCGTAATAAGCCTACGGACGCGCTAGTATCGCTGTCACGGAGTGAGCACAAGCGATGATAATATATAGCGAAGTGGATATTATTAAGCTATATATATAAACTGTGTAATAAAGTTAAGACGTTGCGTAAGGAAAGAAGGTAAGGAAACGGGAGGAAAGGGGTATATATTATTAACTTGGTTGCTTGGTTAACACGTGCACGAGGTGGAATAGGCTTTAGGTCATGGTCCTAGCGGATCTTAGCGGAATGTGGCGGAATATAGTAGAGGACGGCAAATTGCCATAGATTGCCGTCACGTGATGGCAAATTACCTCAGATTGCCGTCACGTGATGGCAAATTGCCTCAGATTGCCGTCATGTGTCTTAATTAACTGAGTCATTAATATAGAGGTCAAGACAGTGGAAACAGGTGGACGTATATAAGGTGTTACGGAGGTGTCCCGTAATAGTACCCCCCCTTTAAACTTGAGCTTCTGCGAGATGGGGCTATAGTAGTTTTGGGTAGAGTTCGTAAAAGTCTTCTATGGCTTGTGTGAGTTCTACGGAGTTAATAGGTTCCTATAAGGGTTTAGTAAAGCCTCTCCACTTTATAAGGTATATATACTAGCGTTTCCGTTTGTTGTACTTAATGTTGTTAATTCTTTTAATAAAGTACTTATCCTTACCATCCACCTTAACTGGTGGGGGAGGGTCCTAGATCTATCCAGGCAGGGCGTCCAATATAGAGGTAGCACGGCGGAGGACTAACGTATAGAATATAGGGTGGATTTTAACCGTATTAAGGAGCTTTAGTTGGTAGGTATAAGAAGAGACAACTTTTTTAACCTTATAAGGGCCGGCGTTCTTCTAATTAAGTTTCTTAGTAGGTTATTTTATGTTTAGATTTCTTACGTCTAGCTAGACAAAGTTACTAATTTAGTAAGCTAGTGCTAGGGTTTGGTTCTTATTTACTATAGCTTTATAAACAGACTGGGCCTATATTATTTTATTAGTAAGGAACTCCTATAGTTCTTCTATCTTCTTTATAAATTCATTTGCTTCTGTAACTTATAAGGCCTAATAAGCTGGACGAGGAATATTACTAAAGGGTTTAAAACCCATTTGCGGGTGCTAGCCATAATTAGCTAGGAATAGGGAGACCTTTATAGTTTCTAAGACAGAGTTATTTGCGGTAAACTTGGCAAATATAAGCCAGTCCATCTAGTCGTCCTATAGATATAATGTGTATATCCGAATATACTGTTCTATTATAGCATTTGCACGTTCCGTTTAACCATCCGTTTCTGGGTAATATACCGTAGATAATAGTACTTTAATACGGAGTTGGGTAGTCAGTTCTTTCTAAAACGCTAAGATAAACTGGCGGCCTCTATTAGAGATAATTATTTTAGGGAGTCTATGGAGTTTCTATACATAATCCAGGAATAGTTGGGCAACGGCAGGTGCTAATATATTAGGGTAGGCGATTAAGTGTCTTATTTTAGATAGTCGGTCTATAACTACCATAATATTTATGCAGCCTTTACTTTTAGGGAGATCAACAATGAAGTTAATTAAGATATCCTTCTATCTTTAATCTAGAACAGGCAGTGGCTTTAGAAAGCCGTTATATATCTTATATAAAGCTTTGGCTCGTTAGCAGGTATAGCAGCTAGAGATGTACCTTTATATCATATTATATATATTCGGCTAGTAGTACTCCTATTAGAGTAGTTCTAGGGTTTTTCCTTAGCCTAGGTGGCTGGCTACTAGTAGGTCGTGTATATGTTTAAGGAGCTTAAGCTTAAGCTTATTATAATTAGGGACAACTAGGTAGTTCTAGTAGTATAAGCAGTCTCCGCGAACTTTACATTTACTTAGAGAGATCTTTTTAGAGCGTCTAACGCCATTTTAAATTAGCTTAAGTATCTCTTGGATAAACTCATTATTTGGGTATTTGTTAATTATAATCTGTTTAATTGATTAATCAGTTATTTTAAGGACGTATACCGTAAGGTCTTTAGCTAGGGGATTAAATAATTTAGGACGAAGTAGGGTTTAATTATAGTAGGCGCGCGCTTCTTCCTGTGCTGTTATGTCTTATAAATATTAAGTTAGGGCATTAGGTTTTTAACCTTAAACGCCTAGGCGGTATGTAATTAAGAATTGGAAACGAGACAGATATTCTAACTAGTAGGCTTAATAATAACTTAGCTGTTTTATAGTTGTAAAGTACTGTAGATTCTTATAGTCGCTAAGGACCTTAATTGGAAATCCAGCGCCTTCTAGTTTGGGTTGCCATTGTTTAAAATATCTAATAATGGCTAATAATTCTTTATTATAGATCTTATAGTTATATTTAGCTGGACTTAGTCATTTTAAGAAGTATGCTATAGGGTATAGTACCCCTTCTTTATTATACTAAGATAGAATGCCTCTAGTAACGTAGTTAGATGAGTTAGCTTCTATAACACTCTTTTAGTTTAGGTTAAAGTGTTAGAGTATAAATGCGGTAGTAAACATAACTTTTAGATAAGTAAAGGCCTTCTTATATTCCTTGTTAAAGATAAAGGCTTTATCCTTTTGGGTTAGAGCCATAAGAGGTAAAACTAGGGCGGAGAAGTTATTAATAAACTGTTAATAAAAATTAGCAAATCCTATAAAGGCTCTTACGTCCTTAACGTTCTTGGGTTCTTGCTAGTTTACAATTACTTTAATCTTCTTTGGGTCCATTTATATACTGTCTATAAAGATAATAAGTCCGAGGTATAGAACTTCCGTTTTATAGAACTTGCATTTATCTACATCTAATTATAGTTTAGCTCTATATAGGGCTTCTAAAACAAGGTTAACGTGTTTCTTGTGTTTAGCCAGGTTATTGCTATATACTAGGATGTTGTTAATATAAGCAGTACAGAAAACGTCTAGGTAAGGTTATAAGGTATTATTTATAAAGTATTAGAATAAACTTGGGGCATTTATAAGGCCGAATGGCGTTACTAAGTATTTAAATAGTCCGTATCTAGTACGGAATGCGGTAAGCCATTTATTTCCTTTTATAATATGGAGGCGGTTAAATGCGTAGATAAGGTTAAGTTTTGTGTAGTAGTGAGCCTTATTTAATCAGTTTAGTGTCTCTTGAATTAACGGGAGCGGGTACCGATTCTTAATAGTAATAGCGTTAAGAGCTTGGTAGTCTATATAGAAGCATAAACCGCCGCCAGGTTTCTTAACAAAGATTATAGGTGTAGCTATAGGCAAAGAGCTTGCTCTAATAAATCCTTTACTTAGGTGTTCGTCCAAGTACTTTCACAACACTTAGAGTTTGTTTTGGGACATTTTGTATAAGGGTCCAAATCCTGGCTGTTTTCCTTCTTTGAGTACGATCTTATGGTTATATAGTTGGTGTTCTGCTAGCTTGTCAGCTTCCTTTCATAAAAATACTTCTAGGTTGTTATAGTGACATACTAGTACTTTTATGGCAGGGTTAGTGTGTTTCTTTAGTACTAAGGCCTTTTTAATATCGGCTATTGTAACAGTAAAGATTATATATTTAGGTTTCTTGGCGAGTTATGCTAATAGGGTAGCTCTAATTATATAGATATCTAAGGTGTTAAGCGAGTTTAGATTGTTTTTAGTTTCTTATATAGTTTCTTATTTGGGTTTAAGCTTAGTATTAGGTACAGAGTTAGTGTTAGATTTAGGTTTGGGTTCTTTAAGTATCCTTTTTATAGTAGAATACTAGTTCTTTTGGTACTTTTATATATTAAGCTTAAGCTTCTACTTAGTTTGGGGTATAGCAGTTAGAGTTAGTTTATATAGTCTAGTATAATTTCCGGGTTCTTGGTGGATGTCGGTGGAAATCTTATATTGGTGGAATTCGGTAGAATTCTCGGGTAGGTAGAATTAGGTGGACTTTTTAGGTATAGAGTAGATGTTGGTAGAAATTTTAAACTGGTAGATTTTAGTTTAGGGTCTAAGTAGTAAGTTATAAAATACTTCTACTTACAACGGGAGGCGGTAAATAGAAGCTTAAGGTTATCCTAATTAATGGTTACCTTATATAGCTTTATTTAGGATTGTTTAAGGATTACTAAGTAACCTAGAGTGGTAATAAAAAGCTTAATCAGTTCTTTATGGTTCAGGTATTAGAGTCTTAGGAATACTATATAGGTAATATAGCCTAAGATAGTGCGTTTGCCATTAAATCTAAATATATTAATATGCCGGTTGAGGGGGGTTAGAGTAAAATTATTATCTTATATAAAGATCTTGTTAATAAATCCTATGCCACTGGCTCCTGTATTAATTAGGACTTAAGCATTAACCTATTAATTATTCTGCTGAAGATAATAGTTAACGGTTATACTGCGATTCTAAGAGTTAGAGTTTGTGATATCTAAAGCATTTAATAAGATCCTAAGGCAGCGCCGTCTTAGAGAGTGACTTAGCTCCAGGACCTTCCTTTTAGAGGCGATTAGGGTGGAGTTCTTATAGCGTGTTGGTTATAGCTTTGTCCTTATAAGTGGTGCTTACTGGATGTAGGGCTGGAACCAGGTGGAGATTAGGGACGGTGACTGGAGGATTAATATAGTAAACGGCTGCTGGTATTAGCCGTTTGTAATTTGCGTTGGGGTATAGGGACGGAGCAGTGGTTAAAGAGGTAGGAGCTACTTTTACACTTAAAATAGAGGCCTAGCTTAGTGCGTTATTCTTATTTAGAGGACCCTAGTGGGGCGTATTCTAGGGTTCCAGTGTTAATATCTATGGCGTTAGGGTGCTTAGGCTAAGACAATAACTTAGTAGACGTTTATAGGTTTGTTATATTATATTAAGGAGCAGACTTTGGTGTTAGGCGTAGTATATTATTGTATTGTTTATTAATAACGTTTGCGTAGGCGTTAAGAGCTCCTGGTAGGTCTATACCTATTAGGGAGGTTTTTAGTTTAGGGCTTAGGGATTTAATAAGGCTGTTAATTAGTGCGGAGTCATTCCAGCCTGTTTCTTTTATATAACAGTTAAATTTGGAGAAGTATACTAGGAAGCTTTTTATTTCTTAAGTTATATAGTTTATCTTTCTCTAAGCAGTAGCTTGGCGGTTTGGGTCACTATATATAGCTTTAAGAAGTACAATTAGGCTTAGTACTAAGTTCGGTTAAAGAGGTTTAATAAGGTTAGCTATATCTCCTCCTAATTAACTTAGGGCGTAGCAGAGTCAGTTGGCTTTAGTTAAATAGCGGTTAGCGTTGCTAGTTAGCTTATTTTTAAGCCGGCTTAGAAATAATTGGAGTTCTTATTATTTACTAGTAAATATCGGAGGGTCTAGTAGTCGTTCAGATCATTGCGGTGCAGTAGTTGGTTTGGGGTAAGTAACTACTATAGGTTTGGGGTAAGTAACTACTATAGGTTTGGGGCTCTTGTTCCGCGTGTTTATCTCCAAAGATAGTATTCGGTCTTGGGGCCCTAATATAGGCATCTTAAGGGTGCGGATTTCTTCTTAGAGGTCTTTAATTAATTGCTAGTGTTATACTTTTTGTTCGGCTTATTGTTAAGTTAAAGTGGCTTAGTTCTATACAAGGGCGTCTATAAAGGACTTCTGTATTTCTGCCAATTGTTCTTGGAGTGCGGATATAATGCCAACGGCTATTATGGGGGCTTTAGGGTCGTTTTGCATTTCAGAGGGTGGTATATAGGGTTAACGCAATATAGTGTTACGGAGTAAGTATAAGCGATGATAATATATAGCGAAGTAGATATTATTAAGCTATGTATATAAACTATATAATAAAGTCAAGACGTTGCGTAAGGAAAGAAGGTAAGGAAATAGGAGGAAAGGGGTATATATTATTAACTTGGTTGCTTAGTTAACATATATATGGGGCGGAATAGGCTTTAGGTTGTGGTCCTAGCAGATCTTAGCGGAATGTGGCGGAATATAGTAGAGGACGGCAGATTGCCGTAGATTGCCGTCACGTAATAGCAAATTGCCTTAGATTGCCGTTATGTGTCTTAATTAACTGAGTCGTTAATATGGAGGTCGAGACGGTGGAAACAGGTGGACATATGTAAGGTGTTACGGAGATGTCCTATAACAATCGCAAACTTTACTCTACTACTATAGAGTTATTAGGGGGCGCCTATAACTTGCCCCTTTGCCCTCTATTACTATTTCCTTTATAACCTGGAACTGGTCTAGTACGTTTTAGCTAATAAGCCACTAGGTAACTGCTTTAAGGCCTTTTTATATTAAGAGCAGTATAGTATAGTTCTCTATGCTAGCTATTAAGAGTATTACTTCTTAGTTGGTGTATAGAGGGCATAATAGTATTATGTGTTTTAATGTCTATCTTAGCTAGCTATATTTATATCTTAGGCTACCTACTAGGATACCTACTTAGTAGAGCCAATCTTTTAGTCCTATTATTTTTGTTCTTAAGAGTGTTGCCATTATATTTTCTGCCTTTATTAGGCCTTTTTAGAGCCCTTAAGTATTTACCCCTTATAGCGTTAACTATGCTACGGCTTAGGTTCCTTTTGCCTAAGTTAGCCTCTATACCTTTAACTTCTATACGCCTCTCCAGCGTTGGTCTAACCAGTATTATATTATAGTAGATGGTTTCCTAGCATTCCTTTATATTCTACTTTAGCTCCTTTCTCTCTTTTACTATTATCTTTACTAGCCTCTTATACGTCTTTCTTCCTTCTCTATATAGGCCTAGGCCCTAAAGCAGTACTATTCTTCTTTTACTTTCTTTACCTATTTCTCTAATATATCTTCCCTACTTTAGGGTTGTTAGTTTATTCTCCTATGGGGCACCCTTAGGTCCCTCTATAGTTTATTTAGGCGTGTCTTAATATACTTTATAATATTAGAATTGCGTTTATTTTGCGCCCTTTATATTACAGCGGCTTTAATATATAGTTATAGGGGGGGGATATTAGCTTCCTTCTCTAGCAGTACTATAGCCGTTCGCTTATACCCGTTTATTATACTCTAAAGGCAGGCTGTTTAGACCTTTTAGAGTAGTTTAAGGAGTGATTTAGGGGGCCTTTCTTGGTTTCTCTAATAGCCTAAACACTAGATCTATATGTTATAGTTAGCTGGACAACTACTATATATAATAGGCGTAACCTTTAGAAGTATAGGCCCTATATAGAATTAACAATCCTAGATAATGTAATATACTATACTTGGCCCTTATAGGCCGCTTACGCCGTATATACGCTCTATTAAAGCTTGCTGTTTACCTACACTCCTAATACCTTTAGGCCCTAAACTGGTTAACCCCTAAAGCTTTAAATGTAGATTATATACTAGAGATCTATAGATTAATTGCGTTTTCTTATAAAGTAGATTAGCTAGTATTTCTCTAGTAAGAATTGGACTCTATATTATCTTGCCTATTCTATATAGGTATTATGGGCTTTCTCTAGTATTCTGCAATTCTCTACGGCTATTAGCCCGTATATAATTAGGTTTATATTGTTAATAAAGCCTATTCCCTAGGTCGCCCCTTCCTTAAAGAAGTTAAGTAGGTTACTTATAAAGAAGAGGAAGAGTATAGGTAAGAGGGGTAATTCTTATAGTATTCCTATTATAACTATAATAGGGGGGCTCTAGTATCCACTAAAGACTAGTAATATTTCTTTTTAGCCTATAAACCCTTAAATAAATTATATAATCTATTCTAGAAAGCCCTTTGCCCTAAGGATATATAGGAGACGCTTATAGGGTATATTATTATAGGCGCCACTAATATCTAGGCTAAGCATTAATACTATAAAGTCCCTTTATATTGCCTATGCAGATTTAATAGTAGTAGTAAGTAGCATAAGTGCTAATAGTATTAAGCGGTTCTTTTTTGCCCCTATTTAGCTTTATGGTAGTAGGGTATATTCCTTAGCTATATCTACTATATAGTCTGCTATTACCCTTTCTAAGATCTTACTAAGGGTGTTTTTTAAGGCAATAGGGTAGTAGCTTTCTGGGATTAAGTAGTCTACTTTACCTTCTTTTTATAGGATAACCGTCGTTATAGATCTTCTAAGTTGTGGGTAGTAGCCTATAGTAAAGTATGCTCTAGCTATATCTGTAAGCTAGGGTGCTATAAGTAGTCTATAGGTCTTTAAGGCCTTATTTAGAATTCTATCTAGTCCTAGTACTATATTATTTAAAAGGCGGCTAATAGTTCTAGCCATTTCCTCTATTATTATGTCGCTGTTGACCCGTAGACGAGTTACTGGTATTTTACCTATAATATTACTAAGGTCTGCTAGAGCTAGTTAGGGGAAGAACCTTTCTATAAGGATCTTTACCTTCTTATTATTGTTATTAGTGGCCTGTAATTCCCCTGCTCTTTATAGAGGTAATAAGTATAGGTCTTCTATTAGGCGCCCTACCTTTTTTTTTATACCTATTTTGCTATAGCCTAAAGGCCTTTATTATGGGGGAGGCTTGGGTTAGAAGTACACTTATTTATAAACTGTCTCCAGTTATTCCTTACTTCTTTTTTTAGGGTATTCTTTAACTGGTTTCTTATGTCTTTATATTATCTCTTATCTTTAGGGTTGTGGCTGCTTATATATTTCCTTCTTGCTTGTTATTAGCTGGCGATAAGAACTGCGTATTATATAAACTATATATGTTGCGTATAGGGGCCTAGTTATAAGACTAGGCAGTGCTCTTTTAGCCTATTTTTAATTACTGCCTGGATCCTTTCTAGTCTATAGTTAATTTTCTTAGGGGTAGCTAATAAGCCTCGCTTATTTAGTATTGGGTGGATTTCTTCTAGGTCTTAAAGTTATTATTTAACTATATTAAGGAAATTGTCTGTTTTAAGCTTCCTTATTACATATCTTTTACTATTTAGTTATGCTTTAATGTCCAGATCTAGCTATATCTGGATAGGGATATAGTCTAAAGTAAGTGCCTATTCTTCTTTAGGGTTATACCTTTTAAGTCTCTAGTATAGGCCTTTGTCTATAAATATAAGGTTAATTATACTTTTAGTGGTGCCTTATTGCTATATAGTTGCTCTTAGGGGGGTAGCTAGCTTAAGGCCCCAGATGTCTATAGCTCTTAGTAAGTACTCTACCTATTATTTAGCAGTAATATAGATACCCCCCTACTATAGGTGGTAGAGGTTTATATCTTCTAGTAAAATAGACTCTATACCTTTAGTTTCTAGTAAGCTTATTACTAATATAATATTCTCTGTTTATGGGACCCCTTTAACCCTAAGGTTATATATATTAATAATTTATACTAGTCCCCTATATATCTGGATTGTTATAACTGTAATATTTAGGTTAACTACCTATTATAACTATAAGGATAGGCTGATAGCCTTGCTAATTATAAAGTATATGTATATAGCTACTTTTGGTTTATATAGGAGCTAGAATCCTTAGGGGTAGTATGTTAATTATATGTAGGTATTATAGTACGGTTCTTATATAGTAAGGATATAGTATTTTTTTTTTGGTCTAGACTATCTAGTAGGGGCCTTATAAGACAGTAGTTTATATTACTGTAGTTATATTATATAATAGATAGGTAGCGGACCCTTAGTAAGGGTTCTTTATCTCTCTTTTATTCCTTACCTTTTCTATTTCTACTTTCTCTAGGATATTTAGAACTTCTATCTCTTATATTTATACCTTAGTCCCTACTTATTTTATATAGAGCTTTCCGTTCCCGTATCTTATGTTTCTATTAACGCTTTTATATCTAAATCTGTTATTATCTCTAGTTCTTCCCTTATTCTTACTAGTTAGCTATATACCCTTTATAAGTCGGCTATAAATGTTATATTTGCCGCGTTAAGTCTAATTCTTAATTATCCTGGTCTTAAGCTTGCTATGGCTGTCTATAAGGGTTTACCTATAGGGCGTCCTCTCCCTTGTGTCCCCTATGACCTTTATATCCCTATTTGGTCTAGTAATATCGCGTAGCATTACTTCTAGCCTATTAAGGCTTAGGATAGCTAGCCTAACCCCCTAGTATTAAAGGTAGGAAATGCTAGAAAGGCACCTATATTCTACTAGCTTATTACCTATTATTTCTATTTATATAACCTAGCGTGCAGTTATTTCTATAGCTATTAAGCCCTTGCCTTCTGTCTCCTATATTTAATATAGTCTTCTCTCTTCTATGTTTTATATGTGCTTTAGTAGCAGTTTACGTATTTTATTTAGTCTTAATTTAAGTAGTGTCTTATATTATAGGGGCCTGTATAGTGGCCGTAGCACACCTATACTGCGTATATGGATTAGGTATGTCCCTATTAAATATAGTAATAGCATTGTTCTAGGTGTAGTCTATAGTTATAAAGTCTTATGTTATATATAAGGCCATTTATAATTATTCCTTTTTAGATAAGGAGTTTTTGCATTCTTAGTATATATATACTAATAATAAGGGAGCTATATATTTATCTAGTATCTCCCTAGTGAGTCTCTGGTAACCCTTATATCCTCTTATTATTCTTATTATATACTTAGTTTATATTTTCCTAATAAAGCTATTAGATTTGGGTTATCTTAAGTTCTAGTATAAGGTGTTTTGTTTATCTTACTATCTCCTATATAATTGCTATATTATTCGCCTAGCGTTCCTTTTCTACCCTAAGGCTTATAGAAACCACTAGGACTTTAACTAGGTAATCCTTATAAAGTACTTTTATACTAATATGTTCTTCTAGCCTATCCCCTATTTTTACGGCTTATTTCTTTACCTATTAATCCTTTAGGGTGACTCTAATGTCTCCACTCCTAAGGTGTTGGACTATAATAGCGTTATAGACCTCTTTATAAATCTTTATAAGGACTTCTATTTCTAATTGTCCCCTAAACCCCTCTACTTTTTCTGTATTTGGTTATATTATAATTATATACCTGGTTATTGTCTTAAGGGGGGTAGGTTCCCTATATTATAGAAACGCAGCTATGGCGGCCTAGATACAGTTTGCTAGTAAGGGGAGGTTTTATTTGTTTTTAATTTTACTTAGCTATTAGAGGATTTAATTAAAGGTTTACTAGAGGGGCGCCTAAGGTTCGCTAAACTAGCGGAGCCATTCTACTAGCTATGTTAAATTATTATAGCTGATAGTTACTCCCCTATAATTCTAGATACTAGACGCGTCTAATAGGCTTTATATTTTGTTAGATGCCTTCTTAATAAAGGTGTTTCTGCTTTATAGTATGGTATTCACCCGTCTTTATTGTGGAAGGCTATTGCTAGGCATGGTTCTGGCGGTCGCGCGCAAGTGCGAACCACTGTCGTTTGACGTGTACCTTCCCTATGATGCATACATCTTAGGGGGATTCTCTGGGTGATTTTTAGGGTTCTTTTGGTTGGTTTTGGTCTTTTTAGGCCAGGTGCAGCAAGAGCTCCTCTTATTAAATATATAGAGAACTCTCTTATATAACTCCTAAAGTGTTTTTATACTTTACCTTCTAATACCCTTTTAGTATATAGCCGTAACCTTACTAATATAACTCTATTATAATAAGCTCGGGCCCCTAGAACTTGGCGACCCCCTAAACTTATATATATTTCCTATACAAAACCCTAGTTTTCCACCTTTATAAAAACAGTATTAGTAATACAATATTAATAATTTAAAGTTTATATAGCTTTAAGTTAATTTATATAAAAAAAATTTATTAAAATAGTATAGTATATTTTTTTAGGGAGGTAAATTACTATATAAAATATACTATTTTATTTTTTAGGCGCATAAAGACATTTTTAAATTTTTTTTTATATAAATTAACTTAAGGCTATATAAACTTTAAGTTTAGAACTTTATATTATTAATATTGTATTACTAATACTGTTTTTATAGAGGTGGAAAACTGGGGTTTTATATGGGAAACGTGTATAAGTTTAGGGGGTCGCTGAGTTCTAGGGGCCCAAGCTTGGCTAGTAAGTATCTATATCCTAAATACTATACTACACTATACGTGCGGATAGCCTATATAGTTTATACGCTATATAATACTCTTCTATAACTACTGTATAGTAAAAGACTAGCTATTCGCTAGGGTAGATATAAATAATATTACCTAAATACTTTTTATAAGTAAGGGCTTATATATAGTAGTATAATAGCTTATAGGTTAAAAAGTTCTTTAGTAGTTCTAAATAGTATATAAGATCCAATAGGAGGATATAGGAGGATATAGGAGGATACGCCCCCTTTTAGCCCCTTAGGGACTAAATACCTCCACTATGCCAAAGGCGGCATATAGGCGAATTACTAAACCCTTCTACTACCCCCTAGACCTTCTAAAATACCTTAAAAGTGTAGTACGAAAGGTAGATATACTATAAAGGTAAATAGGTTAGGCAAAGGCGGAGCGCGTAAGACTAGCTAGAAGGCTATACCTGTATTTTTACCTTACTAGGGATTTTTCCTATAAATAGAAGGTAGAAACCTATATAGACCTAAAAAAAGGACTAAATTGAACAATAAATAGAACAAATAATAATAATATACATATCTATAGTCTTCTTACTTATAGTATAATTTCTACTCTAAACAATTAGTAAGATAAATATAAACTATTATAAAACTAGGTATTTTGTCCTAGGGCTCTAACCTAGGTCCCCTATATATAATATGGGTAAGTCTAAGCTATTAGGTAGAGTAGGGAATAAAAGGCTTATTATAGACTTCCTAGGGGTTATATAGTTTGTTTATTTAGTTGCCGTACTATATAGATGCTATATAGTATAAGGTAGCTGTATAGGAGAAAGGGGGACACCGGAGATAGTTGCCGTTAGTTTAAAGATATCGAATATATATAGACGTAATGGCCGTTTTTAAAGCTTTTCTTAGGGCTTACCCTTATAGCAAAAAAATCTCCACGTCACTACTACGTTATAGCGCTAACGCGCCCAGCTGCTATATATACGCCTTTACGTTTACTTTGGTAATTTAATAGTACAATCTTAATAGAACGCTAATAGTATAGCTAGGTTCCTGGCTCTACCGCGTAGAGATATAAAGGCCAATTTTATATAGCCCTATAATAACTATTTACTAATTAAATCTAAAAAGGAAGAAAAATAAAGGTATAAAATATATATATATTAAGAACTTTACGACTTATAGTATATATATAGGCGTTAACGAGCTTCTACCTACTATACTGCCTAGTAATTAGCCTAAATTTTAAAGATATTCTCTAGAATAAGATCCATTAAAGCAATATATAACTTATTCTAGAATAAGAATAACTTATTTTAAAATAAAGTAGAAATGTTTTAGAATATTATATATACCTATATTAATTAGAACAATATATGTTATGGGATACCCTTATAATACCTTATACATATCTACCTATTTCCACTACTTAGTAATTAAAGACCAACCGCGAGATAGCGATCTAACGGCAATCTATGCCGATTTAATGGCAATCTATGGCAATCTGCTATATTCTACTAAGTCTACTAAATCCTACTAAGTTCTGCTAGGACTATTACCCAAATCCTATTCTACTCCGTGCACGTATTAACTAAACAACTATATTAACGATATATATACTTTCTTCTCGTTTTTCTTACCTTCTATTATTACGCAACGTTTTAACTTTATTATACAGTTTATATACATAGCTTAATAATATATACTTTGCTATATATTATTATCGCTTATACTTACTTAATGACAATATAGATACTATAATTTTGACTAGATATCTTTAACTACGTTATTTTTTTTAGCTCTATTCTTATCTTTTAGAACTTGAAAATCGCTTATAATAACTAATAACTACGATTTAGAAATATAAGCACTATTTAAATTAGGGCCGTTCTTATAAACGTCAGTATTAGTATTAGTATTATTACTTCCATTATAAATAATATAAACGCTTCTTTACCGGACCTAGTTGAAATTATTAGGCCAATTAAAATCTAAAATATGCTTGCTAGTATAATAAGATCTTCTCCTTAAATATATAACCTAAATAAGTATATAGGCAAACCAATATACTATATAAGTTTCCACTTATATCCTATACCTCCTACTAACTACTATAAAGTTTTTCTACCCTTTTATTATAGACCCCACTATTTAATAGTTGCTAGCAATTTAGTATTTTACTAGGGAGTAGTAAACCTCTAATTTAGATATTTATCCCTTAACCCGCCGGAATGCGTCCTACTATTATTAATAAGAACTAGCCAATTAGATTAACCAAATCGAATTATTACAGGAGTAAAATCGGGCAGCGGCCATGGCTTCGGTGGTTGCTTTTTAGCACATCGATTTGGCTAAACGTTGTATTAAGTGGTTGGACAAGATCTATATTATTAGAAGTACAGTTAGAAGGCATTGTTAATAGTAATTAGCTATATATGTTATTTTCATTCTAGGGCTTAAGTACGGACTAGCTTTTGGTAGGACGCCGGCCGGTTAAGGGATAAACTACTAGGATATAGCTACTAGTATATATTCAGCTGTCTAGAAAGGATTTATATATATAGAACTATAGCGCTATAGCCTAGAGGCTGTATGCGTAGTATTATACATTATATAATATAATAAATATTAAAATAAAATAAAATATATGGACCCTAACGTTATATATTATACCGAAACGACTTAAACCTTTTACTATATAGACAACCTTACTAAAAGGTAGTACCGCAACTTAAAACTTACGGAAACCCGACTTTATATTAAAAACCACCGTTTTTCCAACTCCTAAGACCTAATTCCGCCTACTTAGCGAGCTAGGGGTAGATTTATTCACCTTGTTACCCCCTTTATTTTATAGTAGAAGCCTTAATAAAAGGGGTCCTAGCTTATAATTAAAACTAGCCTCCTTTTTTATAGCTTCTTTTTCTTACTTCTAGTAGAAGTAAAACTAGATATACTACTAGTTATTTTATTAAAAGGAGAGAAAATAGAATATAGTAATAATAAGGAGGGGGAAGAGGACGAAGAAGGGAGGTCTTATTTTAGCCTTATTATATAAGTTTCCTTAATAGGAGCTACCTCCTTATAGAGAGATCTAACTTCTTCTAGTAGTCCTTTTAGAATATCTTTACCTTTTCTTCTCCTTTTATAAAAGGATTTTCTCCTACTAGGATACTCCATATATAGTCCTCTGACTATTTAACTTATTTTTATAAAAATTTCTTCTTCGTCTTCTAGTCCTTTATAGGCCTAGGTTAAGCTTTTTAAAGCCCTTTATAAGTAATATTCTAGAGAAAGGGGAGAGAAAGGCATACTAGGTATATTAGCCATAAAAGTTATTAGTTTTATTGTCTTTTTATTGTTTTTTTTTAAGGAAAAGACTAAGGATATTCTTTTTTTCTCCTTTCCTAAATAGGCCAGAAGAAAAAAAAGAAAAAGAAAAAGTAAATATAGACTTATTATTACTTATTTCTATAAAAAGGTTTTTAGGACTTAGCATTTTATATCTTATGGAGGGGTTTCCTGGTTTTTACAGTAGATAATAACCTTCTTATCTCCTAGTCTTAGAGGTAAAAACTAGGTAAAAAGCCTTGCTAGTTTTCACTATTCTTCTACGCCCTTTCTCCTTATTAATCCTACTAGAAGATTTTTAGGGAGATTAGGCTAAAAGGTAATAGAAAAAACCACTAAAAAAGGACTTATTAGGCTTTTACTAGTTAAAAAGCCTTAAAGGTAATCTTTCTCTTATTAAGGAAAATCCAACTAAAGGAGATATGGAAAGGTACCTATAGCCCCTATTTTATTATAGAAGAAAACCCTAGTAAAAGTCTATATTTTATAGTTTTAGTATTCTTACCCCTGCCTTACTTATAGACTAAAAGAACTAACCCTTAAATACCTTCTCTATACAAAACAAAGCCAATTAACGTAATCCACCCCCAAGCTGGCCACCTTAAAACCCACTAAAAATTAGAAAATTTATACTTTAATATCTTAACAACCACTTAGTAATAAATTCTAATAATTTAGATTGAGGCTTTTATATATAATTTGCAGCTTCTATTAAAGTTGCATAGTAATTAGTTTAGTGGTTTTTAAGATATAGTAATTTAGCTTTATTTTGGCCCCCAAATTATAATAAATTATAATATCTTAAAAATCACTTAATTAATTCCTATGCAACTTTAATAAAGGCTGTAGGGTGTATATAAAAGTCTAAATCTAAATTATTAGAATTTATTATTAAGTGGTTGTTGAGATATTAAAGTGTAAATTTGGTGAGTTTTGAGGTGGCCAGCTTGGGGGTATGGCCAGCTTGGGGGTGGATTACGTTAACTATTTATATTAAAACTACAAATCAAAAGGCTAGTTTTAGCGTCTATAGTTAGTACTAAAAGAAAACAAAATGTTTTCCTTATAACTATAGAAGAATATAATATAGATTTCCTAATTAAATATAAGGAAACATAGTATAACTACTTTATCTTTTAAAGAAAACAAAAACTAGAACTATATAGCCTATAGTATTCCTACACTACCTTTCCTAGGAGAAGGAGGCTCTAAGCTTTTAAAATAATAAATTAAGACCCTTAATTCTATAGGGATATAAGGACTACCTAAATAGATCTTATCTAGTATAAAAAGATATAATCTATAAACCAGATTTGGCTCTATAGTTTTTACTATAGAGAATAAGAAGAAAAGATATTTTAATTGCATATATAGCTACTAAGGTAGTAAATTACCTGGAAGTCTCTACTACGCAGTGTACTAGCTGCTAAAAATTTGGCTATATAAGAGATAGGTGCTCTACTAGGGCCTATAGATTTTATATAGCTATATATCTATTTAAAGACCACTCCTATTCTACCTACAAAATAATAAATAAGTTTTATAAGCATACTACCTCTTTTTATATTAATTATAAAGAAAAATACTTTACCAATAGTAAAGACTATAAGACTCTTAAAGCAGCTAAACTAGTATAATAGTACTAGCTTAAAATATTTTATATAGGAAGAATAGATAAAATAAAATAGGATTCTAGAAGGAGGTAACTCCTACTAGGCTCTTAGTAAAAGAATAGAAATAAATTGTAAAAGGATAGAGATAGGCATTAGGATTTCTTATTCCCTAATAGTTCTAGTAACTTAGTATTTTACTAAGGAACTATAAACCTCTAGTTTAGAGGTTTATAAACTACTAGGGTATGCTACTAGTATATATTAAGCTGCCTAGAAAGGATTTGTGTATATAGAACTATGGCGCCATAGCCTAGAGGCTATATGCGTAGTATTGTACGTAGTATAATACAACGGATAAAAATAAAAATAAATATTATACCGAGTAAGCCAAACAACCTTAAACGGTACATATTGCGGGTCAAGATATATTTACCACCCGCTAAGAGTCTACTTTACAGGTTGGTGAAGTTTTTACTTTAGGTGTGGCTATAACAGAGCCTTATAGTAGTAACTATGGTGGACTTGTCAATAGGCTAGGTATATAGGTATAAACAACAAGTCAATAACATAATAATAACTAGTAGAGTGGTTGCCCAATAGATTAACTCCAATTATATTCTAAGATTTACTATAAAGAGAGAACTATCTGGGTAGAAACTATGGTCCTTTAAATACACAACTATATACCTAAGTAATCCCTTTACTCTGTTAATCCATTAATCTGCTAGTCTATTAATCTGCCTATAGATACTATATTCCTCTAATCCTATAGATTATAGATCTAACTATATAACCTTAGCTACTATTCCTTATTATATAGTTCCACTAGATCTATCCTGGACCGTGCCTATATTAACTAACTAGCTTCTATCAACTCTTCTCTAATTAGTTATAATATTATACTTAAGCTGTCTATAACACCATCTCCCTCCTCTTTATCTTTATCCTTAAAGATTCCTAACATCTCTAAGTTGTCCACTAGAGGTATAATATCCGTTTAATTAATCTAGTTAACATTTTTACTTATTATACCTAAAGCATCCTCCTCTTTGTCTACCAATCGTCGCAATTATATAGTACTTAAGATTCTTTCTCTGGGTAAGGCCATGCCTTCCTATTCCTATTGCGTAGATAAGAAGTTAGTATATATCGCGATTACGGCTCCTTCCGGTCGCCAACCATCCTCTTATGCTAAGTATACCAAATCAAACATACGGTCTTCCTGTGATGTTAGATCAGTTTCTAATGCTAAGTATACGCGTTTTATAACTCTTAACAGTCTCCTAGTTCCCTAAGTAACTTATTATAGGGTCTTGTATTTAATCCAAGGCTAAAAAGCTCAAGAGTTCACTTATAGCCGCTTATAATAAACTTTATTGTTCTGCTAAGGAATCAGCCTAATTACTAAAGGCTTAACGCCGTACATCAGAAGCATCTGCTTACGCATTTAAACTTTATTAGACTGCCTTTGCTTAGTTAACCCGTCTTAAGAGGGTTCGTAAGAAGGTGCGCTCCAAGGAGTTTTGCCTAGTTAAGTAGGGTCTCCATAAGCTAGAGGCAGAAGAGGCTAAGGCGGACTTATATTTACCAGTAGGGGAAACAACTCCAAGTAGCTTAGTAGGTGCTCCTTTTAGGTCCCCCTTAGGTGACTCATTTTTTAACAATCCCTCTTTATCAATACTACTTAACCTACTTTCCTCCAATACTTTTATACCTTTCCCATAGCGTTCTTTAAGTTGCTTAGTAGTTCCCAGGTAGTCTTACTATAGCCTATTTACTTTACTTTATACCATATTTTACCATCTATGTCCTTATAGCTGATGATCTTTAAAACTTGCCACTTATCTTCTTCCTGCCCTCTATACATATCTGCCTTATAGACTAGTAGCTTAACATTCCTGCGTGCTGGCTCTAGCATTACAACATGATATATAGGGTAGATCTTTATTTTAGCTGGTAGGTTTAACTTATATATAACCAATAAAATTCTCTTTATGATTTTAAAAGGTCCTAGTTTAACGTAGTCCAACTTCTTACTTAGTTATCAACTCTTAAAATTTTTATGTAGTAGTCACACTTTATCTCCCTCCTTAAGATCTAGTCCCTTAGATCTCTTAGCATTATAGTACCTTTTTATTTATTCTTATACTAGTTTAGCTATTTCTTTAAGGTCTACATAAAGATTTATTAACATCTCCATTCTTTACTTAGCTGTGCTACTTATTTTCTTTACTTAACATAGCGATAACAATATTCTTAGTTCATACCCGTAATTCGCCTTAAATAGTAATATTCCTATTCCTTCTTATAGTGTTGCATTATATATAAACTATATAACTGGTAATAACAATACCCAATTGTTCTATACGTAATTAACATAGTGCCTTAAATACTGCTCTAGTGTCTAGTTTAGTCTTTCCATTTGTCCGTCTATCTGCGGATAATACGCTATTAAGGTTACTACGCGAACTCCTTATTCCGCTAAGAATACCTCCTAAAATACTGCTATAAATCTTGGATCTCTATTTAATATAACCTTATCTAGTGCTCCATATCTTGCGAATACCTCTTTAATATAGATTCTAGCGACATCCTCTGCTAATATCTCCTCTATACATGCTATAAAGTACCCCCACTTTATAAGCTTATCCACTATTACTAAGATTACGTTGTGATCTTGTCCACTAATAGGATTTTTTAACTTTGGTAACTTAACAATAAAGTCCTATAATATAACTTCCCATGGTCTTCCTGGTGTTTTAACAGGTTGTAGCCCTCCATATAGCTTATACCTTATTAGTTTATTTCTCTAGCAATCTAGATATTCCCTTATAACTTGTCTCGCTAGCCCCTAGATTCCTTAAATAATGTATTCCTCTTAAAGTTTTAACACTAAGCCTATAGCTCTGTTATGTCCTTAAGTTAGTCCCTTATAGAATGACTTAACAAACTCTTTTATAACAGATTTTAGAACATAAGTCGCCTCTCTATTCTTATACTGTTCTATATCTAGATCCTCTACCTATACCTCTTAGATCTTTTGCGTTTAATTACTTTTTAGTAATTTATAGATCTAACTCTCTCTAGTTACTATAATCTTTGGATAATTATACCTAATTAATCTATCTTAATCCTTTTACAGTAAAGCCCCTAATGGCTTTTTATTACTTTATAACTCTATCTTTCTACTAAGTGCATCTACTCTTGCGTTTTCAGTGCCCTTAGTAGACTGAATTTTAAAATGGTATTCTATAAGCATTTCCGCCCATCTAACCTATCTTTAGTTGAGTTCCTTTATTGTTAAGAATTCTATAAGGTTCTTATAGTCCGTTCTAACTATAAATAGTTTCTTAATGCCTTGTAAGAATGCTCTCTATTCCTTAAGTACTGTAACTATACCTAATAATTCCTTATTGTAGATGTTATAGTTTAACTCTAGTGGTGTTATCTTCCAACTATAGTACGCTACTGGATACTATGTGTCCTAATATTTCTATAGCAAATATACTTCTAATGCGAAGTCTAATATATCTATCTTAACAACCGTCTCTAACTTTGGTTAGTAGATCTTAAGGATTAGTTTCTAGGTAAATAACTCTTTTAGTTCCTTAAATAACCTCCTTTATTCTTCTACCTAAACCTATAGTTCCTCTTTCTTCGTTAGCCTTATAAACAGCTTAATACTCTTTAACTACTATGCTATAAACCTCCTATAGTAATTACAAACCCCTAAAAATAATCTTAACTATATAATATTCTCTAGTTCTTACCAACTTACTATAGCTTTAACTTTCTTTAGGTCCATACTGATTTTTCCTAGTTTAATAATAAATCCTATAAAATCGGTCTTTCTTATAAAGAACTTATATTTCTTAATTACTACTGGTATCTGTTCTTCTTATAGTCTCTTTAAAACCCACTTAACATATTTTCCATGTTCTTCCTTACTTATTAAGTAGATAATAATATTGTTAAGGTATACCATAACAAACTTATTAAGGTGTTCTCCTAATACACTATTAATTTACTTCTAGAACATTACTGGTGCGTTTATAAGCCTAAATTGCATAACCAATAGTTTATATAGTCCTTCCTTTGACCTAAAAGCTGCCTTTTATTTATTACCTTCCTTAATCCTAATCTAATAGTACGCCTATCTCAGATCTATCTTCGTAAAGATTTATGCACTGCCTATCCTGTCTTAGATTTTGCTAATTAAGGGTAAAGGATACTTATCCTTCCTAGTAATACTGTTTAACTGTCTATAGTCTATACATATCCTAAGTTTTCCATTTTTCTTTAGGATGAATAACACTGGATATCCTACTAATAACTGCAATGGTCTAATATATCCCTTCTATAAGTTCTCCTAGACAAACTCCTTAAGCGCTACTAATTCTGTCTTAGTGAGCTTATAGATTAAAAAGAACTTTAGACTTATTCCTAGTTCTAATTCTATCTTATAATCCCATACTATATACTCTAACAGCTTTTCACTTTCTGGTAACTATAACTTTTTACTATACTTATAGTATCTCTTTGGTACATAACTTAAGCCTTACTTAGTCTCTTTGTATATTACTCCGACTTAGTACCATACTAACTTGGTTTGCTATCGCATCTTATATTATTAAGTATCCCTAATATTAACCTAACCTATAACCTAATTAATTTTTAGATTATATTCCTATAACTAAGGCATTCCTAGTATTGCCTCGTCTTTTCCTAACGGTAAGATATTAAAAGATATCTTAACTTGTTTTCCTTTAATAGTTAACTAAATAGGTCCTATTTTGAGATTAATAATGCCTCCTCTATAGGCTATCTAATCTCCTAAAATTATTATAAGTAGATATAGGTGTTCCTTCTGTCTGTATAGTAACCCTATTCTTTCCACTACTACTAGTAATATATGGTTTCTTATTACTCCACTATTAATTAATGCTTTAAACTATTAATTTTGCCACTTAATTTATAAATTTAGGTATTAACCTTAAATTCCTTTAAGGGTCTAAGGCTTTACTACTAGTTCCCTCTAGTCCTATAGGCCTCCCCTTTTCCTAACTATTGGCTGCTAGATCCTACTTATATTTAGTCCTCCTTAAGCCAATACTTAGTTTACTTCTTTTCCTCTACATACTATAGATAAGTATTTTCTAGACAATTCCACTACTGTCTTCTATCTAGGCATTCTTCCGTAAGGAATCTTCCTAATTAAAGTATTAGGTCCCCTTAACTCTGTACTTCTACTAGGTGCTATCTATATATATACTTAGCATTTCTGTACTTTCTCTTATCCGGTGCCCAATACATTCTAGTTAAATACTTTTGGTTTTTATCTTTAGGTGCTCTATATACGTTATATATATCATCCACATAAGCTATCCACAATAGTATATAATGCGCTAAGTGACCTAGGTTAACTCTTAGTTTATCTTTAACCTATAGTTTAAACCTCTATCTAACCGATCTAACTGTTAGTCTTTTTTCTATGGGTACTAAGACTTATCGCTTACTTCTCTAGTCCCTAGATCCTTCTTCTAGGTTCCTTAACGTCATAATTAATGCTCCTTTAATATAATTTATGCGCTTTTCCATAATGGGTTGGTCTTAGACAACTTTTTTATCCAGCCATATATAGAAATCTTTCCATTTATCGTTGTGTTGTTGCCTATACCACTTTCCATACAACTGGTTTAGTGTATATAGTCTATCTATTAGAAAGTACCTTATTATTGCTGCATTATAACATCCTTTGGTATGTCTTTCCTTAAACCTAGTTAGAATCCCTAAATCCTCTTCTTATTCCAGTTTATTTAACTATTTTGCTTTAAGCATCCCTGCCTTAGGCCTATTGGTAACTCTTTATATAGGTGCTCTGTCCCTTATACAACCTATTACGCTAGATCTCTAGTCTAGTTTTTACTCTTACTATGTAATAATTCTTGCTCTAAACTTATCCATAGTTTCTTACTTTCTGCGTCTTGCAGCTAGATCCTTAAAGTTATCTTGCTTCTTAATCTCTATATTAACTTTTTAATCTTTAGGCTGAATACTACGTTTACCTAGAATAGACGTTCTTACTCATTCCCTAAACTTATAGTTCTTAAACTTACATCCTATACTTATTTATTTGTCTTTAAACTAAGCCATTACTCTTTCCCATCGGTTTTTATCTATTGTGGGTGCTTAAGCCTTCCTTATCACAATTTATAAATCTTAAGTATATCTTATCTCATCTTAAGAATCTTAAGTATCTTGCATCTCTTCCTAAGAATCTTAAGCCTATGGCCTTTTGCCTTTTACAAGTAGTAAGCTAGCACTAGCAGTTATCTACTTACTTAATTACTTTTAGATATTGCTCCTTCCGTCTTGCAAAGCAATAGATGTTATATTTAACGGTGTTATAATACCCATTACTAATCTGCGTTCTATGGTGGTTTTAGTCTCTATTTCTATTATGTTATTAAGGTTTAAGTGCTCCTAGTTAGCCTCCTTTTCTTCCTTATTACTATTAATTAATAAGTATTCTAACTCCATTATCATTATTGCTAATCTTTGTCTATATATTACTATAACATCTTAATCCAGCTTATAAAGTTAATCTTATTCTTTATCTAACTTTCTAGTTTCTTTAAGTCCTTTTAACTCTAGCTCTTATAGCTAATAGCTTGCGCCGTACTTAGCGTCCTTATAAATTTAGCATATGTTGTTATAATAAAATGTGAAGTGTTTAATTAAATACTCTTTAGTCCCGCGCAATACGCCTATATCCGTATTATTATACTCTAACGACCTAGTACCCTTTACCGCGTAGTTACTCTAACCACCTCTATAATCTCTAGCAAAATGACCTTGTTTTCCGCAATTTATATAAGCTCCGTCTTTAAACCATTTTTCTTACTATAGAGTCTACCTAAATGTCTTCTACTGCTAAGATCCCTAGTTTAGCCTCTGCTCCTTAGTCCTATAATTACTTAATCCTTAACCTCTAGGTTTCTATAGTTTCTTTATCCATCTCTTAGATTCTTTAGTACCACTTAGGTCTATTAGCTCTGCGCCATTCTATAGTTTTTAACTCTATATCTGTTATTATATACTCTACATCTTATATAACTGTGGAACTCTGTCTTACCCTTTCTTAGCTTGTTCCCTTTAATAGATCCTATTGTTAATCTTTATTAACTAATCTATTAAGTCTCTTAGACTTTCCGCATCTTCCATTAGGATAATTACGTCCTAGACTTTAGCCTTAAGTCCCTATTTATACTATACCATAAGCGCCTTATTATTCCACTTAACCTATATTATAAGTGTCTGGAACTATGCTATATACTCTATTACTAAAGAACATTATACCAAGTTTTAAAGCTTCCGTTCTGCTATAGTTATTACTTCTAGGTTTCTAAATATCTGCGTTAGTCTCTCTATAAACCTATTCTAACTAGTAAACATAAACCATATATCTTAGTTAGTAGTTGTTATACTATTTACTTATATCTTAGTAAGGTAAGGTTTAAACCATTCCAGTGCTCTTCCTGTTAAGAACAACCCTGCATATACCACTTAATCCGTTACTATTGCTAGCTTTACTCCTTCCTATATTACCTTAAAGTGCATTTACATAAGGAACCCTTTAAGTTTTAACCTTTCTCCTAAAAACCATTTAATTAATAGCTCCAATTCTATTAATATATTCTTTAAGTATCCTATTATTATCTAATAAGCAATTAACCATTTTCTGTAACTAACCTCTTATAACCACCTATAAGTCCATATCTACCATACTAGTGTCTCCTAATCCTAAGGTAGTTACTACCGTGGTTATAACTAGTACTTTCAGTGGCATATTATTTAACTTCTCTTATATTTTAATACTATAACCTTAGTAGTAAATATATAATAGAGCCTTGTAGTAGTAACTACAGTAGACTCATTAATGGGCTGGGTATATAGGTATAAATAATAAGTCAACAACATAATAACAACTGGTGGAGTGGTTGCCCAATAGATTAACTTTAATTGTATTCTAAGATTCACTACAAAGAGAGAACTATCTAGGTAGGGACTATGGTCCTTTAAATACACAACCGTACGCCTAAATAATCCCTTTACTCCGTTGATCTGTTAATCTGTTAGTCTATTAATCTGCCTATAGATCCCACGTTCCTCTAATCCTATAGATTATAGATCTAACCACGTGACCTTAGCTACCATTCCTCATCACATGGTTCCACTGGATCCATCCTGGACCGTGCCTGTATCAACCAACTAGCTTCCGCCGACTCTTCTCCAAGTAGTCGTAACATCATACTTAAGCTGTCCGTAACAGTGGCTCCACAAATATCCCCCTCGAGGGGCATGTTTAAATTGTTACTGGCAATGAAGGTGCCGTACACTAATGACGGTGGCTGCATAAATACTGACCAGCAAAGTGTTACCTCCATACCAGCAGCTTCAGCGGAATATCTCCCCGACGCCACCCCGTTCAGCGTGCATCTACAGCTAACAATTAACCTCGACTATGATTCCACTAGCGCATACAAGGAGACTGTAGGGTTTCAAATCTCGAATGGATTTCAACCCACTTGAGGATAGACATCATCTAGACAGCGTTTTTGCGGTGTTTTGTGAACTGGAAAACGCGCCCATCAGTGATTACAACGGTAGGTACTGCACGAGTATATTAGACATTTCTCAGGGCCAGCTTGCAGCCCACTTTTCAGAGCAACGTGTCTCGAATACTTAGTGATATCAAATCAGCAGGGGCCTTTTTCAGGTCTCAAGATGGTTCTAGTTCAGGTTCAACTGCTTAAGGACTGAGCCATAGTTGCATAGACCTCTCGGGGATGCGCGCACGCTTGAAGCTCAAGAAACGACACGTCGTGCGGAACACGTCGTTACGGCTCGTCACAATTAAGACATTGTGGCGAGAGAGATTATTCGGTCTCGGGGCCATCAGCCTTGATGCGAAAAGATAGGGTCTGCATGTTCATCAAACAGGGCGGTCCGTTTCACGAAACGGTAATCCACCACTCCTAGAGGGTGTGGTGGCTTGGAATAGGCCTGTGCCCTTGGAACAGGCACGGAAGGCCCCATTCTGTAGGTAGCCTGTCAGGTTGGCGCGAGTCGCAAGCCCCAAAAAAACGAGCATCCTTAGAGTGCCGGTGGCGCAAGGTATTTTGGTGACCAAGCTTCCATTCACACGTCAATTCGTCTATCCACCGACGTCAGACGTCCTGGCCCTAAGTACGGCATTTGTCAAATTGCCATGTGGTAGTGATGGCGCCGCTGTCACGAAACAGGATCTCTAGCGGCTCGTTTGGTGTTAAGCTTCGCCTTCAGCCTTTGCCACACGATCGACAGCTAGAACTGTGGCAGCGGGTAAAGATCAGTTTGACGAATGTTATATTTTTACGCCTATGACTCGAGATCGCCGTTTTCTCCGGTTCGTCGGCGGCCCTTGAGTGGTTCTGCCAGGCGGGCACAACCGGCAAACAAGTCAGATGCGCAGATCGTCAGCGTTGGGTTCGAAGATGGCGAGTGGACTGCGAAATGCAAGGCGCAATATCATATCGTAAACAGGGGGCTCTTTTTTCTGTTGATGACGACGTTTTGACGAGTAGTTTATGCCAGGTTGAACGCCGAAAGTCGAAGACCTTGGAATATTCTAACAAGGTCTTGCAGGGGCCAGCGGCAAAGAGCGTTGTGGGGAGGCGCAAAGGCCCATACCAATTGGCAATTCCACTGGAAGTAATTCCATCCAATGATGGACACCCGCAGCGGTTGCGGGAGGCTACCTTTGCTTCCCTGGCTTCCCTGCTGTGGCGTCGAAATGCATTCCACCACCTCGCCTGCATTGCCCTGCGCACACAAATTGATCCATCGGACTAACTACCCTCTCACAGTTTATCGAATGCTGCACCGCTGACTGGCCGGCGGTAATGCAGGGTCCCTTGACCTCTGTCGCTTTGTCGTGTTGCCCTGTATCCGTATGTGTTTTTCCTGCTGGTGACCCTGCCCACTAGACTCTACTCTAGCTCAGATCATGTCATTGACATTTATGCCCGGCCCTTCCTGCTTTCTCTCCAGTCACGAGCCAATCATGCATTTTGCACTCGAATCCCCGAGCTGTGGAAGGATGCTACCTTTCATCAGCGGTCTATGGTCTGCTAGAGTAGTACCCTATGTCGCCATGTTGGTCACGGCGGCCAGCAGTTTAAAGGCATATTTCCACTGTCGAGACTCGGAATATTCCAGAATTAGCCAGAGACTTGAAGTAATTCCAAGACACCGAATGCCCCAGCCATACTGGACTGACTCTTGAATATAAAACCACTGACTTGTGAACAACCTCAATATTCACCAGCGGACCTTAAACCTTCATAGACTTACGAGAGCATTACTCTGTAGAAGATAACGCTTGCCAAAACAGAGCTCGTCTCGTCCTTAGCAACCACTTTCCCGGACCAGGATCCTCGCAAGTCTCGAACTGCATCACTCGCCACACTAAGCCGCAGCACTCAGACCACTACTCCGCGACGCTCGTTCGTTTTTATTATTTTAAGAATGAACTCCCAGCTCTACTAAATTACTTTTCTCCCTTCTGGCGATCAATTCGCCTCCTCGGTTTTTGCTCTTCGCTACTTCATAGCCATCTGTGCTAGGAATTAAGGCACCAGCCCGCATCCAGCTCTCACCCAATCAATTGCGTGGAAGTAAAAGGAGTGGGAGGCAATTGAGGCAGAGGCTTCCTGCGTCCTTCCGGTTGAAGTTCGCGGTAAGCTGTCTAAACCTCTCAGCCTTCTCTATACCGTTACCCTATCACTTCTTGCCTCTTCGGCCTCTTTCGGCCAGCTTCCACACGAGTCCTACCGTTATAATCCCCGCTGCCGGCTTGCCTGACAGTTTCGAAAGGGCATTAGGCTCTTCTTCTGCGGCTTGACTGGCCACCTGAGTTTGATCACCCTCGACCCGCTCCAAGCGAGCTGTCTCTCCAGGCCCGTTGCCTCGTGCGAAACGGTTGGTCCTCTCCAATTCTGACGCCGGCTATTTCATGCTTCTTTCTTTACTTTCTCACTTCTACTCACTTTTCTCAGTTGATTGGCATATTTTTCTAAAGCCTCTTTTGGGCGTTACGAACTCCTTCAGGAGTTCACTCATCCTGGCTTGCCACAGGAGATAATTGATCTGATATAGAGTCAGGTACGTTTTATTGGTCTAGAATTAGTCCAGAATCTTTATTTTCCATACTCAAATATCTTCCGGTTGATGCGAAATATGGGCTGACATGGCTTTCGTGTGGATGCAGCAGTGGACTGCGTTGCCCGTCATTGTCGAGGAGCAAATGGGCGACATACCCATCGATACCGGCTTCCAACCTCTGGAGTCTTCGGGAACGGATATTTCACAAGATGAAATTCGTACTTCGGCCAAAGTTGCTCCAGGAGGCGCCAACAACCCTTCTCCATCCGAGCTCAGGTCACCTAGTAATAATGCGCCTTTCTATTCGCAGTTCAGTTCCATACCACAATCACAACCACGCTTAGCCATCCCTCAAGCATCTAACCAGCAAGGCAATACATTCTATGACGTTTCCCCGGGTCAGGAACTCAGCACGTCGTCCTTCAATATGGGTGCTGTGATAGGTGCTCTCCCAGAACACCCCTCAGTAGCTTTAGGAGAGAGCATTCCCCAAGCGCATAAGCAAGGCTCAAGAGCGCTTTCTGGCGCTTCAACATCCGCTCTCGTATACCAGCTCCAGCAAATATCTCATTTCCCTAGACACTCGCCAAGCAGTTACCAAGGTCAATCACCCTACAGTCCTACTTCTGGGCAAGGTCAATACCCAACCAACTTCGTCGCCAGCCAGAGTGCGCAACAGACCGCTTACCAACAATTCAATCCGAATCAACAGCGGTCAGCTAGCCCAAGTCCACTACAACCCTTATACCCAAGTTTCCAACAACAACCATCGCAATACTTATATTACACATCACCTTATGGTCCTCAGGTTCAATTCACTCAAAACTTTCCCGCCCAAGTTCCGCAACAGCCAACACCATACAATAGGAGAGCCAGTCTCCCCTCTGCTCAGGCGCCGGTGATAGCGCAAAGCACTGAGCCAACTACGCTTAGTGGAAGTTATCCCTCCGCAAATCGGCTTGCTTCCAGTGGATTTTCAAGCGACTACGGTTGCATGAGTGCTTTTTTAAGCAGTGGAGGTACGCAAGGTTAACACGCTTTATTTCACTATCATGAATTTGGCTGACTTGCGATATCACGAATTCATGGCAGGTATAAGTAGGCCCGGATCGGAAGCTAATATCAATTCTATCCCTCGTGGACCGCCTCGCAAACCAAAGCAATCTGGACACGCCTTATGGGTCGGAAACTTGCCACAAGAAACAACTGTAATGGATCTGAAGGACCATTTTGCACGGGACGCTACGAAAGACATCGAAAGCTTATTTCTTATCTCAAAAAGCAACTGTGCGTTCGTAAATTATCGTACAGAGGCGTCTTGTGCCGCTGCAATGCACAGGTTCCACGATTCTCGTTTTCATGGAGTCCGCTTAGTCTGCCGTTTGCGTCGGAGTTCAGCTCTAGCTTCAGGCGTCCCAATTGGACCTTCTGCTATGTCAGGGCCGCGAGAGTCTAGTGCATTTCCTCAGAGATCTCCTCAGCTTCCTGAGGGTGAAGAGGTTACTGAGGAGCCTAGTCAAATTGGAGAAGAGACCACAGGTAGCGAGAGCGCAACTGCCCCTCGAATCGCTGAAAAGTTTTTCATTGTGAAAAGCCTTACGTTGCAAGATCTTGAACTTAGTGTCAGAAACGGTATCTGGGCGACCCAGTCGCACAACGAAGAAGCCCTTAATAAAGCGTACGAGGTGTGTGGGCAGCTATTGCACTGAAACATTTGCAAGTAAGACTAACAGCACATAGGCAGCCGATAATGTATACCTTATCTTTTCTGCTAATAAGTCTGGCGAATATTTTGGCTACGCGCGAATGGCGTCCTCTATCCATGAAGATACCGCTCAGATCATGGAGACGGTTCCAAAGCCGGAGAATTTGGATTCTACCGATGTTCCAAAATCTATCCCTACTCCTGCCACTAAACATGCTCCAAAAGGGAGGATTATCGACGATTCTGCACGGGGTACTATATTTTGGGAGGCAGATATTTCAGATGTACAAGAGGATGGAGTAAAGGACAAGGAAGAGGACTCCGCGCAGGCCGATGCCGATACTTCTACAACCGCACAAACCTGGGGCAGGCCGTTTAAGATCGAATGGATTTCGACGAACAGACTGCCGTTCTATCGTACTCGAGGACTCCGCAACCCTTGGAACGCTAACAGAGAAGTTAAGATCGCTAGAGACGGTACAGAATTAGAAACAAGTGTAGGAAAGCGATTAATACAGATGTTTCATCGCTTGGGCCCACTGGGTGCTGGCCCTCCAGCTCTGCCAATGATGCAAACGCAGCCACAAATGGGTGGTCCGCAAATGCGACCATATTGAAAGGTTGGTGATGACTTAAGCGCATAACTGTGCTCTTATACTATTTACGCATTCGATCTAGGTTATTTCGTTTTGCATATCTGGTGTATTTGACTTCACTTAATTTATACGAAAACTTAATTGAAGTTGTATTCATTTCTATCGACCTGCCGGGCAAGATACTTGTGCTTATATTTTCGGTCCATGAAGCAGTGATTGACGGTTTGAAAGGCAGTATGCCAACAGCACGACTCATAAGGCCAAGTTATATTTGTCGGAAGTGTAATCTATTACCGTCGTATGGCTCCTAGATGGTTTAATTGTATCCCTTAGCACGTCAGCGTCCAACGAGTAAGCAGTCCGTGCGGGAAGACCGTTTTTAAAACAACGCGTATATCTATATCTTCTATCTATCTTCTATCTTCTATCTATATATCTATTATATACTATAAAGCTTTTGGTTTTTCTTATACCATTACGTGCCTTCGCCTTACTAAACCTTTTACTTACTTATCTTATAAACAAGACCCCTAAAAAGAAATCCCGCTATAATATAACGCTAAAGATCTAGTACTACGACTATCCCTTAACCCGCCAACGTCCATAAGGTAGGTGGTCCGTGCGGAACAACAGAATCAAAAGTACGCGTATGGTCGCAGAGCCTTGATCCTATCGATTCTATTGGCTAGCCCTTATCGATAATATGTGGACGAATTTTAGCGGGTTAAGGGATAGACTCCTATAAACTCCTAAGTTAATAGAAATTACTATACCCTAGTCCTATAAAGCTTTATAAAGTACTAAACTAATTATATTATTATTAGATAAAACTTAAATAGATAGTTATATAGGTATAAGGTATAGGCGACCTAGGGGTAATCTAATAGTAACTCGCCTATAAGGTATATACGCTATATATACTTAAGAAAACCCCTTTCTTACCTTATACTTAGTCGCTTTCTTTTTTTTTAAGAATTTATCTATTTATATTCTTACCTTAAACGCCTACTATAAATACTGGAGCCAGGGATAGTTCTTGGAGCTCTTGCTGCACCCGGCCCAAAAAGACCAAAACTAACCAAAAGAACCCTGAAAATCACCCAGAGAATCTCCCTAAGATGTATGCATCGCAGGGGAGGCACACGTCGGACGACGGTGGTTCGCACTCGCACGCGACCGCCAGAACCACGCCCAGCAATGGCCCTCCACAATAAAGACGGGCGAATACCATACTATAAAGTGGAAATACCTCTATTAAGAAAGCATCTGATAAAATATAAAGCCTATTGGACGCGTCTAGTATCTAGAATTGTGGGGAAGTAACCGTTAGCTATAATAAACTAATATAGCTAGTAGAATAGCTCTACTAGTCTAGCGAACCTTAGGCGCCCCTCTAGCAAACCCTTAATTAAATCCTCTAACAGCTAAGCAAAATTAAAAATAAATAAAACCCCCCTTTACTAGCGAACCGCACCTAGGCCGCCGTAGCTGCGCTTTTATAGCATAGGGAACCTACCCCCTATAAGATAATAACCGGGTATATAATTATAATACGACCAAATATAGAAAAAGTAGAGGGGCTTAGGGGACAATTAAAAACAGAAGTCCTTATAGAGATTTGCAAAGAGGTCTATAACGCTATTATAGTCCGACACTTTAGGAGCGGAGATATTAGAGTTACCCTAAAGGACTAATAGGCAAAGGAACGAGCCGTAAGGGTAGGGAACAGGCTAGGTAAACATATTGGCATAAAAGTACTCCGCGAGGATTACCTAGTTAAAGTCCTAGCGGTTCCCATAAGCCTTAGGGTAGAAAAGGGACACTAGGTGGATAATATAGCAATTATATAGGAGATAGTAAGATAAACGGAACGCCTTATTCTAGGACTTAAAATTACCTAAATCCAATGGCTTTAATAGGAAAATGTAAACTAAGTATATAATAAGAATAATAAGAGGATATAAGGGTCGCTAGAAACTTACTAGGGAGACGCCGGATAAACGCATAGCTCCCTTATTATTAGTATATATACACTAGGAATATAAAAACTCCTTATCTAAAAAGGAATAATTATAAATGGCCTTATATATAACACAAGACTCTATAACTATAGACTACGCCTAGAACAATGCTATTACTATATATAATAGGGACACACCCAAACCACATACACAGCATAGGTGTGCTGCGGCCACTATACAGGCCCCTATAATATAAGACACTGCTTAAACTAAGACTAAATAAAATGCGCAAACTGCTACAGAAGTACATATAAGGCGTAGGAGAGAGAAGACTGCATTAAATATAGGAGATAGAAGGCAAGGGCTTAACAGCTACGGGAACAACTATACGCTAGGTTATATAAATAGAAACAATAGGCGATAAGCTAGGGGGATATAGGTGCCTTCCTAGCGTTTCCTACCTTTAGTAATAGGGGGCTAGGCTAGCTATCCCAAGCCTTAACGGGCTAAAAGCAGCGCTGTGTAATATTACTAGACTAAATAGGGACATAAGGGTTATAGGGGACATAAGGGTTATAGGGTATATAAGGGAGAGGGCGCCCCGTAGGAAGACCCCTATGGATATCTATAGTAAGCTTAAGACCAGGACAATTAAGAATTAGACTTAACGCGGCAAATATAACATTTGCAGCCGACCTATAAAAGGCATATAGCCAACTAGTAAGATTAGGGGAAGAACCGGAGACAATAATAGATTTAGATATAGAAGCGCTAGTAGAAACATAAGACACGGGAATAGAAAGCTCTATATAAAATAAGTAGTGACTAGGGTGTAGATATAAGAGACAGAAGTTCTAAATATCCTAAAGAAAGTAGAAATAGAAGAAGTAAGGAATGAAGAAGAAATAAAGGACCCTTGCTAGGGGTCCGCCACCTATCTATTATATAGTATAACTGCGGCAATACAAACTACCGTCTTGTAAGGCCCCTACTAGACAGTCTAGACTTAGAGAAACACTATATCCTTGCTATATAAGAGCCGTATTATAATACCTACATATAATTAATATACTGCCCCTAAGGATTTTAGCTTCTATACAAACCAAAAGCAGCTATATGCGTGTGCTTTATAATCAGTAAGGCTATTAGCCTGTCCTTATAGTTATAGCAGGCAATTAACTTAGATATTACAGTTATAATAATCTAGACATATAGGGGACCGGTATAAATTATTAATATATATAACCCTAGGGTCAAAGGCGTCCCATAAATAGAGAACATTATATTGGTAATAAGCTTACTAGAAACCAAAGGCATAGAGTCTATTCTATTAGGAGATATAAACCTCTACTATCCGCGGTAGAGAGGTATCTATATTGCTGCTAACTAATAGGTAGAGTGCCTACTAAGAGCTATAGATATCTGGGGCCTTAAGCTAGCCACCCCCCTAGGAGCAATTATATGGTAATAAGGTACCGCTAGAAGTACAATTAACCTTATATTTATAGACGAAGGCCTATACCAGAGACTTAAAAGGTGCAACCCTAAAGAAGAATAGGTACTTGCCTTAGACTATATCCCTATTTAGATACAACTAGATCTGGATATTAAGGCGCAACTAAATAGTAAAAGATACGCAATAAGGAAGCTTAAGACAGATAGTTTCCTTAGTATAGTTAAACAATAACTTTAAGACCTAAAAGAAATCCACCTAATACCAAACAAGTGAGGCTTATTAGCTACCCCTAAGGAAATTGACTAAAGACTAGAAAGGATCTAGGTAGCGATTAAAAATAGGCTAGAAGAGTACTACCCGGTCTTAAAACCGGGCCCCTACGCGCAATATACATAGTTCGTATAATGCGCGGTTCTTATTGCTAGCCAATAATAAGCAAGAAGGAAATATATAAGTAGCTATAACCCTAAAGATAAAAGATAATATAAAGATATAAGAAACCAGTTAAAGAATACCCTAAAAAAAGAAGTAAGGAATAACTGGAGACGGTTTATAAATAAGTATACTTTTAACCCAAGCCTTCCCCATAATAAGGGCCTTTAGGCTATAGTAAAATAGTTAAAGAAAAAGGTAGGGCGCCTAGTAGAAGACCTATACCTACTACCCCTATAAAGAGTAGGGGAAATATAGGCCACTAATAATAATAATAAGAAGGTAAAGATCCTTATAGAAAGGTTCTTCCCCTAACCAGCTCTAGTAGACCTTAGTAACATTACGGGTAAAATACTAATAACTTACCTGTGGGTCAACAGCGATATAATAATAGAGGAAATGGCTAGAACTATTAGCTGCCTTTTAAATAATATAGTACTAGGACCAGATGGAATTTTAAATAAGGCCTTAAAAACCTATAGACCACTTATAGCACCTTAGCTTGTAGATATAGCTAAAGTATGCTTTACTATAGGCTACTACCCGTAACTTAGAAGATCTATAACAACGGTTGTTTTATAAAAAGAAGGTAAAGTAGATTACTTAATCCTAGGAAGCTACTGCTCTATTGCCTTAAAAAACACCCTTAGCAAAATCTTAGAAAGGGTAATAGCGGACCATATAGCAGATACGGCTAAGGAACACGCCCTATTACTACAAAGTTAAATAGGGGTAAGAAAGAACCGCTTAATACTATTAGCACTTACGCTACTCGCTACTACTATTAAGTCTATATAGGCGATGCGAAGGGACTTCGTAGTATTAATGCTTAGCTTAGATATTAGTAGTGCCTATAATAATATACCCCACAAGTGCCTCCTATACATCTTTAGGGTAAAGGGCTTTCTAAAATAGATTATATAATTTATTTAAGGGTTTATAGGCCAGAAAGAAATATTACTAGTCTTTAGCGGATACCAGAGCCCCCCTATTGTAGTCGTAATAGGAATACTATAAGGATTACCCCTCTCGCCTATACTCTTCCTTTTCTTTATAAGTAACCTACTTAACTCCTTTAAGGAAGGGGCGACCTAGGGGATAGGCTTTATTAACAATATAAACCTAATTATATACGGCCTAACAGCCGTAGAGAATTGTAGAATACTAGAGAAAGCCTATAACACCTATATAGAATAGGCAAGACGACACAGAGTCTAATTCTTATTAGAGAAATACTAGCTAATCCACTTTATAAAAAAACGTAACTAATCTGCAGATCTCTAGTATATAATTTACATTTAAGGCTTTAGGGGTTAACTAGTTTAAGGCCTAAGGGTATTAGGAGTATAGGTAGACAGCAAGCTCTAGTGGAGCGTATATATATTATAAGCGGCCCATAAGGGCTAAGCATAGTATATCGCAATGTCTAGGATTGTTAATTCTATATAGGGTCCATGCTTCTAGAGGTTACGCCTACTATATATAGTAGTTATCCAGCCAACCATGATATATAGATCTAGTATTTAGGCCATAGGAGAATCCAAAAAAGGCCCCCCTAAATCACTCTTTAAACCACTCTAAAAGGTCCAAACAGCTTGTCTCCGGAGTATAATAGGCGGGTATAAGCGAACGGCCACAGCACTGCTTAAGAAGGAAGCTAATATCCCCCCCCTATAATTATATATTAAAGCCGCTGCAATATAAAGGGTGCAAAGGGAGCGTAACTCTAATATTATAAAGTATATTAAGACACGCCTAAATAAACTATGGAGTAACCTTAGGGTGCCCTATAGGAGAACAAACCAACAACCCCAAAGTAGGGAAGATATATTAGAGAAACAGGTAAAGAAAGCAGAAGAAAAATAGTGCTATATTAGGGCCCAGGCCTACATAGAGGAGGAAGGGAGATATATAAGAGATCAGTAAAGATAATAGTAAGAGAAAGAAAGGAGCTAAAGTAGAGCATAAAAGAGCACTAGAAAACTATCTACCATAATATAACACTAGTTAGACCAATACTAGAGAGGCGTATGGGAGTTAAAGGTACAGAGGCTATCTTAGGCAAGAGGAACCTAAGCCGTAGTATAGTTAATACTATAGGGGGTAAATACCTAAGGGCTCCAAAAAGGCCTAATAAAGGCGGAAAATATAATGGCAATACTCTTAAGAACAGGAATAATAGGACTAAAAGATTGGCTCTACTAGGTGGGTGTCCTAGTAGGTAGCCTAAGATATAAATATGGCTGGCCAAAACAGACACTAAAACACGTAATACTGTTATGCCCCCTACGCACTAACTAAGAAGTAATACTCTTAGTAGCTAGCACAGAGAACTATAATATACTACTCTCAATATAAAAAGGTCTTAAGGTGGTTACCTAGTGGCTTATTAGCTAAAATGTACTAGACCGGTTCCGGGTTGCAAAGGAAATAGTAATAGAAGGTAAAGGGGCGAGTACTAGGCGCCCCTTAATAACTCTACAGTAGTAGAGTTAAGTTTGCGATACTAGCGCGTTCATAGGCTTGTTACGACAGCAGTGGTTCCTAAGGAGGTTATAAAGTAAGGTAGTAGAGCACTATAGGTAACTCGTAGGCGCCCTATATATAAGTCCCAAAAGGCAGGGAAATAGATCACGGGGTTTTCTCATTTTCTTAAATAGAGTTTTCTCCCCACATGTAAATAAGGAGTAGTCCGCGTGGGCCCAATAGGGATCCGAATCGGACGTTAAGCAATAAATAATTATTATATTCTTACCTTATATTTAAATCCTTACTAATCCCCTTAAAAGAATAGCCGGTTTAATTTTTCTATAATACCTTTTAAAAAAAGAGTTATACTTATACCTAATAGTAATAAGCTAGTAATATAATTATAAAATACCTTAGGATCTAGTATGGACGAAATCGCTAAAAGTATACTAGTAGAATCTAAGCTACCTTCTAAATCTTAAAACAATTAGATATCTAAAAACGCTAGAAATGAGTTTAACTTATATACTTAGGCCTAATAGGAGCTTAGTAAAGTTACTAGCGTTTTACTAAATACTACTAACCTAAAGGTGCTAGACAAGCTAACTTATAAAGTATTATTAATTTAATAAAGCCCCTTTATTATCTCTTAGGTAAATAGTATAAGTTATATAGCGAATATATACGCCAAACGGATCTTAATATCCCAGTTAAAAAGTTACTACCTAATATTAGCGGTATTACTTAATAGTAATTTAACTAGTAGATTGCTATCCCTTGTATAGATAGATTCGTCCATAGAAGGGTGGCCCGAGCTTAACCAATTAAACGGCTACGTTCGTTGGCGGTAAGGCGTTCTGCCATGCACCTAAAGTTGATGTTCTTTTTAAGTACGCATAGGCCATATCCGCACGTCACTTATCTATGCAAGGGATAGTTAAGAACTAATTTAAGGTTAATAACGCTAACTATAACTATAAGAAACTTACGCTCTAGGCTATTAAAAGTCTTATAAAGAAAAGATAATTATCTAACTAGTATATTATTAGCTAGGTACTAAAGATAAAGGTCCTTTATTATAGGATAAGTTTAAAACTAAATTAGAAATCCTATAGTAAAACGCTTTAATAATACTACTATATACTATACCACTATTATAAAGAAGAACTAGAATTTTAATATCTTTCTAGCCCGTATATATAGCTTAAAGGACTGCTTTTTATATACACCCTAACTAATATACGCATACACTCTACCTAAATAGGTTTAGATCCTTCTACTTTAGGTTAGAATATTATATATATCCTAAAAATTAAATTATTTAAAAATAACTTTTATAACCGCAATACTAAAATTAAGTCTTAATTTTAGTATTGCGGTTATAAAAGTTATTTTTAAATAATTTAATTTTTAGGATATATATAATATTCTAACCTAAAGTAGAAGGATCTAAACCTATTTAGGTAGGTGGTATATATATATATTAGTCAAGGGGTGTCCTTATAGTATTTAGGGGTTTATAATTAGTAATGCCCTTAAAAATATTAATAAATTGCCTAAATATAATATAATTAGTTATTTAACTATTTTTTTAAGGTTATACACATTTAATAAAGTCTTTTACCTTAGTATATTTATATTAATTAGGGGTGTTTTCACTTAAAACAATTTAACTAACTAAGGGTAAATATTATCTTTATAATAAATTCCTATTTATAATTATTTAATAACTTTATAAATGAACTTTTTTTAAAGATATATCTTGTAGTAATTAAATTTATATATATAATTAAGGGCTCTATAAAATTGGTGTTATAGACAACTTAAGTACAATATTACAACTACTTAGAGAAGAGTTGAAAGAAGCTAGTTAGTTAGTAAGGGCACAGTTTAGGATAGAACTAGTAGAGCCATATAACAAGGATTAGTAAATAAGTTATATAATATAATCTATATAATCTGTATAATCTATAAGATCTATAATAGAGCAAATAGAGTAGATAGAGTAGATAGAGCAATAACTTTCTTAGGAGTATAGATGTGTATTTAAGGACCCATAGTCCCTACCTAGATAGTTCCTTTTCCTTATAGCAAATCTTAGAATATAATTAGAGTTAGTCTATTAGGCAACCACTCTACTAGTTATTATTATATTATTGACCTCTTATTGACCTATATACCTAGCTTATTAGTAAATCTACCGTAGCATTTCCTATAAGGCTTTGTTATATATTTACTACCCAGTTACAGTATTAATAAAGTTAAATAATATACCACTAAAAGCACTAGTTATAACGCTATTTATAGTAGCTACGACCTTAAAGTTAGGAGGAGATACTAGTATAAAAGATACTAATTTGCAGCTTATTACAGTGGGTTAGTTATAGGATATAGTTAATTAATTAATAGATAATAATTAAATAATTCTTAGGAGAGAAGTTAATTCTTAAAGGATTTTTTTATATAAATGCACTTTAAGGTTATATAAGAGGGGGCAAAGCTAGTAACACCTATAGACTAGGTAGCGTATATAGGATTATTCCTAATAGGAAGAGTACTTAAGTAGTTTAAATCTTACCTTACCAAGATCTAAATAAATAGAATAATAACTATTAATTAGGAAGTATGGTATATGTTTACTAACTAGAATAGGTTCTTAAAAAGGTTAATATAGATATTTAGAGATCTAAAGGTAATAACTACGGCAGAAAGAAAGCTCTAGAATTGTTATAGGATGGGGACAATAGCTACAGAACGTATGTATTCGGGGAGTCTACAAGACGTTGCGCGATCGATCGTAAGGGTCGAGGGCGTAAGGAGGTAATATACCTACGCGTAGCTGACATAAGCTGTACGCGAGGTGTACGCAAGAGCACGGGGCTCTCCTATAGAGGCCCCTACAGTAGGGTTCCGTAACACTATCCCCCCTCTTATAGAGGCGGAGCTCCGGCGACGCTGTGGTTACTATATACATATAGAAGAGACATTTAAGGTATAGAGAAGGAAAAGTAAGAGGGTATTACTGAGGGCTTAAAACAACGTTATGTAATAAGGCTTGGCACCTAAGAATCCAACCAATTAGACAACTTTAACCGCCAGTTAAAGTTCCTAGATATTTCATTAATATTCTAGTTATATAATTGCATTTTGCTATTATATAATGGCAATCTGCGGCAATCTAATGGCAACTTGCCCTTATATGGTAATATATAATGGTTTAACTCTATAAGGGCTCCTATAGAGAATTAGGTACAAAATCTCTGCTTAAGCCTAGTTTCTATGGGTTTATATAGTAAAAATCGCTAATTAGGTCCTTTGCATTTTTAAAGTCTTCCTATAGTTGCTATTCTGGCTAATCTATATTAAATCCTATATAGATAGCTTTGTAGTAGAGCCGCCGTCCTCTACCTTTACTAAAGTATTTAGAGTTAATAATTTATTTAACGGTCTATTCCTTATAGTTCTTGTCTTTGTTCTTATCTTAGATTAGTACTAGTAGGGGTTTAGGCTATATCTGTCCTAGTAGGGGGTTAGGCTAGTAAAGGTATAGTAGCTATGGGTAAAATATAGGCTATATCCCGCAGGTAGCTAGGGCAGGCAGGAGCTCTAGCTTATATATAGCTCCCCTATTAATGACTTATTTAATTAGGTAGGGGCCAAGGTTCTTATAATTAAGTAACTTTATAGGCCTCTATATAGAGATATTGTGTGCATCTAGCCATACCTATCGCTAATACGCATCTCCGGTAGTGGCGTTCTATAATAGTTGGCAAAGTAGGCCTACTTTACTTAAGCCTAGGCCATTTCTTCCTTATAGTAGTTAAGTAGATTTTTTATACAGTCTACATACTGGTCGGCAAGTAGTATCTTAAGGCGTTTTCTATATAGTAATTTCTTTTTAATAGGTTCTGGTGGCTCTATGCTAGATTAGGGATAATAACCCTTATTTACAAAGAATAGTGTAAGTCCTATAGTGGTTAAGATGTAGTTATTTACTATAAATTTACCTAGTAGAAGGTAATCTACCTAGTTATTTTAACTATAGGCAACTACCTATTATAGGTACGCTTTTATGCTAGCATTAGCGTTTTCTGGTTGCCTAGTGGTTTTATAGTAGAAGGATATAGATATCTTAACGGAGATGCTAAGGCGTTAGCAGATTCGTCTCCATATATTAGAGTTAAGCTATATACCTTAGTTGGACTTAATTAAGTTAGGTAACCCATATAATTAGTAGACTTTATAGAGGAAGGCGTTAGTAATATTGCTAATAGCTACGCCTTCGGTTAGGACGTAGTGGCGCTCTTTTATAAGTCGGCATATTATTATAAGGATGTTCTTATAGGTACGGCCCCGTCATTTATAAGGTGGTAGGTTAATAACAAAATCAATGGCAATATCTGCCCATTATTATATAGGTACTAGTAGAGGGTGCAGTAGTCCTTAGTACTTTATATTAAAGGCCTTAGCGCGCTTATAACTATAGCAGGCGCCTATAAAGCGTTTAATTAAGTCTATTATTTTAGGCTAGAAGTAGTATTAGCTAAGAAGCTTATAGGTTCCTCCTTTACCTAGGTGGCCGCTTAATTAGAGGTTATAGGCCATTTAGATTAGTTGCTGTTATAGATTTTCTAAGTTGGGAATAAATAGGCGGCCTCTATAATAGAGCCTATTCTCTTTTACTTTTAAGGCTGCTATATTAATCTAGCCTAAGCTTTAGAGGTTAGTAGGCATTATATAGGTGCCGGCGGTCTTTACAGCAATAAGTTGGTATAGTAATAGGTTAATAGAGGTGTTATATGCCGTAGTAATAAGCTTATTAATTTTAGGAAATAACTCTAGTTCTGTTATATAAAGCTGAGGTACAGTTAGCTCTATTATAGGTAGTATACCTAGGGCCAAATTTTGTGCTTTTAGGATTGTCTATTGTTAGAACTAGTTATGGGGGTTATCTTTAGACTAAGGAAGGCCTTACAAGCGGCGTATTAGGCTATTAGGCTTAGTACCTTATACTCCTAGCCTATATATAATTTTAAAGTTAAAACCAGAGAGGAACTTATTCCAGCGTACTTAGCGTTAGTTTAGCTGTTTTATAGTTATAAAGTATTTAAGGTTGCGATGGTCTATAAGGACTTTAGTTAGCTAGTTAGGTTCTACCAAAAAGAGTTCTAGTTAGAATTCCTTAAACGCTTATATAATGGCAAGGAGTTCTTTATTATAGATCTTATAGTTATATTCTTACAGTATAAGCTTAGATAAGTAGAATGCGACTAGGTAGAGGAGGCTATTATTACCTATCTAGGAGAGGACGCCTGCGTTAATATAGTCCAAGGAGTTAGTTTTAAGATAGAGTTATTATCCTAGTATAAAATAAGCTAGGATAGGTGCTTTAGTAAAAGCATCTTTAAGGTCTTAGAACGCCTTCTTATATTTAGGCGTCTAGGTAAAATATAGATATATTTTTCTTCCTTTTATAAAAAGGCCTTTTATTCATATTATTGCTATAAGTGGTGCTATAATACCTAAGAAGTTGTATATAAACTTTTAATAGAAGTTGGCGAAACTAAGAAAGGCTTATACATCCTTAATGCAATTAGGGGTTTGCTATTTAGTAATTATATATACCTTTTTAGGGTCTATATAGACACCCTTAGTAGTAACAATTAGTCTAAGGTATTTTACTTCTGTAACTAAGAATTTACACTTTTTTAAGTTAATGTAAAGTCCTATATCCCTAAGGCGCTATAGGACTTTTTAAATATGCTTAGTATACTTAAAAGGGTTATTACTATAAATAAGTATATTATCTAGGTATGCAGAGCAGAAGTTATTAAGGTAGTCCTATAAGGCGTTATTAATATAGCTTTAGAAGCTGCCTAGGCCGTTATATATGCTAAAGGGCATAACAGTATATTCGAACTGGCTAAAGCGCAATACAAATATAGTTTTCCATTTATTACCTTCCCGTATTTAGAGGTAGTTAAAGGCGGTAATAATGTTAAGCTTAGTATAGATTTTAGCTTGGCTAAGCCGCTTAAGAGTCTTATATATAAGCGGTATGGGGTATTAGTTCTTAATTATAATAGCGTTAAGTCCTTTATAGTTAACATAGAATTAAATACCTCCTCCTGGCTTCTTAGTAAGGAGGATAGGGGCGGCTACTAGGAATATACTGGGGCGAATAAACCCTTTATTAAGGTGCTCGTTAATATACTTTTTAATAACTAGAAGTTCGTCTTTTAATATTAGGTAGAGTCTCTTATAGGGTGGCGTTTTTCCTTATTTAGTATTAATGGTATGGTTATTAGGTTAATATAGGGGGAGTATATCTACGCTCTTTTATAAGCATATGTTAATAAAGTTATAGTATCTCTTAAGGAGGAGCTTGCGAAGTTCCTTATTAGTAAGTCCTTTTTTAAGCTTTATAAACTTCTTAAAGTTTAAAGGTAAAAGTCTGTAAAGTTTTATAAGGGCATTATTTTCTAGGAGGTCGACTATATCTATCCTATTACTATAGAGGACGTGGTCCTATTCTTTATTAAACTTATATTGTTATAATTAGGAGGCTATAGTAACGGTCTAGTCTTTTCTATATGCTATATAATAGAAGGCCGCGGCACTTATATAGTAGCAGTTGGTTATAGGTAGGGTAATAATGGGTTTCTTAGGTTAATATCCTAGGGAGTAGGTAGAGGCGGCTAGGCTATACCCTAGGCAAGTTTCTCTGCAGTATTTAGAGTTAAAGGTTACTTCTCTCTTTTTCCAGTTAATGGCGGGGTTGTATTATTTAAGCCAGTTTATTTTAAGGATAATAGGGTAGTTAGTAAGTAGTATAATATAGGCCTAGAGCTCTTCCTAGTACCTATTTATATCTAGGTGGAGTTATACTATATAGGTAATCTTCTATACGGTATAACTACTATTAGTGAGTTATAAGGCGCAGGCTTTAGTAAGGGGTAAGGTAGGTAAATTATAAGTACATATAAATTAGGTGTTTATAAATTTATTAGTAGCTCCGCAATTAATTATAGAACGGCTTTTATATTGTTTTTTAGTAGTAATTCCTATTATAGGTAAAACTATCTATTTCTGTTTATTTATTTTTACTAAGTTATCTATTAAGCAGGCTAATATATAGATCCCCTTATTATTAAGGCATCCCAGCCTATAACTTAGGGCTAGGACTTGGCATTTTCTATTTCTATATCTAACTCTACCGCTATTGCTGCGTCTTTATCTTATATAGTAGTGGTATATAGTAATATATTTGGTGTTTAAGGTACTAGGTTAAGTATTAGGCAGCAGCCGCTAAACCTAGCCATTAGGCAGTTTAGGCTATAGCTATAATAGCCTTCTTAACAGCATCTATAGCAACGCTTTAGCTTCTAGAGTAGCTTGCGTTCTTTATCTAGTAGCTTCTATATAAAGGTTAGTATGGAGAGGTTAATATTAGGACTAGTAGTGTTGCTTAAGGTAGTAGGCGTTGGTGGTTTAGTAGGTCTGGAGGGCTTCTATAAGGAGGTCTTTAGGTAGGGGTTTACAGTAGTAATCTAGTTTAGCCGTTATTTAATCTTTTATAGGGCTACTACTATATTATAAACATTATTATAGTTATAACTGGCGGCTGCGTAACTAAGGCAATAAGTAACTTTTTTAAGAAGATCTTCCTAGTCTTTAGTATTATCTTAGGTAAGAACTCCGGTGTATTCCTAGAATTTAATATAGAACTTATTAAATAATTTAGTAGGACTTATCTTTAGGGCACGTAGTTTGGCTTAACTAGTGGCCACTAGGTTATAGTTACGGTATATTTAGTTAAGGTCCTTAAGGGCTTCCTAGTAAGACTGCCACTTTTAGAAACTGCTAGTCTCCTATTAAGCAAAGAGCCTATTAAACGGGATGCCCTTTGTTTGCCTAATAATATAGCTAATCTTAGCATCTTCTGTAGGGAAAAGGTAGGCACTTTAGGTTAGTTTTTTATAGACTTACATCTTCTAGTAGCTGTATTTCTTACGGTTACCCTAGAAGATTAGGGGGTTAGGGTAGCGTATATTAGGCCCTATAGTGGCGGTTTAGGTAGGTAAGGTTGCTGGGGGCGTAAAGACTTAGGTAGCATTATATGCAGTAGAGGGGTATCTAGTATTATTACAAATGTGCTTATTAAGCTAAGATTGTAGGTATTTAATTATACCCTCTCTTTCTATAACTGTAGCAATAAGTATAATCTTAGCCTTCTTTAATTATTAGATGTCGCGTTTAGACACACGGAGGTTATCTTTAATCTCTTAGCGTATATTATCCGCGAGCGCCTTACAAGCTTATAGGTCTTGGATAATATTGTAATCTTAGGCAGCACGCATCTTAGCTTATATAAGCTTTAGATAGTAGTTCTATAGAAGGTGGTAGTATTTATTAGGTTCTTATGCTACTATTTTTAAAAAAGTCTTGGCGTCTCATATCTTAATCTTAATAGGTAGTAGTCCTTTGGCTTATTTGTCCGTAGTTATATAGTTAATAAAGGATAAGATATTATTAATGTCTACCTTATTAAGGTTGTTGTAGTCTTTTAAGCCACTAGGCTTCCCTTTAGGGGTTAAGGCTATAGTTAGTAAATTAAATCCTCCTAGAATTAATTGGCGTTGTAGGTTTAATATAGGTATTAGATTGTTCTTTAAGTTTAACATAGTGGCTAATAAGGAATTTTGTCTTACTATTATCGGTTCTTTAGAAGTACGAGGTAGGAGATATACTGCTTCTGGCAGCGCCTATAGTATCGTGGAGACGTAAAATTGGTTGTAGGCTGAGCGTTGGTGATAAAAAAGGCGCAACGTAATGTCACGGGACGGGGGCAATGGCTACAGAACGTATGTATTCGGGGAGTCTACAAGACGTTACGCGATCGATCGTAAGGGTCGAGGGCGTAAGGAGGTGATATACCTACGCGTAGCTGACGTAAGCTGTACGCGAGGTATACGCGAGAGCACGGGGCTCTCCTATAGAGGCCCCTACGGTGGGGTTCCGTGACAAGAATCTAGTATAACGTACTTTAGCAATTAAGTATATAACATAGTTTTAAATACTTATAACTTAGGTTAAGTGGAATAATAAGGCACTTATAGCACAGTATAAGTAGGGACTTAAGGCTAAAGTCTAGGACGCAATTATCCTAATAAAAGATATAGAAACTCTAAGAGAGTTAATTAATTAGTTAATTAAGATTAATAATAGGATCTATTAAAGGGAACAAGCCAAAAAAGGGTAAGATAGAGTTCTATAGTTATATAAGGCGTAAAGTACGCAATAATAGACGCAGAGTTATAAACTATAGAATAGTGGACTAGAGCTAATGGACCTAAGCGGTACTAAAGAATTTAGAAGATAGAGTAAGAAACTATAAAAACCTAAAGGTTAAGGATTAAGTAATTATAGGACTAAGGAGTAAAGGCTAAACTAGGGATCTTAGTAGTAGAAGATGTTTAGGCGGACTCTATAATAAGAAGAATAGTTTAAAAAAGGAGCTTATATAAATTGTAGAAAATAGGTTAATTTTATTAGAGATTATAGAGGCAATTAGAGTAACTATATAGTAAAGAGCACAAGGTTATTAAAGCACGATAATATAGATATAAGTATATTCCGCAGAACTAAGGAGTATTTAATTAAGCACTTTGCGTTTTGTTATAATAACGTATATCAAATTTATAAGGATACTAAGTATAGCGTAAGCTATTGACCATAAGAGCTAGAGTTATAAAAACTTAAAGGAACCAAAGAGTTAGATAAAGAATAAGATTAACTCTATAAGCTAGATTAGGATATTATAGTAATATATAGATAAATATTAGCAGTAATAACAATAGAGTTAAAGTATTTATTAATTAACAGTAATAAGAAAGAGAAAGTAGCTAACTAGGAGTATATAAACCTTAATAACGCAATAGAGGTAGAGACTAAGACTACTATAAAACGCGGTTTAGTAACGGGTATTATAATACTATTAGATATAGCATCTATTACTTTATAAGACGGAAGGAGTAATATCTAAGAATAATTAAGTAAGTAAATAACTGCTAGTACTAGCTTACCACTTAAAAAAGGTAAAAGGCTATAGGCTTAAGATTTTTAAGATAAGATAATATATACCTAAGAACCTATAATGGATAAAAACCAATAGAAATAGGTAATAGCTTAGTTTAAAGATAAATAAATAAGGACGGGATAATAGTTTCTGGAAAACTAAGATTTTAAAGAATAAATAAGGTCTATAGCAGTTCCAGAAGAATATAGTGTTTAGCCTAAAGGTTAGAAAGTTAATATAATAGTTAAAAGGTTTAATAACGTTAAAAATCTATTTATAAGATGTAATAGGACGGAAACTATAGAGGAGTTTAGATAATAAATTCTTATATAGTAAGAACAGAAGCTAAATTAGAGATTAGTTATACTAGAATATATAAGGGATAAAGCACTTATATAGAAAGTTACTAATAGGCTAAAGGTAGGTATACTAAGAGCTAAGTAGCTAGACAACCTAGAATAAGAAAAGAATTTAGAGATTCTAACTAGGTTTATAGAATAATATATAAAAGGTTACAACAAGGCAGTAATAAAGAGATACTTCCTTATAGATAGATTGTATATACTTATAGAGCTATACTATAAATGGTATAAGTAATAGGGAAATAATAAGTAGAAAGATTTCTGTATATAGCTAGATAAGAAGGCTATACTAAATTAAGCTATATTAGAAAAACAGATAGGTTATATTAAAGGAGCATTAATTATAATATTAAAGAACCTAGAGGAATAAGCTATAGACTAGAGAGAGATAATATAAATATTAGTACCAGTAAAAGAGATAGTAGTGTTTAGGTTAATATAGGAGAGGTTTAAACTTAAGGATAAAAATAAGCTATAAGTTAACCTCAGACATCCTATATATTACACGTTAGCGTAGATTATATATATAAATAATATATATGTAACGGGACTAGCCCAGTTATAGTAGGAATGTCTTGGTGAAATACTTGACGGATAAATTCCGACGCTTTAATTAAATTCTGCCAAATTCTGCCAAGTCAATTAAATTCCGCTAAATTCCGCTAACTCAATTAAATTCCACCAAATTCCACTAATATAACGTAGTTTACAAGCGAGCTGGCTATATAAGCGAGCTGGCCACCCCACCAACTTTCTCCACCATACCATCTCTTAATTACTATGGCTTAACCACCTTATTCCTGTTTAACCTATAAAGAAGTAGATATGTTGCTTGCTATCCAAGCTTTTAATAGCGGCCAGATAAATAGCATGCGACGCGCTGCATCTATGTTTAATGTCCCTTGATTAATGCTCCAGACGCAACATACCGGAATTACTGCACGACGTGATTGCTAGCTAAAATTAAAGAAGCTTACTAAGCTAGAGGAGGAGGTGATTGTCAGACATATACTAGACCTAGATTTATAAGGGTTTGCGCCCTCTTTAGATGCTATACAAGATATAGCGGATAAACTACTCTCTGAGCGCGGCGCTGGCCAGGTTGGCAAGCAGTGGCCTAGGAACTTTGTTAACCGGACAGACAGACTTATAACACAATTTAATCGACCATATAATTTGCAAAGAGCCCTATATGAGGATCCTAAGACTATTAAAGCCTGGTTTAAGCTTGTAGCACGCACTAAGGCTATATATGGTATTGGCAATAAGGATACCTACAACTTTAACAAAACTAGCTTTAACATGTGGATAGTTAGCCCCCCAACTAAAATTTTGACCCGAGTTTGTAATTTAGAGCTTTATTATATAGACTTTAATTAATATATATAGAGATGAGGTTTTCCAGGGGGAGACCCCCTGGGACCCCCCTATATAGAGCCCTCTATGTAGAATCTAATATAGTAGATTATGATTCCAATTCAAAGCTTTATATACTAAATATTTTTTATGCCTAATAAATAAATCGCCGCATGGCTGGAATTAAAATCTACTACCCCAACTTGATTAAATACGTGTATAAGAAGAGATATAACGGTATATTAAGACCCTTCCCCCAATGGGTAAAGGCGGTGCGGCCATAGTAGCATTAATTAACTATGTTATTGCCCACCAGTTCGGATGTACGATAACGAAATGGCTTAGTAATAACGTAATAGCTCGGCGCCAAGCAATAAGAGAGAGGAGGGGAGGGAGGGGAGGGAGGGAAGGAGATTGGGGGTGGCTTGGCCACTGTAAGAAGGTCGTAATAGTGGTGTAGTATTAAACTTTAAAAATTGTGTCCCAGGAGCTTAATTGACAACCCCTATATAAACCGTTAATAATGTTTAATTATAGAGCTTTAAACCGGCAGATATTTTAGGAATACCTATTACAAGCAGCTCCGAGTGCGAAATCTAGAATATTTAATAGTAGTGAAGTACGGGACGGGGTATATATTTGTGTTTCCAAATGTTGTTACGTAACGCAATCTTTAGGTAATAAAAACTAGCCATTAATGTTGCTTGACTGACACCTACTAGAGGTTCCTCCATCTTTCCTATCTTCTCTCTTACCCGTTGTCTCCTTATCTAATACTATCTATATCGCCATATCGACTAATAGATCCCTTAGTGGGGACTAAGGAGGAGTATTGGAGCACCTCTAGCTCCTATAAGGAAGAAGAAAAGAGGAGAGGAAAGTATAGAGGAGGGAGTATTTATAGACGGGAGGAGGCCTGCGAGCATAGGAGATTAGGCGGCCATAATATAACCATTAATGTTGCTTAACTAACACCTACTGGAGGCTCCTCCGTCCTTTCTATTTTCTCTTTTACCCGTTGTCTCCTCGTCTAATACTGTTTATATCACCACATTAACTAATAGATCCCTTAGTGGGGACTAAGGAGGAGTATTGGAGCACCTCTATCTCCTATAAGGAAGAAGAAAAGAGAAGAGGAAGGTATAGAGGAGGGAGTATTTATAGATAGGAGGAGGCCTGCGAGCACAGGAGATTAGGCGGCCATAAATAACTATTAATGTTGCTTAACTGACACCTACTAGAGGCTCCTCTGTCCTTTCTGTCTTCCCTCTCGCCTATTATCTCCTTGTCCGATACTGTCTATATCGCTATATTAACTAATAGATCCCTCAGTGGAGACTAAGGAGGCGTATTAGAGTACCTCCAGCTCCTTATAAGGAGGAAGAAAAGAAAGGAAGAAGGTATAGAAGAGGGAGTATTTATAGACGGGAGGAGGCCTGTAAAAGGAGTGGTAGTAAGGTTAAGGCACCTTAGTTACTGCTAGGTGGTATTATCTTATTAAGAGGGTCTACTGTAGTAACTAAATAAGGTTAATTTAGAAGTAATATGCATTCTTAGAGGTCACGTAACTTATTATATAAGCAACATTTCCACCCTTTAAAAAAAGTAAAAAATTCTAAAAATTGATTAACGCTACAGACAGCAGTAATATTAATCTAGCAATACTGCTAATTCTCCCTATATACCATTGTATGTATATTTAATAGCTCTAGAGGTGATAAAAAGGTAGGATGGATAGGGGGGTTAAAATTTGGATAAATTGGATTTTGTAGATAAGCTATTTAAAAGTTAGGAAACTAAGATAAATGCCGTATTCTCCGCTTACCTCCAAGCCAGTACATGATTTCCTATTTAGGAAAAGTTGTTTGTAAGTAGTTGCTGCAGCCTCTATATAAAATCTTCCTATTGTGCCTCCTTAGCCTTGCTTATAGATAACTAAAATCGTTCCTTATTAAATCCATGTTTAAACATAAGCCCTGAAAGCTTTTTAACTTATAAGATTGCTATATAAGTTAGCCCAGCTGTTTTATCCTTTTCCTTAATATCTAGAACCACCCAGTTAAGTATTAGGCCCCGGCTTTTATGCACAGTAAGAGCAAAAGCTAGAGTAACTGGAAACTGACGCCGTAAGTAAGAGCCTCTTGCACCCTCCTACTTATAAAGTACGGAAAAGATAGGGATAACCTTTATTCTATCCTGCTAAGTAAATAGGGCAGGTCCGTTATAACCATCTACTGCAATTAGTAGTGCCTAGGGCTGATCCTTTTTAATATTAGTGTCCTCCTTCTATATAACATCTTTAACTATACCAGTAGTACCATTTACTAAGCCTGGTTTAACCCAGATATTCTATATTAGCATAACTTTAGCGCCAATATATAGGGTTAAATTCTCTAGAGTATTACACTAATTAGGAGTAACCTTTTGTACACCTATACTAGTGTTAACTAACTTAATAGCCACCACTGGCTGTAAAAGATCGTAAAGCCGAGTAGTGTTATATTTACCTATAGCAGCGTATGTTCCGTATAGCCGAATTGCGTTATTAAAGCCCGCAACCTTATTAGTAGGTATACCCTGCTTACACCTAGTTAAAAGAAGCTTTTAGGTTAAATTACTTATAGAATCACTACGTAGCTCCGTGAGGGCGGTCCTAAATGTAGTGCTCTTAGGGTTATTACCGCCCTGCTGTATAACTTGATCTAGGATAGCAGTTTGGTTAATTGCCTTATAGGCTCCCTTTCCACGGCTAGCGAGCTCTAATAGCCTAGCGGGTAGATTGCTGTATAAGGCCGCCTGACCTATAGGGGGAAGCTGATGGAAATCGCCTACTAGCAAGATATTTAAGCCTCTGAAGTAGTTATTGTTACGCGTAGAGTAGATCTAATAGAGGCGGTAATTAATCTAGGCCAGATGTACTCACCTGGTTATAGATTTCTCGTTAAGGATAAGATAGTAAATATCCTTAAAAGCTTGTTATAGAGGCATAAAACTAGCAGTAGGCAATTCCTTAAAGGGGCGATTTACTAGTAGCCTTAATAGATTATATATAGTCCTACTGTTAATATTAAAGGCAGCTACCCTAGTAGGGGCAGCTTAAGTTAATGGTAATGGCTTGCTATTAGCCCTTACTATAGTATAGAGCGTAGTAGAGAGAATAGCAATAAGATGTAATTTGCCAGTTCCTGCCTCTCCATTAATGTTAATCCGTAGTAGAGGGGAGCCATAGTCCAATTGGATCTGCCTATAGTAATTAACTACGGCGTTATAAATATAATGCTGGCCTAGTTGTAAGGAAGATAGAGTTGCTATTTGGGATAGACGGCTCTGTGGTAGAGGCTGTAACCGTACTTCCTGCTAATAAGTTCTCTTATTAAGATGCGGGTATATACCCTAATGTATACCCCAATTGTAATTATAATTAAGCTCCCTATTACTAAGCCTGTTAGGATCCTTAATCTTAACTCCGTTGGTGTTTTAAGCGCAGGCATGTAGGGCCTTAAAGGACTAATATAGCTCCAAGTTGTCTGCGAAATCGCCCTTAAACTTATTAATATTATTAGCAGTTTTATAAGCTTCCTCTAGTTTCTAGTTATAGAAGTAGTTAGGTGGGTGCTAATAAGAGTTAATATAAGCCTAATAGGAAGCCATATAATTAAAGGCCCTAAATCTATTAGTATAAGTAGCTACTTCCTTATACTCCCTCTATAGGTAATGAAGAATAAGCTTTACACGGCAAAACTTAGGATATTGTGGATGGGAAGGATCGCCCTTATATCGCGGAAAGTACGATATAACTTAAGGCCTTGCTCTTGGTTAACGCTTGTAAGTAGAGTAATTAAAATAGAGTAGAAAATTAAGAAAAGTAACATCCTCTACCCCAACTGGGCGGCGCTTATATTTCTTATAGTTAGACCATTGGGAAAATATTCGCAGGATGAGATTCAAGTAGACTTTGATTTTCGCGTTTCGCGTAATTAATATGCAATTTGACTAACTTGACACGCAATTAACCAACTTAACACGCAATTGACCAACTTAACACGCAATTTAACTAACTTAATATGCAATTAACTAACTTAACACGCAATTTAACCAACTTGATATGCAATTAACCAACTTAACATATAATTTAACTAACTTAATATGTAATTAACTAACTTAACACGCAATTTAACTAACTTAATATGCAATTAACTAACTTAACACGTAATTTAACTAACTTAATATGCAATTAACTAACTTAACAACTTTAAAAGTTAAATAATACGCAGTTAACCTACTTAACAACTTTAAAAGCTAACTATATGTTCCTTGACACGCAGTTAACCTACTTAGCAACTTTAAAAGCTAACTATATATTTCTTAACATGCAATTAAGGTAAAGTTATATACTATATATTTAACTATTATATATTATCTAATATAATCTTATACAATCTTATATAGTTTTATTACTTGGAGGCTCTGCACAAGGC